>ENA-UOTX01000494-UOTX01000494.1-compost-metagenome-genome-assembly--contig:-NODE-494-length-41133-cov-61.334324_pt1 | contig 41133 bp, 23 predicted proteins | sample MGYA00238143_ERZ746982 | MGnify/ENA primary metagenome ERZ746982 (study PRJEB28758, sample SAMN06268862) | compost metagenome | isolation source: single cell | place: USA: California, Emeryville, Joint... | reverse complement strand
GCAAAAGTGTATGTGTCGCTCTTTTGTCTGAAGGAGAGGAAATTAAGAAAAATTTAGCCCTCACTGCAAATCAGAAAGAAAAGCTTCGGGGTCATCTTAAAATCGTCGAGAACTCTCACAAACTCAATGAAATGATAGCTGCTTTTGAGAAGAAATCGATATCAAAGTCGGATTTTATCACTTTATCAGAAGAAATAAATGCATACTCCAACAAATTGGAACATTTCAAAGCAAGTGCGGTTTGGAAGCATGCAGCTACAATCCACGAAAAGATACATGGAATATTTAGGAAGCAGATCGAAGACTATTCCAGTGAAGTTCAGAGAAAAATTCTTGTTGATGGAACCCAGAAGTTCTTGGCGGCCAGATACCGGTCTGACCTCTCTGCTGATGTCATCAACCAACTAACCAATGATTTAGCCGTTAGCAACCAAATGGTTGACTTCTTCGCGAATTACATCAACGAACGAAACAAGAAACTTAATGTGGGTTCAAAAGTGATTGTGTTTGGAAGCTGGTTCATCAAAGCGCTTGTCGGATCTGACCTGACCAGTAGCGATGATAGTCCAACCGCTGATTACCCTAAAATTCAAGAACTTCTGAAGAAATATAAAGAAAAAAAGAAGAACCTCTTTGTAGACTGTGATAAGGTATTTTTCATCGCCAACCAGATGGGGGCCCATTGGGTGTTGATGATCATGGATAATACAGATAAGACGATTGGAGTCGCCGATTCCATAACTGATAATCCTTCTGCGCTGCCTCGCCTCACCAGGATCATGAATAAGCTTAGAAGGGAATTCATGAAAGAGGAAGGCGATTTCTATAAAGAGAAGCCAATCTTGGTGCCTCCACAGGAGGGGACATTAGCCTGCGGTATTCATGTGTGCAAGAATATCGAATTATTCGTAAAGAATCAGAGGGTCGATAAGAACTCTTACACTTCAAAAGACATGATGCCATATCGAAAAGAGCTGCTGAACACGTTCGCTCACATGAAATTATCGGAGAATAAAGAGATTCCACTGCCTTTTGATAAAATGATATAAAGAAAAGGGGTTATAATTCCTTTGTTATGAGCTAAGTACCATTAGTTCAGAAGTCAGTAATTTCGATTAGACAAAATCATCGTAAACTTCAGTATATATGGAGAATTAAACCAAAAAGCCCGATTTCACAGCAACTAAGATTATTGACAAAAACAAATCACTATATTATCAAAATAACTGATCAATGATAATAAATAATGTCTTCCATTGCACAGAGTAGTTTCTGTCAGCACTGAGGACTATTTTAGAGACATTCAAATTCTCGATTACTATTCTTAAAGAGAATAGCTGATCTCTCTATATATATATGCTACTTATTAAACAGCGTGGCAGTAGATACTATGGCTTGGAATACATCTGCATACCCTCAGCTATTCTACTCGATAGCTTTAAATACAGAGTTAAAAGTTAAAAATATTCATTAATTATAAATCTAAAAAAATAACGAAAAGAAATCAGTCCTCCAAGATTTGAGATCCATTTCCGTCGAAGATCAAAATTTTTTGTTTACAGAAGCGACCACTCGCAGTTAATTTCAGGACCTCACAAAATGAATTAATTGATAAACGAAACAATGATATGTATATTATTGAAAATGTAATAGATGAAGTCATAAAAGAGACTGAGAGTCCCTCAAAGGAGAAGCTCAGTATCCATTTAATTCCTAAATCAATTTAAATCTTAATCCAAGGTGAATAAGTAGTGAGTTAATAAAATATATGATTGATGAGATCTTAATGTTAGAGTTATTGTCAGACTGCAAAAAAATGTTTTATTCAATCAGGTTTGAATTGAATATTTTTTGGAGAACTCTCACTTGTCCTTTGCAAAATGGGATTACTTTTTTCCTTGCCGTGGTTGTTGCAGAATTATGAGGGCTCGAAAATATCCAATTTCTGATCTCCTCTTCCTGCCTCTTCTGATTAAGGTCAATTGAGCTTTGTATTTCGCTTTTTCCAGACAAATTGCAATTTGATACACTATTTTTGTCAAGTAGAGCGTAAGTTGAGAGAGATTTAATTCTTCCTAGAGGCAACATAATCTTCGTTGCATGTTTATCTCGAATCCGTACATCTCTTTGTTCAAGAACATTCATCTCCATCAGCATAGCCTTAGTCGAGTCGTTTCCAGACAGCGCCTTAACAACATTATCGTTGGATTCGACCTGAAATCGAATCTTATGCCTTTCAGGAGGACAACATCTCATAGAATTTAGGCGAATTGGGCTTGGGTTATGATTTGCAGACCCTAAACGAGCAGATTCGGGTTTTTTGGAAATATTAACTAGAGATAATGGTGGGCAGTTTTCAGTATTGATCCGTAGGCTCTCATCCTTTCTGTAACTTAAAATGGATTGACTCGAAGCGGTTTCAAAATTTTTCATTCTCCTCTGTATCTTGAAGTTCACAATTTTAGGTTGCGAGTCGTTAAGAAAAGGTTTTTTTGAACAGCTTTGTAGTGAAATTTGTTTTCCTTGAAAGTCTAAATCAGCTATTTTCTGTAGATTCTTTGGATTGAAAACCCATTGACTTTCATTCGGCAGTTCTCTCTCTGAGTCATTTACGTGACCGCCATTTATTTTCTCACTTTGAAAAAATGAACCTTTATGGCTCTTATCTGAGCGGAAGTAAAATGGGTCAAACGCTCTTATTTTGTTGAGTCTTGCCACTCGTTTTGCGCTAAGTTTAGTTTGAGATTTGATTATGAAAATATTTTCAGCCTGGTCGTTAAGTGCTTTTGGTGTTGGCTCAACGACAGCTTCTCCATTAGAATGACTTGGAGTCTCAGTCCCAGATTTCTTTTGAGGAAAAAGGCTCTTTTTCCACCAACACATATCATTACCAGAATGATGTGGCTTTTGAAATGTATGATCAGCTAAACCGCTTTTGATGTACAAAAGTCCATCCGATTCGGTCTCAATGTTACTTGATAGTAAAGAAATTTCTGTTTCGATAGCTTCTGTTACTACCCGAATATTCTGTCCCTAGTGTACGATGAATGTCAAATCAATCTTAGGAGAAAAAGTTACATTATGTATCGCTTGACCAGTTGGCCAATTCGCTTGCAAACAGAAGCGAGCTCCTTCATCACTGTAATCTTTAACTGCTGTCACATCATCTGGAAGTCCTGCAAAAGTAGCCGTACACTTAAAACCTTTATCATCTGTGTTTTCTGCGGGATCAGGTGACATACCGGCGATCTCCAAAGAGTTATGCTAAAAGAAATCGAAAGGGAAAACTATTGTCAATGATAAGTTTGTGTATATTACTGTAAGATGTTGTAATTTCATATTACAATGGTTGCTTGCATGAAAGCAAAAAGTTTAAATTAATCACTGTTTATCTACTAGTTGTTAAAAACCAGCAAAGTTTATTTCTAAAGTTTACTGATTTTTCACACCTTCGGCTTATCTTTGACTCAAAGTCAAAATTTAACAAACAGCGAAAAACCCCAAAAAATCAGAAACTGAAATTTTCAGTCAGTTAAATACTTTTTTACTCAGAATCCGAATGATATAAACCTTTATCAACGGAAATGACCTAACGTTGGCAGTTTCACAGTTTGTATGCCTTGATCTTAATAATATATTTTCTTTATTACCTACTAGCAAACAGTCATTCATAATAATATAGATCTATCGAGTCTAAGTCATATTTCCATAATCTCATTGCTCATTAAAAGGAGTTCTCTCTTCAATCTTATCAAAGAGTTCCGACCCACCAAATTCAAAAATCGCGTTCATCACTTGTCCGAGGTTGGTTTTCGCTTTCAGGACATCATCACCGAGTTTATTGACCTCCAGTTTTAGCAGTCTATTCTCGTCCTCCAATGCACTCAATTCTTTCGCTTGCTTTTCGGCTTTGTCTTCAGCATTCGCCCAATTCAACTATTCATTGAATGATAAATTTTCCCATGAGATCATAATTAAAAAATTACCTTTGCTTTCGCCAGATCTTCTTCACATTCTTTCAGCGTGACCTCAAGCGTTTGGACTTGATTCTGGATCTCTTCGACCTGTTTATTATCATATTTGAAATTCGCGAGTTTAGCTTTCGCTTCTTGGAGTTGTCTTCTCAAATCTTCATTTTCCGCGTCCAGCTTGAGAACTTCCTCTTCTAGCTGCTTATTGGTTTGACTAGCAGCTTCATTATGTTGTTCAAGCTGCTCTTTGAGACTCTTATTCACGAATTCCAGGTTCGCAATCTTCAGGTTATGCGACTCCTCCATTAAAAATATCTTCTTCTCAAGCTCAGACACCTTAACCATGTACTCCGAAGCCTGCACCGAGCTCTCTGCGAACATTTCACTTTTGTTTGTGTAACTTAGCCGCACTTTGTCAAGCTCTTGTTCTTTCAAGCCCATTCTCGCTTCCAAGCTATCGATCTGGTTTTGCTTATCAAGCAATTGGATTTTCAGCTCGCTCACGCTGTGCTCCAACTCATCGTTTTTACTCATTAAACCTTGTCTTTCTTCCTTCAATTCTGTTACTTCTTTTGTCAATTTCTTAAATTGATCATAAGAGACCCTATCCACGGTTTTCTTGCTCTGCTCATGCTCCAACATTTCAGATTTCTCCTTGTATTTTAGCATCTCTTCTTCAGTTGCCAGCTGCTTCTTTTCAAGTTCTTGATACTTTCTATTGAGCGCCTAAGATCACAATCATTATCCAAAGCTTGTCTTGCTTAGATTTACATCATAATTCTTGGTAATTGATTCAGCTTCAGCGTTCGCGGTTCTCTTGTATTGAGCTAATTCTTGTTCCAACTTGCTGATTTTTTCCTTGTAATACGCTGAATTGCTACTCAATTGCATCTCATTTTGCTTCTTTAATTCCGCCAGGTCCACTTTCAGCATCTTGACTTCGAATTGAAGCTCGCTGTTTTTCTTCTGTACTTTCTCTTTTTCCAACCTCATGGTATTTAAATTGTGCTCTAGCTCGAATATCCGCTCCTTAATTTTGTTCGTCTCTGACCTTCTCGCGACTAAGGTCATATCTTTTTCCTCTAATTAAAATATTCATAATAAGGTTAATTAATAGCCAGGTCTCTTGAGCACACCTTCAGAACGGACGGAATCTTTGTCTCTCAAGAGTTCTTCGGCTGTTGCGGTATTCAAGGACCCTTTTTCTACTGGATTAGTGCTAGGTCTGTCATTGCTTTCCTCCATGATCAACTGCAGTTGATTATCCTTTGATTTCGCTGCAAATTTGCTAAGAGTTTGTTTCAGTACAGCATTTACTTGAGGCGTCAGTCATGGCAGAGATGTTTCCTGGTTTGTTGCTTACATATGAATAGTGACTTTTGTCTGACATCGCATCATCGTCAGTTTTTTGAGACTTCACGGTTTCTTCTCCTGAATCGTCTGATTCTTCGTCGCTGTCAAGAAGCAATCCATAAATATCAATGAGGTTTCATGATAAGCTACTGTGGGAGCTGACCCTCCATCTCTGCAATAGGAGTGAATTTGATAGTAAAATGGAATTTTGCTGTCTTGTCTAAGCATTTTAAGACTGGTATTTCCTCCACTTTCTCTGTTGATAGGATAAAACTGATAAGTATCATAAAGTCGAAGCACAAGCAACCTTTTTTTCCGCGATTCATGTATTCAGCGAGATCGAATTTGGTCTGTCCGGCCAGTTTAGTACCTTTTAGTGTTGCCATCGATACAGACAAAATTCCCTACAAGATTGTGCATTTGCTTGCTTATTGTTAATTAGAGGGTATAATTACTTGCTTTTCAAGATATTTTTCTTTTTTCTTGTCGTGATAGAAAGTAATCGGCAAGGTCAGGGTCTCATCAAACTTCGCGAAGCCATTTTCTAAAAGTGGAGAGCTCTGGGTCTCTGCTTTGTGTTTCCCTGATTATTTGATGAGAATAGGGGCATTTGAGGGAAATTTAACCTCTTTTGAATGCTACTGTAATGCGAGCGGCTGTTGCAAGTTTCAATTCAACCTTGTCCAGGACGATCTGGACAGCATATTTTTCAGGTGTAGTACCAATACGTTTGAGATATTTTGCCATAGGAAAAATTATTTAACACAGATTAAAAATTGCAGGCTTTTGTGCGAATCTTTCGCTTAATTTTCAATATCTGGGTGAAACAAACCTAAATATCTTGTAAGACTTTTTTTCCTGCGAGCAGAAGAGAATAAGGGATCATCAGTTTGAAAACTAACTAATTTGGGATGGGTTTCGGAGAAAGTAATCTATTAATTAATGTTTTGAAGGAAGTTATTTCAAGTTTCTGCTGAGGAGACATTAGGTATTTAATAATTCTAAGATTATTACTAGAGGCTAATTCGATGTAGCTGGCTTACTTCAAAGTCAATAATTGCCTTGGTTCAGTTTAGTTATTATTTCTAGCAACAACAAAAATACCTTTAGAAGTCTTACATTGAGAAAAATTGAATGAAAAACCCTAACTAAGCCTCAACACAGGGTTCAATAAGTCAACCTTTAAATGACCAAAGACGTAAATGTTTTTGCGTCTTTGATTTACTCACAGGAAGTTTAATTATAACACCATAGTTTAGCATACGTATCAATTTACTGATTTTCAATCGAATTTCCGATTTCCAAAACAGTTCTGGTAAATAAAACTAAAAAGAAAATTGTTATTAAATAGTAGCGTACACTACCCTAAGTTCATTAAAAGGAGTGATATACTACAGATAATTTCCACTAGTGTCGTGCTTAATTAATTGCTTAGGGGATATATATTACTGTTTCCCTGCAGCTATTCAATACTTCCATGCATTGACTTCTTAAAACTATTTAATAATTTTTCTAAGCGGTTTTTATTATTTAATTGCTTTTCTACCTTTACACTCGAAGTTGAATAGGTTAATGATGATAGATTCAGATTTCTTCTAGAAATTAACCTTTGAGCCCCGTTTCAAATTTATTAGGGATTGGCTCTTATGTTCTTGCTACCATAACCGATTTGAAAGAGATTAACAATTATTCTAATTGGATCAAACACAGCTTTTTTACTCTAGACTCCATAATATCGATTGCTGAGTTTACAACTTTACCCGTTCAAAATTTATTTGAAATATTATCAAATTACCTGCTTTTGTAAAGTTAGTACCAAAACTTTACCAACTACAAACCTGATTGATGATTTCAAATATTGATTTATCTGTGAGTCGCTTTGTTGTCATTTCTTTCAAGATGACCTTCAATATCTACCAATACATCAACTTGAAATTTGAATGTATTTTTCAATTTTGTTTATTTTCAAAAATTCAAAAATTATAATTCAACAGAATCCGATTGAGATATATAAATTCAGACGCAACGCAACCTCTTTCTTTTCTTTCAATATTACTAATGTGCACCATCCTCCTCCTCGATCAAGATTGAGAAAAAAGAAATTCATGTATGAAATCTACTTCCAAAAGGTATGCACACCAGCAACATTTGATATACATATGAAAGAATACACAGAAAGCAAACGCAAATTTCAATGCAAAGAAGCTGCTAGCCTCAGCTCATTTTGTTGATAGTAAACCATAAAAGGATGATTTTAGTCCAGCTTGAAGATTTTTTATGATATAATTGCTTTTTCTGGGCTCAACACAATGGACATATTTACACAATATATTGATTAGAAGTAAATTAATTGAGGCCGGGAACTAAAATTCTCTTTCTCAATACCGCTACTCCTCTCTTACCTCTACCGAAGAGGTCTACGAGAGGAATGTTTTAAGGTCGTCCTGTCTTTTCGGGAAAGTCACATGACTCCTCGCCTTCTTTTTCGGTTTTGGTTGCGCATTTCCGAATGCAGGGTTAATTTCTCTGGCTTCTACCGGCTTAGGTTAAAAAAGAATTATTGTTCAACAATCTGTGTTAAGTTTATAATAATACTGGAATCTTGTCCTTGAAGTTCTTAAACAGAGTCTGAAGATTCATCTTCTCAATTTCGTCAGCATCTGTAATATTTTTGCCAAAATAAAGCGTTTTCACTTTCTTTCCCTCCAAAGGAATTTCGATTTTTCTGATGAGCCCTTTATTCTCCAATTCCTAGCAAATCAGAATTTACATTTCTTTCAAGCACGTCTTCGCTTACCTCAATGTTTTTCCTGATTCCTACGTATTCATCATCCAACTCATCATTTCCTTCCAAAGGTGGGTTCGCTGGCTCTTTCAAGTACTTGATCAGATCTTCATAGCGGATCATAAATTTTGAGAAAATCGGCAACGTACCTTCGAGATCTCGTATTCCATAGGTTGGATTGAATGAAAACACCTTATGCTCTCGATCAACTTTGATTTTCTTGTTCTGGTTTTATCAAGACAAGGGATTATAGAGAGAATTTTGAGCGGAGTACCTCAAGCTCGTTGAGAATATCTTCACAATATATTTTTTGTGAGTTGTTCCTCTTGCAGATTGCCTCGATTTTACTGTCGAACTCTTGGAATGAGACGCGGTGTTCTGGACTCTTTCGAATTGAATCCAAAAGCTCTTTCATGATAATTGGTAGCAGCTTTGTGTCAATGTCTGCTCTTCTTTTTGAGTCAAGATCTCCTCCTTTTTTCATTTTATTGCTCATTCAACTTTTCGATAATTATTAGAAATCTTTGCACCTTATAAGCCTACTTATCGGATTCGACTAGAGTTCGATGTACTTTGTTAGCAATTGTCATTATAATAACACAAAAAGGCAAATTCATAAGAAGTTCTACGTAGCCTATGTATTGCTTCTATTCCATTCCATTTCATTCCAATTGAAGAGAACAAATGTCAACTTTATCAGTGATTATTTTTTCAATATTTCTTTTGAAAAACAGCAACAAGAGTCTCTGCTTGTCTTATTGGCGGCCTATGATTAATGCAGGAGAGAGAGATAGCAAAACTCGAGAATGACGCTACAGAACCTGTGAAAGTATATTGAGACTGGGGATTAGCTTACGCAAACTCAATGGTATTTTCGTCAACATGAGTTGGCAGAGACACGATAATCATGATTTAAATCAATAGCAGATTAAGAGAGAGAAACCACTCTTCAATTCTGTCTGAATGAAAGTGACCTTCAATTCCAGTTAAAAATCGAATTTTTAATTAATCAGAGATTAATAAACTCACCAGTGACATCAAGGACTGGAAAATATCACTTACAACCCAGGAGACTCTAACAAAATGAATCTGCCTTATCCAGACACATACAGCCGACACCAGAGATATATGGAGTCTCCCACTGCTTACCGCAGAGCACCAACTCCAAAATATTCAAATCAGCCTTCAAATTATCATTATGATCACCCAGCAAACACCTCTCAAAGCCTCACCTCAAAAAGCATGAACTTAACTCTAACAAAAACTCCTACCTATCAGACTCCAACTTCAAAGGACTATCTCAGGACGTCCGCTTATGGAGCGAAACTTGAAGAGACAAACTATTCAAGCAAATATTCAAAACCTGTTCGTACTTCCGTGCAAAAGCCCTTGGAAGTGGCCACTGAAACTGACTCATCAGCCTACAAAGGCACTTTTTATAAAGATTTCCCTTCTCATACCTCAACAACGACGAATAGCTCGACTCTATCAAGTAAAGTAGGTCTGCAGCTCGCGAATTGGCGACCTCAGTCGGTGAAATCTGACGCGACTCGAGTGAGTAATAAAATCGAGTCTTTCTCCACTCAGAATTCAAATGGGCTAAAAACTCAAACCTCTCACAACACTCCGATCACTAAAAGCTCTCTACTAGAAGATTCAGGCCGAGTTTCCTCTTCAAACCCCGTGAAAGAGAATAAAAACGCATATATTCCCATGGAAATTAAAAAAGGGTACTTGAGCAGCTATAGAGAGAGCGATCTTCCTTATTTCGACCCAACGAAATGCTCTTCGAGAAAAAACGGTGTTGTAAAGGCCTATGCAGCAAACACGAACCAGGGATTGATAAGGAATTACAATGAGGATAGAGTAGCGATCATTTTGAATATAATGAAGCCTCAGAATGTGGAATCAAAGGAAGAGTGGCCTGTCTGTTCGTACTTTGGGATCTATGATGGACATGGTGGGACGGCCTGTGCTGATTTTCTTCGAGATAACTTGCATCAATATGTAAAAAGATGATTGTTAGACTGTATCTGATTGTTTGCTCTTAGGTTATAAGAGATAAGAGTTTCCCATCAGACCCTGAACAAGCCCTTCGAAGCGGGTTTGCCAAAGCCGAACAAGAGTTTACTGAGCTCGCTCAGAGAGGACCATACCCGATGGAGCGATCAGGATCCTGTGCTGTTGCCATACTAATTGTTGGTAATATTCTGTACTGGTTGTAGCAATGTCTTATATTTTATTCATTCACCAAGGCGATATGTGTTATGTTGCCAATGTGGGAGATAGCAGGGCGCTAGTGAGCTTGAATAGAGGAAAAAACGTTGTCGCTTTGTCAGAAGATCATAAACCATCTGAAAATTACGAGAAGAACCGTATTCTAGCGGCAGGAGGCAAAATTTATCAGTAAATTACTTAAATACAACCTCGAAATAACATTCTTTCATTTCATTCTCCCAGGAGCCAAATCCCTCAACCACCTAAACCAGGATCAAATCCAAATCAGCCCGAGATGCTGCTCGGACCTTTTCGAGTTTTCCCTGGCAGATTAAGTGTAATCCATTCTAATTTGTTGGATGAATGAAATATTTGATGTCCTTCTAGGTTTCAAGAACATTCGGAGACATCGAAGCGAAGCTCACAAAGTATGGTGGAAATCCGCATGTAGTAATCGCAACTCCTGACATCAGGTCTTTTAGAGTAACGAAAGAACATGACTTTATTGTGCTCGGATGTAATACCAAAAAATCTTAAAGAGCTTTAAATTTATTGGCTTTTTATCTCTTAGGTGACGGAATCTTCGATAAACTTGATAACGAAGACGTGACAGGTATTGTTTGGGAAGCTGCTCAAAAAAACAGAGCGAGCGACATTCACAAACAAAGCGCGATTTGTACGGAATTTCTCATGAAAGAGTCGTTGATACGGAAATCGATGGATAACGTTACAATAGTCATGATAGCTCTTTCAGGTTTCAGACACGCGCTGTTTCCAAAGACCAAAGAAACTACCAATGTTAAAGAAAATTCCAATGTTAAAGAAACTTCAAATGCCAGCAAAATCATCAGTCAATACAATCGACAGAGCACCGGATCAGATAGATACCAAAGTGTATTGGAAGACTCAGCCCGCACAAAAGAGCAGAAGTCGATTCATAACTTCAAAGTTGGGCAAAGGCTTCAACTAGAGCCTGAAAAAGGGAGATTTGATCTTTCAAATTATTTAAATGGCTCGGCAACGACGAAAGAGCAAAGAAGGGTGGTCAGTTCTTGGGCGAAGAGCAGAGAGAGAGTACCTGAGAATAATCATTTGAATAACGGGTTGAATATCACTACAAAAACTGATACTTTCAAAACTTTCAAAAGATAGTTAATCTGATGCGTTTATAAGGTATTTATTGGCTCAAAACAACTGGTTTCCAGTGTTTAAGTCAGTGATTAAAAAAAAACGCACCAAGTCTTTTTCTGAGAATGATTTTGGAGATTTTGTATGCTCATTATGTTTTATAATCTCTGAGTCAATACTGATACTGCTATCACTTTATGAGAAAGTATGAAATTTTACATATATTTCTCTTAAGATTAAAGAAAAAGGCGTATATTGCCGCTTGAATAAGCAAATAATCGATAAAGTTGCTTTGGACCGGGGGAATTCACAACTGTGAAGAAGGCCAATAGTCTGTAGAAAGAAATTGTGTAGAATGCGTTGAATAAGGGGGCTTCTGGTAGCATAAAATTAACCAAAAAAATCTTTTCTTGTTGGCACAGAAATTAGCAAATTTAATTTTCATAGAATTAGGCTGTGCTGCGCTTTTTTCAGACGTCAAAGTGAAGAAAAATCAAGAAATAGGGGTAAAGATTAGCTATTAAGAAAAAGAAATGATAGACATGAAAGGACTAAAAACTAAGTACATCCCGATTTCTGTGAAACGAGAAAAGAATATGCACTTCGGCGCTTAAGGGAACTAACGAACCTAGTAGAAATGTGTTTAGCTGTTTGGCTGTCGATTACCCCAAAATCATTTGTCTATTGCTGCAAAAAAGCAGAGAGTTGTGAATAATTTTTTAAAAAAATGCGATAGTCTTCAGGAAAAAACTAGTCTGAAGCTTATTTCGGATGTATAGAAGCGAGATTAGCAGTCCTCATAATTGTTCGAAAAGCGAACGTCGCAATGTGATTCATTACTGAAGCAGAAAACATAAAATTTAATGATTCATTAGCCAAAATCACTGGATTCAGTTTTACTGAACCGCGGATACCGAGTGTTAATTGCATTACATCCAGTATTTAAGAACAAGGTAATTACAAATTATATAATTACAATTTAAAAACAACTTCAAAAGTGCCATACAATATGAGTCTACCATTACAACCGTCCAAAAAAGCCTTTATCATTACGATACTTGCTCTTCTTCTCTCGGTGAGCCTTGCTGAGATTTCCCCTTCCGCTTCTCCCAACTTCGAGAAGTACAATACGACCTATCACGATGCTCTTGAGCATTCCAATAACAACAGAGCCAGCGAAGCTGAGAAAGCCTCTTCCGATTTCTTCAACCTCTACGATTCAAACGATGACACCTATAGTTTGGACCACAGCCTGAAAGGCAAAGCGCTGATTCTCTCCGCTGGAATCGATCTTAATAACAGCGCGCCACACTTAGGGTGTCCAAAAGTCTTTGAAGGAAAGGCTCGGGTTCATTTGACGGAAAGTGCCAACAGCTCCGTTATGGGAGATGCATATTTCCTGATTGGAAAATGCCAGCTCCTTTACGGAAACTATTCTCAAGCTGAAGACGCCTTTAAAACCTCCCAAAAAATCAGAACCGAACTGTTTGGGGAGAATGATACCCAAGTCTTAGAGGCTCGAGACGGCTTAGCTCGAGTTTATATGAAAAGAGGTTCTTTGGGTGCGGCTTTAAAAGAATGCCAAGATGTTTTGAGAATTCGACATCATGAGTACAAGAAATTTACACCGGAAACTCTGAAATCGTATTTAGTCATGGGTGACTTATACGATCTGCTTGGGTACTTCGAAGGAGGCTTGAAACTCAAATCGAATGCATGGGATGTCATCGAATATTACGGGTTAACCGATACTATGCTAGCTCTTAATACTTTAGAGACGCTGGCTATCAGCTGGCTTCACTGGGGCCATCCATCAAGAGCAGTATACCAGATCAATAGCGTCTACAACATGAAGAAGGACCGTCTGGCTGCTGATAACTTGAATCTAATGGACACGCTGTTCCTCTATGGAAGAATCCTCCACGAAAAAGGGGACAATGACAAAGCACGTGAAAAACTTGAAAAAGCCCTGAATTTCAGAATCGGATATTGGGGCCCTGAGCATCCTGACGTTGGAGAGGCTTACCATTATATAGGTCTTTCCTATCTCAATCAGAGCAACTGGGAGAAGGCAGCAGAAAGCTTAGAGAAAACTATTCCCATTTTCGAGAAATACTTCAACAATGAAGCTCCAAAGGTTTTTAAAGTGTATGACTCCTACGGTTATGCATTGGCTAAGGCTGGTCTGAAAGAAAAAGGGAAAGCATTCCTTGATAAAGCATACCAACTCGCCACGAGTTACTACCCAGATTGTAATTATGTGGTTGGTAACATCGCCGCTCATCAAGCCGATGTTTTGAGAGATGAACATGACAATGCTGGGGCAATCCGAAAGGCTGAGGAAGCTGCTGAATGCTATGCCGCTTCCTATGGAGAGGAACATGATACGTCACTTGAGGCCGAAGAAACTCTAGCTATGGATCATTATTCCAGCGGAAATTTGGATCTTGCAATCGAAAAGCTTGAGTCCGTTGCTCAGAAAAGAAAGAATCAAGAGAACCCAAATCTCAATAAACTAAAATCAACCTATCTGAAACTTTCGGAGATATTTGAGAAGAAATTCGACTTCGTGAGGGCAATTCACTATAAAACTCTTTCGGAATAGTTAGGATTATTACTGCATAACAAAAAGACTAAAAAGAAAGTTAAAAAAAAAAATGAAATTTTAAAGATTTATTGCATGAATTTCTTGTAAGCAGATTCTTTTGATTTTACTAACAATATTGATATTAAAACAAACCTATAACTTCAACCAAAATATTCTTCTTCTTGAAATGGATAGCGAATATTACAGCGATTTCCTTTGATTAATTTCTTAAGGGAGTTGTAACAAAGCAATCATTTGACTAGAGAGAGGAAGAGGATCATCTGTTTAGACTCATAGTCTCAACTAAAGAAAATCAAGCCAGCTCTCCACAGACATCAAAGAACATTTATTTCTTGATAGCAAAGCAATATCAATATTAAAAACTGAATATAAAGTCATACAATGCAATCTGTAAGAAAATGCTTCTGAACATTTTGAAGGTAAATAGATGAGAATAAAATTTCTCAAGTAAGTATATTATTCGTGGGAGTTTTTATAACTTATTTCTTTTTCGCTGTAAAATTATCAAATTTCATTTTTATGAAAGCTCTCCACTGCTCTTTTGGAATGTTATTCTGGCAAGCTTCTTCAAGAAGCTGAGAAATCACCGCAGATCTAGCTGGATGATTTTTCTCAAGCTTGAGTTTCTCTTCTACTGCGAATTCGTAGAACTGCTCTTTAGTTTCTTCAGAAAATTTCGCTTTTGAACCTACTAACTTTTTCATTGAATTATTCTCTGCACACTCCGTTAATGATCTCGAGTTGTTGATACTTTCCAACGTTTTCGTATCGAAAGTATTGGGTTTTCTATCAGTGACCTCGCCACTGTCACTAACATTTAGTGGACTTTCAACAGATCGCTCTGTTTGAACAAAAGACATGAATTTCGTATCGCCGCTAATTAGAGACTTATATTGTGTCAACAAGCTCTGGTTCTTTTGATGCAATTGACTATGCTGGAGCTTTGATTCCTCAATACTGTAGTATCGAGACTCTCCATAGGTTTTATTCTGGGATTTGTCGGTCCTGGAGGATTTTATAGGGATTTTTTCTTCCTCTTCGGGAATATTCTCCGCAAAGCTGAACGCGAAAAATGACCGAGAGTTGAAATGCACAGGCTTTCCCGCTTCGCCTCCTGGATGCTGCTGGTCATGAGTATCAGCTTCGATATTAGAGAGGGTCACAGCCTGGATTTGCTCGATGTGCTGTTGTTTTTCCTTCGCAAGGCAGATAACCTGATCTAAGTATTCTCTAAATGAACCTTTCAACGACTCTTCATCGTTATGCTCTTTGTCTAAGGTCGCAGTCTTTGCTTCGCTTGCATAACTTCCTTCTTCAATGCTTTGATGTATCGCTTCTAATTTGGAGACTTCATTTTGGATTCGCGTTGGATCTTGATCGACGTTCAGAATCTTATGGGTTATCGCGAGACATTCTGAGACTTCTTCAAGCAGATTATCATAATTTTCGTCGCGTGGCTTACCTTCAGCTGCGCAATAGATTTGCTCAACCGTTGAAACGATTTTATTTTCAGCACATCTTAGTTTGTCATTGATATCAGTCAGTTCAGGAGAAGTGAGACCGTTTTCGAAGCCTTTATCGCACTCTTTGATGGGATCAGCATTGTCTTCGTCAATTAAAGACAGCGTGAGGCTTTCAGGCTCTGGAGTCTCTTTTGAAATTTCTATTTTCTGAATTTGTGGGGTCTTCTCTTGGGACTTAGGTGTATTAACAAAACTCTTGCTTGGAACGATTTTTTCTTCCTCTTGAACTTCAGACAATATTGTAGTAAGAACATACGCATCCTTGGGAGGTTGATTGTCAGGTTCTGGCTGATTTTGATCACGAACTGAAAGTCTCTGGAGGATGCTGCCTCTCAGAGCAACCATTTCTGGCATTGTAAACGTTCGATCTTTGGCGTTTCTGTCCATAGAATATTCAAAGATCGCGTAGCTTGCGCTGCGATGAGATAGATTCGCAATATTTTGGTTTATCTCTGATTTCTCTCCGACGCCTTGCTGGCTAGCAGCTGGAAGTGCCAATTCCTTGTTGGTGTTGTTGTCCAAATGGTCTTGAGGTTGAGTTTTAAGGTCATCCAAAGGAACGACGATAAGAAGCTTATCTGTTGAAGTGTCCTGCGTAGTGGGTTGGGGTTTTGTGTCTCCTGAAAGCATAGTCGATATTTCTGGATTCTGCTTCTTTTTAAAGGCCATCGCTAGGTCCTGGCTTGTAGGCTCAACTGTTTGAGGCTGGTTGTCTTGGACTTGGTTATTAGTTGGTTGTTGCTGGGGAGCCCTAAAAGGGTTTTCGGTTTCATATCTAACAGTTATAGAACCCTTCAATTGTCCTTGCAAGTTCGCAATAAACTCATTCCAAGTCATGAGTGTTGGAGGCCTTTCGATTAGTCTCGTGGACGGGTTGCTCCGGGCCTGTGATTCCTTCCCAGAGGTAGCATCTGTACCCAACACGTTGCAGCTTTCCGAAATTTTTGATAGTTCTAAATGAGGAATTTCTTTTGGTTTCTGCTTCTGTTTCAAAAACTCAGGCTTTGCACCATTAAATGGCCTTGCATGAGTGGGATCAGCTACATGAAATGTTGGCGACCCAGCTAACTCTGTGAAGGTCATTCTGATGTTCGTTTGAGACTTTGGGGTAAAATCTAACTGCTCCAATATCTTTGGACTCGAGCACGACGAAAGTGGGTTTTTTAGAGGTGATTTATCAAGTATTCCTCCCTTTTCATTAATCAAGAGCATTTCCATGAGACTATCTTGAGTTAATGTGTTTTCGATGTCTCGGATAACAGAAGGTTTTCGAGGATCGATCATAAAATGCTCTTGTTTGAACAAGTCAGAGAGTCTACTGTTAGTCAGCTCTTCTTCTGGACCTTTGGCACCAAGAGAAGGCTTAAATTCGCTCTCCAAGGATTTTTGATCGAAGGCAGGCTGGAAAGTTAAATTAACCACGGCGTATTGGTTTTCATGTGAATGAGTGTTATTATCAATTTGAATTAAAGGTTTTCTGTCACTCCCCGTTTTCGGGCGAAACACTTCGACCTTAGGGCTGCAACCGCTAGGTGTAACTGGTTTTGATGTACTGCATACCCCTCCTCCTCCTTTTTTAGAACGAGCAAGTTTGGTTGAGAGGATGAGTTTCTTCGTTGGAGGCTTGTGACTCTCAGAACCGCTGGGAAAACTTTCTATAGGGGATCTGAATAGAGGAGTTGGGGCACTATAAAAATTATCATCATTCCGTCGAAAGGGCGAACCTTTCCTGTCGTCAGTTTGGAAAATGGGGAGAAACATCGATTGAGTGGGCTTTTTCGTGGCAAATAGGTCATCTGGTAAGTAATACTCGCCTTTCCTTGGAATTGTTTCTGTGAATTGAAGAGGTCTGTTTTCTGACATCAAGCAGAACGTTGGAAACTGTTTCTTATTTCAAAATGTTTCTTGCAAATTTCGCGAACGTGTTGATCGTTAAATTGATTTGTTAATTAACCGCTTTTCAATACCTTCTGATATATCACCAATTAACTGTCTGTGTAAAATTTTGGCTGAAGAAAAATTTTGATTTTCGTTCAAAGAAATATCTTGAACTATTAGCCTTCAGGTATTTAGTGACACGAAAGTATTCTTTAAGCTATGATACGAATGCCAAGTAATGACTCGAACATCTGATACTAAGTAATATCAATCTAGAACAGATCCTAATGAAGTAGGGATTAACAAAAATACCATCATTTTTTGACTATGGCTTATATTCTGAAAATTGAGAAGTCCAAAAAAAAGAGAGAAAAGAATGCTTGCATGAATCATATGTAAAACTAATTACTAAACAAATTGCTACATGCTCGCGCCAGAAAGTATATTCTTCTGCCAATTGCTTCTAGCCTATCTCAAGATATCGTGTCTCAATCTCTTGGTAGCACTTTCAAGAAAAACCAGAGTCCTACTATGATAAGCAAAAACTGCACATCAACAAAATAGATTATTAACACTCGAGAACCCATCCTATATTATATTTACCTCAGAAGCACTTTTTGTGAGAGGATTGGAAAGAAACCCACTAAGCGTGATATTTCTACTATTATTTCGCACACGGTCGGGTTGTCTCTGCTGCTGTTCCTGTGAACTTTGCTGCGGAGAAGCCGGTTGCCTATTCACTGGTTTCTGATCTGTTGGCAATTTTTTGTTAATAATATCTTCAATTTTGTTGCACTTATGTTGATCTTCATATCGGTGCCTATATATAGTCAGCCTACACATGACATATCAAAAACGCCTTACTTCAGACAGAGTTCCTGTACGCATTTGCCACACGTATAGCGGTTTAAGGTTGTTAATCTTGTTTTACAAGAAGCCACTGCGCAGGTTTTTGATCGTTCCTCCATGACTCGATCGTACCTCGAAGCATCACACTCAGTATCATGGTGGAGTTGCCACTACAGGTCACAAAGAGGATAGAAAATTAGAATAATGCAAAAGGAAATGTTTAGTACAAATTCATTTTCGTTTGATTGTGAAGCGTCGTAGACTAATGTCTTTAGGCATATAGGGCATTTAATCGCTTTCATATCTCCCATATTTGCTTTCGGACAAGCATGAGCCGAGGTTTCTCGGTGATCCAAGCAGAAGACATTCTCACAGAACCTGCAAGTGAATGGGAGGAAATCTTTCTGTTTGCATGTTTCCTCTGAACAGTGCTTTCCGAGGTTCTGAAAATCCATCCAATCAGATTCACAATAGAGTTAGCAGTAAATATATTTTATTTTTAGTTGAAAATTCATTATTCCGAATTAGGTGCAGATAATGAATCACTCACTCAAAATACGTGTTGATCTGGGAAAAATTCGAATCTCTAAGAAACCTGTCATACAAGAGGTTAAGATTATGAGCACTAAATTTCGAAAACAACGAATTTTGTTGTGTGGAATACAATACTATACATAAGGGAACTTTCGAAAATTTTGAAGGAGAATTGAAATCTTCAGTTTCTTTCTCAGAGCCTATCATGCTGAGGTGTTATTATTATATCTCTTCAAATATCCCTATTCTATCAAACTTGGTTTCTTTCCTCATTTCGAGGTGGTTATCATATTATGGTGAGTACCCTTTGCAATGCTACTTCTGATCAACTACGCATAACGGTTGAAATTACAGTTCATTAAATGCTTTTCACTTTATTAAAGACGAATCAACGTATAAATTTTTCATTGTCGCGGAATTTTTCCCAACCGAATCTACAAAACACAAACAAGAGTGAATATTTTTATAAAAAGTAATTTCCAACCAAAATTTTACCCGCTCAATTTCAATTTTCCTGTAATTTCCATTATAAATTTTTCCATATCCCTAACTTCATTTTCATCTTTAAAAACCACCTAAATAAATCTACGAACTCCATTCCATGAGAAATCCGAACCGCGATCACATTTGAGTTTAAGACCTCATAGAATTTCATTGCATTTCGACTTTCTTTAAGAAAACTTAAAAAAAAACCTAGAATAACGATTCATTCTCCTATAGAACTGTTTAAAATCCACCAGTACGTGCTTATATCCTAGCATAGGATTCGTTGCTCCTTGATCAGTCCTGCCTTCCAGAAAATGAAAAATTTAAATTATTTATCAATATTGTGATTTTGAATCCTTAAACGAACTAAATTGAAAAAATAATCTTATTTGACAAAGAAATTGCTGACCATTGAACCCTCTAAGTAGCCATGAGATCGAATAAAAAGCCATATGCATTTCTCTACGTTTTTCTCTCTGACAGCGATTCAAATCTTAAATCAACTTTTTATCTCTATGAAGGAGAAAATCTCATCGGCTCATCGATTTCTTGTTCAATAAAATTGAATTTTCCTCAGGTTTCCGCCCGACACTGCAAAATCCATCTCTCGAATAACGGAGAATACGGCCTCGAGGATCTTGGCTCTGAATACGGATGCTATAAGGTTTCTGAATTCGGCGAGAAGATGAAACTCAAGCCCAATAAGGAATACGATATATCAGAGAATCTACCGTTTTATATCTCAAAGTACAAAGCATGTTTTGTTGTCAAAGAGCCCAAAAAAGTGCCATCTCAAAACACTGGTCCTGTCCTCTCAACGTTTGAAGAAGGGAATTACCAGAACTCGATGCAAAGTAATAACCAGAACCTGAAGACCACATTCAGCAAAGGTCTATTTGATGAGGATAGCGATAATGATAAGAAAAAGCCTGCAAATTTCAAACTCAATACAAATGTAATGCAATTTTCCAATACCAGTAACTTTGGAAAGCATGGTACCACAGCAAGTTTTCCTGAAGCTATATTAGATAAAGAGGATCATGAAGAGAGAACCAAGCAGAAAAATTTTAAGAAAAAGCTTGATAAGGTCAATCCCGTGGTTGAATTGCCAATCAACCGCGAACGAGAAAACCCACCAGCAGAAAAGAGCCCGAATTCAATTTCTGATCTCAGTAATAATAAAATGGATTTGGTGTCCAGCGTTATGGAAAGAGAGGTGGAAGAAGAGTTGTTAGAAGATAATGAAAACTCGATCTTTAAAAGCGTTGTCTCGAAAAGGATTATGGAAACAAGTTCAAATCGGCTAATGGACACAAAGTTAAAATTGTTTAAAGCGATTTTGGATAAGGAGGACACGGAAGAAACTAAGCAAACTGAGGTTTTCCCGAGCAAGATGAATAGTAAAGCATCTCTGCTAAGATCAGCTGCAAAAAGCACAGAGCCGGAGACTAAAGAGCCCGATACAGTCACAAAAATGCATCAAGAATATTCCAGCGAAAGCAGAAAGAATGATAAAAATGTCTATAAGCAGAAAGCTTTTCAATTGACTACTACTTTGGTTGCAGAAGAGCCCGAGAGCTCTCCAATAAATTCAGCGGTCCTTGAGAAGGAGGATGAAGGTGATGGGCAAAGTTCGAATTCATGGCCGGTGAAAACTGTGATTTCTAAAGGACCTGGAAAAGCAGCGAATTTAGTTTCGAAGATATTGGATAAAGGAAAGGATTCGTTGGAGAAAGAAGATAAAAACCAAAGCGATGATGATGATGTCGATGTATGGCCGGGATACCCAGAGATTTCAGCAAGCATTGAAAACACGCCTGGATTCGCAAAGAATTTCAAACCCAGAGCAGTAGCAGAACCTCGAGCTTTCGCCAGAGACCTTTCAAATTCAAGTCAGATTTCCTACATTGAGTCTGAAAACCAGTCTCAGACGCCGAATGTAAATAACGAAAAGGACGACATAACATCAAATCTCGGAACACTTGAAAAACCAACACTAATAATCGAAGAGAATAATGATGCAGAAAACGAAATGGAGGAAGAAGACGTGGGAGTGGAAAGAGGAGATAGAATGGAACTTGAAGATCAGCATATGGAAATAGAAAAAAACATACATCCTGAACAAGATCTAGCAGAAGAACTACAAGAAGAAGAACCACAAGAGGAACCAGAGCATAATGATGAAGAAGAAATTGGCCATGCCGATGAACAGATTGAAGAGGAGTTACAAGTAGAGAAGAGTGGAATGAATGCCGAAGAAAAGCCACAAGATGAAGAAGAGGAAGAGGCAATTAATGATTATAATGCTCAGCTGGAAGAATCGCAAGAAGATAATATCAGAATGCAAGTCGAAGAGTCCGCTAAAGAAAAACTCCTGGCTGAGGAGGCCGCGAAAGAAAAACTCCTAGCTGAGGAAGCTCTCAAGGAAAAGCTGCGAGCTGAAGAGGAGGCTAAAGAAAAACTCTTAGCTGAGGAAGCTCTCAAGGAAAGACTCCGAGCTGAAGAAGAAGAGGCCCGAAGGAAACTTAAGGAGGAAGAAGACCAAATGGAAGATGCTCAACGACGATTAGAAGAAGAAAAGAAAAGGATCGCTCAAGAAAAGAGAGCTCTTAAGAAAAAGAAAGAAGAGGAGCTCAGAAAAAGGCGAATGGAAGAGGAGAAAGAGCTTCAGAGGAGAATCAAGGAAGAGCATCAAAGGATGCTAGAAGCTGAAGAGGCAGAGGCCTCTAGGAGAAGGAGAGAAGAGGAACAAGAGCCTAGGCTAGTGATTATGATCGAAGATGAAGACTGCCCTTCAGCTCGAAAGGATCTCGTTTGCAATGTCAAAGAAGAACCGATTGATGATGATTTAATAATCATAGAGAAGAAGAGCGATAAAAACTCAAAGAAAAACAAAACCAAAACCAAGAAGAAGAAGCAAAATATGGAGATTGAAGAGAGCTCATCTCTCGCTAATGGCAAAACCAATTCAAAGGACTCCCTCGTCCTCCCGACACCCACATTTGATCCTAGGTACGTGACACCCATAAAAAATTCCGTCAGGAACAACGAGGCTGGAGAGAAAAAGAAAAGATCGAAATCCTCAAACAGCGAGCTGCAGATCAAAGAAGAGCAGAGGTCCTCAGTGAAAGAAGAAGAAAAATCACTGTCCATTATCGAAACTAGAAGCATCAAAAAGCACTCGGAAAGCAAAGAGACAAAGAAAAAATCTAAAAAATCCACAGCAACCAATTACATCAAAATCGAATCCGAATCGCCTAGTCTTAGATCGCGAAGCTCAAGAAAAAGCTCCAAAACAGCTGAAAGGTCCCGAAAAGAAGCTTTTGAATCAGAAGAAAAGAAGTCGTTAAAACTCAAAAAAGTAAAAGGAAACGCCGGAGAAGCCAAGCAACCGAAAAAGCATTCTACTAAAGCATCTCCTATTCCTATGAGCGCGCAGAAATCACAATCGAAGTCTGTTAACAGCGATATTCTACTGTCTTCACAAAAAAAGCGCATGTTAGCCTGTCTCGAGCCTCCCACAGACTCAAAATTAAAAACGCATTTGATCTTATTTTCTGGTATAAACAAAAGCTTGGATATCCAGGAGATTAAATTGAAACTGGGACTGCTCATAGGCGCGAGAGTAGTAGATGATAACTATAGAAATTTCAATGTGCTGGTCATGGATGAGTTCAAAAGGACAGTCAAACTGCTTGTCGCGATAAATAATGGGGTTGATATAGTAAACTTCAAGTGGGTCATGGACAGCTTGAGGCAAGGGAGACTGATGTCGTTGTGTGAGTATTTATACGAAGACGTAGAGTCCGAGAAGAAATATGACTATAATCTACAAGATAGTTTAGAAATAGCGAGAAATAACCAACCTGGGTTTCTCACGGGGAAATTATTATGGATTGCGAGGAATGTGACTCCCTGTTATAACGACCTGAGGGTGATTGCTGAAAGCGCTGGCGGATATGTCGTGACGTCGAAGCCGAAGGAGTTTAAAGAAAATTTAATAATCATAATGAATGAGGATGATAAGAGGAACTATAGAGAATTGAAAGCGTTGAAATATAAGATTTATAAGCCTGAGCTGATTCTCAGTGGAAGTTTGAAGCAGAGGCTCGATTTCGCGGTTCATGAAATCGTTCATTAAGAAGGAAAAGTGACTTCTTCGAGACATTTTCTTACTTTTAAAATGAGCAATTATATAAGAGAGAGAGTGCTTTGTATCGACAGTTGTATATCATATCGATAATTACGATAATGTTTAGAGTGAATTTCTTCAAATTTGGATGTTATAAAATAAGATACATTGGGATTTCATTTCAATGTAGTGGTAAATAAAAAATCATTTTGTATTATTAATCGTTGCTTTGGTTTCATGGGATTCGAGCTATTCGGAAGAACTAACATGCACTACCTGGAAAGACCATATTTTCGATTTTATTTTAATTCAAATTTGTAAAGTTTGAAATGTTTTAATTATCATAAAGTAAAAAATCAAATGCCAAAAACGAATTCCATTGTTTTTGGAATGCAAATTGTTTACTGGCCAACAAAATAATTAAAGACGAAAAACCCTCCATAAATTTTCTTTGAACAATTAGATACTGACCTATAGAGCAGCGGCACTAGCCTACTTCCATGCCTGTTGTTTCGATTAGACTTCAAACTTTATTATTTTGTATATTTCGATTGGCTAATTGCACAGCCAGCTTCTTATGGTCTCTTCTAGCCTAGTTTGCAGGTACATAGTTGATAAGAGAGCTTATTCTCTCTGAACTAAGAAAAAGCTTTGGTTACGAGTTATCAGACGACCAGAAAGATCTGATTAAGTAGAACACTCAAAATCCATGAATCACGGTTTCAAACTTTACGACTAACTTAGTTCAAATTTAAGTCATAAATAAATAAATTTTTGATGGTTGAACCTGTCGAAAAACCCAAAAGAATCAACCTCTCTTGGAGAGATTTCAAACAAACCGTGTGGCGTCAGGTCTTCACCTTGAATGAGAAAGGAATCTCAAGCTACCATTTGGCAGTCTTTATGCTGCTGCTCAATACGATTCAATGTGTCAGCTTAAATTTGTTCCTTCCACACAACTACCTACCTAATGCGACCTTCACTAAAGTGTTATTCCGCTGGCTAAACTACAGCCGAATCACCACATTACAGCCTTATCTCGGAATATTTAGTCCTTTCGTTCTTTGCTTAACCTATCAGTCCGTCCTGCTTGGAGCCTCAGTCCTTTACTTCTTTTTCCCAAGTATCTGCAGGAGACAAGGCAAGCAGTTCTGCGACCGCTACAACAGCACATTATGCCACCTTTTCTATTTATACGAATTTGCCCTATGCATTCCATGTCAAGGGCTCATCGCTTTCAGCAATGTTCCCACCATCTATATAGAAGGAGCTCCGAAGATCCCGATGTATTACACTGGCGGGTCAACCGCATATGTCATATTTATCGTTGAATTCGTATGTTTACAGCTCATCATCGCATTAAACACATTCATCACACTCTCCTTCCGCGATTCCTCGCAGAATTACTTTGCCAGACCGCGATCCCCATTCGCAGTGGTATTTCCATACGTCAAACTCGTATATGTGCTTTTGGCAAAGTTCACAATGGAAAACGGACTCGCTCCTTGGGTTATTAATGTGTACACGATCGTGGTTTCAATGACGCTCAGTCTGCTTTCGTTCAAAATCAATTTCATGTACTTCAACAGGAAGATATCCAACCTCATGGACGTTACAGCACAAATGAAGCAAACCGCTGCGATAGCAATGCTTATTTATCATACGACTTCCGTATCTCATCATACTGACGCTTTTATTTTCGTTTCGCTGATAGTAATCGCGTTCTTTTTCAAGGTGCATGTCAACAAAAGGCAGATGATGTTCAGGAACATCCTTTGGGGGTCAGAGATCCAGAACACAAATGCTACTACGGTACAGATGTTACTGAATTGCATCTCGAATTCATTCCTCGGAGCCAAACCGAGCATGACGGATAAAATGGAGTTTTATAACTTCTTTTACATGCATCAAGCAAAGTGCCACGACCATAAATGTCCTTGTAGTATGGTTGAAACGCTCAAAAAAGAAGCAGCCTTAGAGCTGGGAAGAGATGATGTCGCCATTGACGAAATCACAGGATTTATCTCCAAGTTTATCGTGTATAGGTACGAGGCTCTCTTTCTCAAGTCCTGCTATCAGCCCGAGAAAATTTTCGCTCCGTTCGTTTCGTACATCAGCTTTCTTACATTCAACGGTGATCAAAAAGGAAAGGCCTATCTGAAGGCAATGAGATTTAGGAATAAGCTATCGAAAAATAACAGCGATATTGTGATTTTAGATTGTTTGGTGAAAGAAATCGAAGATGAGATCGCAAAAGACCTGGATCCAAAGGAGTCTGATCTTTTCAACGCAAGAATGGCAGATGGTGTTGAGTTTTACGTCAAAAAGAAGCAATTTCAAGAGAAAATCGATAATCTGAAGACGGTTTACGTTCATTTCTATGCGACTTTGCTCGAGGAGACTATAGACCTCGATCAAATCTATCGGCTTGGACGGAACTACATTGAGTTACGCAATCAAATTGATACAGACTTTAAAGCTCTAAATAGGTTAAATCCCCAGAGCCTTGATATTCTGGACACCTACATTCAATATAACAAGAATGTGATTGATTCCACATACTCGTCCTACAAAGACGCCGTGATAAAATATAAGGATTTAGTCAATAAGAGAATCCGCATCAACGAGTATGGGAATAAACCCATGAAACCAGACTGTCTCATTGGAAACGAGGACAATGGTGTTGTTTTTATAAGCTTGGAGCCGAAGGCGGCAGGAAAACTGCTCGCGGTAAACGGCAGTTTTATGAAAATCTTTGGGTATGAACCGCAAGACAGTAAAAATTTTGATAATATCAGTGCGTTTATTCCATCGGCTATTGCTAAGGAACATGATAATATCATCAGATCTTATGTCGATCGAGGCCGGGTTGAGTATGGCCATAACTATTTTCCTAGTGTACTCGGGTTAACCAAGGAAGGATTTCTGCTCCCAATCGATTTTATTTGGAAGGTTGAGCCGTTGTACAGTCAACTATCAGCAGGCGCAGTGATAATACCTGTGAAAAAGCTGGAGCACACGATAAACTGCACAGTTGACGCTACCATCACAAATACTTGCAAGGAGTTCTTTGACGCACTAGAAGCCGAGCAAATCGACTGTCTGCAAGGGCTGAGCATGATGTACTTATGTCCTAAGCTGGTAAAGTATTTCTATAGCGTCGATAGCGCTGAGCTCCGCGAACCGTTTGAACAAGGAGGCTATCAGAAGTTTTATATCATTTTTAACAAGAGACTCAACGATCCGGCGTATAACAAGAAGATAAAAACCAAAACTGAACAAATTTTATATAAAATCCAGAAAATGGAGAGCAAAGAGGGTGACATCAAAGAAGCCAAGCAAAAAATCTACCAATATGCGAAAAAGGAGTTTTATGGCCTGCATCAAGGAACTCGCAAAAAGGATATTAGGATTTACAGAGCACTAATCAATTTCCGTAATGTTGTGATCTATAAAGGAAAAATTCGGCTGCTAGCGGTATCGATCAGCCAGTTACATGCTATTCATAAGGAGGATAAAATCGAGAAAATCTTGCAAACGTCAAGCAATATCCGAAAGGCTCTTAGACTTAAGAAAAGAAAATCCCCAAATCTGCTGACATACACAGATTCCATTTCCAGTCAAAAAGCGTCTGTTGAGAGATCGAGTGAGAAAAAAGGTTCTATTTTTAAAAGCGATCCGAGAGAAGAAGGGACATACGCGAGAGCCACAGGACCTGTAATTCGGCTCGAGGAAATAGAAAAAACAGTAAAAGAGGTCCTAACAGAAGGAGAAGATCCAAGGATCTTGCAGTTCTCGGTTGCGCAAGAAAAGTCTGCTTTCCTAACTGAAAAATGGGGTGCACCTGGAGAAGATTCACACATCATTGCTAAAAGTCTGGAGAATGAGCTGACTAAAGTGGAAAACCTAAAAAAATCCGAGACTAACTTCGATAAAGAAGGAATAATGAGGCACCAGGCAGACCAGACAGAAGAATTTGATATTCCAACATTAACGACAGATCGTAAGCTTTTGCAATCAGCTCGAAATGATTATACTGAAAACCCTCTTTTGAATTCGATTCTCCCACGAGAGTCAAGTTCTCAGTCAATTGACTATACAGGCCAATTGACCTTGAGAATAACGCAGCAAAAAATGAAAAATATATCCACTGTAATATCGGAAGGCTCAGTACAAGCGTCATCTTCGAGAGAAAATGGCAAAGTCTCTCTTCAATTACCACGAAAAGCAGAAGATTCGATGAAGAATAGCTCCATGGAAGACAAATTGGAAAAGGATGCTAGCTTTGGAACAAATAAAGGTGCTTTATACTCACGTGAAAGCATCGAATCAGGTAATGATGGCATTCACTTATCATCAGCCTCAGAGGTGACCGGTTCTGACAACTTCTCTAATCAAACGAATTTCGCTTATCAAAAAAGGCGGAAAAGCCAGCTCGGCTCAAATGCGGTGTCAGGCCAGACATCGAACCTGTCGAAAATATATCGAGATGTTATAAGAAGCAAAAGTTTCTCGTCGCTGCTTACTGGAGTTAGTTATATCGGTATAGTCATCCTCTGCTTGCTGTTAGCGACAACGCTCATATTCTACACGTATGCTCGTAAGCAAATCTCAGAAGTCAGTGCTATCGCGAGCAGTTTCGTGAATCCTATGGTCATGAACGAAAACTTCGCTGCTTCGATGGTTGAGCTCGAGAAGCATCTCATGATCACATCGGGCCTTGTCTCCTATGCCAATACTTCAGCTGCAAGCTTTGCGCTCTCTCTTTCTCGCCTAACTTATTACTCTTATCAAGAAATTTACAGGCTAGCCTATCAGGACTTCTTAACCCGAGGCCTAGAAAAAATCTCTTACGATCCAAGGTATAAAGCGTTGTCCACGGAAATACTCTTTGAAAACGAGACGTCAATCCCAGTCCCTGTGATCTCATTTCTCGGAGCCACGTTAGATAAGATGAGACGATACGACGCTAAAGCGATCGCGCCTCTATATAGCAACGATTCCGATGTCGTATGGCTTCGACTAAACGCAAACACCGCGATCTCCACGCTTTCGGAATTGGATGAAATCAAGGTAGCTGCGGCCACTGAGGAAGCGGACGAGTCCTACAAGTTCCTGGTTGTGATTGCTGTTCTAGCGTTTGTTTCAAATATCTGCTTTGTCTGCGTTTTCTTCGGGGTTAACTTACTTATAGAAAGGAGGAGAGTGCAAATCCTCTCATTATTCTGTAAAATTAGCGCTAAATCAGCCATTGAAGAAATCCTCAAATTTCTGAAAAACAACGATGAGTACACGAAAGCGAGAATACAAAAGACCATTGACTTAAAGCGAGTAAGGGATAGAATATTCAGCAAGTACAAAACCTCAACCCGCATGTCTGGAATCAAAGCGTTCGTGAAGTTTACACTCTTTGCTCTCGGACTTTCTTCTTACTTCATTTGGGAAATGGTGTACCATAGTGAGTTTACAGAGGGTGTGAATGCGTACATTCAAGATATGAACCTCATCGGCGATACTTATACTCAAACAACTATCTTATACTTCAAGGCCTATCGGATGTATAATCTTATCAACGAGACTGCGGAAAATCGATCAAATTATCATACAAATGAGTTGGAGGTAGACTACCGTAAGGAAATGAAGTATTTTGAAAAAATGAGAGGGTTTTTATTGGAGTTTGGAAAGCTGGAACATCAGTTCCTTTACCGAAAAAAGCTCAGGAATTTCATTGAGCAAATCAAAGGCTCGCAATGGTGTGATCTGCTCTCCGATGACGATATCACTCTATATAATTTTACCAGTTTTGATAATACAGCCACAGTTGGCAACAGTTCTAAGGAGTTCCAAGAAACCTATATCGCACAGTGTCTCAAGGCTTTTGGAGGGATTAGCAACAATGGGTTCCTTCTATCTCTGCAAAAAGTCCTCAACGTGATCCAAGATACAGCGCTTGCCTTGAAGGATTTGGATCAGAACGATGTGGAAAGCGTACAAACGATTACCTCGAAGCAAGAATTCCGAGATTTGGGAGAATTTTCAGCCTATCTGGCATTTTTGATTTTCTATTTGCTGAATTTGATGGTAGTGAACTTAGATCAAGTCGTTAATGAAGCTCTGATCCTTCAGGTCACGGTTGAGATAATCGCAGCGTCTGTCATAAGCATTTTTACCATAGTGGCTTGGTTCATGTATTTGGCGAAGACTAATAAGCAGCTGTTCGAGGTAAAAGAGATTCTGAATATACTTCCAACCAATATAATGATCGGGAATGTTTACATCTATAACTTTCTCAATAAGGAAGCGAAGTTAATCTCGTAGCGTTCAATATTGAAATGATAAAAGTGTTGCTGAGATGCTGAAAAATTCATATGAATATATAGATTTTAATATCTATTCTCTAGTTTGTATTCGTTATGCATTAACCAAGATCAGAAAACCTGCAAACTCTAAAAATTTGATTAAAGCATATTTCTTTTTCGGCACCATTTCCAAGAAATGTTTGCTTGTAAAACTTTGATTGAAAACTTAGCACATAGAAAATTCAAACAGGCATAAAATGCTTTTCTATCACAAAGAACTAAGCGTAAAATAATTCTTCAGGTGATTCTAATCTACAGGTTCAGAAAGTAACTCTCTAATGAACAGAGACCCTTTGCCTTACGAGCAAATCGAATGGATGTGTTAAATTGCATGAAATTCCTGAGACTTTATTGCCAAGTGGCTCCTGAAAAATTACGTGCTTCGCACTGACACTTGCAGAAATTCTGTTTCGAAATAATTTAGTTGAAACTCGAATATCAAAAAAGGGTTGAACAAATTGGATTTAGACACGCATAAATTCTAAATAACAGGAAAAAAATCGAAATGAAATCAATATTCGCCCTATGCATTCTAAGCCTCGCGATTTTCGCTGTGGCCGCCGATGAAGACGCAGGTGACGCGATCGTTCTCACTAACGACAACTTCGAAAACGTCACTAGAGCCGGAAGCAGCTTTGTTCTCTACTATGCTCCTTGGTGCGGCCATTGCAAGAATTTCAAACCAACCTGGAAGCAGTTCGCAAGCTTGGCAAAGGATAAACTGACTGTCGGATTGGTAAACTGCGACGAATGGTCTGGTATTTGCCGATCCTATGGCATCAAAGGCTACCCTACCGCTCTTTATCAGCATGAAGGGAAAGTCTATAAATTCAGAATGGCTCGAACTATCGAGAATTTACAGAAGTTTATTGATGGAGAGTACAAAAACGCTGAAACACAAGATATTCCAACAATTGACTACTCATTGGGTTCAAGCTCCGATATGACGATTGTCTATATCATTATCGCTGGTGTTGTCGGAGTGGTCGTCCTTATGGTGATTATCTGCGCTGTCTGCCTTGACGAAGAGAAACCTAAGGAGGCTAAAGAGCCTGCGCAAGGCGAAGAACCAACGGTTGGCACCACTGCAACCACTGCAGCAACTGAGACGGAGAACAAAGAAAAAGAGCCTTTGGAGAAGAAAAATCAGTAGTAGGCCAGCTGTTTGTTTATTCGTGTGTGTGTGTTTGCATTTGATATTCGAAGCGTGAGTACTTAGAATGTATACTGCTTGAATATGCGCACGAAAAGGCTTAAGAATGAAATAATACAATAAATCTGGTTTCTGGAATGAATTATGTATCTCTTCTTAAGAATTTTGAGCAATAAGATCGTCAAGCTTCACAAGTAATGGTAAAAGAACACAACCTCTCGGTTAGAATACAAAATACAATATCTGTTTTGTCGGTCTATTCAAAAGTGCAAAAGAAATAGAAAGCATTTGAAGATAGAGCTTACTTGCAATTTAATATGCCAAAGAAGTTAGCAGTTCCTATTCTGCTCTAAGAATTCTTTAAATGTTTAAGACTCTCTTCAGTTTATCAAAAGTATCACAAGGAATCGAATTGTATCCGAATAACGAGAGCAACGTCATTGTCTTAACAAAAGCTCTCGCTTCTCTCGATAATTCTCAGGAGCAGTAAGCTCTAAAGCAAGTACCTCCAAATAAAATGCACTATTTTGCTTCTAAATCCAATTTTGAAAATGAAAAAAACAATAAATGCATCTTGAACTACCAGGTCTATTTTTAATAAGATTTCTAAATTAAGATATTTCTATCTAACAGCTTTTTTTCTTCACTCCACCTTGTAAAGATTTGGTAGTCGAGCATGGATTTCATAAAAATTCACACACACACTTGGGATATGACACAATTGACGGATTAGGAATTAAAAAAATGAGGATTTGAGAGATCGCTCCTATCCTTCATACGACGTCCATAGCTCAATTAATACGAGCCGAAAAACGACTTGCTCAGGGCATACCTCGATGTTTTAATAAAGAAAGGAATGATAACTGAAACTTGTTTGTTAGATGAGAGTATTTAAAGGGTATGACGAATTGATGAAATTTTTCTTCCACGAGCTGGCTGAAAGGCACGAGGACGCAAGCAAATTAACGGAATGGAAACAAATTAGTGGTGTACAGTCTAGAATCTACTTAAGAATTCAGTAGTATCGGCTTCTACTGATTTGCTAACTGGCCAGCGAGACAACCAATTAAAAAAATTTTAAAAATTAACTCAGGAGGATGATTGTATTTCGATTAACGTTTTTTAAAATTTTGCCTCTAAAGTGAACCGAAAACGACAATTATCATTATATCTATGGCATTTCTATCAGCCAAAGACTTCTCTTTCCTGCAATCCATTGACTCCTCTCGACAAAATATTTTTCCAAATTCCGATATCATGCGATGGATTCGCTCTATTTCACAATTCTGCCAACTAATCGAGAAAAAAATCGGCAGATATCAGATAATCTTATAGTTGTATTGTGTTCAATATCTGATTATTAGGTTATGTGGTAGAACACCAAGTATTTTTCAAAGATTTTGGATTATCATCCTTTTGTTAAGATAACATCGTCGTTGGACTGAAAGTAGCCCAAGATAGAAAAAGAGTGAGGCGCAATCTGTTAACTTTTTGCTAATCCCATTTTGGAAGGTAGTGATGCGTTGGAGCTGGCGCAAAGATAATAAATAAACTCAGTGCCGAAATTCCTAATTTGGTTTTGCGGTCTGATCAATCTTCGATCTGATGAAATTGCATTCCAAATACGAAATTTTAAGGATGATTATAATCCTTTTAATAAACTCTAAAAGAAAACTCCGGCTTTCTGAAAAACAAAGGAACTCTCGAAGACAGAATCTTTTCAATGGAATCTCTTGGAAGACATATCTTGGTCGAGTACTATGGCTGCTCGAGACAGCGAATGAATGATTACCAATTCATCGAGAAATCAATGGTTCAGGCTGCTAAAAACTCTGGATGCGCTGACGTGACCTCAACAGGACACCACTTCTCTCCTTTCGGAGTCTCATGCGTGGTCGCATTCTTCGAGAATCAACTCACCATCCACACCTGGCCCGAGTATGGATACGCAGCTGTGGATTTACTCACAGGACAAGGCTCTGTTGATCTCTGGACCTCTTTCAAATATTTGAAAGAAGCTTTCCTATCTAAGAGTTTCTCCGTTATGGAGATCAAGAGAGGAATCTTGAATCATATTCAGGAACCAGAACCTCTAGAGTACCTCCAAGAGACCATTGAAGAAGCTCAGCTTTGTAAATCAGTCCCAAAATTCCGCAGAGAAGCCTACTTTATCGACTTCTATGGAGACTACGGAATTCCAATCAGAGTGACTAAGAAGAGCAACCTCTTCTCCAAGCAATCAAAGTACAAGTTCGTCGAAGTCTATGACACCGTTGAATTCGGAAAGATGCTCCTTGAAGACGGTGCTGTTTCTCTCGTAGAGAAGGAAGAACCATACTACCACGAGATGATCGCCCACGTTCCAATGATGAGTTTCCCTGAGGCGAAACGCGTGCTCGTTATCGGCGGCGGTGACGGAGGCGTTGTTCAACAACTCCTCAAGCACGAAAACATCGAGGAAATCGTGGTTGCTGAACTTGATGATCTCTTGGTCCAGGCTGCCAAGACCCATTTCCCCGGTCTTTCGTCTGCTTTGACCAACCCTAAGGTGAAGCTTGTCATCACTGAGAGCCAAGAGTACCTTAAATCCACGAAGGATGGGTCCTTCGATGTTATCATCGTCGATGAGATTGATCCTGCAGACAGAAGACAGTTTGACGAAACTGGAGTTCAACTCTTCTGCACTGCTTTCTGGAAGGAATGCCACAGAGTTCTGGGTGAAAACGGTGTGATCGTTTCCCCTTCAAGATCCCCCACCACAGAGTCCAACGACTTCAAGCTCTTCTTCAAAGAGTTGGCTGGCATCTTTGGAAAGAACAATGTTAAGCCTTACATCTTTGAAAACGCTACCAATGGTATGATGAGCTTTGCCTTCATCAGCAAGGGCAAGATCGACAACGCTGAGACTTTTGTCGGCGCAGAGAAGGCAAACGAGTTTGCTGAAAAGCACAACTTGTTCTACTACGACGGAGAGATGCACTACGCCTCGTTCGTGCTTCCGAAGAAGTACAGAAGAATGCTCGCTGACACTGAAATCTCCTGAGCTCCATAGTCTTGAAGAAAGTCGCTCTATTAAGAAGAGCAGAAACATTTAACTATCCTTTGAATGTACGCCTAAATAATTCATATCGTGCAGCCAAAAAGACTGCCGAGTTATATAAGGTAGAGCACACCCTGCATATTCATTCTAAAACCATTTTAAGAATCATATTGTTTTTCATAAACGTTAAAAATCAATCAGAGCGACTAACATCAGTTTCTTTAACCTAGCTAGCTATTATGTAGCTTATTAAATTATATGATCTTAAGTCATAAAACTAATTGTACTGATTGAGCTATGTTTCCCTTGAAAAAAGCACGATTACCTTTACCTTGTTTAGAATCATTAGTTTGCCACAAACTTTAGCTGGTCTTGTCGATTCTCAGATCGGCATCAAGAGCGTTATTTCCATATTTCATACAATTAGAACGGTATCAACGAAAGAATATTTCGATCCAATCAAAAAACTAAAAAAAAAACATCAAATGTTTTTTTTTTCTGTTTTTTTTTTAAATTTCAACCTCAAGATAGAAAACACAGCCCCAACCAAAAAAAAGCGCGAGAGTTGTTTCATTGTCACAAAAAACAACCGTCTGTTTTCCAAGCATCAATAAATGTTCAAATGAGTGAGCAATGGAATTATAATGGAAGAAGATGGAAGAAGATGTAAATCTAGAGAGTATAGAATTTTCTGTTAAATACACAATATTATTTCGATTGGAAGTTCTAATAATTAAAAAAAAAAATCTAAGCTCAAGGTGACGTTCCAGTATTTTCTTTCAAGCTACAAAGTCCATGGAAGCCAGCGGTGTAAAGAATCCACAGCCAAATCTTGAACAGAGCCATAAGCAAGAAGCTCTCGGTCGACTTATTTTAGTCGAATTTCATGGCTGTGACAAAGAAAAGTTGATGGACGGAACCTTCGTTGAAGAAATCATGCTTGATGCCGCTAAGAAGGTAGATACGACCGTCGTCAACTGCATCACTCATTCATCCTACCCATTTGGCTGCACCTGCGTTGTGGCTCTTCAAGAATCGCACTTATCCATTCGCACTTGGTCCTGCTATCGCTACGCTGCTGTAGACCTCTACATCTGTGGCGATGGAGTCGAGCCGTGGGATGCTTTGAATCATATTTCCAAGCAACTCTCTTCTTTGAATTACTCAACTGTTGAGTTTAAAAGAGGAATGCTGTCCTTGCTTCCTCCACCGGACTACACTGGCCTTGGGGATTCAGTCACAGAAGAGACTCTCAAGCAAGAAATCGTTGCAAAATCAAACTACAAGCGCGATTTCTGGCTCAATGAATTGTCTGGTCCGGTCGGTACTTCGGTCAGAATCACAGGAAACGTCCTCTACAGAAAGATTTCGCCCTTTCAGAGAATCGAGGTGTTTGAGTCCAAGCAGTTCGGGAAGATGCTCGTGAACGATGGCATCATCATGTGTGCGGAGGCGACTGAGCATTCATACCACGAAATGATCGCTCATGTGCCTCTTCTGACGCATCCTGACCCTAAGAGAGTATTGATCATCGGAGGTGGTGACGGAGGCACTGCCAGAGAGGTGCTTCGCCATGAACAGCTCGAAAGAATCGTTCAGGTTGAAATAGACGCAGCTGTTATCGAAGCCTGCAAGTTGCATCTACCCAGCCTCGCCTGCTCCTACGACAATCCAAGGCTAGAGCTTATCATCGGTGATGGGATAAAATATGTGAAGGAGGCTTCGGATGAATCGTTTGACATTATTCTGGTCGATTCAACGGATCCTATTGGACCTGGGGCTATACTCTTCACAGACGAGTTCTATGAGCACTGCTACAGAGTGTTGACCAAAGACGGTGTCTTAGTAACTCAGAGTGAATCTCCTTCCAGCGCGAGTGAGCAGTTTGTGGAAATTTACTCACGATACATCAAGGTGTTTGGAAAAGAGAAGGTGTCCTGCTTTAAATACTACACACCGACTTACCCTGGCGAATATTTCACGTTCTCCTATTGCTCAAAGGGAAGGACTCAGCCTTTGAATAATCTGGATAAGGAGAAATCGGAAGCTTTCTCGGCCATCCATGGCTTGCAATATTATGATGAAGAAACTCATGAAGCTGCCTTTGTGCATCCAAAATATGTCAAGGAAATGATCAAAGAAGCTGAAGAGAGAGCAATAGCTGAAAAAAGAGGCGAGAGTAAAGACCTATCAGCAAAGTAGAGTTAGACTGTAAGAGCCTATAAAATCACTTTAAAATGAATTATTAATGATAATAATGTGTTTGCCTACAGATCTTAAATAAATGATGCCTTATATATTTAAAGATAAAGAATAAGAAACAGTTATACCCTCTTAAGCTGATTGTTATTTGTTGAGAAAGACAGAAAATGAAGTGATTAATTGTCGCTTATGGCTCTTGCCAGCAGAAAATTATCATTCCCATCTCAATTTCTTGTAGCCTTGTAGGCGATTTATATTATTTTTCTGAAAGAATGTGAATCTTCAATTATAAAAAGAGAACCCCGACAACTGTAATAAAAAGCAAAATAATAACGTTAGATAAGTTATTTCCATATAAAGAAGGGTGTTGAGTTGAACGAAGCAATACTCCAGCAAATACCTTCTGAATTGTGTTGGTAATTTCATCTCTCTCCTCAAAAACACAGACATAAGAGGAATCTGACATCAAAATTCCGTTGATTTTACCATTAGCAGTGGCAACTATATATGCTGATCCATTCATCGTGCCATTAGCAAAAAATGTTTGGAATTCTATAATCTCGTCACCAAATCCAGAGGATGGAGTGTATGACACCATCTGGGCCCATCCGTCATAATACGGCACAGGGGAATGAACTGACGGCTCGATATAGCCATTATGCGTTGGAATATTGAGCTTTGTTGTGATTCTATTACCTCCAAGAGATGCAACTAAGCCATAGGCTCTGCTAGCTCCTAAACCTGTCATTGTACGATATATTGGAGCATATGTAAGGTTTCCAGTGGCTACTCCTGTGGGAAGGTAAGAATAGATCTTATCGTCACTCAAAAGGACGATACCTTGTGAGAGGAAGACTCCATTGTCGATATTAACTGTTGAAAGCAAAGAGTGATTGCTGCTATGGTCTTTCCAAGTAATAGCGGCAACTGAATAGTTCAGTGCCGTGAGAGTTATTCCAGTGAACACATTAGTCGTCCAGTATTTGTTAGATAAGATCCTTGTATTTGCTCGAAGAAGGCTGCTTAATAGGAATGGACTTGAGTCTTCAGCTTTCATGTCAGCTTGAAATCCTCGAATATAAATATCAAGTTCAACCTTCTGAGTCACGTTTCTCGTAACATAAGTCATATAAAACTTATCGTTTTGAGAGCCAAAGTAATAGATTGCATAAGTAATATCCGGGTTGTCATTATTGGTAATTTGATATTTCGACATAGTTGTATTCACAGTCGCATTCGCGAGCATGACAGAAATGAAGATTTGATCACATGGCTCAGACCTGGTTGTGTCGTTATCTGGACCTATCGTCAACATGCCGAAGTATCCATTAACAGTGGTCGTAAAATTCGGTAGAACTGAGCTATTAACCTTCGTATGAAACAATACATCGCTTCCTATTTGATAATAATTGCTCATATCGATCAGTCGTCTTGTTAAATTGACAGGTGCAGTATCAGTCCAATTGATCCCCCATATAACAAGCGAAGAGTTATCAACATAATTTCCTGCATGGATTGATTTTGTGAAGGGGAAGTCTGTCACGAATGAGGTATCGATGATTTCATCAGGACTCTGATAAAAAGCTGAACTCACGAAGTTCTGCGAAAAGGTTCCAAGGAAGAGCGACATAAAGACCACAGAGAAGGATAAAGTTTTGACCATTTCGGATAAAGAATTAAACGTACTGTTTTATTTAGTTTGTGGAGTATTTGCAGAATTCAAAGCAAGCAAGGCTAAAGGAGTTGATTAATTATTAATTGTCGAACGAGCTGTATTTACAGTGAAAGGAAGCTGAATAAAAATTGACAATGCAACTAACTATTATGAGAAGTCAAGAGAAAGGGAGTACGATATTGCAGATGGCAACTGTGTATGGATCTATCGTTTAGAGGAATTTAAATCGAAAATTGCATTTAGACATTAGAGGATATGTTCATTGTTTTGCTGTCCTTCTAATGATATTAACGATCAAAAGAGCTCTTTCGCGGAATTGATGATTAGTAGTGTTCACAAAGAAAGCGATCAGCATCACAACAAAACATTAGCTTCTTTCTTATACATTAGATTAAATAGAATAGGACTCTATCTTATCAATTTCTTCCGCACGATGGTTATGAGAGGTTAGTTACAATTTCCTGCTGATATATATGCGGAATCGATGCCTTGTATTTTTTAGGAAGAGTGTTTTTGGAATAATATGCAAATATTTGTAGTTTTCTGGGTTTCGATTTGTGCAAATTGAAAGCAATGATGTTCGAGGTTGAATGAAATTAGGCCTTTACTTCAGTTCTAAGTCAATTTTATCAGATGCTTGAGGATGCTAAGAACAAACCTCTCATTTTGGACTTCACATTTTATATTTCTCAACAACAATCAACGAATCAAGAGAAATTTAAGATTTGATAATGACTGCTGTTCTTCCATGAAATACCAAGACAACGAACCTCCATTCTAATTAGATTTCAAGATAGCGTTGCAAGAATGCCAGTGCTTCACCCCATGAAACTTTACAGTTACTACCGCTGGACAAATTAATTTAGTCTTTAAAACGGTTAATAAAAAATGGTTATGCGCTAATCCATCACATGACGAGCTAAAAACCGATTTGGAAAACTGTAAAAATATTTTCATATTGAAAAAAGAATTGAAAAGAGACTAACAACAATGAAAGGAGTTTTGCTTTCTTTGATATTTTCAGCATTGTTCTTCGCGAATTGTTATGCTGTGAGAGAAGGAGCGCCGCAAGCTTCTCTTCTCCAAAACACTTTCGATACTGTGATCGATCCGCAAAACACGGAAAAATCGAAGGGTTACCTTTTCCCAGAATTTCAAATGTCCAAAAATTCTATGGGAGCTTCAGCAGAGGACGTGAAATCAGCCTCACAATCGACTGCTTCAGCAACTAAAACTTCGACCGCTTCAGCAACTAAGACTACGACTACTTCAACAACTAAGACTACGACTGCTTCAGCAACTAAGACTACCACTGCTTCAGCAACGAAGACTACGTCTTCTCAATCATCAAGTACAAGTTCACAAACATCAAGCACTACAAATTCGGCAACTTCGAATACTAAGACAAACACAACGAGCGCAACAAATTCAACTAATGGAAAAAATACCACCGGCAATGGTCACAGGGATGGACCTAGGAGAGACAGACCGGATCGGAATCGTGGTGGCTCTTCACAAGGATCTTCTACTGGAAGATCCGGTGGCAGCAGCACAACTACTCAGACTCAAGGCCGCAATGGAAGCAATGGAGGCAACTCCACCCAAACGGGCACTTCGAACATTACTAATTCTACTGGGACAACTAATGCTACTGGGACCACTAATTCTACTGAGACTATCACTGAAACTGTGACTGAGACTATTGCTGAGACTACCACTGAGACTCCAGCTGAGACAGTCACTGAAGCTGTGACTGAAGCTACCACCGAGACTCCAGCTGAAATTGTCACCGAAACTCCCGCTGAGACTGGTGCTGAAACTGTAGTTGAGACTACTACTGAAGCTACCACTGGAACTCCTGCTGAAACTACAACTGAAACTTCAACAACTGAGGTTACCACTGAAGCTACCACCGAGACTCCAGTTGAAATTGTCACTGAGACTCCAGCTGAGACTACTACCCCTGAGACAGTCGCTGAGACTACCACTGAGGCTGTGACTGAAGTTACCACCGAGACCCCAGTTGAAACTGTAGTCGAGACCACTGCTGAAACTACCACCGCCGAGGCTGTTGCTGAAACTACAGCTGAAACTTCAACAACTGAGGTGACCACTGAAACTACCACGGAGACTCCAGCTGAGACTGTTGCTGAAATTGTAGCTGAGACGACAACCGAGGCTACCACTGAGGCTACTACTGGAACTCCTGCTGAAACTACCACTGAAACTACAACTGAAACCTCAACGACTGAGATTACTACTGAAACTATCACTGAGACTCCAGCTGAGACTACCACTGAAACTGCAACAACTGAGACTACCGCTGAAGCTGTAGTTGAGACTACTACTGAGGCCACCATTGGAACTCCTGCTGAAACTACCACTGAGGCTACCACTGAAGCTGTCACTGAGACTGTGACTGAAACTCCAGCTGAAACTGTTGCTGAAACTACCGCTGAAACTACAACTGAAACTGCAACAACTGAGACTACCACTGAAACTACCACAGAGACTCCAGTCGAGACTACCGCTGAAACTGTGACTGAAACTCCAGCTGAAACTGTTGCTGAAACTACAACTGAAACTGCAACAACTGAGGTTACCACTGAAACTACCACTGAGACTACTGTGACTGAGACTACCACCGAGGCTACCACTGAGACCCCAGCTGAAACTGTTGCTGAAACTACCACTGAGACTACTGTGACTGAGACTCCAGCTGAGACCACTGCTGAAACTGTAGTTGACACTTCTCCTGAGACTACCACTGAAACTGTCGCTGAAACTATCACTGAGGCTACCACTGAGGCTGTCACTGAGACTGTGACCGAGACTCCAGCTGAAACTACCGCTGAAACTACAACTGAAACTGCAACAACTGAGACTACCACGGAAACTACAGTCTCTGAAGAGGAGGGCTATGAATGGGTTTATGTGGAAGAATGTGAGGCAACTGAAAGCGAGACTACCACAGCATCCAATAGCACAATGACTGAAACTGTGGTCGTAGAAGAAGGGACTACTGTGACTGAAGAAGCAGCTGTCGTTGTAGAAGAAGCTGCTGTTGTCGAAGGAGCAACTGGAACCTCAGAGACTGAAAGCTGTGAATCAAATGTCAGCTTAACTGTAGAGACTGAGACCGAGACTGTCGACAACGAAGTCTGTACTGATTTCCAACAACCACCCTCAACTGAAACTACGACGACCGTAGTCACCACAGAAACAACCACTGAAACAACA
>ENA-UOTX01000493-UOTX01000493.1-compost-metagenome-genome-assembly--contig:-NODE-493-length-41195-cov-6.382825_pt1 | contig 41195 bp, 45 predicted proteins | sample MGYA00238143_ERZ746982 | MGnify/ENA primary metagenome ERZ746982 (study PRJEB28758, sample SAMN06268862) | compost metagenome | isolation source: single cell | place: USA: California, Emeryville, Joint... | reverse complement strand
AGCGGAGTCACCAACTTAGCCGCGAACACATCCTGGACTAACCTAAAAACCCTTAACCTATATTATTGCCAGCTTGGGTGGCGCGGAATTGCAGAGTTGGCCAAAAATACCACATGGAAGAATCTCGAGTCACTCATTCTGACGAACAATAGGATCGAAGATGCAGGCGCCGCAGAACTAGCCAAGAATACGACTTGGGAGAAATTACAAACCTTGCTTTTAGAGCAAACATCCATCACTGAAAAAGGAATCACAGACCTGGCGAAAAACACAACGTGGAAAAATCTGAAAAACCTCAATTTGAAGTACAATCCTCTGAAAGAGGAAGGAGTGAATGCTTTGAGTCTTAACAAAGTCTGGAAAGAATTGGAAACTCTTGATCTGAGTTCTTGCCAAATGGGCGACAAGGGGCTTGAAAAGCTTGCTACAAATGCAAAATGGAGCAATTTGAAAACGCTAAATCTGAACTCGAATGGATTATCCTCTGTGGGTGTGGAATTCATCGCAAAAAATGCCGCGTGGGGTAATCTAGAGACACTTGATATCAGCAACAATGGTTTTGGAGATAAAGGCGTGACGAGTTTAAGCAGCAATAAGCAATGGAAAAACCTCAAGGTACTCAATTTGATGCAAAATAAGATTGGAGTCGCTGGAGTTAAGAGCTTGGTTAACAAAAATCCATGGACGGCCCTTGAAGAGCTTAACCTGGCTTACAATAAAATCAACGCTGAAGGAGCGAAATTACTGAGCGAATGCCCGAGCTGGACGAAGCTGCGAGTTCTGAGACTCAGTAATAATGCTATCGGTAACAATGGAGTTGCGGCTTTAGGAACAAATAAGACATGGACGAATCTCCAAATCCTCGATTTAGAGAAATGCAATTTACATGACAAAGGACTCGAAGAGTTTGCAAAGAATACCAGCTGGGTAAATCTGGAGAATTTGTCCCTCAATTCAAACCAAATCGGTTCTGTGGGAGTGGGGTATTTGGGCACCAATGAAAGCTGGAAAAATTTAAAGAAATTGCATTTGAACCATAATAAAATCACCGATCAAGGTTTAGAAGAGTTGAGTAATAACGAATCTTGGGTCAATTTGGAAGAGTTAAGTTTGGGAGGAAATAAGGGGATCACCGGAGAGGGTGAACAATTCTTGAAGAATAATGGGAGCTGGTCTAAAATGCCGGACATTAAAATATTCTGATATATTTGAACTAAATATTATATGGTTCATAATAGTGAAATTTATAGATATGGTTTTGAAATTTCCTATTTAGAATGAATGGGACAAGGGGGAAAAAATTATTAATCTGAACCAACAATAACAAATACTTAAATAGAGGCTGTAAATATTGAAAGAAAATAATAACAAACTTCTCATTAAGAGTAATGGCAAATTTAGGTTTTTCGTGAACGCTAATGACTATTTCAAAGAGCGAACAAAACTCGAGAGTTCATCATGGCTCTTGGACTTGGCTTAGGGATAGTTCGTTCATGAATGACCTGAAAAGAGCTGATAATTGCAATAACAGGTGTGATTGATTTTTTAAAATAAGCTTAATTTTATTGGGATTCCAACTTTTTGATACAATTAATTTCAACGTAGTAGAGGAAATCCAAAGTCCATTTGTTTGCGGACTAAGCTAAATCTCTTTTTTTCCCTTCTTCTTCTAAAAGCACGATCTCGTTTTAGATTTTTTCCAGGAATGAAGGACTTGTAATAATCTTATAAGTTCTCGAATGCTGAAAGACTAGCATCAAGTAGCTTTTTTTGAGTCTGTTTTTCAAACTTGTTTGAACAGTGATTATTGGACAAAACATATAAAAACTCATAAAAAACAATGCAAAGGTATTATGTTGAAATGCTACGGTATCTGAAATCACAGGAGCTTCATTCTGCACCTCCACTCATCTTCGTTAATGATAAATAACTGCCACAATATATCAAAACTAAGAATATGACGATTCGAGTCTTAAGGTGATCACTCCTTCAGCAAATTTTGTATCTATCCATGAAAAAATCAGCAAACAGTCATGCTCTAAGTACAGTACTTCAATGGCAAGGTTTAGCGTTTCTTCATACTCCAGCATTTTAAATTTAAGCATCTCTCTTTCAATCTCAACGTCCTCTCTTCGCTGCTTGAGCTCTTCGGTTTTCTGCCAAACTTCTGTTAGTGCCGCTCGGTCCTTGTCCAACTTGCCTTGTAACTGTGCAACGATTTCTTTTGCTTTCGCTAGTTCCACTTGTAGTGGTTTTGCTTGCTAGGAACACCATAAGTTCAGCCACAGCAAACATGCCAAATTACTATATGAACAATATGATAGTTAAAAATCGCTTTCACCCATCGACATAGCCCCTTTGCCGCTTTAGAAGCCCGAGCGATTTTTTCGGGCTCAAAGTCTACTTTGCTGAAAAATTTCTCTAAATTCTGGTGGGTTTTATCAGGAATGTTGTCCTTATCGAAACTTGAAAGCTTTGAGACGAATCTAATTGGATCAGCAAACTCTTTCTTTGCTTCCTGCCACACTTTATCTTCTGTCTATCAAATAATATTAATAATGTTTGGAAGCAGAGATGTTACATCATATGATCTTCCAAGCATAAGGAAGCACGCCTCCATTGTTTTTTTAATTAGCATCGGAGGATTAACAAACGATTTCATTTCACTAAAGTCCTTGACTTCGAGCGTGTTCAGCGCTTCCATTGCTTCCTGAAGCTCAGGCAGCACCTTAGCGAATTTGTCGTAGCATTGTTTCTCCAGCGAATTTGCTTCAGCCACTTTTGCCTCGCTTTCTGCCATTTCTGCCTGGATTTTTTCTCTAATAGCTTCGAGTTTGTCCGCTTGCTCTTGAATATCTGCCTCTAACGCCTATACCACAAGAAAACACATCGCTTTTTGAAAAAGAAATGGTTATTACTCTGATCCGCTCTTCCGCTTCGAGCGATTGTTTATTCATGAGTAAAAAAATCTCTTTGACTTCTCCGTCGATAGAATCTAAGTAGTCTTTGCAGTCTTCAAGCTTGTCCCAATCATCGAAAGTTTGTATTTTTTGTGGAGTCTCCATAGTGATGAATGAGTTCAATTATTAATTAAAACACTTATTTTTTGTTTTTCGCATATGAATTCCTGAATGATATATCATTCCAATACTTGATCGAAAAATAATTTGTGTGTGGTTTTTTGGTTTTTTTTCACTCTCACTCTCTCTCTATCCTAAATTTCCTCATTGGCAAAAAGCCAAGGAGAAGCAACTCTGACACTTAAATATTTCATTAACTACTAAAAGGTAATTTGTGTTATAATATAATTTTTCAAAGCGAGAAAATCAGCTATATTGGAGTGATGGGTTAAATAACGATTAAGATTCCTTGGATCAACGTGAATATAAACCTGCTAACTAACCACTCGCTTGTTTCCTATTTAACGCTTAATAGATACGTTTATTCTCTTTCAATGACAGCGGCAGCTCCCATACCGGTTCCAATGCACATAGAGATAACTCCGAATTTTCCGCCGGTTCTCTTGAGCTCAGGAAGAAGAGTGGCGATTTGTCTGGCACCAGTGCATCCAAGAGGATGTCCGAGAGCAATAGCTCCTCCCTTTGGGTTAAGCTTCTTGGTGTCAACACCGAGCTTTTCAACGCAGTAGGTGGCTTGACTGGCGAAAGCTTCATTGATTTCAAAAATATCGATGTCCTTGATTTCAAGGCCGGTTTTCTTGAGGACTTCTGGGATGGCAACAGCAGGGCCAATACCTAGAGAGAAGATGTCAACATTTATTTTTCATGATTGAGCGCTTACCCATGATTTCAGGAGCAACACCAGCAACGGCGTAGGAGACGAATCTGGCCAAGATTGGGAGGCCGAGCTTTTCAGCGGTGGATCTTCTGGCGAGCAAGACAGCGGCAGCACCATCGGTGACCTGTAATGGAAAAAATAATCAGAACACTGACAAGAGGAAGGAGGTTATTTACCTGGGAGGAGTTACCAGCGGTGGTGGTACCGTCCTTCTTGAAGGCTGGCTTAAGCTTTTGGAGGCCTTCGAAGGTGGTTTCAGGTCTGATACCATCGTCCTTGGAGATGGTGACTTCCTTGATCTTTCCTTCAGCATCCTTTTGGATGGTTTGGACTGGGACGATTTCTTCGTCATAGAGTCCCTTCTTTTGGGCTTCAAAGGCCTTTCTGTGGGATTCAACGGCCATTTTGTCTTGTTTTTCTCTGCTGATGCCGAATTTCTCAGCAACGTTTTCAGAAGTTTGTCCCATGGAGAGGAGGGTGTTTCTGGCTTGAGGATGGTCGAAGACGGCCTCGGAGATCTTTTCAGGGTCGAGGGATGATTGCATGTCGAACATGGTCATTTGTTCAACACCACCACCGACACCGATGTCGATGAATCCAGCTCTGATCTTTGAAGCAATGGTAGCGCAGGCTTCGAGTCCAGATGAGCAGAGTCTGTTGACTGAGGCGCATGGGACGGTATCAGGGATACCAGAGAGGAGAGATGACATTCTTGCTGGGAAGACACCTGCACCTGGTTGAGAGACGTTACCGAAGACCATATCTTGAATATCAGCTGCCTTAACACCGGTCTTCTTGACGAGACCCTCAAGAACAGCCTTCAAGAGGATTTCAGGAGTTGTGTCCTTCAATCCACCTCTTTTTGCCTTAGTAAGTGGAGTTCTAACAGCACCGCAGATGACGACGTCGTTTGGACTCTTTGGGGCGTTCTTGGCGCTGGTCTTGTTGGTGTTGAGGTGCTTGGAGATGGTAGAGAGTCTTTCCATGTCGATGAAGAGGTATTTATAGTTTTTACTTAATCAATATTAAAGCGCTGTTTCAAACGCCCTTTTATAGTCGAAAAAATAATAGTCAAGCGCAAATGACGTCATTAAATTAGAATTATCTGCGTACGTATCGATGAAACTCAAGATCGATATCTACCGCGGGTGCATTGTGTAGACTAATCCCATTTGTTTAGGAATCACTCGTCAATTTGTGCTAGAATAGGGTTCTTCAGTAGAGCGAATAAAAAAAGGCGGAAATAATCAAATTTAAAGCAAAATCTTTTAAATGGGTGGAAGATTTGGCTGTAACTCTGGTTTAAACAAGTTATTTTGTTAAAGATAATATTTCATGGAGAACTAACTCATTTTCGCAGAAACATCTCAGGCATAGTGGGAATTTTAATGGCTTTAGGGTGGTTTGCGACTTGCACATAGCAGTTGGTTGAAAATTATATTGAATTTTTATTAAGATACTACGGCATAACTGAATAAAATGTCTGCTAATAACCAGCGTTTTCATGTATACGGAGTTCAAAAACCACTGGAACCTGCCGCTATGATGACCTTTGGTGCGACTAAAGAAACCAGTAACAATACCGTGTCAAGCGCGTTATCAAAGCCAACGCAAGCGCAAGGGATATCAGCTGTTGATTCGAGAAAAGGCGCGCAAATTGCAGGGACTGAACCTACCCATGTTCAAGTCAGCGAGATCGTTGGAAAAAACGTGGCGGATAATAGAGATTTAAATGCGCCTGTCAATTCGGGTGTTTTGACTCCGGAAAATGAGATTCCTAAGGATGATAAGTATATTTCTTGCAAATTTATCAGTTCACCGTGCTTAATTGCTTGCTAGAAGAAAAGAGTCAGATGTTACTCAAGGCAAATCTGAGCCTTCAACGGATAAACGTAATGAGCGCCTATATTTCCAGCTTAGACAATGTTATATTACTAAATAGAAGTAGCAAACGCTAAGAGGAACGACGAGACCATTGAACCAAAGACTGAGGAGGGTAGATATAAATTACCTTTGGAACCGCAGTTTAATAATTTAATTCAGAGAAATCAGCGAGTGGGAAGGTTACCTTAGGAGAAGGCACACAGAGGTTGGGTAACTTAGATGAGGAAGAGGCCGAGGATCGATATCGGAACAGGTAAACATAATGATGTGGGACAAAAATCTTATGAAGTAACGCTAAAGACAAAAAGAAATTATTTCAGCGCTGATGAATAAAGAGCTAGTCAGTAAAAATCAACAGAGTGATTCCGGCAACGGGCAAGGCGACGTGCAAGACAGCAGTCCAGTGATGGTGGTTTATCGCCCGCAAAACGACAAAAAACGGGCGGGTAGATCTCCAAAGCAAGGACTCATCGAAAGCAATGCTCAAAAAGTTTCCTTGAAAAGCGCTTCGAGAGATGGGCCGAGACAACTCAAAGCGACTTCAAAGCAAAAAAGTCCTTCAAACTCCAGAAACAATCAGAAAGAGCAGCCAGTTAGCAATCAAACTCCTGTGAGGGGTAGCTTGAACAAACCAAAGCAACTATCTCCAAAGGCTTCTTCAGAGAAGCGAGCCATAAAAGCACAAATCCGCAATCGAGAAACTTCTCCCACAGACAATGACGCAGTGCCTACTGAATTCCAAGAAAGCCCGGTTGTAGGCGGTGAAGGAGAGTTTAATGATCAGGAAGCGAGAAAGGAAGAAGTATTTGAAGAAGACCAACAGGATGATCAAGAACAGCTGCAAAGGGCTCAAATTGAGGAAGAGATGAGGATTATTGATCAAATGCGACAGAAAAAGCAGGAAAATCTCCATGAAATAGAGGAATTAGACCAACAAATCAGCCAGTAAATTATGCAACATTCAATATCTAATTGCCTATCATCACTCAGAATGAGGCAATCCTTCGATAATTCAGAAGGAGAAGACGGCAGACCTTCATCATCCAAGAAATATTCACAAGCACCTACTCCTTCAAAGAAAGCCACGCCAAATTCTCGAGCCTATTCTCAGCATAGCTCCGAACCGAAAAGAACTAAACCGGACTCAAATGACGCGTTTTCTTCTCCAAAGCGGCAGGTAAATAGAGCCTTCCTTTTTATTTTTCAACAAATTACGCAAAAAAGCAATTCACTAGCAGCTCGCAGAGAAACAATCCTCAAGAAGTCAGCCCAGAAACGAGAGACTTCTTTGCAGATTCGTTGTTGGAGGACCTTAGTGTCTCGTATGAGCAATTCAACCAGAGGTCGTTTAATAATCGAACGGACTATCTCCACCAAAGAGCGATGCTGAAAAAGAAGACAAGGATGATTATATACGAGAAAGCTAAGACGCGCAAAGAGCAAATCGATCTTCAGGGTTGTAGTTTCTCGCCTAGGATAAATAAGTATTATCCGACCGAAAAGTAAATGAATAAGTGCTTATTTTCGCTTATTTCATTGTTAATAGTGTGAGTATCGTGACGAAAACCAAACAATGGCAAGAAAAACAGGAAAAACAGCGCGAAGAGCACGAGGTAATTCATTTGGATTGACTAATGTGCTTATTTTTATCAGAGGATGAAGATTGCGAGGGAGTATGAGGGATGTACCTTCTACCCTAACGGAATTCTAAACGAAGAGAGAATCCGAGATGTAAGGCCAACAGCATATTATGAAAGAAGCACCGAATGGCGAAAGAAGGTAAACGCTGCGAATACCGAACGAGAAAAGAAGATTTATTCGAAGATAGTGGTATTGTTCTAGTTCTGACTTTTGAATGAATTTGTCGTTCACAGGCACCGTCTCCCAATAGCGTGAGAAGTACGAATAAAGGCAGAACAAGTAGGACTCAAGCATCAGGAGAGAGGCAAATGACCACCGGAAATAATACAACGACTCTTAGTAGGGAGAGCACGCAAAGAAGCCCTCAGACTGAGCGGCAAACGCTAGCTGAGCAATCTCATGTACTAAGAACACTTAATGCGTCCAGGAGCGATAATAGGTAAGGATAAGATGTCTTAATGAACTGGAAGAGTTAAAATTTATTTTTGTGGCAATAGAATTGCAGAGAGGAGCTTTAATTCGCGAGAAAGAAGCTTCAGAGACACAGGGGTGATGGTTTCTTCTCCTGCGTTCAATAAAACTCAAAGATCTTCGAGTCCTCAGATCAACTTGTGAGAAAAGCCTCCCGATTGCATTCTTAATCAATTTTTTCGCGTTTAGACGAGAGAAATCACCGATTAGACAGGAAGTGCTAAAAGCTTATACGCTTTTATCAGATTTAGACAAGAGAATATCCCAAAACAAGGTATTCTCTTGTTTATGGCCTTTACACATAGCTAACCATCCATTTGGTTTTAGGAAGTTGAAGAAAAGATGAAAAACGCGGAAACTTCCTACCACGAAGGCCTGCTTTCGCTGAATAAGTCCTTCCAAAGTCATCAAGATCTTGGAGTCAGAACTCTCCGCAGTACAGACGAACACAATTTATCATCCGTAGCCAACCACTAGACTAAACTCGCTTCTAACACCTTTCTAGGAGGCTTTGAGACTGAAAACGCTCCAGCCAGAGAACTATTACAAGCCAAAGCCCAAAGCGATATACAACCGAGAACTTCCAATAACATCAACGGATTATACTGGTGTTAGTCTCAGTGACAGCTCGAATAAGTTGTTGGTCGACAAGAACAGATATTACGTTAAAGATCTCACCAGCAGTGCGCAGAAAATGGATGGCTCGTGTTCCTTCGCTCAAACTTCGGGATTGAAGACACAGGACACTACCCGAGACAAATCTCCATTCAAAAGCTCTTTAAAAGAACGAAGCGGTTCGCCACAGACGAAGAAGAATAAAGTCGCATTTACCGATAGATCTGCTAGGATCAGCCAATTAGACACCCGAAAGGTCCCACACACCTCCTCAGGTTAGTCAACACGCTTTGAATTTTTTTCTAATGAAAACTTTAATTTCATAGGATTGCTAGCAAAGACTCGAAGAAGCCCTAAACGTTCACCGCATAGTGGACTTGAGCGGAAATACCAAGAGCTCCTTGAAAAATACTATGAGGTGTCTCTACAACTGAAGACCTTGGCTTGAGTGCTAATATATACAACCTTTCAGCGTTATACATTGTAAAACAGCTAGCTTGAGCTAAATCTTCATATAATTCATGCGATCTGACTCTAACAATGATTCAAATAATATTTGTTGGCTACTAATCTTAACACAATGCACAAAATAAGGGGACTTTCTTCTTGCGTAAAGAAAACTCAAAGGAAACGATGTAGCATACAGTTGAAAACAAACATATCAGTTTTGAGGTATTAGAGGCTTTCCTAAGCCAAACTTCTGACAAAATTTAGTTAGCACCGGAGCTATTAGCTGCTGAGCGTCCACTTCTTCTTTCTTCAAGGCAGGGTAGCTATCATTGGTGAATTCAGGTCTTTTCAATATGAAGTTAGAGATTGTTTCTGGCGTTAGGATGGACTGGACGAGTTTAGATTTCTTCTGCTGGTCTAGCGCCATGTCCTCGACTTCCCGCAAGTCGTAGTAGTAGTTGCTCTTGAAACAGTCTCTGAGCGGGTTTTCGTCCTGTTTGAGTATCGCATCAAGCTCGTTCCTTAGGGACTGGTGCTTTTGATCAGGCGCCACTATCGATTGCGTTAATGGTTCGAGTTTTTTCGTGGATTTTTGAGTTTCTATTTCAATACCGCTGATTCTGTTTACCTTGTCGTTTGATAGAATGGCCTCTCTTGCTTTCTCGCTGAAATCTGACACGATCTCCTCAACAGAAACGCTTGTGCTCTCTAAGAAGAATAAAAAATCAAGTCAGGTTTCTCATTCAATAAGCAAAACCAATTACTTTGAGAGAAACCTAGGATCACATTATGTAACTTCTCCATGATTGCGCAGTTTCCATTAAGTACCTGAGTTATCATCTCTCTCATCTCCACTTCAGACTGACTATCACCTTGATGTTTCTCTTGTTGCACAAGGTCAAAGTCCTCTTGTTTTATTTCCTCTGCGTTATACCTTTTCACCGCGCTTGCTGCCTCTTTTGTGGCGACTTTCTGATTGCCCATTTTTTCAAAATACTCTAGAATTTTTAAATTTTGCAGAACTTTCGCCTCGTCAAGCTGCAAACCCTTGCTCCCATTATCAATCATCTTTTGTAGGAACTCCACCAACACAGCCGCTGACGCCGTTAAGAGAACATACAACCCTTGCAGCGACTGAAGTACCCACCAAATGTTCTGTAAGGCCATTAAAATCGGAATGTCTTCATCGCAGATGTGGCTAGATTTCAGCTTTCGGTTCGCTGTATACATCAGCACAGTCTCTGCAAGGAAAATCCTCAAACAATAGGACGTCAAGTCCACAAGAGTGAGTATTTCTTTCTGATACTGGTCAAAGCGTACACGGGATGGTTTGATGAATTGATATCGTTGATAAGCGTCCGCAAGCGCAACAGGGTAAATTCTAGACATGATCCGAAGCGTCACACTGCTGGTCTCAATTGTCCCGAAGCTTTTGTAGAGCTCGCGTGTGATCTGCTGCAGCTTCATCTTCATCGATCGCAATCCGTAAGAGCTGTTCTTAGGAGGTTTCAGCAGCTCGGAATTGCTTGGGAGATTCTTTGATCCTTCAAAATGCTTTATCGTTTCAGCTGTAAAAGAGTATGAGATAAATTCAAAGAAGTCATTAGATACGTCTGAGGTCGATAGTAATGAAGCTTCTTGTACTCGTCCATGCCTGATACGTGATACTAGAGGAGACAAAGCGCAGAATTTCGCTGATATTGATCAGCTCATAGATCTCTACAAAAGCCAACACACCTTCGAAAAACTTGCTTTCGAGTTGCTCAAGTTCTTGCGAATGGTGCTCAGAGCGCTAGATAATCATGAGCAAGGCATAGCTCTGAGGATATACCTTTGTTTTGAGACCAAGGAGTTCGTAGTACTGATGAATCTTGAATCTCAAAAATAACAAGTCGGAAAACAGCAGCACGCTGTAACTCTTCGAAATCTTCAGCATAAGCTTATTCTAAAAGCATTAGACATGTTCATTTCACTGCTGTCACGAAACGTAAAGATACCATCTCGAGAAGTTTCGTCGCGTGGTTGAAAAGCGTCTCAAAGAAAGTACCCAATAGCTCGAAGGTGCTTGACGGGCACAAATAAAGCCATTTATGCGTTAAAAACTTGGCGATGAAAGCGTCATAGTCTTTGGCCGAAAGCAACAGATCCTGACTTATATCACGAGGGACATACCTCGCTAACTCCGACGGAATTACCTGCGAACTCGAGTCTGAGAGATCCGCGCTCGCCCAATTAAACCCGATCACCTGCCCAGACACAGACGTTGGAAGGAAAGCGTGTGTGTCTCCCAGCAGGTCGAAATAATCAAATTCGTTAAGGTCTTTAGCATTGCTGTTTAACGGATAAACTTTGTTACGGTCTCCATGTCTTTGGCTGATGGTTCTAATGCTATCCATGTGCTCGAAATGCTTGGAGGTAAGGATCTTTGATGAAACTTGCTCCTGACTCTGAACTTTACTCTGCGAGGAGGTCTGAATTCCGCCGATCTGCTCGAGTCTCTGAGTCGGGTTCAATCTCGCATCGCTTTCATTTTGATTATAACGGAGGCTGTCGAGCACATTGGCTGAATTGATCCCTGAAATCCCATCGAAGAAATGCTCGGCTCCTTCAATGATTTCTGCGTTGAGATTATAATCCTGGATGTGCGGACGAGAGTAGTAGCTCTCAAGCGAGTGTTTGATCTTATCATTTGTGAATTTCATGCTGAGAACGCTGTCTCGGTACTTATCTCTGTAGACCTCGAATTTCGTTTCGAAATCCGCTGAGATAAATCTCAAATGGTTTGAAAAACCAGAAGAAAGTGCGCTGATAAGCTTGCTATAGACTTCATCAGCATGGATCTCATCGAGTGCGAATTGCTCGGCGAAGAACTCGCAGAGCTGTCCAACAAAATCATTTAGCAGAGCAAATAGACTCTGGCAATCGAGAAGCGGGCAGTTCTTATCAGCGAGTTTGTGCACGATGTTTGTCTCGAGGACATGTAGATGGCATTTATCAAAGATTTCATTGAAGAGCGCTCTTGCAAAAAGCAGATCGTATTCTATTTGCTTAAAATCAGCCTGGACGTCCTGAGCGAATCTCTTGAGTAGAGTTTCGAGCTCTTTGAGGATCTCTGAAGCGTTTTTCGTGATGTTAAGACTTGGAAACTCGCTGAGAATTTTCGTTTTAAGATTGCTAAACAATTCAAGGTACTATCAATAGATTATGCCTCAACAGAACAAACGCAAAATTACCTCGCTGTTGGGGATAGTGAAATATAATATTTCAAGCAATAAGCCATTCAGACCTCCCTTGTCTGATTTATTGCTTTGACTGAGCTTTTCTTGAAGAGGCTTCAGCTGTGAATGCGAAGCTTTGAGCTTTACTAAAAATTCTTTGAATGGTTTGACGATTTCAGGGCTGTTTGGGCTATTTGACTCGAAGTTTTCGAGATCAACAGCTACCGCATCGTTCAGCCGCTGAGAATTAAACGTTTTGCATTTGAAAAAATCGAATTCGCTTTCTTTTAGGATCTTAACATTAAGATTTTGCTGTAAAGAAAGCACATAACTCGTCAGCTTTTCGAGAAACCCGATAATTTTCGAACTCGCACTCTTTAGCAATTCAGCGGTAAGGCTATTCTTCAAATCTAGTGTGGAAATGCCCTCTAATTCTGTGAGTAGTTCAGGGGTTATCTTCTCAGAGACCTTGCTCAGCTTATTCGAGAGAGAAGAGTCGATTGACAGCTGTTGGAGTCTTTCTTATGGAATGAATTTAAAAGTATAACAGAAATGTGCTTATGCGATAAATGGTTACAATTGATTGAAGAAGGAGATTTGGACAGAGATGTTCATGTAGTTGTTGAAAGCAGCTGCCTCTTTTATCTGCTTGGTGAGAGGATCTGATTGTGTGTTATAAGAATGAGAGAGTTTTGTGAGTTCTTTTAAGAGTGAGTGAGGCTCGATGGTCTGGAGTTTCACTGCGTTAGAGAGAGTCACCATGATTTCTCTCTCGTCTGTGAGTTTTTCGATGAGGCCGCTGTTGGAGAGGCTTGGAATCATAGTGGAAACAGTTCAAAATAAATAATTTAAGTTTGATATAAAGACAGTCGAATTTCTAAAGGGATTATTTTTGAAAATTTTGTAAAGGAATTAATTTTTGGAGTAAAGTGTTTTTCTGGCTATATCTTTAAAGACAGCTAGACCCAATTGCTTTATTTATTTTGTTTGAAGGAGAAAATTGAAAAGATGCTTCACTGTACTGATATTTACAAGTTGGAAACTGCTCAATTCAGAAGCGAAAAAACGGGTTCATAGATATACAGCGAAGATATTCACAATTTCAACCAGAATTAAAAAAAAAAGAAAAGATTAGTGAAACAATTACAAGAGCAAAATGCTTATCTTTTCCTAAGTTAAAGGTAAAGTTATTTCAAGCCGCAGCATTCCGTTTGCATCATACACTACCTCCCTTTGGAGATCCAAAGCAAATCATGGTAGATTTTTATCGATTTCTATCACGTTCCGAAGGAATTCACATTTTATTGTTTATTCATGATATTATTCAATGACTGAAACGGCTTCCCCTCGCTTCGAGAGTCTTCATTTGATAGCGAAAAATAATCTTGCAAAAATAATCTCATTAGCACATGAATAATTCAATATAAGTACCTCTTAACCCTTGCACCCCACTGATTGGATTCGACTGGCTTTCTTCTTTCGTAGACTGTATCCCTTCCTCTGTAATCTCTTCGTTTCCGTTTTTTCTTAAACTATTCTCCACTATTAACGCTTCTATAAACCTCTTTTCCTGTGTCTGAGTCTGGGTCTGCGTCTCTTGAACAGGTGATTCATGGTCAGTCATCACAGTCTCCTGCAACTCAACATCAGCGTCTGTACTTATCTGAAAAGCCTCGAGATCCACTCCAGAAAAATTCGACTTTGCTAGTTCAATGATACTATTTGCTTGCTTTGAAGGATTTTCCGAATTTTGAGATTTTTCGAAAAGCAATGGATTAAAACTCGCCTCTATCATGTCTAAGGTCACTAATTTTTCTCTATGCATGTCATTGATTGGCTGAGATCGATGAGAAGGAAGCATACTCTGATGTTTGGGACCCTTCTTTTTTCAGGTCAAACAGAAGCCGTAAAATCTGATTTTTCTTATACACCAATTCTTGAATTTCACCTTCGATCTCTGAAAGCTCTTGTTTCAGGTACGGCACAAGTTCTTCCCGGGATATATTCTATTAAAGAGTCACTCTCTGCTGAGCAGCAGACTAATACCTTCGGAACTTTGATTTCATTTGTTAGAGAAGTAAAAAATCGCAGCGTTTGTTTCGTTCCAACAGTTTTTTTCCTAACAAGTTAAGCTAACTCGATGCTGGGTCACTTAGCGTACTTTTTCTCTTCGGGTAGGTCGATGGCTTTGCCAATTGGTGCGCCTTTGAGGCGAAGGGTAGTTTGCTTCATTACCAGTTGTTTTATTTAAATTTAAGCCTTGAAGAAGCATATTCGAATTGGCGCTTAAATTTTGACATTAACTTCCGAAATAATGACTAAGAATGACGTATCCTCCATAGATATAACAGTTTATTCATCTGGAATAAGGAGCCAACTCTCATGCGCTGAAGCTAATTCTAATTTCAACTGATACAACAATTCTAATGATCGAACTTAGCTCTAAAGGGTAGATTGTGTGGCTGTGATGGTTATTCCTCTAGCTGCTTCAACATACATAATCAATTCGAATTTATAGGATAGTCACAAAATATAGCTTTCAATCTCAAAATATTTCATTTGCAGATACTTAACGCTGGGCTCTACGAGCTTGTTGCTGGATTGATGGATTAGGAGCGTTTTCCCTTGCAGGCTGTTCGGCATTCTGGATCTCGTCTGTATTGGCAGGAGAAGATCAGAAGACATTCGTTTAGGATAATTTACCCATGGAAGGCATCTTTTTCGCGCACCAGAGCATAACGACTGTCATCAAAATCATAATACCGTAGCTGCTCTTCATCATTCCAACGATAGACATCTCTTCTTTGATCTGTTGGGTCATAAATACATTAAAATGCCCTTCATTTCATCATTAATTACTTCAAAATATGGAGTTCTGCCCAAAGCGGTGACTCTAATAGGGTGGTCAAGCGGAATTCTTTTCTTTGTGAATGGATTTGCGCTGTAGGCGCTGATATCAGAGCGAGATCGAGAGATGCGGTCGCTAACTTCCACAAATATCTAATTCCATAAAGATTTTCGATGGAGCGAAAGAGGGAATGCATACAGGATCGAAGGTGAATGTGGGTGAAAAAACCTCGAGGCGGTAGGTGCCTGGTTTGACATCGTAGCTTGAGAGAGAATGAAGATAGCCCATGAAAAAAAATCTTACAAAATGAATTTGCCTTGGCCATTTGGTTGAGTGGTCTCTCCAGTAGGGTGGAGAGTGACTTGCATTTTAGCGAGTTCTTGCTGAATGGCTGCCTGGGAAGGCTGGGTAAAGGCTGAGAGGGTTATAGGCGTGAAGAAGCTGGTAGAGTTACTTAAATTGGCGATGTATCCTTCCACGGTTTTGCATTCTTCACAAGTTCTGAGGAGTTTTGAGTAAGAGAGGAGGAATTTTTGGGTTCAGATTACTTTCTCTTTTGGAGAGTGGCTTGTGCCTCGAAGTATAAGAAAGATACGATGATTGCTAGGCGGACGAGGATTGATTTCATCTTGATAAATAAAATTTTTCCAAATAAGATTGCACTGCGTTTTTGGTAAGACGTGTGATTTTCCTTGCAAATTTGAAAGGAAAAAATGCCTTTTGGGTTGTATTAATGTGAGTGCGTGTATCTGCAAAGAGAATTGCGAGAGAATTTCAAATATCAGGACCTATTGCCTGTAAAGTGGTCTTGCAGATTGTGATTTCTTTTTGGATCGAGCAATATTCAAAAATATTATCCGGAATATTGAAAATATTGAAAAAATGGAGCTTGATAAGAACTCATCCGAAATTTTAGTATTGGAAAGACTTTGGATAAGAGAGCAAAGGGTATGTAAAATTTTTTGCAGTTAATTAGATGATTTATCGAGACTTTAATAAAATAATTTGAACTTGATTAAACTACTTAGCACATATCAATTCAATCGATTTGGCCTTTATTATATGATTAGTTATGAAGATGAAATTTTCCATCAAAAGAATTATAGTTAACACTAGAATCCCCCTCTAACTACTCAAGAAATAATAGATAGCAATTGCAAAGGTTCCATTGTTTAAACCACGAAGCTACCCTCCTGAATTATTCCTTGCTATTCTTTTATACTTTTCAAAACTCTTTCATAGCCAAGAGCAACGAAATGTTTATTAGCCACTCATCATTTTAATAATAACAGTTTGCTATCCTCATTTTTTTTCCTTGCTTCGTCGACTACCACGCACTCCTCGTTCCTCTGGCTCATTCTGCCTAGACAGAATAACAACATTTTACATCTAGCAACTCTTTTATCTATCAAATTAAGCCATAGAATCGCAAACTTTCTTTTTTTCTATTCTCTGCTTTCTCTTTCGAGACAGCAAAATACTCCACTCTAACAAGTATTTACTTCAGCGAGGCAAAATCCAACAGTCAAAAGCAACGTACCATCAAGAAAAAAACCTACGAAACGGCCATCGGGGATCTTAATCACTGGCTACTTGCTCAACTTTAAATAGCACATTCTCTTGCTTGAATTATTAATAATAATTAAATCAATTTACGTTTTTTCTCAATGGACGGTGGTGACAAAACAAAATACGGAATCGGTTGCTGCGCATGCATCGCATTCATTGTGATCTTGCTTTTCGCTCTCTCCTGGGGATCAGTCGAACCAACGGAGTGGGGCCTAAAATACAACTCTATCACGAAAAACATCGATAATACCACAAGTAAATATTTTATTAGAAACGCTCAAATTAATCCGTTTTTTAATTTTTTTCCAACTCAGTCTACGATGGCGGAAGGTACGTAATCGGTGTCTTTACCAACTTTGTCAAATTCCCTCGCACCTTACAAACCATAGAATTTTCCACTCGCATCAAAGCCAGCGGTAATCTCACAAATTTTTTTATCATTGATAGCTTATCTCTTAACTTTCATAGCTCCTCCACTGCAAACAAGAACCGGCGAAGGTCTCGCCTTAGGACTCCATGTTGCTTTTCAATACGAACTAATTCAGGAGGAGATCCCAGCTCTCTACACATTAGCAAATATCAATTATGAGCAAACCTTTATCCGTATTGCCCGAGACGTGATCCTTCAGACAGCGGGCGCTTATAATGCTCCTCAATACTGGGTAAAGAATTCTTCATTAACATTGGGCGTGTTAACCATGTAATAGGTAAATAGAACGAAAATTGGACGTCAGATGCAGAAGAACCTCGACGAAGACCTTCGAGCTGCCCATGCGAGATGCCGATACTTGCAAATTATTGCGATAGAGCTGCCTGATTCGTATGAGTCGTCGATTGTCGACACTCAGATCGAACAGCAAAACACCCAGATGAAGAAGTTTGAGCAAGAAGCTACGTTGATAAGGAAGCAAATCGATATCATAAGCTCCGAGGCCGATCAAAATATTACAGTTACAAACGCGACGGCCTTAGCCGAGGCTTATTCCATTCGCCAATCAGCTGAAGTAGCAAACATTTTCTAAGCGAATGTGCTAATCAAACTTTCTTAATAATAGGCTCAAGCCCAGCAAAATAATATCAAAGCAGAAAAAGCCGCTTACGCAGAAGTGGCACAGGTAATAAAAATGATAGCATTCTGTGAAAGCTAATGAAGTTAAACTTTAGACATTGGAATTGGACCCTGATCAACTAGATCAATATATTTTCCTTAACTCTCTTCAAGATAAGAGCTCGAAGCTGTTCTTGGGTTTCGAGAGCAATATGTTTTTAAATAGTAATTTTTAATCTAAAGTTGGGTTATTAGGGTCCTCTGTATCATTAAGGTAAGAGCTATAATGCTGTTTTGATATTTCCTTGTACGCTTTCGCTGAGGCGTTGCTGTAATATATAGATATTGATATGCATTGTATTGTTTTGCCAATGCTTTCATATATAATTTTGTTTTATTATCAAACAAATCACTTCGGAAAATTCAGTTGAAAGTGTATAATGGCTGATTGCTTAGTGTTTTTGTGGGAAAAATTCTCTGGTTTAAGATATTAGAGATGGCGTGGCGTGAAAAGGCGACTCGTTTTCTCTCGCAAAATTTGATAAATAACAATAAGAAACTGGTTTTATCGTTTTTTATTCCTCTCATTAATTATTTACATCTCTGAAACGGTCCTGGAAAAAAAAATGCGAAGTACAGAAACGGTGACTCCAGATGCCGATTACCCTGTGTCGATCACATGTAGAAGCAAAAAAATGTGCTTTTATAGTCTCAACCAATCCCCATCACAATGGCTCAAGCTTGCTCATTGTTAATATATATATTTCTATATTTGTGTGGACACGCTGTTGTTGTTGCTGTTACGAAAGTAACGTAAGTATACATATAAATCGAGACCTTCGTCTTTCATTTATCTCAGACAACTTTTCAAAGCATTGACTACCAACACATTAGGTAGCATTACAAAGGAATGTCACTTGGTTTCATTAGTCGCATACTTTCTCAAGCTATCCTCTCTTTTATTGTTTGTTATCAAGTTACAGTTAACAATCTGAATTAAAGACCTGCTGATGAAAGTCTTGCAGTATTTTGTGTTGTTGCCTCTAACTATTATTTTAAAATAAGTTAGCATAGATACGTTAAGTTCTAAGAAATTTGAAATTTTTGAGCTCACTTTCTCCGATTTAACAGATAAAAAAATTTGGCAATAATTTTGAAATTCTTTTTTACTATTTTCCTATGGCTAAAAACCCCGTCCAGGAGCTCTTCCAAACTTCGTGGTTCATACAAACCGAAGCGCTCAATCGTCTCGGACAACGCGGGAACACCACTCGTCAGAACCTCGAGCATGATTTCCGATCTTTCTACAAAGACTGTCTTTCCAAACTCAACGACGTCTATTCCTCCATCAGCAACCAACCAACTGCACCCAACCGAAACACACAACTTTCGATTATCCAAAACATCAAGTCCGCTGCATGTAACAATCCTTCTTTTCTCGTAGATTCCACTAAAGTTATTCATCTAGTTTCCGATAATTTCCTTCACTTCCAGCCACCCGGCAAAAAAACAAGATTATCAGAGGATCTAGCTTCAGAGCAGGCGCTTGTTCGATTCGGATATCGCGGGGAAAGCGAGGACGACGCCTCGGATGACGATAGCGACCTCACTATTCTCAAGCAAGTCAAAGAATTACCGGTCTCAGAGGAGCGAGTAACCATAAACTTCAAGCCCTTTAAAAAAGACTCTGTGCCATACGACGAGAACAAGCTAAAGGAAAAAGACAATCTCCCAACGCCAAAATTCTTAGAGGAAAAAGGAAATACGAAAAAGGTCTCAAATTGCAATGGGAAAAGGTCTTCTGCGAAATTTTCTGGAGGAAACCTCGCAGGCCCAGGAAAAGAGAATTGGCCAAGCGTTCCATTGGTTAAATACCCTTCGTTCAAGCCAGAAGACGAGCCCTTTTCTCTGGGAAAACAAAACCGAGCGTCTAACAATCCAAAGCCTGGGGAAACATTGCCGAATAACGCAACCAGAAATCCTACAAGGAAATCGTTGATACCGATCTTCGAAGAGTTCAATCTTGATGACCGAAGGGATATATTCAGTCTCTCAGACCTCACAAAGATCAATGGCGCAGAAAACGTGGATTTGGATAACTTTTCAGCGTCTTTGGAGGCGACCAATGAGCGAAAATCAAAGGAAGGCAAGAGACAAATTAAGAGGAAATCTGGCACTCTTGCGAGAACGGAAGAGGACCCGCTGCCACTGGTAACAGTGATTCATAATTACAATCAGCAAAAGTCTGGAGAGCCTGCGGCGAAGGTGGCTAATGACCAACTTAAAGGCGAGTCTCTTACTCATCCCTCGTACTTTGTCAGCGCCGTCCCGTTGCAAAATGAGATTTCTTCGACACCTAATTTCCACCACCCGACCCAGACGCAGCTTGGTCCTTACGCGCAAAGGATGAATCTAGACGTGATTTTCAGCGAGGATGAGGACCAGGAGAAAAGCAAAGGACAGCCAATCGTCTTCGAAGCGCAAAACCCATACGCCTTCCACCAGAGAGAAGAAGTCGAATACCAAGATTTGCTAGAAATGCTTGATGACAACGAGCAGTACGACCTCTCAGACTATTCCTCTAACGAATCCTCAAACAACGGCTCCTACCGCTTCTCTCATCGAGAAGAAAGCATTGCGCCGTTTCCCCTCGACCAGGAAATCTTAGCGGAATGCGGAGATGAAATGGCTCCTATTCCGATGAACACCGCCTGTTTTAACGACCCTTTCCAGTCAAACAGCGCACAATTACTCGAAAATCTGAACACCTATACTGGCAGCATGAATCATGAGTGGGCCAGTTACCTCCATCAACACTTCCCAGAGTCTAGTCAGGCGTTCCCAGCCGTCGACCCGACAAAATTGCATGGCATATGCAATTCTCCAAAGAAGAAGAGGAAGATCCAAAGGCTCTACTGCAACCATAAAAAAGTGCCGTTATGGGCCTCGAGTCTCGAGGAAGTGCAAAAAATCTCCAGAATACAAAAGCAAGACACGAAGGACGGTGATATCTTTGGCAAGTTTGAAATCGAGAATCTAAACCTCGCCGAGATATTCGGCAAAGCAAGCAAGAAATACAACCAAAGACGGTAACACCTTCATCATCCGCTTAACTAATGTGCTTTAATTTTTAGAGGAAGCTCGGCGAATTGGAAGAGCGAAAAGAAAACTCCAGCCTCAGGAGTCAAGGCCGCAGGCGCTTACTTGAAATCAGCGATTAAATCGGCGGCGAAGAACCTAAATTTCTCTATATTCGGGAATTATTCACTGTTCTAAATTGAATATTTATTATGACTACACCTGTATATCTGTTTCTAATTTCAGTATATCTCCTCTCATTGTAAGCTCCCATAGGATATCCATCATTATGTATTCATTCGCAATAGTTATGTTTTAATCTAATGCCTCTCTCGGGCAAAACACTTGCTTTTTTCATTGATTCTAAAGAAATGAACTTCGTAAACGGAGTTAGTTCGATAAACGCTTGATTAGCAGAGTTTTGATGGAAGGTCTGTCAAAGATGCTAATAAACAAGAGGTAAACATAGATCAAAAGTCTGGGGTTATGGAGTCTGGACCGAGAAATAAAATGAAGGCATACTAAAGAAGCTTAATACACTCCGTCATAGATGCTTTCGTGTCTGAGTGGCTTAGCACGATGTTTGCCCTTAACCATGCTCTTGTAAACTGGCTTTTTCAATTTTGAGGTAACGGTTTGCTCGTATTTAAGATCCTTCAGTTTCTTTGTGTATTCTTTGGTTCGGGTCTCAGCCTCGTCCAAGAGCTGAAGAACATCGTAGCATTTAGGAGAATCCACGCCGTGCTTGCCCCAGCATTCGACAAGGTCACTGTAATCGGTCGATCCCGCGGTCATTGGTCTCTTGGGAAGGTATCCTTTGAAGAACTGCTTGATGAGTCGTCTTGTGATGAGATACTTTGGAGGTGGTGCCATTTGAATATCCCAGCCGTGCTTTAATTTATCCGATCGAAAATAAAGTCTTTATTGGGATGCTATTCGATATTTAATAAAAATTCCACTCTAATCCTACCTTCCGCTGCTCACCCAGCCCCTTTGAGACCAATTCTTCTAACAAATGCGTGCATATATCGAAATATCAAAGGAATAATAAAACTCTATCCCATTTAAGGAAATAAGGATTTAATTATATCTAAGGCGCAAACTTTTCAACGTTAATATGAAAAATAAATTTGTAGGGTACCACAAGACTGCCAAAGTAAATTATATAAACAATGAAAACCTATGATAAAGATGCTCTCTTGAAGTATCGAGCAAAAAAATACACTTGAGATCGCGCTTTCAAATTTTTTACACTAGCACTCTTCCCCTATCATCTTAACTCTCTTCATTTCCTCACGCTCACTAGAGAAAGGATATCTAATTCATAAGGGCATTAGAACTACTAGAGACCATTGATTATAGGATTACCTTCGTTTTTTCTCCTCTTGGGAGCAGTTTCTCGACGCTCTTTGCGTCTGGCTGTTCGCTTCAAGTCGAAGGTTTATCAATGAGGTGCGGTCATTCGACGCGGTTGCTTGTGGCTTGACAATATTTTCCTCGGGCTTCTTTTTCGTGAAATCGGCCTTCAGATTCCCGAGTAAAAACCTGTCTAGCGTTGATCGTCTATTCTTCGCTTCTGCTGTCTCCTGAGGGCGGCCGTCTGTAGAAAGAAGCTGTTTGATCGCTTTAATCTTGGCATCTCTGGTATATTGTATTAGAGAATGTGAGGAATAGGGTACGAGTTACATTGTCATTGGCTGTTGAGGCTTATAGTAATTATAGTCCTGAGCGACTAACCGAATCAAATTTATCTCTGATTGGACTTCCTTGATCGAGCCTGAGCGATTCAGAGCAGAAGAATGAGCTCCTTTAGGGCTTTTGTTGCTTTGTTTGTTCATAAGAGTGTAGGCAAGAGGTAGTCAGCAATCAAATTATTTTTTATCGAAAGTAAATGCGCTTTTTTTTGAATACTGTTTGCAGTGTAGCGAACAAATTTCATCTGATTTTATGAGCTTAAAACTTGAAAAATTAGAGATAAATATTAGCCCAAAGTTCTTTGAAAATTGGCGTTTGCCAGAGTCAATGATCAAATATAGTTAAATCTTTACAACAAGCAAAGTCCAGAGCGAATGGAGGGTTTTAGATGTAATACATTTCTCTTTAATTCTCTGAAGTTTTTCGGGCTCTACCGAGCTTTTCATTCAATATCTATGAAAATGCATCGTTTTCAATGAAGGTAGTCCTTCGAGCTTTCTAAGGAATTTTTAAAAAGGTATCCTTCATCAAGGCAGAATTTTTTCTTTTCGAGTAGTTACAGAATTATCTTGCAAATTAAAATAAACGATGGAAGGTGGACGTAAGCCAGTTTATCACAATATCAATGAAAAGAAAGCAAAGACTTTTTCGGAATACGCTCTCAAAGGAAACAGCAATGTGGAAGAGAGAGATGAAATGGAGGATGGTAACAATTCGGAACGTGTGATTGTGTAAGCAGTAATTTTTCCGATTAGAGTTCTTTTTGAGGGATGACATATTCGGAAACGGAACCGCTGGACTGTTCGGCGTGTTGGATGGGTACTTGGGTCGAGAGGTCGCCAAATTTTGCAAAGATGAGATTCCAAAAGTAAAACCGAAATGAATACAAATGGCTTAGTTATGAGGAATTCTTAAAATTATACAATGACTACGAAAGCAACCAGCAAAAGCTGTTTGAAGTCGTTTTTCAGAAAGTCGACGATCAGTTAAAGTTTTTAGAAGTTGCTAAAGAGAGCGGAACGACCGCTGGGCTCATCTTTATTCAAAAAGAAGCAGGTAAATTGCGAAACTTACCGCAACTTGACACCGGTTAGATGGAACGTATTTTACTTCGGTTAACATCGGAGACGTTAGAGCAGTCCTTTCGAGAAATAACACCGCAGTACGACTCAGCTATGACCATAAGGCCACTGATCTAAGAGAGGCTGTTCGCGTGAGGTATCTTTACCTAAATAATTCGTGATAATAATGCTCAACAACAATTAGCGAAGCGAAAGGTGAAATCGTTAATGGAAGAATCGGCGGTCTCCCTGTGACACGAACCCTTGGGTCTCTTGACCTCAAAAAAGAGGTATAAAGATAATAAATTACGAATACGAGCTTGTTTACTCCTAGGGCGTGATTACAACTCCTCATTACGAGAGAAATAAGGTCGAAGCCGGCGATAAGTTTATTATTCTTGCCTCCGATGGGCTATGGGAAACGATAACTGACCAGGTTCATTAACTTCAATGACAATTTTTTTGCTTACTGATATTGCTAATAGGAAGCTGTTGATTTGGTAGCAGGGCTTGCGACTTCAGAAGAAATGGCGAGAAAACTTATGGAGCATGCGCTGAAGACATCTAAGGATAATATCACCATTGCGGTCTTTAAGTTTTAGAGCTGATAAAAAGTGAATTTGCTTCTTTATTTCTTTTTAAACAATTGCGTTTTCATAACCAAAAAAACAGAAATTATCGCGAAAAATCATCAAAGCTTAGTTAAAAGAACGCCTTAACACAGTCTATCTACTTCTTTCCAGCCTTCTTAGCTTTCTTAGCTTCTTCTTCCGCCAACTTTTGCTGTCTTTCGATCTCTTTGAGGCGTTTGCGCTCAATCAGCTCCTCTTTAAGTTTTTCTAAATCCTCAATTTTCTGCACTAGCGCCTCGTTGTCGGCTTTCAAAGTCTCAACGTCGTCTTCTAATTTCGCGATATCATCCCACTCAGGTGCTCTGAATTCTCCGAAATAATCTTTTAATGCATCCATAGGATTCTCAGGGCGGTTTTCAGCAACTCGCAATGATAATATAACTATTTGTTAGAGATATGTCAATTTCATGCTTTGAACTGTCTGTTTACATTTAATAAATGAGAGCATGACTCCTCTGTTAACCAGATACTCCCTGAATTCCTTCTGTTTTATCTGTTTTCTGCGTGCCTCACTATACAAAGGCTCCTCAACCTCCTCAATTTTCTTCTCAAGGATCGACATCTTCGCGGTTCTGCTTACTATCAGAAAATTATTTGAAGTTTCAATTTCGTTCTAATAAAATTATCAAAACTAATCAAAACCAAAAACATTAATACATATAGCAGACTAATAGCCCTATGCGCCTATTTCTTGACAGGAACCAATATAAATTCCCCATATCGCCTGCTATTGATGCTGATATTTCGAAGCGAAATTTGCGATTCAGCCGTGTAATTTGGTTTCATAATCACGAAGCTTGGAAAATTAAAATCCAGCTTTCGAACGAAGCAGAAATAGCCTAAGAATACACGAAGACATAACTGCCAAGGATGTAATTCAATATATAGGAAAAGAATCCGAACTTAGTTTTCAATCTCTTCGTAAGGAGGAAGTTTATTGCTGACGCTGTCTCGAGAACTCTCATCGAGCTATATTTCATAAGATAAGGCCTGCAGCTGCTGTTAAAATGCTTACAATAACAACTTCTTCATTGTGCCCATATACATCAATATGAAGCGAACTCTGCAGATCTTGATTCCTAATGACAAATTAAAGGAATGTCAGTGAATTCTCGACTGAAAGGAGGTGTACTCTTTGATGATCATGCTGATTCTAACGATCTGTAAAAAATATCTGCAAGACAGAATGATCGTCGGCCAAAAACTTTCTTTTGCTCTTCGAATTTTGCGAAAAATCAGAGTTTTCTTCAGATATAGAGAAATAAAGGCTTACCCTTCGATCTTATCCTTCACGTAAACTGCATATAACACCAAAATCACGATCAACAAGCTGAAGTCAACCACGTTCCAAGTAATGGTGAAAAATTTCTGGGTAGTCGCTTAGATCGATAGACAATAGCATATATTTCATTACTTGTTTCTGGACGATGAGCCTCATAACAATCTCCAGCGTAATAAGCGATATTAGGATAGTTTCACATGTGAATGCGACTGTATCTCCAGCACTAAACCAATGAAAATCGTTAGGAACTATTATTAGAGAGCTTCCATGTACTATTTGCTATAGTCTCTGAATATCTAGGATTGTAATGGTTAGTGTTGCTGTAATCTCAAATGATAATTGGAATACATAGATAATGATGAAGATGGCGAGGAGCAACTGCATCGCAAGGAAGTAGATGTAGCATTGCATCGTCCGAATATAGTTAATTAGGTAAGTCCAGTTCATTTCCGGGGGCTTTTCGAGATGTTAGTCTATGTAGCTCTTCTGACCCTTTACCAAAACAGCTATTAAAACGTATTGGTAATATACAATTAAATTAACTCATTTAGATGAACGGATCAATACATATTCAAACACTCGCGGATTTAACTCTATAAGACCCAACGCTAATTTAAAATATTAGCTACCTCACTACTAGTATTAAAACATGCCTGTTAAGGCCATTTTTCCTTGCTTTTAACGCTTAAATTTCAATGATCCTTATTTTTGAATTAATAAATGAGATCATGGATATAGCGATCATGTAAACAAAGAAAACGTCATAGATTGCTCAGTAATTCGCTAAATTCTTACGATTATTGAATGATTATGGTATTCTTCTCTTTATTTACGATTTGTTTGTTATAAGTATGCATCTTCGAAGGTAAAGCCGAGATCCACTGTGCTTTTTCGCTCCTAAATAAATGTATTGAAATTCATCATCTCATAGAAAAATCAAAATAATTACTCTATGGCATTGTTCACGCTTTGCTCAATAAACTCTCTCTCGTCGAATACACCTGCCTCGGCTTTCTTTCGCAACTCTTTTATCTTGGCGTCATCGGATTCAAGTGTCGCTAAGAAATCTTCTATTTCAGGCACCTTTGATAATTAGTTATGTTATAGCAATGAGGGTTGATCATTTGTATGGTTACATCCATTCTAATAGAGGTTTCATCATCGCTGTCACTATCTGAAAATTTATCATCGTCTTGCGCGGTTGGCAACAGCTCTGGGCAATATCTCTCCCATCTTTTCTCGAAAGCGAAGTCTAAATCACTTTCTTCAGCCAAATAGTCATGAGAAGCGAGTACCTGAAGCGAAAGCCAATTTTGGCTGGTAATAGTTTCCGAACTCCAAAGGAATGAAGCCAAGAGCTCGCGTTCCTTCCAAGCCAGGAGTGGAAGAAAGGTATTCTCTGAATACCAGCTGTCTTTGCTCTTCCGTTGATGGGAAAGGAGGGTCGAGGCTGTCTTGGAGCTCGACTTTCTTTGGCTGGAGCTTGAACTCGGGGTCTGTTTCGGTGACATCGAGCAAAGGAACAAACTTTCGAATGACTGGGTTTGGAGTGATAAACCGATGAGATTCGACCTCGAATGGCTTGAGGAGATTGGCAGGAACGTTCTCCATCTGATATTTCACGTCTTCAATCTTTTCGATAGGTCCAGTTTGCCTTTTTCGTGATAAATTAAGAAAATAATAGAAAAAGTGATCAGATACCCAGCCAATGGGGACTCCTCCTCGGCGCAGGCTCTCAGCTCTCGGTTCAATTCAAGAGGAGCGTAGTTGATAACTGGAGGAACGGTTATTGCTAAACAAGGGCAGAAATTTAGCAATTGGCGATTAGTCTTATTTCTTACGCTTATAGCCCATGACCTCGGTGTCATTGTTCGGGAAAGGATCAATTGGTATGAAATCGTCAAAGCCGACCTGATGATCGATTGGAAACACGTAATGAGTGAGATCATTCGCAGCTGATTCGTATTGAATCGCAAGGCTTGTCTCAAGCACCTTGTCTCTATTGAGTTCGAATGTGAATGCGATCTAATGGAATGGGCAAAGAATCAGCTTAGATAAGCAATGGATTAGTTACATAGTCTTTTTTCCCAATGCCAAAGTACTCAGCTCTTTCCCAATCTTGCTTCACAAACTGCTTGACATCCTCTCTGGTCCGGCAGCCCTGAATATAAGCCCTAATCTTGCGCAATCTTTCCGATGCTCGATATCGCAAAATAATTTTCGAAGCCACCTTCATGAATTTCTCCAAATTCTATTAAAAGCATGTCCATTCATTAAACCCTTTGAACTTCATGATTAAGAAATTCACCCTCCTTCTTTTTCTGATATTATCGTTTTTTATCGTATCGAATGTGGCGGTGTGCATTGGGACCACCTCACCCACCTCAGGCAATTCCTCGTCCTGCTTCACTTTATAGCGAGTCACACCTCTCACCTCATAATTAGCGAGAAAATCGTTCTACATCATCAATTTATTTCACCCATCGTTGCACGCGTAAATTACCATGTATCTCTTTCTTGCTTCATCCGTTTCTTGAATCTCAGCCTCCGTAGTGTGTGGATCACCGACGCATTGGAAGAACTTAATCATTTTATCCTTGTCAGTTTGTTGAAACAGGTTAAACCTATCAATGAAAGCCTTCTCCAATATCTTTTTCAAACGAGTATTAACGATGGACCTTCTACAAGCACTTACTTGTCGCTCCGTTAAATTCTGCGTCTTGAAGTTCGTTCTTGTCGGTTCCATTGTCGGAGAAGACACCGATCGCTTCTGCATCGTGCTCCTTCCCATGTCCTTTTTCGTCTCTTCGAACCGCGTCTCCTCGCGCAGCTTCGATGTTTGATTAATCAGCGGTTTGTACGCAATATTCGCATCCTCAATAGCCGTAATATTCTCTCCCTCGATAGGCTTATCCTCTCCTTTGACATTCGTAGACTCGCTCAGTCGATCCGACCTCACATTTTCCAGAAACGTCATTCGATTTGAATCCAACTTCGAAAGCTTCTTTCCTCTAGAACCTGTCCTCTGCATCGTCATGGTCTGTTGTTCTTTTAACCTCCCAGAACCGAGGATTTTGATTGGAAGAGGCTCGAAATCGAACTGCGAAATATTCAACTGCAAAAGACAATGATGTTTGCTGCTGCAATGGAAAAATTAAAAAATTACTTTGCATTCCGCTTGCACCGTTATCACCTTAGAGGGCGTATACGAGATTTCTATTTCCGTTATGCTCTTACCAGGGATAATACCTTTCATAGGACTGATCTTAAAGTCCATGTCTTCTCTCGAGAAAACGAACTCATACTCAAAATTCAATGGGATTTTCGATTGTAAAGGAAATCGCTGCGTTGCGTGAGATTTGTCAGAGAAAGTTTCAATGAAAGCCTTACAAGAGTCTGTGTGGTACCAACCTCCACTTTACCAAAATCGATAAGCCTCGGAAACACCTCACGCAGGTTATTTCGGTCTAAGACGGGGTAAGCGTGGATAGGAATTTGGATTTGCTCGTCTTCAGTGTGGATACGAATCGCATCATAATAGTATCTGGTAATTTATTAGGGAAATCCTGGCAAAAGAATACTTGTATTCGTTTGGTTTGAATTGAATGTAGAGGTCTTCGCTGTTTCCGGCGGCGAGGAGCCCTTTTTTCTCGAATTTGACGCTGAAAAATGGGGAGTTTGGAGGAAGGATGTGGACTCGCTGCGGGCGAGTAGCCGCGTTGATGACTTTCACTTTCATAGTGTTGAGCTTGCCGACCTCAAACCCAGCGAATTTGGCTGTTTTAGGCTCGATGTCGATGTATCCATTGCTTCCAATGTTTTCAAATTTGTCTTTGAGGCGAGAAATGATTAGAAACCATGGGAATCTGGGGCTATGAAAATACATTTTTGCGCGAAAACGTCCTTATTCTGGTGGCGGATGCTCTTTAAGAGATTGCTGGGGATCTGAAGAGGCTGGTTTTCCTCACTTTTTTCGGTGGAAGTGTCTTTCATAATTTTATTTCAATATTAATCTAATTCCTGTTTGAAATTGGAAAATGAAACTAACAAACTACAAGGAAAATAATTATTATGGATTAGGTACTCTCATATGGATAAATTTTCCTGAGGCGAAATGGTTTGAGGGCGTATTTGAGTGGGATCAGTGCCAATCTTGATGAAAAATGATGAAAAGAGGTAGAGTATGCAAATGAGATACTTAAATGAAAAATTAACTCTTCACAGTTGATGATATAATCAATAGATACTCATCTTTGCTTAGAAAAAAATTACATTCTATTTTTACTGATCGCTCTTGGTAGATCTAAGAGAAAAGAAAAACAGCGTGAATGACTAGTAAAGAGAGGAAAATATGGCAGTTAATTCATTTATTAAAGTGTGTCCGAAATATTGTAATGGCGCCTCGCCCCGCTTAATAATTGAAATAGTTTAAATTAAAATTTGTAGGAAGGTGAGGAGAATGATTTAACTGAGGGAGAGAATTGCAGTGTGTTTTTCTGAGCGAACAGTGTTGAATCTATCCTGGTGTTTAATTTTTTATTTAAAACCTCAATAGGTTGTGAGATAGCTGTAAATATTCATGAACACTGTAGAAACGTTATCAGGAAGCGACTATCAGCAGACAAGACTCATGTCCGAAACAAAAAGCAACTTTCCCCCTATTCATAATGATAGTCGGAATAATGGAAATTATTCAATCGATTTGATTAGCCATCAGCACACACACAAGTACGTGAATTCGAAATTCAGCAGTCCATCATCCTCGCCTCCAAATAAGCCCTCTCCATACAAACGAAGATTCCGTGATTTTAGCGCGAGAGATGAGTTAAAACCCCCAAATCAAGATTTCACTGTTGGTGAGTACAAAAAAGCGTTGAATAACTCGCAAAATCAGAATATGGAGACAGGCAGGCCTTACTCTAGAGAGGACAGTCTGAGCAAAAAAAGAAGATTTTTGAGTGAAGAGAAAATGTTAGAATCAAACACGAAACCCACGATCAAGGATGTAATTCACAGAGGAGGGAAATTTGCTTAAAACTTTGTGTAGAAACTACAAACTGTTGTGAATCCAAAGGAGGTCTCGTCTGTGTATAATTACCAGACCAAATTCACCGATGAGACAACTGTGAAAAATTGGAGTCTCCAAAAACAAAAGCAAGAATCCACACACAATAATTACAATACGCTTTTCCAAGGAGATCATGTAAGTTCGTTTACATATGTGAACAGAGTTAATTCTAATATTAGTATAATACCATCCATAGTGGCGGTCAATCAAAATTTAGCCACCAAGAGGTAGACTATTACTTGACCAATCAAGGAAGTTTAAATCTGTTAGAGCTATAGAAAAGGCTGGGAAATGAGTTTGAAGGCCAAGGAGAATTTAGACAAAAGCTCGCAGATCGATACAAGACTTTCAAAAAGATTCAGAATGTAAATAATTTCAGATCTTTATGGGGGTTAATAATATGAATAGGGAGCAAAATTCTCCTCAAATCCTTGGAAATTCTTCGAGTGTAATTGCTAGTCCAATACACATTTCAGAAAAACACAGAACGCGCTCCACTCCAAGAGATCCCGTTATTTTACAGGAAAGAGCAAAGGAATTCATGCTGCCAAACAAAAGACAAAAACATATTGGATTTATGGCAAAGCCGATACAGGAACCGAGCAGAGAGTATGTCAGGACTGTGACAATAGATAACGCCTTGGAGATGTCTCAGCAAGAAACCGACTCTGTGGACGCATTGAAACAATCACCTCTCATATCGAGAAGTAAACATTTACCTCAAGAGACTGGGCTACCTCGCAACCTAACCGCAATGGCCACGATGCCTGATACGGTTTATTCCATTGGAAATAGCAGCGAAATACACCTTATAAGAGAAAATATAAGCAAAGTTCGACCAGAATCGAGAGGAAGGCCTGGTCCTCTGGTATTAGGGACAGTGGAGCCATTGGTTGTCAAAGATAAAAGATCATGCTCTTTGCCAAAAAATGAATATCGTGTCCGAAGAGACATCAATCCAAATAAAAGGAGGCCAAATGAGTTGCTACCATTAGAGGAACTTGAAAAAGGAACTGAGGCCAATGACGTGCAAAGAGCTCCAATACAAGCGAATGAACCAAGTCTGAACACCACTTACATTGGTAGCAGCGAGGTTATGAATCGGATTGAGAAAAGCAGTCCTCCAAAGGTTGAAGTGCGAGGAGGATTCAAAAGGAAAAAATATTATCAAAACCCAAAATCTATCTCTCCTGAAAAGCAGATAGACAACTTCGGCCAGAACTCCTCTGTGGTGATAACACAGGTGACGAAAGAAGAGGAGTCAAAACATGACGCAGACGTTATTCGTTTGTCGACAAATCAGCAGGAAGTTTCTGATCAAAATGCGTTCAATGGAATTACCGAAGAGAAAGAGAGGGAAGGTGAAACAATTTCAGAAGCCAAAGGAGCTGAGGAGAGAGTAAATGAAATAAACGGCGCACATCTGTCGGCCGTTGGTGAGATAAGAGAAAGTAGTGCCAATTCACACCCGGATGCGAAAGTACAGGACCAGAAACAATGTGATGGTAAAGCAGATGGTTCTCCATATTTAATAATTTCATTAATCTAGCTAAAGAAGAGACTAATAAGCAAGAGATAAACGATGAGGCAAAGTTCGAAGAGAGCAAAGAGGAATTAATAATAGCTGATGTTAATGAGTTCTCTTTGAAACCAATGAGTGGTGTAGTGGATCAACCAAGGCTCCTAACCGCGGCAAGCAATCGATACAAAAATCAGGATTTTAACGAAGAGAAAGAAGAATTTGATGAAGAAGAAGATTCTCTTCCTGATCTCAATCCAACGATGAGAAAAAGCAACAGCAATGAGCAAATTCAGAACGCCATAGAAGATGAAAAAGAGCCTCAAAGCAAACCTCAGGAAAGCCAGACGTTCAAATCACCCACATTCAACCAGAGCGAAAAGTTAGGCCAACCATCCGAAAATCATATTGACGGTTTGCCAACATATCCATTAAATTTGAACGCTGATGAGGCTGGAGAAAACAGTTTCAGTCTACATAAAGTCAATCCAAGGGAATCATCTAATCAACGTGTCTTCTTCGAATCCGCTAACTTCTCTCCTGATAAAAACACTATCGATGTAAGGACCAGCAATCTTCATCCTTCTAGTCAGAACCATATAACTGCAAACGATAAATCAGTCGAGGTACAGGAAGAAAGTCCAAAATCACAGAAACCCTCGACTATACAGCCGCTCTATTTTTTCGTTGATGGTCAGAAGCAAATGACAAATAAGCCTGAAGCTACAACAACCGCCAATCCGAAATTAGACCTTCAAAATGAACTTGAACCTGATTCCTGATCTCTCACCATGAAAGTATTTATTTTTAATTACCTTTACTAACTTGGCCAGTTTGGTAAAGGATATGCAAGCTTTTCATATATCAATATTATGTGTCAATCAATAATTTTTTGTTATTTGAATATCCTTGTGTATTCATTCATATTTGCTCAATTAATTTTCTCTGACTCAAAATTAATGAAAAAAATGATAGAATTTCTTTACATTCGAAGAAAATAGAAGAAATCAGCAATTTGTTTCGCGATATTGAAATCGTCTGGATTCTTTTCTTTGTTCCTTTGAGTAAACGCTCGAAATTTTTTAAGAATACATCGCGGTCTTTGACATAAATGCATTATTGATAGAATCTACTCATAATATGCAATTGCTAGCTATACCGCTTAATGAGTTTCTATATATCGCTTAGTTTAGAAATTCTACGTCTAAAAATTTCGATCCAAAGAGCGACGACGAGCCTTTCTGCTATTTAGATTACCTTCGACTTTTCATACATGAATTGCACAAAGCCCAATGACGACAAGAAAGAGACGCTTCCAAACAACTTTAAAATTATGTTAGTTAGAGATTCATTAATTAAAATTCAATCTTACCAAACTGGCAAACAGGCAGATCATTGAAGTATATCCAAAGTAAAATAGCGCCTATTTCGAAAAGATCAGTTAAATCTCTATGATATTCATTGTCATTTACTTGAGTGAAGCCAAACATGCCAGATTTCGCATAGTAATAGTAGATGGCATAAAGGAAGATGTAGAAGCCAATAGATCTATTATTTATTCAAAGCGATTAGCAATTCGGGGGCCAATGATCAGTATTTTACCCTCCATGCACAAAGGACTTCCACCACCATCGATAGTCAAGATTGGTTAATTGACGGTAAGTGAGAATGACTGAGTTGCAGGCTAAGAGAAATTATCACGTATTAGAGGAGAGAAAGGCGCTAGTGCTGCGTACCCACGATGTTGAGGAAGATGACGAAGTACACGAAAAGCATCGCCCACATGGTGTAGATCTTGTGTCCCCAAATACTTGTGAAGATGTAGTATAATTCAATATACATGACTCTAATCACAGTGATCCATTATTAGTCAATAGGGACCTTTAATTTAGCCTTACGTGACAGGCAATAGACCTCCCAAGAAAGAGATAACCCAGTTTTTAGTTTCACCAGGGATCGGCTTGGCAGCTACAGGCTTGGTGTTTGAAGTGGTAGTGTCAGTGATATGTTCTTCCTTTCGGCTTCTACCAGTGGTGATGCCTCCGAGGATGGTCAGCGGAATTGTCACCAGCGCCCACATAAATAAGATAAACACGATTGTCACAAAAGGCAACGCGCTTGTGAGCGCCTTTGTCCAAGCAAACACATTGATCACAAATGCGACGCCAAACAATGGAACCTATTTCAGTCAATAAGCATTAAGTACGGTAGCTCAGGTGTACTGGGAAAAGGCAGGCCGCGAGGACGATATTGAGCGCCCAGAGTTTCCCTCCAATGAATTTGTAGACTCTTGATGAGACCATTCCAGAAATGACTTTTTGTAAGGAAATTTCATTAGGAAATTAAAAGAAAATGGGGCTTTACTCGCTGTCAAGGAGTATATCACAACAGCAACTGTGTAGAGTGATCCACGGCTAGCGTAGTAAGTTCCAGCGGAACCGATAAAGCAGAGAAGTATGACAATAAGCGTCAGTTGGACTCCGCTACCAGCGGCGGCTGAGAGGAAATTGCTATAAGAAGGCGTCGTGAAGACTTCGTTTCTGATGGCACGCCATTTGGATCGGTCATCAATGGGTTTGACGTCCTTGTCAGTGTCGTGTCCGAGGAAAGTTTCGCTTGTGTCGGCCTTTGTGACTCTGATTCCGATAATAAATGCCAACAGCCACAGCATCGACGACTAGAGACATCTCAAATTACACGGAGAATTAGCACTAAAAAGCTTACAATGCTGATGCCGCTGATAATTGTGATCCAATGCACCTCGTCGCTGAAGTACGTATCATACCCTCTAAACACATGAACTTTGAGCAGCTGATTAGGAGGAGCAACAAATTACTTATTGCTGTTAAGAGTTGCTTCCTCTTCCGATTCAATATAGGTCACAGAGTAATGGAATGAGATATAATAGCTGTTCTCTTCGTCTGTAATGTCGATGCTCTCAAAATCTCTGACTTGGACCTCGGCAGTGATCAAATTCTATCAAAATATGAGGAAATCAATGAGTTTTTCAGCGCTTATCAAGGATCATTACGCCAGTTTCTTTATTGTACCAGATGTTAAAAACAAGATGATTAACGAGGTATAAGACATCATCTCGAGAATAGGCAGCGATATTTCCAACAGTGATGTCCTCTGAGGTCACGAAAAGCATATCAGGACTAATAAATAGGGGAAACCGTACCAACAAGCATCTCAAAAACATAGTTTTCACGAGCCGCTTTTCTAAACTGCTCCATTTCTTCCTTTGTAAACTCTTTGCTGCATATCCTTTTCTTTTCAACGTTGTCTGCAAAGAAAAACAGAGGAATTGATGAGCTGAATACTCGAGTTAGGTACCTAGGAAGTAGGATTCGTATAATGAGGTCATTTTTCTATTGCCACTGAGCTTCTCGCCGAGGGTTTCGGAGATTTCCTGAGCGTTTTCAGGTTGGCAGAATGGTAAGCTGTAATATCTATTGGTTTTAAGGGTCAAAGCTGTGAGGCGAGGATAACTGAAATATATACCTATATGACTCCGATGGATTCGCCCAAGGTGAGACTTTGTTGACGTATATATTGACTTTGTCTTTCTTCTCGAAAGCGTGTGCACCAATTGCGAGTATAGCAAGTAAGATTGCAAAATGCCGGGTCATGTTGCCACGTTATGCGCTTAAAGATAATATTTTATTCGTTTTAGGCCAAACAATTGCTTAAAATGGATTTGGATAATGCAGCCAAACTTATAAAATCCGTCAATTTGCAACGGTCTTTCGATTTAGAGATACTTATAGGTACTCAGACGGGAACTCTATTGCTGAATTGCTTTATAATTTTGTTTAAATGGACTCCTATTGCAATGAAACTCACAATTTCTTAAAGGAATGATTCCCAAATGCAGGCATATACATTGTCATTTTCGATAAGCTTGTAATGGACTTGTAATGAAAAAGCACGATAACTGAAGCGTTAATCTTTTGCGTTATATAAATTGAAAAGAGAAATATCCTTAGCGATTGTAAATATTAACGCTAATCAACCTTTAATTTAAATCACTCAAAAAAACAAAAAACCCGTCGCTGGCTCTCACAGAACAGCCTTAGTGTAATAAGCGCAGACATTGGTTGGGTCACTTTTGAAATTTTTCCATGATCAAAGACTACAACTATATATATAAGATTGCACACATACACACTACTAACAAATCGCTTTCAGTCAAACTCTTATCCTGCTCTATACAATTATTTGGCATCTTCCAAATAGGTCGGAAGATTCTTGACTGCTTCCAGATACTTCTTGCGTGAAATAATATAAATCTAAGCAAAAATAGTGAGACTTTTTGCTAACAAAAAGCTTTTGTTACCATTCTTTGCCAATATTCGGACTGGCTCTCTTCCTTATTAAGCATCGAGAGACCTGATGCGTTCTTCGTCGCGCGAGCTGGGAACGTGAAGGCCATTTCAGCATTCTACCAGAAACGATTAAATAAGATCCCCTCAGATTAAGTTTACCTTTAAAAACTCATAGTCCTCGAATTTAGGGAAACTGAAGTCTTCGTACACGAAGCCTGATTTCACCTTCTTTCCTGCTGGTTTTTTCATGTCCTTGAAGCATCTTGAAAGCACCAAGACGTAATCGAAATTGAAGTAAGGAGCTTCAGGGAAGTTATTCTGAGCAATTGAATCCAGATCCTGGACAATTTGCTCGTGGAGCATTGGAACCAATTGCGGACTCAGATTCACGACTCTAAAGCAGAAAATATTCAGGCCTCGTTCAGAAATTCAGCTAACTCACCTTTCATTCAGAAGCAAAACTATCTTCGCTGCCTGTTGGTCGAGCAATTTATAAAGCGTCTCGTGTTCTGGGTTATGTGTGCTGCTCATCTTGACAATATATTCAATAATCTCAGCCATGACTTTTTTGCTCTATTTGGTATGATTTAATAGGAAAGAGAATATTATTAGCAATTACCTTGTACTGATCGATGTTCAAAAGTGATGCGAAGGCAATCACGTCTCTATCACCTGATTTTTTAAACTCTTCCTCATCTTCAACTCCAATCATTGTGCCCAAAATATCCTGAATTTGTGTTGGTTAAAATCATAGCGCTCTGGAAGCATTTCTTACCTGTTTAGTGATGATATCTGCAAGATCTGAGCTTCTGAAGGACAGGCCGTCCATATAGCCGTTGATCAATGCGACGATCGATCTCTTTTGGCTTGGATCAGGATCGTAGAACTCGAATTCGATATTAAGGTTGTCATCTTCGTCTTCCCAGTCTCCTTCGCCGCCCTAAAAGTATGTAAATTTCTGTATCAATCAGAAGATGGTTACTTCCTCTTCATCCATGTCTTCATTGTCGGCTTTAGGGTCATAGACCTTGTCAAATTCGAGACCCTCCTCGATGTCCATGTCGTCATCGTCATCGTCGAACATATCGTCCTTGCCGTTCCTTTCTTCCTTAATCGGGACAATTTCTCTTTGCTTCTTCTTGGATTTTTTCGCGCCTTCTCTCAATTTCTTTGAGGCTTTAAGCTTCGCGGCGAGGTCGACTAAATGAACGTGCTAAAGGGATATGTACAAGATGAGGATGTACCTTTTTGCTCTTCCATTGTTTAGATTTTGAGATTGCTATTTCTGAGTTTTGTTAACTTAAACTTATTTATTCAGGTTTATATACTTCAATCTGCGAATCAAATCGTTTCGCGAATAAAAGTCACTATTGTGTCGAAAGAGCAGAGAGATGAGGTCTGAGAGAGATCCGCTGTGGTCGTCGAGTAATGTAGTGCTATAGTCAAGACAGATGCGACTCAATGAAGTTATCATTAGCACAATTCCAGATTACAGTCTCTGATACAGTAATGAAAAGCTGCTAGCTTCAGTTTCTGAAAGCCAAATATGATGAGTCAAAGGAACATACTATCAATATATCATCGCTATCTTATCCATATTACACATAGAAGGAGATAACGAGGTAGTTTTTGGTTGCATTCTTTCAAACTGCCCACACCTCTGGAACTGCTTAACTACCCAAAAAAAGAGAGTAACAATAAGCTATAAATAAAGCAGTGTCGCAAGAATGTAACAAGTTTATAATATTGGTATATTATCCCTCGAGAAAAAATCTTTAGCAACCGAATAATATCGAATTAGTGTAATTTTCGAAAAAACCGACTAATAATAGCCCAAAACCTCCCCATACAAATCGCTTGAACTCATTTAAGCCACCTAAGTCTATCACTTTCTTTTCATTTCATTCAATTCAAATAAATTCCTAATTATTTAAATTCTCCGAAACGTTCGATGAAACCCACTTTCATCACATTTTTCGCTCTCGCGCTTCTCCTCTCTACCATCCAATGTAAAATCGTAATCGATCTCGAACGAGAACCTCGGACTATCCCTTCCCTCCGAACTAAACGCATCCTTGCAGACGAGACCGTTTTAAACAGAACAGAAAACCATACTCAATACCGTATCCAAGCCCGTATACGTCTCGAAAGTCATTTTGACATTCAGTACCGTGGATTCATTCAAGTAGGGAAATCTCGCCAGCCAATGTCTATGATCTTCGACACGGGCAGCTCTTGGATCTGGATTCCTGACTATTATCACGACTCCTCCTTTACATATACAAAAAACTTCTACAACTGTCAGAAAGAAAAAGGCTGCACCAAGCACCCTATTAAAACACAACTCGACTATGGATCCGGCAGCGTCTGGGGCCACCTCGCAGCGGATGACATCTACCTCAGCGACGTTCTGATCTCAGAGAAACAACTCATGGTTCTCGCGTCAAGTCAGGAAGGGATGGAAGGGCTAATCGCAGACGGAGTGTTCGGACTCAGTTTTGATTCCCTTATGCACTGGTATCCGACTTTCCTCGATAACCTTAAAACCAACCAGGCTATTCAACATCGCGTCTTCTCAATGTATATGCTTGGGAACATCTACCGGGACTCTGCCCGAGCAAAACTGATCATTGGCGGGTACGATGAGATGTATATGGAAGAAAAGAACTTCACGTTCGCGCCGCTCGTTTCTAATCACAGCTGGACGGTGAAACTCGACGAGGTGTACGTGGGGAACAAATCAACGAACATCTCCTTCCATAAAGTGCTCATTGACTCCGGTACAAGCGCTCTTGTCGTCCCAGGACTAGATCTTCTTCCTCTTCTTGATACGATTGAGGAGGCGATTGGAACTAACCTATCGAAATTCCACGGGATGTATTATATTCGTGACTGCGAGGATATCAACAAGCTTCCGACTCTTGGGTTTCAAATATCGGGAAAAATCATGCCATTGGAGGCAAGAGATTATGTGAGAAAAAGGTTTGGGTTCTGTGTGTTGGAGTTAATGAATGGCGGGCTCTTTGAGGATGAATGGATATTGGGAGACATGTTTATGCATAAGTATTACACGTTGTTTGATATGGAGAATAGAAGGATCGGGTTTGTGAAGAACGCGCGTCCGCCCCTGCTGGATGATAGAGATATCTGGCTCATCGGAGGAATTTGCAGTACGATAGCGTTTTTAGTGATAGCGTGCTATTTCTTACGCAAGTTTTTCTCGTATAAGCAAGCGCATAATCCGAATATTTCTGGGATAAATCCGAATGTTCCATATGAGAAGGATACGATTTAGTCCTGTTGCATAAAGGAGTTGTTGTAATGCTTTAGATATCGTTTAGGTTTCCGTAATAGTAGAAAAGAACCTTAAAAGCAGAATGGCTGCAAAATTTGGCCTGTTTCCCTCATTAATATTCAATATCCTTTAGAAATTGGCAGTAGTTAAGGATTAATAGACTAAGAGCTCTATCTTCAGAAATAATGAATAATCTGTATCGAAATCATTTAGAGAGATTGTCAATTTCACAGTAAGTTTCATTTGGTTACTACACTACACTAATTTTATGGATGGTACAGCAGTTATGATGATTCGGAGTTTATTCACTAAGTGTTTTCAACATTACAGAAAGAGTTGTTTAAATATTTACAATTTTAACTTAGACAGCCAATAAATCAATGAAAGGGCGGCCTCTTTTAGTTAGCCTCTTATTCAAAAATTCAAACTTGTAGCAGTCCTAGGATATTATATAATGTTCAATCATTAGATATAATATCTTTTCTCTTACGTCAAGGCTCATAAAGTTTTCAATCATTTGTTACTCTCAATTTGAGATAATAATGTCCTTGTCATCCTTTACATAATAAAAAGTATGCGAAAAATACTAACAACTCACTAAAGCCAACGAGTTCTTTTTCCTTCTACCCATTCCCCTTTCCTTTCTACACCTGAAGCATCAATGAAAACACCTGTTCCGTGCTGAAAGCCATCCTTCCATTCACCTACAAATTTTCTCCCATCAGTATATATGAGGGTTCCGTGTCCATGCCTTTTGTTATTCAGATGATTCCCAATGTATTTCCTACCATCAGTCCAATAAAATGTCCCTTCTCCGTGAATCATATCCTTCTTCCACTCTCCTTCATATTTGCTGCCATCAGGAGTAATATAGACTCCTTTTCCATTTTTTCTATTGCTTAAGAAATCGCCTTCATAAACTTCACCATTGGTGAGTATAAGTCTTCCCTTGCCTTCTGCTTTATCATTTCTCCAATGTCCCTCGTAACGGGCTCCATTCGGCCACACCTGTGTACCACGACCATGTCTTCTTCCATCTTTCCATTGTCCGATATAGATCTCACCAGTTCCACAAATTTCATAAGGACCAAGATAGGGATCCTTAGTCTCATCTCCAGCATATTTGAACTCTCCAAGGAGACTCATTGCTTTATTTACCTTGTCATTCTGGTTTGGAGGTACGTTTCCGATGGCTTTCGCAAAAGAAAAAGCTATACCATTCTCATCCTTTCCTTCTAATTGTTTACAAGCATCATCAGTTTTCTTATGCTCTTCTGGCTGATTTACTGGACTGCCAATCAGCTGATTCTCTTTGCTGCTAATTGGCAGATTCACTTGACTGCTGGCTGGCCGATTCTCGTGACTACTAGTTGGCAGATTCGCTAGACTACTTGTTGGCAGATTCGCTTGGCTGCTAATAGGCAATTTAATGAGCTCCTCAAGGGTTGGTCTCAAATTTAGATCCCTTAAAAACATCCTCTTCAGCAGCTTTTTGAGAGACTCGGATACATTGAGTCCATCTATAACGTTATTAAGTTCAATGGATTTATTCGCCTCCACCAATACTTCGAGATATCGAGGATCAACGCCATGAAGGAGAAGCAATATTGAACCAAGCTTGCTCATCTCTTTCTGCGCTTGACTCTGCGCTTCAATCTCCGATGACGATCTCTGATAAGTCGGTGCATTCAAGGA
>ENA-UOTX01000492-UOTX01000492.1-compost-metagenome-genome-assembly--contig:-NODE-492-length-41308-cov-11.259926_pt1 | contig 41308 bp, 21 predicted proteins | sample MGYA00238143_ERZ746982 | MGnify/ENA primary metagenome ERZ746982 (study PRJEB28758, sample SAMN06268862) | compost metagenome | isolation source: single cell | place: USA: California, Emeryville, Joint... | reverse complement strand
TCTTCCTTGGTCATCACATTAGGGTAATCGAGGACATCATCAGGAATTCCGGCTGCAGCTAAAGGCTGTTTGTTTTTTTGGTGATTAGACTCGTTTTTCTGCGGCTTAGCGGCGGTGATGTTCTCAGCGGCAGTGGTTATTGGCTGAGGCTGGTTCAGCAAATCAGGTGGGGCAGTCTCAATGGCTTTGTTAAGCATGTCCTGGTAAGAGTAATTTTCAGTCATCATTGGATTTTCCTCATCAGCTTCGTAAGGGATAGGATCAGGCTTCAGATCCGAACGATCCTTTTCGCAGTAGAGTAATATCGGGTCTTTTGGCAAATCAAATCCGCATCCAGCGAGGTTGTCAATAAATTTGTGGAGATTTGGGTAACTGATCTTAAGTTTGTCGTACATGAGAGACCAGTATTTGGCCAATGAGAGCACTTTGGTTTTAAATTGAGGTTCGAAAACCAGAAAAAAAAGTTTTTCAAGGAACTCCTCGCTTTCTGAAAGACTAACCATTTTTTGAGGATAGACGCTCGATAGGTAGTCGATGAAATTGAATGCTTTTGGCATAATGTGGTGATCATACTTTGATAGAGTTTCAATCAGATGCTTTACGACATTTTCTGGAAGGACCGAATGTCCTTTCAAACCTTCCTTGATGTCTTGGTATTTGCTTCGACTCTCGCCTAACTGTACGAACGCAGTTTTTATCAGCGGGATGAGTTTCTCATCTGCAGACATTCTTTTTCGTTGGTTAATTAATACTATCAGAATTCGCTAATTTTCTCTTTAGCTACCGGATCCTACATTAATAAGAAAGAGATCAGATTATTAAAGATTTTTAGAACATTTTTGTTGAAATGCGAGGATTGGAGAATGGCAGTCTTTTCCTAATCAATTATCGTCAAAATCATAGGAGATAGGATAATAAATGAGAATCATCTTCACAGAGATGACCCATCTCTGGTGGTGCCGATTCACTTGAATGAGTTTGTGGAAACTCCAAAGATTTCGATCAGAATGCTTCGATCTAAGTATCTCGCAATGTTTTTCAAAGTAATTGAGCATGCAAGCTTATGTTTACAATGATTACAAAAAATTTAATGAATGGGGATCTCGAGTTTTGAATGACTTTTCACAATTATTCCTCAGCTTTTATTTATTCCATTATCGTTTCGCCTCTTCTGGTTTTTACCTGTTTTCTCATTGTATTTCAAGGAGGAAGCAAGTGATGGATATTTTTTTTTTGTTGCTTCCATTAAGCAATCTTCTTTAGGAACGCATCTACTATCTTAATTAAGCATTAATCTGGGTCATTTTTTGCAAAATGAGATGAAGTCCCATTCGTATTTCTTTACTCTAGCAACGAGTAAATTCCTAATTATCACAATTAAGAGTAAATTTTACTGCAGCTATCTCTTTCCCGATTAAACTTTCCATATCAAAGTATTAGTTTATTGAACATTAAATCGTAGAGATAATATCAATTCACGATAAACACCCTAGCCTTATTATTCTTTAGCCAAGTTAATACAGCCTTCACAAGTATACAGATACGAGATGTAAGAGGAAAAGAGCATTATCATCTCAAACGGAACGCTTCCATAAATCTTTTTGAAGAACTCTTCTAATTTTTTCGACATTGACTTTCTCATCTCTTCAAGGTCTTCCACATCCTTCGCGGCATAAATCAAAAATTCCTTATCGATTGGTCTTTGCAGGAAGTATCCTTTGGACATCGTCCAAAATCTCTCCTTCATAATCAACTTGAGATTATTAAGTCCATGAGGAGCCTTGTATTTCTCGAGCACATCATTGAGTCCTGGAGGACGACTCGCCACTTCAATGTCCTTGAAAATTTCAAGACATTTCTCATCGGTCAATTGCTCATTATTTTTGATAGGTTGTGATTGTTTAAGCTCCTCAAACCCCAGAAGCTTATGAGACTTGAGATATACCTCGAGCTGATCTAACACGCTATAGCACGCGCTTACATCGAATGTATTGATCAGACAGCTTTGGAGACAGCTGTGGAGGCCAAGAGAGTCTTTTCGGCCGTCATGGAAGATTTTACAATAGTCAGGACTTTCCATCATAAATTGCAAAAATTTGAGCGTTTCTTGGTAAACAGCTGTAGCTTTCTGGTTTTCGGGGTTCTGCGCCTCCAATCTTAACAGGAAAATATCAAACACAAAGATTTTCCCACCATAGCTGCATTGAACCAGCTCCACCATCCCGTCTCTATCCAAGTTTCCCTCCAAATCAACTCCAATCGTCTTGGCCTCTTTCAATGCTAATCGCGCTTGCTCGAGCTTTTCTATGTCATCCACGACCACGATTTTATTGAAATCGATCTGTTTGTCCAGTTCTTCCGGAGAGTAGCGATTGTCAGGCACGAGATAATCTCCAGGCTCAGGCTTGTATGGTCTGAAAGGAGGGAATTTGTATTGAGATCCCATGAAAGGGTTGATTTCTTTGCAATTGCAATTCACCTTTTTCGTGATTTTATCAATGTCTTCTTTTAAAGCGCGCTTGAATTTGTCCAAAGCGAACAGGTATGTATCCGACTGCAGCGGAAGGATGAGAACTTTATGGCGCAATGCCACGTTTTTTATCATTTTCTTGATGTAAGCGATGTTATTGTTGTATTTTTTGATCTCTTCCTGGCAGACCTCAAAGATAATCTTTTCTAACCCGCTGTATTTGGCTAAACCTAACGGAGCTTTTTCAATGTATTCTTTCAAGATATCATTAATCTTTTCGCAGAACTGCTTCCATTCATTGGAGAGCGTTTCAAAGATGATTATTCCTTCGAACTCAGCAGGGTCTTTACCTACAGCAGCAGCCAATTTCTTCTTGAATGTGGCAGACTTCTGTAACTCTTGTAGGAACTCATCGAAAGATAGTCCAGTGTTTTGTTTTAGGACATAAGGAGTCGGCTCTAGCGGCTTGGCGGCCAGAAGGTCTTTGTAGTAGTGCTTTGATAGTGCCGAAGAACTGATCGGGAGGTTCTCGTGGAGCTTGAATTGAGCGATAAGATAGATGATATTATCCTCAATTAATTCCGAGAACTTCGGCTGTTTTGGAAGTTTGACGACGAGGTTTCCACCTGGTTGCTTAACTTCGAAGGCGTAGACGTTATCAATAATTGAGGGCTGATGAAGCGTCCAGCCCATGTTATAGAAAAACAAGTCCATGTCGCTTCGTTTGAGCACGTTGGTTTGGAACCTATCATATAACACATCGCAAAATGCTTGGCCAAGCTCCTTCAGCATCCTGTTTCGGATCTTCACTCTCTTTGGTCTTTCAGTGTTCAGCTCTTGAAGTGTGAAAAATTCGTCCAAGACTCCTTTCTCTTGAAGCGACAGCTGATATTTATAGAGACTGTCATAAGAAATACCCAATCCCAGTGTTCTTTGTTGCTGCTTGGGGATGATTATCGGATTGGCGCCATCTTCTTCATCATCGTCGTCTCCAGCGTCATTGTTGCTGTTCGTGATAGGTTCTTTATCGAGTTTATAGGAGTTATTTGGCTTTTTTGAGTCTTCATTGATGATGTTCTGATCTCCATTGGGAAGTTTTTGATCTTCATTCGTGGTTTTACTCTCTTCGTCAGGCTGTTTACCTTTCTTGGGTTTATTTGCGCCGTCTTTTCTAGGAGCTTGGTGAATGGATTCTTTATATACGAAATCTTCGGGTCCGTGCGCAAAGTGACATTCACCATTAACGAAAATGCAGAGTCCACGCTTGTGGAATCGACAAAAATACGACTTTGAGTCAGGATAGGTTGTTGCTAAAAATTGCTTTATCATTTCCTCTTGAGTTTCAGATGTTTTGGGTTCCATGAGTCGATCGTTAGTCGGGTGATTAGCCAGCTTATAACAAGTTATGAGTTTAAATTTAGTTTATTTATTTTTTGTGCAACAAAAGCTAAATAAGTAATAACTGCATCCAATCACAGAGCGATCTTGCTCTTGATTTCTGATCAAATTTTAAAATAGTTTGAAACAAATTTTCAAAACTCAGCTGGCCCAGAAGACAACAGCAGACGACTAGATAGATGTACTACTTCGAAATATTTTTTTCCTTTTTTGAGATTATGGGTCGTGAAGACTCAGATTAACGTCTTTGTGCTCACGCCTTTCACATGCTTATTTCGGATGCCAGATGAGCTTGAGGATGCAAATTTTCCGAAATCAAATTGCATCAAAGAGGTCTGATAGCATTAGACTGAGTCAGCAATAGATAATTCCGGAGAATCACCGGAAATTCAGGAAGCGATATTTGAAAAGGAAAGAGAAGAATGGAATCAAAATTGAGATAACAGTATGATAATTACATTGGAAATCGGGAAGTTATTCGAATTCGAAAGAAATAATGACTACGGAAAAATCTGCCAGACATCTAACAAAGAATACTTTTGATTCGCATGCATTCCAGAACTTCTTCTGGTTCTCTATTGAATCTCAAAATTCAAACCTTCTGTTAGCAGAATTAAGGAGAGCTTTATCTGATTTTCACTTCTCATTCTCATTGATCAGACCAATACATATCAGGCAAATGAATATAGGTAAATTTCCAGTCCAGCAACTCCAAAAGCTCTACGATATTTTAGAGACAACAAATTTACTAATCGAAAAATTAACGGATATAATCATAATCGTCTCGAAGAACTTCATTTTATAGGCCTCTTCTTCTTATCTTTCAATTTGCTCTAACTTTCTCTATTGTTGAACTAACTACGAAAAATTCAGTTTTGTAAAACTTTGAAACACGTCTTGCTCATTTGGCTACAAATTAAATTAAAAGGGATACAATTTTTCAAGATAATTGGCAAATCATCTACTCAGTCCGTGCTATTTCACACCAGCGCAATGAAGAAAGCTTATAAGTACCATTCTTCTCAAACAGCAACCTAACCCATCTCATTTTAAAGAATACCAGCAACATTCAAAGACGTTGCTCTTATTAATTGTTCAGATTTTCGAGTTGCCGACTTCAACAGCGAAGAAAAGGCAAAAATCATCTCAAAACCGCTTCCAGATCTCACATTTGCCATAGTTATACATTAGAGACCTTGCAGAAGTGAAACGAAAACTCCAGAAACTCCGGCAAGACGGAATGAAAAACGTTCATGTTCTCAGTGGTGATTTTTCAAACTCAAAGGCTCTCTTCCTCATCATCCGTAGACTTTGATAGAACGTTCACCACCTTCAAGCACAATGGAATCAACTGCGAGACGACTTTCAGTTTTTTCAGAAGAGTACCTCATTCATAATAGAACTATCTATCTCATACTCTTTTCACTTCCAGCCTGGGTTAGTATCCACTGAAACCTTGGATTTAGTCAATGAGCCATTTCTTCATACTCAGAAACTGGAAAGTCGCACCGCGCCTTATCACTATATCGTGAAAGCGTACCAAAAAAGGTATTCAATTGTTATAGCGAGAAGCTTATTTTGATAAGAACGGAGGAAGCCTTGCAAAAAATAGTAGATATGAAAATAACCAAGGAGTCGATCGAAGTAAAACTCTAATTTTCAGGTTCAATCATCAGAGATTTGTTATAGAATGAAATGAAACATGCGCAATTTTTGGCGAGAAATGGGTTGGATTTGTTCTTAGCATACACAATGAAAAACGACATTCGCTTGAGTATCGCTTCATCTGGGATATTAAGTCATATTCATTTTCCTTGCGTCAGCTAAACCTTCATTTCAGACATCATTATCGCATTTTTGTACAGTTTTATCGATATAAACGCCTATGCAAATCTGAAGATGTACGGAAATGTTTTTACGTTCGCTCCTGAAGGATATATCAACGACTTCAAGAAGCCTGTGATCAGTCCTTTGACTAAATCAAAAGTAAGCAGACCATAGCCACAGTCGAATAACGCTTGGAAACAACTAGATTATAATCAGGGAACCTGGTGTAAATGACAAGAACGTGTTTCTGCTAGGAGACCAGCTGCATGTAAAATTGAAAATCTGTTCAATGCGTAATTAGTGTGAAGGATGTGCATCTTGCCAAATCATTGAAGCCGGAGTGCTCCTTAAAATACGGATTCTATAACTCTCGGGGCGTATCGGTAGGAATTTGCTTCAGACTGTTGAATTGACGTGTTTTTTTGTCTTAGAGAATAAAAATAGAAGAATACGGCGAAAAATACGACATTACGACCGGCGATGGGAATTTTTTCATACCGCTTATGATATTGAGATACATCAATAGAGAGATCACTGACAAGCAGCTTGACAGCATGTTGGAAGAAAGGATGTCTGCGCCTGCTGGTATGGTTTGCGAACCAGAACAGGTTCAGGCCTAAGGTGGTGTGCTGACGAGGGAGAAGTTCATGTAATAAATGACTTGTAGAAACTTTATCATTTTGGGTCAAGTGTTAAGCTCTCATTCAAACAGCAAGCTGAGCCAAAATTGCTGTTAGGCTACTTATAGCAACTTCTGTTTTGAATATCATAAACATTAACAATCGGACCACGTGAACAAATTTTGAGATTACTTTTTGGAATAAGCCAGAACGAATTCATTCAATCAATCGCCCTGAGTAGTAATAGGGTTTAAACTGTGGAAATCGTTGAAAATAATCATAGTAATAAATATATGTATAATAAAAATGGCTATGTTGGGACTTGAAAAAATTGAAATTTGATTAAGTACATAACCTCTTATGAGAAGAAGAGTAATCATCAAAATAAAAGGACATGAAAACTCTCCAATAAAAGTCAGAGAGGCGAGAGCATATACCTGCACTAATAAAACGAAGATAAGCTAGATTTTTGTCCGAATTTCAACTAATCACTATTTCTGGTCGATAATATATGCAGGTATTACATTCGCTCAAGGAAAGAATGAAATATTTAGCTATGTGTAAACAAATAGACATTGAAGAAGGTGAGTCATATATCTAAAACCAGAATAATTTTAATGAATTCAATTTTACACTTTAAGACACTGAAATTACACTCTCATACAACTGCTGTGTTTCCTTGTTGCTTTGGTTACTTTTCTTCAATCGCTTCGTAACTGCTTCTTTAACTGATTGCTGAAGTTTCTCCACATTTGCCCCTTCGACTAGCTCCAACAGCTTTTCGAGCTCCTGAAACCGTCCCTCCTTTGTTTTGGTGAACTCTTTCCAATTAACGACATCAATCACGCTATGTGCAACCACCAATAAATGCTTTTTCGGTCCATACTTCTCTAACAACTTTGAGCAATGCTCTAAAAAGCACGTTTCAAATTCTCGAATGAATTTATTATGCTCTGCTGTCTCTGAAAAGCTATCTGTTGTCAAACCATCAAAAAGCCCATAGTTTGTGGTTTTTATTAACTTTTCTCTTGCCTCACTCCATAACGCATTGAAAGTCTTAAAAGTAGACTCCAATCTCTCTTTAATAGCCTGATAATGAGGATATTCTATGTATTCTTTCACCATTTTGAGACCCAATTCATCCTTGTCCTTCATTTCGATAAAACGATACAAGATCATACAACTCGTTTTCATAAATAACCCTTCAAGCAGGTCGTTCATCTGTGTTGTATAAAATCCGGGGATCTCTTCCAAATTCTTCTTATTTTTGAACTCTAATTGGCACTTGCTGAATCGATAGAGGAGATAATGTGCAACTTTTATATGATACTCAATAACTCTTGTATTTTGTTTAAACACCTTCTCACGTTGCTCTTTCTCCAAAATATTTTCCATTTCTTCATTGCTAATATGCTCATCTTTAAGGATCTTAACTCCCTTTCCAGCATCTACGGGAATGGTCACCTGTTTCAAAATCTCTATTCCTTTCGATCTCTTCTGCAACAGTTGTTCCTGACTCCTTTTGCTCACTTCAATGATCTGGATTCTGTGCTTTTTCTTATCTTTTTCTTTTTCTATTGAATCAGAAAAAAGCGTTATCGACAATCGCTCGAGATTGATCGTATCGACTTGATTTATTGAATGAGAGAACAGCTCTTCCCAGCTAATCCTTTTCGATGGGTCAAACGCAAGCATGCTTTCTAGCAGAGGCTTGAAGACCGAGTTGGGATTCCCCGGAAAGATATAAGGGTTTTTTTCTGAATTCGTAACCACCTCCTCCAGCTCTTCTCTTGTCCTGACTGTAGCCCAGGGGACGATTCCGAAGAGTGCTTCATGTAGAGTGATTCCAAGTGCCCAAACATCGCATTTCGCGTCATAATTCATCTTTTTGGAGAGCATTTCTGGTGCCATGAATATCGGGGTTCCTACCCCTGGGGTTTTATACAGATTATCGGAATCAACGTATCTTGCGAGCCCGAAGTCGGCGATTTTGATGATTCCATTATGGAGGAGGAGATTAGCAGGTTTGATGTCTCGATGAATGATCTTGTTATCATAAAGGACCTTATATCCTTGGAGAAAACCCTTGAGATACTCAATAACAAGCGACTCGCTGAGACCTGATTTCATCATGAAGTAATTTACTTCGATCATCTTGTCAAGAGCTCCTCCATCGCATATTTCAGTAACGATGACGTAATCGTCGTTGGTTTGAAAGACTTCAAATACTTTTACTATATTCTTGTGCTTGATTGCTTGGTGGATTTGAATTTCGCGACCGAAAAGCTCTTGAGTGTACGGGTTTCTGTCGATTTTGTATTTTGGGATCATTTTCAGAGCGCAAAGCTCTTTGGTTTCGGTATCGATTGCTTTGAAAACCTTCCCAAAGGTCCCGTCTCCGAGTTTACCACCTTCATCTAGTGGTACGAGCTGGTATTTTCCGACCTTTACGATTCTGGAGTCAAATCGATTCATTGTTGGTTGATAGTTAGTTTTGCTCCCTAGAAATAAATTGATTTCAATTCAAAAAACAGATGAACTAGTTGAATCAAAAAATCTTTTCATTTAAAATCAAGAAGTAATTTGAAAATTCTGGTTAGTATCATTCTGTTTGATTAAAAGCTAGATTAATGCTCGATTCATGAGAGAATTAGAGGGGACTTAGTGGCTGATGAATTTTTTAGTTATTAGAGTGAGTGTGCTGGTGGAATTTTGTTAAATTATCTCAATTTTTGTGATAAGGTTGACTTGAACTGATATAGGTGAGCTGAAATCAAAGAAGGAGTTTCTCTGAGCTATTAACATTTTGCAAGAGCAACAATACAAAAAGAGGTTGATTTGGAGCATTAGAGTCATGAGAATTTCATCACATTGATATCACAGGGAAGGGAAAAATCGAAAGGATTCAACATTCGGGAATTGATTTGTCAAAGACGATGATAGAATGGCAAATGATTTGGCTGAATAACCTGCTTTCCGACAAGATTCTAATCACTGTTATCCTTATTTATTGCCCTCTCTGATGGCAATTTTTGCCAAAGAACGTGTCTGATCTCTGACCTGTGCCGTAGGCCAAGTAGTCGTCCGATCGTAGGTATTCCAAAAGCAAATGTTTTTCTATTTCATTTAATCTAGAGGCCTAACGTTGCATGCCATGGAATGAAATGTTTTCAACAGAGGAGAACCCCAACTGCGATTTCGAGCTGAGATTCTCAATTAAAATTAAACCCTTTAGGTACTTCATTTTTTTTTTCTCATGTCTCTCTCACATCTGACAATCACCAATTTCTTATCTTACTTAAATAACACCTTAACTTAATATTAAGCTTTATTGGATTATTCATAATTTAATTTTCAATCATGAAGATGAAGCAGCAGCGGCAACAACTCATATTGTTCATAATTCTTGTTGCAATAATCCAATTTTTCCCAACTCAAGGAAATCTCATTCCTGTTAACATCCCAGAAGAGCATTTGACCTGCGTTGCAACTACCCAGAAAAACCTCTTCATTGTTATATGTGACCAATCAACCTACTTCTATACAGCAGTCCCAGTCGTCAGCAATTCTAGCTTAATCACAATAGATCTACATCTTCTCACTCAACTTGAGGGTAATGTTACAAAAGTGAATGCAGAGGGCTTGTTATTTGTGAGTTTTTCCCACAGAGATTTAAGGGTCGGAAAATTTGAAAGCATTGGAAGTGAGTTGATTTACAGCCCCGTCACGTATTCTCAGATCGACGGCGATCTCCTCATTTCCAAAGTGTCCAGTCGAGAAAACCATCATATCCTTATCAATTTGCTGTGGAAGCTCGAAAGAAAGCAGATTGGAACAAAATTATTAACTCGGGATCAACAATTCGCTTTTGTCGAAATTTATAAGCTCGGTGGTATCTCAAATTATTTCGAAATCCCTTTTTATCTTCAAACGGGATTAAACCCAGTTGAGGATTTCCAATTATACCACGACAACATATTTGGACATGACTATTTGATATTAGGTTTACACAACATAACATTGAAGATCTATCGATCTTATTTTGAGGACGCCACGATGAGTTTTGAAGAAGATGTGAATCTATATGCATCTTTTGGGTGTATCAGCAGAATCATGCTTGTTTCAAATTTTGTCTTTGTCACCTGCAACAGGATAGCTGCTGTCGTTGGACATGCTGAAAAAATTTTCCTAAAAGTGTTTCGAGTGCAGATAACTTGGATGAAATTTCAACTGAAAGAAGAATGCAGCCTGGATTTCAGCAGAGAAGAAACGCCTTTCTTCATCACTGAAAAAGAGTTTCAAATTGAAATAAAGCAGATTAATAATCAGATTATGATATTTGTCGCATTTCTTACCCAAACTATCAAGGTTTACACAATGGAGCTGCCCTTAGAGTTCGATCATAACTCAATCAGATGTCCAATTAAAGAAACAGATGAAATACACATTTCTAAGCTGACAAATGAAAGCAGCTTTAAATCATTCACTTACTACAAGAACTCTAGTGCTAACCAGTCATTGGATGGACTCGTCATCACTTTACTTTCAAATGAGTCAGTTTTTTTGCCATACTGCTTTTCGAACAGTTTTCTTTCTGGCAATTATTGTTTGCCTTGCGAACCAGGCACATTTTCTTATGGAGGAAGGGCTTCGAAATGCACGCCCTGTATAGAAAAATCATCAAATCCAGTTGCTTTATTAGAATTTTCTCAGTCCTATGACCATTCTTTAGAGTCTTGCCCTTTCAAATGCAAAGACTCATCTAAATTTGGACCTAATTGTGAGTCCTGTGGAGAATATAGGACCAGAATGAAAGCTGAATTACAGCCGTTTTCGGAGTGGAACACATCGACTTGCTCACTCCAATGTACGCTACAAAAGCAAACTACAGCCAGTGGCATCTGTGTCTATCCTCGCCAGAAAAAGATCATGAGAGATCACTGTGCTCAAATAACCGACTGCTACAACTGCTCTCTGACCGATAGCTGCGGCTGGTGTGGCGCTATATGCATAAATATTAAAACAAAGAGCTGTCCGATAGCATCTCCGAATAAGCCCCCAAGCAATGGAATTGCAAATTTCCAAGATTTGTTTTGGGACTGTGACGGAGGAATACCCGCTTGTGGCACTCCAAAGCATTCGAATTCCTCCGGAACTGTGAAGTTCATTGGAGACGTATACAGAAATACATTCTGTAAATGGAGCATCGGAGACATCAAGTTCGGTCATCCGCATCGGAACCACAATTTCACAGTTAATTTTAAACTAGGAGCTGCCTTGACTGAGGACCCAGCATTTAAAGACAATTTTATCATGCAAATCTGTCAACCAGACTCTTCTGATGCTGGAGAAGAACAGTGCTATTTTGAAGCTTTACCATCACAGGCAAGTTTTTCAAGACAAATCAATGCAACACAACTTGAAATAGCTATTCTTGTGAGGACAAGTATGCCTAAAAAATCAGATATTCTAGAAATATCATACCGAAGAGAAGTTCTATCGGGCGAGAAGGTGTCAAAAACGTATGGGATTGTGTTGTTTTTTGTATTTTTATTCGTGGGGGTCTACGTGGGAAGAGAGACGGTCCACCAAATCAGAACGAATATTAGAAATCAACAATATCTCCAGGAGATGGCCGTTCCAGCAGATGCGATTGAGAGGATGAATTTTGAAGGCGACAATATGCAGGAATCTAGGGTGTATATCGATAGAACGATGATGAATATGTTAGAGTTTGAGCAGTGTAAGCCGAACGAGTATAAACAAACTGAGTGCTGTATATGTCTTGAAGAATTTAAAGAAAGCGAGAAATTAACGGAATTGATCTGCAAGCATCTTTTCCATGCAGAGTGTTTCGAAAGCTGGATCGCGAATTCTGAGTTAGAAGTCATTAAGTGTCCAATTTGTGCAAGACACTTACAATAAGAGAAACTTTTCCAAGGGCTATGAGCATGAGAACCACCGGGATATTTATATCGGGTGATAAGTCGTGTTCGTATTCAAATTTATGTCACAAAATATATTGCTAATGATAGTTATACAATAAATATATAAGGATTCAGCTCCTTTATTGAAAATATAGTTGTTTCTCAGAAACAAGACTCGAATAGAAGTAATAATCATTAATAATGCCAAGGTGACCTTATGTAGACGGAATACTATTAAAGCATGTGAGGATTATGATTCAGTAGAGTTTTACTAAAAACTTCTTTTCACTTTTTTCTCCGATTAGACAAGCTCTAGTTGAGATAATAGAGCCTGGGATACCTCCTTATATTGAAGTCTATGGTATTTTGAAATTATATTGGCTCAGCAGGAAGCATTACATAGTTTTATAGTAGGTAGGCCAATTTTTGCGCTTAATCAATCGAAAGAGGCAAATAAATAAATATCAAAAATGCAAATAGAAAAAACTAAAATATCCTCAAAAGTCTTCGCACAATTCGAATCCGTTGTGGGCATCAGACGATCAGAACGAAATCTATTTGCGATTGGACAACTTAAGCAAGATAAAAAAGACTATCTCATTCACTATTTTAGGGTCAAACCTGAGCTATTCAAACTTACTAACAATCATTTGTGCAAATCCATACAGATTTCTCATCCAAATGTTCAACCAATTAAAGGTGTGATTGCTGATCTGGTTTCCTCAGAGATTTGTGTTCTCTACGAAGCAACTTCCACCCTCGTAGAGCAGTTAGATTCGAAAAAGCACTTTGCAGGGTGTAAGCTCGCAGTCTTTTTGAGTCAGATTCAGGCTGGTCTACAGGCCCAGAAAGAGTTTCATGGATCTGAGAATAATTTCGTTTGTGAATGGAATATTTTTCAACGCGGTAGTGAATTTACCGTGGGTGCTCCTCTTCCAATTCCTAGCATGAAACTACTAATATCACTCGGCGGAATTTTGAGTGATTTAGCATGTCGAGAGTACAATTCAATTTCGATCGTCCCTCCAGAGATGAATTCTGAAATGGCAATCGAGGTACATGCCTGCGACGCATTCTTTTTAGGCATTCTTGGTTTACGTTTGATTGGTATGGAGCAATTTCTTCGCGAAACATTCAGTCAATTCGATGGTGCAAAAACAGAACTGTTTCAAAAGGCTATTACAATAGTTTTGAACGCGAAAGAGCTGCTTGAGTGTGAAACTCTTCTTAGTTTTTTCCGCCAAGTCCTGGAAGAAAATCGAGCTACTCCAATCGAGCAGGTTACAATCCCAGGGCGAAAAAACAAGCATATCGTAAGACCGCAAATTGGGTTGGATGAAATTTATTCTTTCAAAAACGGGCCTATTCAAGAGCCAGGGCCTCATACCTGTGGGCATCATGGTAACAAATAGCTTGTTCCCTCTTTTGTTAAGTGACCTGGAATAGATACAGTTTCTTCTATAATGCTCTCTGGGAAAGATAAATTCCTAGTTAGTGGATCAGCGGACTGCTCTCTGAAATTATTTGATTTTGAGAATAGAAAGTTGATCCATACCTTCGAGAACGCTCATAAAGGTAAAGACAAGAGCAAGCCAACCACATAAATTTGTTTTTTGTTAATATCCCCTTCAGATGGTATTATTTCGGTCGGGATATCATATGATGGTAAACTAATTGCCTCGGGCTCTTGGGATTGCACGTTAAATGTCTACAATGCAAAAGACTTGAAACAAATAGTCTCCAAGCCTAATTATCATACAGGTAGCAACATTTGTTCATTGAAGGGAGTTAAAAGTTTTTTCGAAGGGGTTATTAGTTCATTGGTTTTTACGAAAAATAATCGTTTTCTCATTTCTGGGTCCTTTGATGCCTCAATCAAGATCATGGATCTTAATGCTCTTTCTGAACCAGTAATCGAGCTCAGGGACGTTACAATGGGTAATAATATAAAGGAGATTGCCTGTATATCATTTATTTTCAGATGGAATAACCTATCTCACGCTCATTGATAATGATAGAACGATACTGGTTTCATCGTTTGACAATACTATTAAATTTTTCAATGTTAACCCTTGTAAACTCAAGAAAACTGTGAGAAATATCGATCCAGGTAACTCTAGACTTTTTCTCTCAACCGACTCGAAAACTAGTGGAATGTATGGCTGTAAATAAACGCCATTATGTGACTGGTGGAAATAACGGTGTGATAAGTGTCTTCTGCTTAAGAACAAACCGAGTGCTGGCAATTTTTCACAATGAAGCGAAAGAAAATGGTAAATGTGCTACAAGGTTTTTCAAGCTTTATTCGGCATTATTAAGCGATGAATATTCAAGCCGTTGCTATAACACCTGCCTCAAAATATATCCTTTCGAGCCTTGTGGAGAAGATTAAAATATACAGCATAACTAATCGAGCTCCTCTTTACATTCTCGACTATGTGCACAGGGGTATAAGGAGTTTTATCTTCTTTTATCTTGAGAATTTATATGATTAGAGCAATTATTTGCGATGATTTGTACAGAGAAAGGAGATAAGTTGATCAGCTGCTCAGCAGATTCATCAATACAAGTACTCTGTCTTCAAAAGAGGACTATCGAGAGCACATTTGAAATCAAACCTGATCGTAAGCATCTTTATAAAGAGGAACAATTCGAAATATATTTTTGTCTAATTAATAGTCTCCGTTAAGTCATTGGCAATGACTCCAGATAACAAATTCGTTGTGCTTGGGGACGCTAACTCTAACATTAGCGTGTTCAATCTCGAAACGAAAAGCATCATACATACAATTGAGAAAGCCCACAAAGACTGGGTCACTGGACTGGCAGTGAGTTCGGACGGCAAGACTCTCATCTCTGTAAGTCTTGATAAATCAGTTTCAAAGTGGGATCTTTCGACAATGGAGCGCAAACAGACGTTAGAAAATGCTCATACAGGTATGAGATGAATTAATTGAGTTTTAGAATTCCTGTTAGACTGGATCCTTTGCATGGGATTGAGCGATAATAATCAATGGATCGCGACGGGTTCAACCGACCAATCGCTCTGTACAATAGATTTTGATAGCATGGAAATATTGGCAACGTTTGTCAACTTGCACGATGGACCGATCAGGAGCTTAGCAATCTCAGCGGATTCTGACTTTATAGTTACTGGATCAGATGACCGTTCGATCAGAGTCATTGATGTTGAGGACAATCAAGTGATAATGGTGATCACTGACGTTCATGATAGTATCACCTTGTTTCGGTATTAAATAATATTAATTGCGGCTATTTAGACAGCATCCGTGCTATAAAAATAACATCGGATTCGAGGTTCATAATCTCCGGTTCCAAGGATGGGTCGATCAAAGTTTATGATATAGATACTGATGATTACTATTGGAGTAGAGAGAAAGCGCATGATCGTAAAACACTAAACTGTGTAAGAGATATCTTATTTTTTGTTTACTCCTAGATTGGATCAAATGCCTCGCACTGACTCCAGATGATAAGTACATAATCACAGGCTCATCTGACCACACGATTGGAGTCTTTGATTTAACTAATAAGTTAATGAAGAGAAAATATCATGATATTTGCAACAGTAAAACTTCTAGATGACGTTTGCTGAATTGAGTTCTGACAAATAGATTGGGTCAGTTGCATTGCAACTTCTCGGAATGGCAGTCTTGTTGTGGTAGCATCGTATGAAGCTGTGAAACTCTATAGGTTCATTAGCTAACCCCATTTTTTCCCTGATGATATACAGATAGCACCTATCGATTTACTGCTGAATGATTTTATCTTAGAGAATCGCTTTAAATTGAATGTAAATCCTGTTGATAACGAATTTTCATAAGATTTGAAGAATTTTTTTTTACTTGGTAAAGTTCTCTCATGAAACTCTCTGCAATCCACACAGAATGTCCATCTATAAAAAAAATCTCTATCAAAATTTAGTTCATACTAAGCTTTGTATGGAAGAATTACGCAAACTCTTTTCATGGAAGTGTACGTGAAAGTTTTAGTAAGCAGTATAATACATTATAAATTTTTTTAAAAACAAAAAAAACCTATGCCCTGTAGATCAATTATTCCTTGCTTTTCGGCATATATTTGTTTATCTGTTCTTCAAGCATCTTCTTAAGCTTTCTTTTCATCCGTTCATCCAGATCTAGAGAAACAAAGTAACAATAAAATTTAGACTTAAGTTTCAAGGAAGTAAAACGCTTACTCTTTTCAAGAGCAAACCGCTCGGCTAGTACTTCCGGATCGTCTCCTTCATATACATCGATTCGATCATATTCACCTTCTTTGAAGTTGACATCAACACATAAATAAGGCTGATGCTCATCATCATCAACTTCTCGAATCGGTTCATTTGCTAACTTTTTATTAGGTGCTAAACGATTATTGCCGCTTTTTTCCGCTAGTTTTATTGGTTTTCTATTCTCAGGGCCCCCGTTCCTGTTGGGACTTCCTTTGAGAATAGATTTTGGAGTCTTATAATTTTCTCTCTGATGCATCTTCTGTTCATTCTCCTTTTCTAAATGATTCTTCATTGGAGATTCTCGTTTTTTCATGCTTCCTGTTCCTATAAGATTAGATCAATCTCTTTTCCTAAACAACCATGAATACTTTTCATCGGCGTGTCTTGTGTCGAAACGGGTTTGCGATCTGAACCTGAAGTTCCTGGGCTTTTTGATCCTAGTGAAGAGATAAGCATGATAAAGCTGTTTCAATTGATAACACTCACTGTGACGAGAAGATTTCTGGCTTTGCTCATATACTTTTTGAGGCGATAATTTAGATTCTGAGAGCTTTCTGCTCATATATTTGTTGGAAATGGACTCTCTACTGCTTTTTGGTGGCTCGTCTTGATGCGTTAAATCCTTTGTGTTAACATCGCCAATCCTTGCCTTATTATGTATTCGTTCAATTCCTACTTTCAGCATCGTGTGCGGTCTTTCACCTTTGGCCCAATCGGCAACCTCTTGTTGATCGCGCCCGTTGCGCATTCGCTCGATGCTTTTATCCGCACTTCTAACATCATCTAAGCTTATCTTATCATCCTTCGTTCTCCTCGCTGTCAGAGCCGGCTTGAAAGTACAGAAATTAATATTTTTCTCATCATACCACTCAACATGCGATTTATCTGACCGCTCCAATTGTTTTTTCCCCATTGAGTATAGCAGTTCTGTCCTTTTCTGGATTCCAAGACTCTCAACAGTACTCTTAAACCCTTGATTATTCCCCACAAGGTCTTTAGATTCATCCAAATTGCTAGTATCTCCCTGCTGACCGCCTTTTGAGGGTGGACTGCTTGCTCGGAGTTTTTGAATGGCCTCAGGTCCATTTATCTTTGGCTTGAACGTGCATTCTTGAAACTCTTCTTCTTCCTTTTCTTTCAAAAGCTTCTTTTTCGTTTTTTCAGCAGTTGCCATCGCATGGAGTCTCAGCAATTCTGCATGATCCATTTTTTCAGGGAAAGGCATATTATTTTCTTGCAGATACTCCTGAACCTCTTCAAGCTGCTTCTCTCGATATGCAGCCGCCAAGTTTTTGCTCTGCTCCAACATCTCAGGGATTCTTGGGCTCCCTGTCGATATTTGAAGCGATGGGTTTTTTGAAGCTGAGAGATTTTTTGCCAATGTCGTTCGGTTGACGTAAAATAGTTCGAACGTTTTTTGAATTGTACTGATGTCTTTTGGAGTGAAAACAACATTTTCTTTTTCATCAAACTTCCCGATTAGACCGTTATTCGCTTGTGTTTCTGACGAATTATCTTTAGCTGCTGCTGCCGCCTTTTTTGCTCTAGTTACTATCGACTCGTATTGAGGGCCGCCAGGCTCTCCAGAAAGTTTATAAGGTGAGAATTCAGGATTGAGTCCGAGTATGGCAAGCAGAAATATGAGCAGATTTCTTTCATTGATGCCGTCGTGTTGGTCCCCCTGGAGTATCAACCATATTTTATCAAGCAACATCCATTCAGTGTTTGTACTTTTATCTTTGACTCCTTCGATGTTTGAGACAAAGTTCAAGCTTTTTAACAAGCAAACCATTTCTGAATAGTCAAATTTGCCTTTATGTTCCGAATCCTGAAAGATGAGGCTGGTTTGCTTTTCGTATTCTTTTATTAGCGACTGCGCCAGGATCTTGTTCGATTGCTGATTAACATAACTTGTATTGTGCTGGGCTTTTAAATCTTTCATATGGTTTTCAAGGGTCTTATTGGCTTTTCCTTGTCGTTTTTCAGCGTCTGCGTATAAATCTGAAGCCGCTTCATGAGGAGATCTTGACCTCGAAGTGTTTTGGCTCTTTGGGGGCCCGTCAAAGGTAGTCCTGCGGTTTGTCAATCCTCGGGAGGAGCTATCTCCTTCTTCCCTACCCTGAAGAGGTGATGTCTGCCGTGGAGAGAATTTTAAGTGGAAAGGGCTTCCGTATTTGTTTTCATAGAGCCGTTCATAAGCTGGCCTTTGGTCATTGGATTGCTTACGTTTGTGTTCCACGATCATTCGGGATACCTAATGTGATAGGTTAGAAATTTGAGTAGAGGTAGAAAATAGATGCCTCGTTAAGACGTGGAGGGGACAGTGACTCTCTCTTTCTTCTGGCTTCCTCCATTTCTTCTTGGAGCTAACGAAATTTTAAGACGCTATCGAAACGAAAACGCCTCTTGGGGGTTTTACCTTTATTTTCTTGTAGTTGGAATATACCTGAAAGGCTTCTTGATCTTGAACGAATTCTTGAACAGATCGTCTTTTGTTCTGAGAGGCAGGGTTAATTTGAGGATGAAACGTGCAAATGTCGTCTCGTGAGCTGCTGTATTTTTGCAACAATTTTTCATGGGTTTGCCGCTTTTTTTCTTCGCTCTTCTTTAACGACTCAAAAAACGCGGATGTATCTTTCGGAGAACTTTTCCTTCGCGCTGAATTTTGGTCTTCGGAATCAGGGAGCTGCTCCCTGGGAGTTGAAGTCCTCACAACGACTCCTTGATTTGTAACCCAAGATTCTGTGTTTTCTAAATTAGATTTATCTTTTCATAAAAGATTTGTAACCCTTTACCTGGGGCATTATTTGGGCTGATTTGATTTTTACTAGGAGAAATATTCCTCGCTGATTGAGAATGACTGGATGTTCTTGGTGGCATCTTGTTAGATTGTTTGGTTAGCGTTTGTTTAATGCCTGGCTTAGATCTCGAGCGCTCTAGCGCCGACATATCTGACAGCCTTCGATCATTATTCCTGTCCTGAGGGGATTCTGATGGAAGGCGGCTTGGATTTTTGCTACGGTCTCTTGGAGTTAAAACAGTTTTTGATTCTTTCTGCGAAGAACGTCCAATTTCAGTTGGTCCTCTTGGTTGGTCATTGTTTCTATCAGTACTCTTATCAAGGAGGCCTAAGTAATTAACGTGTTCATCATCTCCACGCAGTTATTGATGAAGAAAAAGCGCAAAACATAAATAATCGATTTAAAATCTACCTGTGCTATTTCGACGATCTTGAGCGTACAAGCTTGAATAGATGGAGTGTAGACCAGTGGGTTTCTGAGTGATTGGAGTTCGAGATTCGATTTTATTATCTTTCACATATCGAGAGTTATGTTGAGCAGCTAGTGTTACTCGATCCTCACGAGAATCTTTTCCAATTTGCGACCTTTGATTCGGAGTGGAAGTTATACCCCTTTCAGTATTTGGCCGTTCTGAATAAGATTGGCGTCTGGCAGTCATGTTAAAATTTTTATTGTTTTTAATTTATTGTGAAAACTGTTAATAAACTGCCATCAATTGGAGAATTACGAATCGTTTTCCTAGTCTTGGTCAACAGTATATTTGAAGCGATCGTATCTCAAAAGTGGTTTTATGCCTTATCTTTGAGACGAGAAATGTTCTCGTTGCATAAACTCTTTAAATTTTCAAACCAAAAGAAAAATTATTCATTTTATCACGCTTTTGGATGGTATTCGTTTGTTTGCAGATATATTTCGAAAGGAATTGGATTTCTCAAGTTAGCATTAAAGTTTGTATTATCATATTGCATTTATTGTTCGTGCGAAGTTTAATGAGTGATGAACCTCATCCGCAACATATCTAAAGCGATTTTCTTGATGTATCTTGGTGACAATCAGTTTGAGGTCAGAACATCTGGTGGGAACTTATGTATAAAATAATTTTCATATGAGTTCTAATTCAAGATAGAAATACATCGCCGAAATTAAAATATGAAAAATCCAACGAAATTATAATTGAATAATCTTTTAGTAGATGTTAAAAAACTGAGGAAGCAACAATGAATATTTAAATCAAACTTTGTCCCAAATTTTGGTAAAAGTACTCACCAAAAGAAAATATTATATATGACGAACCAAACAAGAACAATGAAGCTTACGTATCGTGTAATGTAAAGGAATTATTACCTAAGGGTATATTTGTAAATAATTTTAAAGCTACGATTATGCCGATTCGTAGTATCTACGCTCTAATACTAATTAAATATCCGTTCAATATCATAATTTCATAGATTCAAATACTCTAAATTCACTCGATATGAACAATAGTTTACATACACAAAGAGTTGTTGGAGGATAATTGTTGATGAATGATAATAAATCTTCAGAGAACTTCTATTACACTTAGCAGAATAAGAAATCAGTGAATTGTAATACCTTTCTGGTTCAAAATTCTAAATTACGAACGATTAGGAAATGGCGTGCTTTTACTAAAGCATACTCAAAGTCTTTATGCTAAGTATATTGCATTTAACATTTTTTCAAGCAGCAGAACAAAAGTTTGCAGCTCATTACTATCTCATAACAACCCCAACAATCAGAAGATACACCTTTTAGAAGATAGTCACGCATTCTATGAACTACAAAATTCTAAATTGGCAGAAACTAAATCGTAGTAATTATTTATTTTTAGTAAGAATTGGGTGTTCTCTCATGAGCAAGCTTTCAGAGTTAATTTTAAAAACACCGTCTGAAAAGAGATAATGCAAAGTCCTGTTAGACGAATTTTTCATTTGCTCAACCATTAAGCGAGAAGATTTAGAGCCTACATCTATTTAAGTATTTTTTTCAGCTTCCTCAACTACATCAGAATCTAAAACTCATTCTTAGTCGATAATTTCGCAAGATGAAACTAAAAAATTGGTTGAATCTCTAATGCTGTAATGTTCTCAAGTAGCTTCAAGCAAAGAACGGGTTTTCCAACTGTAATTATAGGTAGGTCAGGCTTTCTCAGCTCTTCATCGGTTTTTTAAAATTTTCTCACTCAGGAGCAAAAATATAAATTAGGCTTACAAAAGACTAAAATTACTTACACAAGTTAATCAATCTTACATGCGTTCTGATCTCAGGATTTCAAGTCTTTTGCTTTTTGGTCTGTCTATGTCCATTCTCGCTACAGGTTAGGCATTCCCCCTTTACACTAAAGAGATTTATTTGAAAAAACAGTGAGGTGTGACAGCCAATATTACATCGATTCAGTGAATGGCGATGATGGGGCCTCAGGAACAGCTGAAGCTCCTTTGAAAACATTGACAAAGGGTCTATCTCGGGTAGGAGGAGTTCCTGGCACCCTATTTCTGAAGCAAGGGCAAACATTTTCTGACCTGACCAAACTAACCGCTATTTCAGCAAATTTGACGATAAAGTAACTTTCACGGGTAATTGTAGGCTATATGTTAATGCTAACAATAGGAGCTGGGGAGATGACCAACCCGCAACAATCTTTTTGAATCAAGCTGACAGCAGCTTTGACATTCAAAAAGGTTTCGTAACTTTTCACAATATCCAATTTCAGAGGTCCACAGAAAACACCGGACAGACGATAGTGCAAGTCACAGGCCTCTCAACAACTAATCTTTCGGTAATACCTCTTAAGAACGGTCCAATTAACCTTGGCAATAGAATGTCACTTTTAGCAATTTGAGTTGCGATCACTTGGCAGCTATTGTTGACGTATCTTCTCCAACTTCAACTGTGATTTTGGAGAATACTCGCGTCTTAGACACCAACCTCAACTCTTCAACAATTGTAAATATCATAAACGGGACGCTTCTTCTTAATAACTTTACCATGAAGTAAATTTTCACATTGACTTGCTTGAATACACACTATAAAAAAATAGAGGTTGCACGACTAACAAATTACCAGGATTCATGATTATGGATATCGCGCTCACTGTTCAAAATTCTACGTTTGAGTCAAATATTTTGAACGACAATTCAATCTTCTTACTGTTGGGCGAGACTTCTAATGTTGAAATGGACACTGTGACTGTTATGGTAATTCTGGAGAAAAAATTTGTTTAATTCACATCAACTCTCATTAGAACAACACTGCCTACTTGCAAACTCCATTTGAGAAAGCGCAACTCGCCACATTTTTCACTTCTTTGGATAGCAACGCCCAGTAATCTCATCAACGCACATTGAAAGTTTCATCTAAAACTCTCTTCTATTAGGCTCTATTTCACCAATTGTATCTTTTCCCGTAATAAAGGCGTGAATGGCACTTCAGGCCTTCAGATTACCGGCAGCATGCTTACGATAGTTGGTAACGATAATTGGTTTATTGATGAAAAATTGCTAATCTCCTCCTAAAAGGCTGTAAATTCACTAACAACAAGGATACGTTTTGGGATGACATTGGAAGCCCTAAAGGCTACGGAGTTTTGAGGGTATCTGCGAGAGTTGTTTCTATCATGGATAGTGTGTTTGAAAACAACATGCACGCATTTGGTGGGGCTATCAGCATCACGAAAAATAAAAAGAGCATTGATATGACGATCTCGGAGTCGACCTTCGATAGCAATCAAGCGCTTTTTGGTGGCGCTGTGTACGTCGAGCCAAATATCCACGAATTACGTTTAGTCGTGCACGATTCGAGTTTTGATTATAATTTAGCTGCTGAATCAACCAATATCGCTAATGATGGCGGCTCTGGTGGTGCGTTCTACTTCGCTTACGTCGAGGGAGATGACCATGACTGCTGTTTCGAAAGAAATAAGTTTTTTGGTAACGTTGCCAATGCCATTTTTAACGAATTCGGTATTTCTGGTGCTGGTGGAGCGATTTACTATCAACCCAATGAGAATAATGGCAATTGCACATTGAAAAACAACGAATTCAAAGAAAATTATGCGAATTTTGGAGGAGCGATTCTATTTAAACGAGGATTAAACTTAAAATCAGAAAATAACACCTTTGCTGACAACCATGCCTGGATCAACGGTGGAGCCACATCAATCCAAAAGGTTAACTATTCCGAAAAGAATAACAGATATTGGGGTAAACATACTTTTGTCTTCAAAATTTTATTTATCATATCTATTATCAATATCTCATAGAAAACAGTGCACAATTCGGAGGCGCTGTTTTCCTTCAAGAAGGAATATTCCTAATCGACGCCGCCGATTTTGATGGCAATCACGCAAGTTACAACGGAGCCTGTTTGTCGGCTAAGTCCGTCTCACAATTGATCATCAAAAATTCGGATTTCATTGTATTACCTCCTTAATTTTTCTTTTTCCTCTAATATTTCCTAAAGAAATGTGAAAGCAGCGCTATCGCAGGAGCGCTTTCGATATCGACAAACTCTATGTCTGAAATCCGAGACGTGAGATTCACTCAGTGCAAGGCGCTGCAAGGAAGCGCAATCTATTTTTCTGAGAACTTTCTCGGCCCACAGAAAATTGAAGGATGCAGTTTTCTGAATAACACTTCAGAGTTCAGTCTCATGCAGTCTTTGCTCTCAAGAATCAATGGATCGAATCTCACTGTGGAAAATAACAAAGGAACAGTCCTCGCTCAAGTTAGCACCTCGACCAATTTTACCAATGTATCAGTCTTGAATACGGAGTGTCAAAGAACACATATTGGCTGCCTCCTAGATGCAATCTCAACGGACTCCCACTTTACCAATATCAACGTTACTAATATGAAAATGCACCCAGAAAACTCTGGTATTTCCCTCCGACAGAAAGAGCATTTTTCAATGACAAACGCTGTGTTCACCAACGTGCAAGGGTCGCTAAGTGGAGCCTGTCTCCTGGCCTCAAACACGACTGTTGTGCTGGAGAACTGGACTGTAAAGAACTTCTACTCTGGATGCGTCAGTGTCACCAACACTAATGCTACGATTAGAAACTTCACCATGGACAACTACGAGTACAGCCAAAAATACAATAATACTGATAACCCTCAGCAAGTAGGAGCAGCGCTATTCTTAAATTCAGGGTACAATTTCACTGTGACAGGTGTTACCATTCGCGGCAACCAGAACATTACTAGCAGAGGAGCCGCGATAGACGTTGAAAATTCTACTTACTTCCACCTTCAAGATGCCTGGCTTGAAGACAATTCGGCTGAAACAGGAGGAGGGCTGTACATTGGATTCATGCCTGCGAATGTGGTCAACGTGACGTTTAAGAATAACACGGCTCAGAATGGAGGAGGGCTATATGCTGTAGGGTTTGGCAATATGAACGAAACCAACGCAACCCAATCTTTCGCTAATTTGACTTTCATAGAAAATCACGCTGTTGGTAGTGGAGGAGCGGTTCACTTTGAGAACGTTCAAGACATTTCATTGGTTAATTCTACTTTTATCGAGAATGCTGGATTCAAGTCCATCGAAAACTCTCTGTTCGAAGCAAATTCTAAGGGAGGAGCTCTCTACTATTCTTGTATAGAGGAGCACTGCAAGGTTGATCTCCGTGACTGTAATTTTACGAATAATGCTGCCGATATCGGAGGAGCCATCTACTTTAACAACCATATTTTCTACCCGAAAAACTCGCTGTTTATTAACAATTCAGCCACTTCCCAGGGAGGATACGGCCCAATATTTGGCTCGTACCCGATCCAGTTGCTCTACGGCAGAAATATGAAAGAAGATGATTATACCAAGCTTGAAATCGTGTTTGAGAACGGCACTACCATCCGTCTCGTCGAATATATTAGGAAGTTTTTCTATGATCCCAACAATTTTACGGAAGCTGGTAAGGTTGTGGAGAAAACAAAGACGACTCTGAGACTAGAAATGTACAACCAAACTGGAGGACAACCATATACGCAAAATATAACTTTCTACGCGATTGACCATTTTGGCCAGCAGATCTCTGTTGATTTCCCTGAGTTTTACATCCAACTCATTCAAGATGAAACAACAACAGGCGGCGAGGTGATCAAAAGTCCGAAAATTCAATCGGCAGAAGGAGCTTTTATGCTCTCAGGAGGCTTCCTGACATCTCCTGGTACCAATTTGAAGTTAACAATCAAAACGAATATTTTCGATTTGGTCGACGACGATGAAAAGGGGCTTTATACGAACACAACTTTTTCAATGCAACTTGGCTTCAGAAACTGCTCTATCGGCGAGATTCTGCCTATTAACACAAACGTTTGCTCACTTTGCCCTCCAAGTACGTTCTCTCTCTATGTCCCCGTCAACTCGAGTGTTACCTGCGCCTCCTGCAATAAAATCACAGGAGCAGTGTGCAAAAGAGGTGGGTCTGATCTTCGAGTTCTCCCGGGCTACTGGAGGCTCAATAATCTCTCAACAAACGTGGTGGCCTGCAGTAACCAGAGAGCGTGCTTGCCGATGGCTCCGAACGTTAGTGACTGTAACGACCCGAGACTAGCTCCGAATAATATTCAAAGCACCTGTCTAGAGCTTTCTACCCCCTTTGAAAGTAAGTTCCCATACTGCTCTTCAACTTCAAAAGCCGCTGTCCTCAACTACTGCGAGATAATCCAGAACGGCACGTCGACAGGTGCTTGCAATCAAGGATATCAGGGAATACTCTGTGGTGAGTGCCAAGACGGTTGGGGATCATCAAGCGCATATAAATGCGTCAGATGCGACAAGACGGTCTCCTTCTTTGTCCAATTGGTCGGATTCTGTTTGCTCAGGCTTTCATTGATTGGTTATACTGTCTATCAAGCGCATGAGGGAAAAAGAAATAAGGACCAATCGTCGACGCTGAGAATTCTTATAAACTTTTTCCAAGTCATTAACATGCTGTTGGTTGTCCCATTCCAATGGCCTCCAATTGTAGACTCGTTTAAAAGCTACATTCTTTCGCTCTTTAGCAGTGGAACCACCACAGTCGGTGGCTTTTCATACGAATGTATCGTTAACTGGCTGGGCCTAGAAGAGTCTACAGGCTTCACGTACTTCCAAATGAACGCTTTTTACGCGTTTATTTCGCCAATCTATTGGACAATCATTCTCAGCTCCTTGATTGCGTTGAGGTTCAAGCTCCGTGGTAAATCCCTTATCAGTATGGAGTACAAAGAAGCGATCTTTATCACGTTTATTGTTACCTACTTCTACATCTGGCCTGACCTTATGACCGTCGCGTTCAGTCTTTTCAATTGCGTGGAGGTCGGCGGTCGCAATTCGAGCTATCGAGTTCTTCAAACAGACCCAACTTTAGAGTGCTATACTAGCAAACACTGGGTTCTTTTGGCGACATCGGCGTTCCCTTCGATCATTCTGTGGGGAATAGCCATCCCACTGCTCTATTTCTTAACAATTAGAAGAAATAAGATGAATGATATGCTTGGTGACGAAACATTCGCGAGGAAGTATGGCTTCATTTATCAAGGCTACACCAGGAGATTCTATTGGTGGGAGTTCATCATTCTAGGGAGGAAGGTAGTGTTGCTGATAATTTCGGTCTTCCTTGTTCGAAATCTGAATGTCATGTGTCTGACACTCTTATTAGCATGTATTCTGTGGACAGGACTGCAGCTGAGAGCCTCTCCTTATACGAATATAGCCTTGAACTCGCTGGAGTTGACATCGCTGTTTAGCATCGGTGCCATCCTGTATGCGTGTCTCTATCATTTGAGCTTATACAATGAGGGATCTACGATCAGTTTCGTTGGAGTTGCTGCAATCGTTACTCTGATATTCTTTGTGCAGTGGGTCGGATATTATTTCGTTTTCTTGAGAGAGAAGATTGCTTATTATTGGAACCTCTTTAAGAGTGGATTACTGAAGGTAGCTGGTTTCTTTGGATATCAGCCGAATTACGCTGAAAGGGAGATGGTGAAAGATGAGGAAGATGAAGATGCTATGGCCGAGAGACGCCCTTCAAGTGTAATAATGAACTTGTTGATTTTTGATGATTAAACTGTTTTATGTGATTTGTTTAGGAACAGAATAGGATCTCACTTCGTTCAGTGTCGGAAGGAGCGTTGGTCACTCGTTACAGTCATTTGCAAGAGCCTTTGCTAGAACAGGAGGCAGGAGCACATAGTCTGAATTTGAAACAAAGTTTCACCAGATTGTAACTCTGATTCAGAAGATGAGAAGGATTGCAAAGTTCCGTAGTCTTTAGATAATACAATGCACTCGTTTTATGAGATGTAGTCTATTAAAAATACAAATATAACATAGTATTTGATAATCAAATTTAGTCTCTACATAAACATGCGTTTACAGATGTATGCAAGGAAACTATTGAATTAAATTTGGGTTCGAGATATTTAAAAACTGTGGTTGTAAAACTGATTGAGTACTCCAGCAAAGACATTATCTTCACTATTAAACTTCTTATGCTAAGTAAGGAAAGAGAAAAATGATATCATTTTTTTGATGTTTGCTTCTTGAATGATACAATCCACATCAGATTCTTTCATATATTCGAAAGCTGTGATTAATTGTCTTTTCAATCTGTCGACAGTATTCTTTTGCAATTTTTCTGATGGATCTCTGACAGTCTCCTCAATAAATATATACCTTAATGAGACTGTACATTTTAGACTTAAACTACACACGTGAGATTATTTTTCTGGACAAATTTCAAATAGATAGATACTCGTTATCGCATTAGTATTTAGTTACACACAGACACATACATACTTTTCATTCCAATATTCATTATTACTCAATTTAGACATTTGCGAAATTGAATAGGCACTTTGCAATATGAAGTATATTCCACCAAATTATATTTCTTTTTTCGAAGGTGTCAAATACTTTAGTGAATCGCATCTTAGAATCCAATAATTCCTGCGCAGTCACTTGGGCAAGGAGCGCACTCTTTCTTCTCTTCATCGTATTTGAAACCTTGAAGACATTGGTGGCAGCTAGTATCGTCACTGCAGGATGCGCAGTTCTTCATGCAACGAGTGCAGCCTTTCTTCGAGTTAAGGTAGAATTGAGGAGCACAAGCGTCACAGGAGTTGAAGTTATTGCACTTGATGCAGCCAGCAGGGCAGTCAATGCACTGATTGTTGGCGAGATAGAATCCATTAGGGCAGGCCAAGCAGGTTTTTTGAGTTTTGTCGCAGGTTGTGCAGGCAGGGTCAATGGCAGCGCATGACAAGCATTTGTTTCCGCTGAGGACGTAGCCTTTTACGCAAGCAGTGCATTTGCTTCCGGAACTGCAAGCAGAGCAGCCTTCTGGGCAGATGGTGCAGGTGAGGTTGGTATCCAGATAGAAGCCATACAAAGTGTCATTTCGGCAAGTTTTGCAGGTGGTGGCACTACCGCAAACATCGCAGTTAGGACCACAGAGTTCGCAAGATGATGGGCTAGACATGAAGTAGCCAGAGGCGCATTGCGTGCAGACACCTGGTTTGCTGCAAGTGGTGCATCCCAACACATCGCAGATGACACAGGTGCCAGACGGGCTGAGCCAGAAGCCAGGAAGGCATTTGGTGCAAGTGTTGAAGTCGGTACAATTGAGGCAACCTGCAGGGCAGGCGGTGCATTTTTCTTTGTTAGAACTGTAGAAGCATCCAGTGAAGCAGCTGTTGCTGCAGACGTCGTTGCTATCGTCAGCGAAAGCGGCGCCGAGTAGGCAAAGAGTGATGAGTACGAGAGTAGTTTTGTACATTGAAGTAGTTTTCAAAGGAGTTGTTTTTATTATTGAAATTGATTTGGTATTATTTGATATCTTCTGTGAGGGTGGTGGGTATTTATATTCGAGCTTGCTACTGGATAAATAAAGGAAATACGGCTAAATACTGTTCAACTAATAATTAAACGGATATTTATTGATTATACGAGAAAAATATTAAATGTTTTGGAAAAATTTCTAACAATGCATTTCCAGTTAGATCATTCTATTTGATTATCTAACCGGTATGAAGTGAGTTTAACGCCGTACATGTACATCGTATTGGGAATGGATCAAGTAATGATGATGAGAACGATGTGACGTCGCCGTTGCTTCTTTGAGAATATTACAAGGAAAAGGGGGAAATGGACAACAGTCTAAGCGTAAGTCGGTTGGTGGTTTGTGTTTGAGTTGACAAAATGTGTATCAAACATAATTATCTTGAAAGGGAAATTTTAGCGATTTGGAGTCTCGATTCAATATTAGCTGAACAGATTGAGTTTGCGTTTTGTATGACTTAGGGAGGATACGTAGAGAGTTGAGTATATGTAGAGAGTTTAGGAAATCTGTCGCACAAAAGAAGAAATGTGTGTCTTGGAAATGATATTAATATCAAAATACTAGTTTCTGGTTGCTGAGCTAAAGTTTCTAAAATGAATGCTATAAATATGCAGCAAAACGTATGAAAGTTATGTTATGGCCTTAGCGATACATGCATCAACATATACAAGAAAACCACAGGATTTCCCATCTAATTCGCAAATTATCATGGATCTGAAGGTATTTTAGTAAACGAAAGCAGAAAGAGTAAGTAAATTTTGCTCTGTCACTCGGTGGTTATCGAGTCTTGCTTAGATCTCGTATGAAGGTGTGTCTTAGCGCCAGTCGATAAGAGGGTACCTCTAGATAGATCCGTAGCCTTACAATCTCTCCTGGGTCACCTATTCATTCGACTGTATAGGAGCTGTTTCATGTGAGTTTTAAAGGACTGCATCTTTGATACCTCTATTATCAGCATTAAAATCGATAGTCATTGGGGTCCGTCCAAATTTGTTCTGATAAATTGGTTTTCATTTAACAGCTCTTTAACACACAAGGCGTACAACTTTGGAACGTAATCGCTGGGCGTCGCAGTGTATATTCTCTCTTGCTCGCACATTTTCCGAGTCTCTGAGCGACGAAACGACATTTTGAAAAGATCTCCTGCAAATTTCCAACTATCCAGTTCGTAATATTCGAATTTCTAAATTTTATTTGTTCATCAAAATTGAACAAAATTGAATTTTGTGTGTGTACTCCAAAAAGTGTTGCTTAGAATACATTGCTTTTCTTGCTAGCAATTCAGGGGAGAATTCCAGCCATGTCACTTAAGGATAGCGATAATGCTGATTCTAAAGTAATAAGAAAAAAATGTTCGAACCATTGCAAAAGTTGCTAATTTGTCGTTTCATAGATCATAATATTCAAATACAAAGCAACAGATCTCTTTAGTTAGCATCTTATTGATTAATGCCGATTTTCTTCAGTTCGAGAGCATCACAAAATTATGTCAGCTATTGCACTCTTAAACAGAAGCCAATCAGTGTTTTGACAGGTAACTGGAGAGAATATATATCTTCTCATTCATAAAGGAACAAAAGATTGTGTGAGGTTTCATAAATTATTTCATAGTTAATAGTCATAGAATTCACTCAGATATACACATTTTATACTTAAAAGTTTCATAAATAAATGCCTGCAAACAATAAACTTAATAAATATCAAATTATAGATAATTAAGTAAGGACAGTTTTCGAACTTCTCACTCAAAGATTAATAATTAAGTTTTAGCACGACACACCTCAGTTAATTTTATCCTTCTGAGGTACAACCGCAGTGGAATAAATCATATTAAATTTAAGCCACAGTCTTCTTTTTGTTCTTGCTAGCGGCTTTGATAGTAGCAACAATTTCTGATTTTTCAAGCTTTGGACCGTTGTACCAAGCACTCTTCTTAATCTCTTCAATTGTGAGTCTTTTAGATGGATTAGGTTCAAGCATCTTGGTCATCAAATCCTTAAGGTCTTGGTTGATTGCTTTCATTCCACTGTGCTCTCTCAAAATTTCTTCGTGGACTTTCCAGTACTGCTTAGCTTTTCCAGCAACAAGGAGTCCGTAGAGGGAGTCAGATTCTATGGCCTTGGAGAAAGGCATGTGACCAATAGCCATGCAGAAGGCAAGGATAGCAGCAGCAAAGAGATCGACAGCCAATCCTTCGTAGGTTGAGCCAGCATGAACTTCAGGAGGGAAGTACTTGGAAGTACCAGCTGGAGTCTTGAAATATTTTCTTCCGGTGTACTTGCTAGCACATCCGAAGTCAGCAACCTTCAAGCAGAAATCTCCATCAAGCATGATGTTCTCAGGCTTGATATCTCTGTGAGCCACTTCATTCTTATGAAGGTACTCAATGCAATCGATGAGTTGCTGGAAGTATGTTCTAGCAAGACGTTCAGGGAAGATACCAATGCTGTCAATAAGCTTGAGAATGTCTCCTCCTCTGGCATGGTCAAGAACAATCGCAGTTACAGTCTGGATTTTGTCTTCAGCATCGGTCAATACTATGGCCTCGTGGAAATCTTGAATTGCAAGGATGTTAGGATGAACAAGGCTTGATTGCAATTTGACTTCATTCTTAACCATCTCCAAGTATTTTGGCTCGAGTCGCTTAAGGACTTTGATTGCAGCGTATTTTTTGGTGATTGGTTCATAACCAAGATAGACTCTTGAGGTGGCCCCAGAGCCGAGTTTCTTCATAAGGTTCCATTTGCCGAGGGTAGCGTATTTTGTTCTGATGTCGTATTCCATTTTGCGAATTGTGAATGTTGTGCTTAATGTTTTAATGTGCTTTTATATTTTTTTGCTGCATCAACGTGAGGTTTTATGGAGGAGGGCCTACTGAATCATTCCAGTTCCGTTGGAATTTGGGCGCATTTAATCGATAAAATCTTATCGAAAACTAAAATTTTCAAATTCAGAAAATTTATTCAGCCAGTAAACGAATAGTTGGATTAGTTGAGAACAAATATATTTGATGAAAATCATTAATTTGAGGAAATTAGATGGATGAATGAAGAATCAATGTAATGGTTACCAGTAAAATCAAGTACGGATATTTTTGAACTGTATCGCTGGTCCTCTGATCCTGGAAGGACGGAAGACTCTCCTACCTGATCAAAATTCATGCACAAGAAGCGAGGCTTGTATGTCGAGCTTTAGTGAATATCGCCGTTCTGAATGGACTAATAGTCTATTGTCAAGCTATTTTACTTTCTTAGGACAAGATGAACTTCCATGAAGGAGATATTACTGTATGCTGGTTTGTGGCACAACGAAAAAATAAGTTTAATCCCTGGCATATAACTTCTTTAAGTTAACCTTACTCTCAAAAAATTTGAAGAGAATGCATAAAAACCGTTTTTTGCAGATTGACTTTAATCTCATATTCATTGTTTTCCTTGGAACCATCGATATTTAGAGAATTAAGGCACAAATGAGTCGAAAATTTAAACATATAATGAGAAACTAACTGGAGTCACAGCAGCGTAATTATCACTACCATTACAAATCTCATTCTGGAGTTCATCTCCAAAAATCCCACCGATTATCTTTAAAAACTCCTTTTGTTAGTTTTAATAGAGGATTGGATTGAAATTTTGTAAGCGGTCATTTGCGCGAAATTTGGAATTTGCTCTAAAATTGCACACATAACCTCACTTTCCTTCTTATTTAATTATCACATCACCCTCAGCAACAAGAAGGCAGTTTTATGGTTGTGATTTCTCGTAAATTATCTATGTGAATGTAGAAGAGCAATATTATCAAGCTAGCAGTCAGAAGAATCAAAGATTTATTCAATTAATAAAATTCTCATATGACGGAATTTGATTAGTTTTGATCGAATTACTCTGAATAATGATAAATGCGAACTTATAGAGTTCAATTAATAAAAGTTATTGCGATTTCAATTCTTCAGTAATATATTTATTTGGCCATACACCTTTAATGCAATAACAGATTTACAATTAACATCGGGAAAACACAAGACTCTAGATAAAACTAAGTCCATTTTATATTTAACTGAGCCCAATTGATAGTTTGCTTCAACTTTTCAGAAGTTTCTGAATCTAACGAGTTGAATCTTAAATCAAGCGTCTGCAAATTCTTCCAGGCTAACTTCCCAAGCAACTCACGAGCTCCTTTCACGCTGATCATGTTATCCGTGAGATTAAGAGTTTGCAGGTTTGCCCATGCCGTATTCTTTCCTAACTCACTCACGCCTTCATCACCAACCATATTCATTTCTAAATTGAGCTTTTCAAGATTAACCCAAGTTGTATTCATGCTTAATCCTGAAGCACCTAGCGCGCCGATAGAATTATGCTCTAAATTGAGGGCTTGAAGGTTAATCCAACTGTTGTTCTTTGCCAACTCGGCCGCTCCTGATTGATAAATCTCATTTTTATATAAATCGAGGGTTTTTAGGTTGACCCAACTGCTATTGCTACTCAATTCGCTCGCGCCCTTAGCTTGAATCGAGTTATTTGATAGATTAAGGGTTTCTAGGTTAACCCAAGCTGTATTCTTCGCCAACTCCGATGCTCCTTCAGGACCAATGGAATTGCATTGGAGATTAAGCGTTCTCAAGTTAATCCACGTGACATTCTTGCCTAACTCTCCGGCGCCTTTGCTGCCAATCTTGTTCATTTCTAAATTCAACACTTGTAAATTAGTCCAACTTTCGTTCCGACATAGCGCCTCAGCTGCTTCTGCGTCGATTGAGTTATCTGCTAGATCAAGCTCTTGGAGGTTGATCCAGACCTGATTTCGAGATAGCTCCGCAGCGCCATCTGCACCGACCATATTGTCGCGTAAATTAAGCGTTTGTAGTTTCGTCCAGAACGTGTTTTTACTCAACTCCGCGACTCCCGCATCTTCGAGCAAGTTACGGGCTAAATTCAGAGTTTCGAGGTTTCCCCATGTTTTATTTTGGCTTATCGCAGCGGCCCCTCCAGCATCAATAGAATTATCTTGGAGAATAAGTGTACGCAAGCTCGTCCAGCTCGAATTTTTCGCTAACTCTGTCGCTCCCGCGCTTTCAATTGAGTTACAGAATAAATCAAGCATTTCAAGGTTCTTCCAAGCTGAGTTCTTGCCCAATCCGGCAGCCCCGTTTGCAGTGATTAAATTGCGTGCTAAACGGAGCGACCGGAGGTTTTTCCAGCTTGTGTTTTCACCTAACCTCGCGGCTCCTTCGGAGCCGATCTTATTCCCAGATAAATCGAGCTCTCGCAAATCAACCCAAGTTGAGTTTCTGCTCAGTCCTGCAGCTCCCTCTGCCTCAATCGCGTTACTTCCCAAATAAACCGATTGAAGTCCAGCCCAGGCTGCATTGCCTCCTATCGCACAAGCTCCCTCGTTTCCTATCTTATTGCCCTCTAAGTTAAGTACACGAAGCTTGTTCCACGCTTTATTTCTTCCGAGTCCAATGCCTCCTCTGCTGCCCACGTTATTGAATGAGAGATTGATTTCTTCTAAATTGACCCAAGCGGAGTTCCTTCCAATTCGGTTTGCTCCGTCATCACTGATATCATTCTTTGACAAATTAATCTTTTTCAGTCCGATCCACGTCGCATTGCCTCCGACTACGACTGCACTGAGATCAGTAAGTCCTTTGTCTTCAAGTGATACCTCGACAACTTCTGTTGCAATAGAATATTTGAGGCACTGCATCAATTCGCGGCCGAATTTTGCTTCTGGAAGATGTAATTCTTCCAAGCTTTTTGAAATGATCCCTTCGAAGCAGCTAATCAAAGTCCTTTCATCAACCTCAAATGGGTTCTCATCTATCTTGAATACCTTCAAATTCGTCCACGTGGTGTTTGCACATAACCGAACAAAAGGTCTTTTGCTATCAATCTCATTCGAACTCAAATCAAGCATCAGTAGGCTCTTCCAAGTGGTATTGGCAGAGATGGTAATAGCTCCTTCATTACCAATATTATTCTGATGCAGGTCGAGAATCTCCAAATTTATCCACAGCTTGCTCTTTCCAATCGCGACGGCCCCCTCATTGCCTATTTTATTCGAAGCAAGTTGGAGATTTTTGAGCACTTTCCAAGTCGGATTATTAGCAATGGCTATAGCAGTTTTATTTCCAATGCCAGTCTCGTTGAGGTTTAATTCTTCCAGTCTCGGCCATGAATTATTGCTTGCAATAGTTTCGCCGCCTTCTTCTTCGATCGTGTTCCTTGATAGGTCCAAAATCGTCAAATTAACCCATTGGATGTCATTTCCAACTATTTTAGCATGAATCGGAGCGAGGTTGTCTGCGGCCAAGATCACTTCTCTGACACTTATAGCGTCTTCTTTGTTGCTTGGAAAGAGCTTCCGAAGCATCTTTTCGTTAAATTGCCCGTAATCTCCTTTCTCTTTGAGCAGAACGAAATTCTCTTCAGAAACGCCAGCACAACCCGAAACTATTGTGCCTTTTAGGTTTAAGCCCTCACAGTTTGCGCCCTTTATGGAAAACGCAATTTGGGGAAAGTACTCTTTCAGCACTTCGAAAGATTTGAAATTTATTGCGTTATAGTTTGCGATTTCAGCCAATTGCATCCTGTTAACGTTGAGAGAATAATTCTTTGAGTCTTCTAGTTGGTCTCTAGTTAAAACAACATCCCTCGCTTCTTCGCTGAGCACTTCTTGGAGGACAATTTCATTACTTTTAGTTGAGAAAATTTGAGTGTCATTTGTAGTGAAAGCACAGTCCACTATTTCTGATGACCAGTACCTGGAGCCCCTGTGTTTGAGAAACTTAATGGCCTGTTTTCGTATATAATCCAATATCTGAATGCTTTCGCTTGTTGCAGCTGCAATTTGCTTTCCATTAGAGCTAAACTTACTGACGACCGCTTGATGTCTTTGTTTCTGAATCAGTTTTCCTGTTGTGAAATTATAGAGATGAACTGCATTCTCGTTATCCGTTAATAGCAGTATCTTGCGGGCATTCGGGTTAAAGTCACTGTTTGCAACCTGATCATTGGTTTTTATATTAGTGTGTATCCATTTCGCTTGATTAAAATTATATTGATGGATTTCTTCCTCAGAATATGCAATGAACTCTTTTAATGAAGGATCAGAATTTATAATAACGCTTCTGTTATATCCAAGAGGCGCTCTGATTTTCTGCACCTGTTCTCCAGTCACGACATTCCAAACACACAAACTGCTTTCGGAAATGTTTCCAACAATCGTCATAATTCGCTCCCCGGTAAAGCTGAAGGGAGAACCTTCTTTGTTCTCGAAGTAGCCGGGTATTCTCCTCAGCTCTTTATAACGAAATTTATTCGCATCACAATTCGTAAATATTACGGTCTCTTTGCCGATATCAACAGCAAGATGCTTTCCATCCGGCGAATAAGCTAGCCTTGCGACACTTTCATTGTTCAGCTTCAAAGTTGTGGGTTCATCTAATTCAACATGTGACAGGTTAGCATTGATAAATTTCGCATCTTTGAGAAAAGCGTTGGTAAAATTCACCCCTTGTAAATTAGCGTTTATGAACTTCGCCCCATTAAAAGTTCCGTGGCTCAGATTGGCACCCGGGATGCATATATTACTAAAATCTTGATCTTCGAAATCATATTCCAACGAGTTTAAGAGCGTAATTGCGTTCGTGAGCGCGACAGTGAAGGGAGACTGCCACTTTGAGTTGCTCTCATCCTGCATTTTGTCGGGATCATTGCGCTTCATCTCGTCATTTTGAAGCAAGAGGCGTATGAGTTGAATGAAATGATCAGCTTTCAATTTCTCATAGCCGATAGCCTCAGTTAGAAGTTTAAATATCACAGAATATGCTGAGCTGCCTGTGAGATATTTCTGATTCAGTGGCAACTCCTCTGATATTTTTTGCTGGGTGGAGGTAACAGCCTCAATTGTCGTCTCTTCGATGATTTTCGCAAGGAAGAAGTCTTGGAGCAAAGGACAGCGGAACGTCGACCTTGATTGGCTGCTATTCTGCTGAATAAGAGGGGACGATTCTAGCCATGAAAGCTCATTGTTTTTTTCCATCCTTGTGGTTGCTGCGCTTCCAATTGAATAGCCGCTCAATCTGAGGGCAAGTTTCTGAGCTTGCAGCTTCAGTTGAAGAACATGAGAAGCTACTTCACTCTCATTGATGGCTTCGCCAGAGCTCGAGCAGTTATTCGATTGAACCAAATTTCGCACAATGATTGATGTAAGGATTTTGCTTACGAAATAGTCGATGAAGAAACGAGTAGTTATTTTCGGCTGATCAAAATCCGCTTTGAAAAATCCTTGAAGGCTATGTGAGGAAACATTATGCGATGCTACAGTCATTATCCAGAGCATCGAAGGGATCCTTGCAAACTTTCGTAACTTGGAGTCATCAATCATCATTTCGAATTTTTTCACCAATTTCCATGATTTTATGCCGGAGTGTTTTATCAAATTCGAAGGTATCTTCATACTCGAAGGACTCTGTTCTTCATCCTCACCATCTTCAACAGCTTCAATTTGCCTGAAACAGCAATATTTTATCAGGTAGCAGGAGATCTGCTCATTTGAAAAAGGCTCTATCCGTCTTTGAAAGAACGACCCTGGTATGGGTTTTAATTCAGATGTATTGTTCGTACTCTCTTCTATTGGTGAGAATAACAGATCTCGTCGTTTGATCTCTTGGAGATTTTCCTCTCTGCATGTAATGATGACTTTCGCGTTTCTCCACGATTCGATTTTATTTGAGACGCAGAAATTATTTTTATAGAGGCCTCTATCAACAGATAAATCATGAAGATTTTGAATTTGGTCGTATCCATCGAAGAGGAATACCAGCTGAAGATTGCTTAGATTCGAAGTTTTCAGTAGCAGAATCTCTTCTTCAGTTAGAGACAGTTCGCGAGCGAGCGTCTCAGAGATAGCTTCTGAATTCGGATTCTTCAACGTAGAGAGTTCGACATAAACAGGAAATAAGTTCCGGTCGTCAGCTTCTTGGCTCTCAGGCTTTCTCCAAGAAGATAGGAGCTCTCTTTGAAAACATCTACAAAAGAATGACTTTCCGATTCCTGCTTGCCCGGTTAATAGTAAAACTTTTGGACTGTTTGTGCCATTATTCTCGAAGAGGGTCTTGTTTATATCAAAAGAAAGTTCGATTGAAGCTAAAACATGTTCCATTGACTCGGAAACATCTTTGTTTGAATCAGGATTAGATATAATCTCATCAGCGGAGATAATTTTCGTTCGAGTTTCCACGTAAAGCTGGAGTTCTCGTTCAAAATGCGAGTCGTTGAGGATCCTTTCTTGGTATTTGCTGAGCTTTGAAAAAAGCTCTGAATGCTCATGATCCATATAGTTATTTTGCCCTCCACCTCGAGTGTATTTATGCGCGCCACAAAACTCGTCAACTTTCAACGCAGAGAAGAGACGCTTATAGCTTTTTGAGGGATTCAGAGTCGAAAATGTAGAAATATCGAGAGCCTTTTGTCTTTCTTCTTCGTCAATTATTATATTGTCTGTTTTCAAACCTTTCCAACACTTATTTCGCTTCAGAAAATTGATTCCCAGGGGATCTATATTGCACTCTGAGAGAGATAAGTACTTGAGCTTGGACCATGTTCGATTAAGACTGAGATTCATGGCCCCTCTATTGCCAATATGAGGATTTTGACTAAGATTAAGCAATTGGAGGGTCATCCAGCTCTCATTCAAGGCCAACCATTTTGTTCCCTCAGATCCGAGATGAGTGGCTTGAAGACTAAGAGTTTGGAGCTCATTCCAGTGCGAAGTGTCGGCTATGAACTTGATTCCATCATTTCCGATTGGATTTTCATCGAGGTTTATCGATTTCAAACCTTTGAAGGTGTCATCACTGCAAAGGACTTGTATCGCTTTGGTGCTGAGGGAATTTTTTGTAAAATTTACCTCTTGGAGAGAAGTATAGTGACTTGCCTTCCATATTGTCTGAAATGTTCTCGTAATCTGATGCGTTTCGTGCAATATCGTTTGAAAATCAAGCTTATTGGGAATAATACACTGCTCTGTTGTAAATTCTGGCTTCTGGTCTCTAAATTCGAACTCTTCTATCATATTCTCGGTAGGATTCTTTTTCCAATGAAAAGAGTTTTTTTCAGAGCGGTCTTTTTGATATTGCAGTTTCATGAAATTGTTTTCCCCTTCATTGGATGATGACTGCGTGCCGTCGGCCTGGCAGCTTTTCGGCTCGGTGTCATTATCTGGCCTGAAATTTTGTGTATGCATTCGCTGAAGATTTTATCAAATACAGAGCTATTCTAAATCTATCTAAGATTTGCTGCAATTTAAATTAGATTCGCAGCCTATCGGTTAGATTCCCCCAAAAATGTCAATTTTGTATTCTCGTTCAAAGGCAATAGCTTGGAGTTTTTGTTTTGCTTGGAAATGAAATTGAGAATTATTTAGAAAATACAAATATGTGCAGTGAAATCTTCAAAAGGCAGCAGAGGGGTAGTCTCAGTAGTCAGTTCTTTACTTGGCGCTGGCTCTAAGCAGCCAGTAATTCATTTCACACATTGGTTTTGTTTCCAATGAAACTTTCTGTTGAGTAAAATAAGTCAACATACTTGCAGCTTCTCGCTTACTGATTATGGGTGACCGACGAAATCAAGGTTCGGAATCTCGAACCTTCTCAAGACTAAACTCCTTTATGTCAATTTTGTAATGAAGTCGATAACAAGTATCAGGAATATATATATACACACTCTATTATACTATTGTTGGTCATAATCGTTCACGTATTTTTTACCATCCCTTCAGCGCCAAAGCTACTTGCCGGGTAGTATTAGGATTTTTGAACTCGCAATGAAGTAGGAATTTATAAACTTTGACGGAGTGAAACCCAATAAGGGGGATCATATTGTTCAACTGATTATATTTCTCGAAAGTTCGATAAATATTGGAAAAAGTAGTAGAATACTAGTGAATTAACATAGAACACACACGCTGACAGAAATCTAACATAGGTATCCTGTGAAACTGTGGCAAAAGCCATTAGGTTTTTACTGAACTGAATATTTGTATTTCTATCTCAAACTTGAAAGATCCAGAATTTATTTCTCTTACCAAATTCGATAGAGAAAATTATATAACAATTACAGGCTAATTATATCTAGTTAGGCAAATCATTCAATGAGTTGTTCGAAATATATATATATCTTCATAATAGCACCACAAAACTAAAGTAGTTGAGCTAATCTTCGAAGATATTATTATGACTTCTGCGTAACAGCCGAAATGGAAGGTGTTTCTTTATCTAAAAACCTAGTGACCGATGGCAATTACTTTACTACTGGAATAAATAGCTGTTTCTGTTTTGTTGCCTTTTTAAAACATACTGAGTGATCATGTTATTATATAGACTTCTTTAGTAAGGATTAAAGCAGTGGGCTGGACTAGCTTACTCAAGAATGTAATGTTAATCGCTTCTGGAAGATCTTTTGATTGTTTGCTTCTATTGCGGTTATGGCCTCGAATTCCCATTAAATGAAGCAAACAGACATGGCAAAATCTTTGAAGAAATCAAAAATGATAAGAACTAAAGGGCGATTAACATTTACTCCTATCCGAAGTCGTTCCTGTGCGAATGACCTCTCCAGTTGTAAAGTCCAATACTTTTACGTTCGTATCTACTGAAGCGCTTGCTATCATATTCTCCTTCGGATTCCATCTCACACAACAGATCCAGTCTTGAAATTTTTCAGAATATTAATTCATAAACGGCCCTACACATGAAAATATTATTTGTTACCTTTATGGATCGAACGAAAGGTTTTAACGATCTTAGCTTCTCTCTGGTCATAAATCTGGATATCACAGCGTCACCACCCGCTGCTAACAAATTTCCGTTATTTTGACAGACGTCAATCCAGTTAGTGTAGTCTATCAAGATACTCATAAATAACACTGGCTTATAATTCATAGTTAGAAAAGAACTACTCGGCAGAATCTAAATTATTCGATAACCGAATATCTTCCAAAAAAATTCACAAGGAAAAGTAGGTACCTCCACGATCTAGTTTAATGGGGACTTTCAGAGCTAGCGTCTTTTTCTCAACTCCGAGAATGTTTAATTGACTTCCGTCGTACTTGATGAATAAGAGAGGCTCGCCGATATTTGTGCTCCATCTACAGCTTC
>ENA-UOTX01000491-UOTX01000491.1-compost-metagenome-genome-assembly--contig:-NODE-491-length-41361-cov-10.106821_pt1 | contig 41361 bp, 33 predicted proteins | sample MGYA00238143_ERZ746982 | MGnify/ENA primary metagenome ERZ746982 (study PRJEB28758, sample SAMN06268862) | compost metagenome | isolation source: single cell | place: USA: California, Emeryville, Joint... | reverse complement strand
TATCGGTAAAAACGCCCCTACACAAACAACCTAACATATAAATTAGACTCCTCGGAACCAAAGGAAACATCCCTTTTGGTCTGGGGTTCAAACGAGTGCGGACAAATCGGGATTGCTGCTAAAGATGATGGTCCAAAACGCACAAATGAGGTAACCTACTTCTTTTATTGAATTTGATCCCAGCCATTCACTCCTGTAGCCTAAGCCAATAGAAATCATGTATAAAGGCGAGAAATATTTCCCTGTTCACGTCTCTTGTGGACTTAAACATAGTGCAATTGTTGCATATCGAGAAAATCCTGACGCGGATGAATCCGACCACAATACCCTTGCATCAGATTGGTCGAAATCATATGTATTTTGTATGGGAAGCAACAAGAACGGACGACTCGGTTTAGGGTGTGCGGATGAGTCAGACTCTGACTCTGAAGATGAGAAGCATGAACCCAAATCTTATCTCAACTTCAATGGGAAGTTTATGCCTTCTCTCGACAAGGAAAAGATCCTAGACAATAAGCTCATTCGGCAGGTCGCTTGCGGTGGAAATTACACTTTAGCTCTTACCGAAGAAGGAGATATTTACGCTTGGGGTGAAGGAGTTACGGGTGCTTTAGGTACCGGGCACTATCAAGACCAGCATTACCCGACGAAAATCGTGCTTGAAATCACAAAACACGACTACGGCAATAATTCAGGCGCGGAAAAAGCTTCATATATCGCTGCTGGGTACTGCCATTCACTTGCAATCAGTTATACCGGAGTCATGTATGCGTGGGGGAACAACGATTTCGGGCAGCTCGGAATTGTCGGAAAGGGCATGGAAAAAGGGCCTAGCACGAATAAACCAGAAAAAATTACCGCAGTGAAGAACCGAATGGAAAAAGTAGCCTGCGGCATGTTCCACTCTGCGGCTATTTCTCAAGAAGAATACTTATTCACATGGGGCGCAAACAAAAACGGACAATTAGGCCATCTTGATTTCTCAAACAGAGACTATCCAGAGAGAGTATTAGCCTCAGAACTGAAGGACGAATCCATCAGATGGGTCGCTTGCGGGCCAAATCACACTTTAACCGTTACCCGATCTGGAGAGATGTTCGGATTCGGAAACAACGCCTCCAACCGACTTGGATGCAAAGATTATAAGCTCAAAATGAATAAAAATTTACCCCCAACGAAGATTTTACTGTCTACAGAGCAAGAAAAACTGAGAATCAAAAGCGCAGAAGCGTTGATGCAAGTGGCAACATCTTCAAACTGCTCGATGGCTTTGAATAGTGCAGGAAAATTGTTTACGTGGGGCAAAAATTTCAAAGATTGTCTTGGTCGAGAAGTGCGAAATGAAGAAGATAACAAAAAAGCTCAAGAGCGAAGGGCACTGATGCATATAGAAGGAGACCTAAATTATCTCGAAAATGTTGAACAAGAGGATGAAGATGCCTACTTTGCGTTCCGTCCGTATGAAGTCTCGATGCCTTTTAAAAAATTCAAGGCGCAGAAAAACGCCAAAACTCTCTCAACTCGATTCATCAACGTTCAATGCGGCCTCTATCACACTGTTGGCTTGACTGACGCAGGAGAAGTGTGGGTCTGGGGATCTAATTCATCTGGTCAGCACGGTGTGACTAATGAGGCTATTATTCAACAGTTTGAAAATTCGAAGAAGGTCAAAGAGTCTGATTACTCCGGAGAGCTCCCTTGGACTGCGTATCCCACACTGGTTAGTAGATTCGATATCAAAGCTAATCGTCGAATTACGCTGGTCTGTACAGGCTCCGAGCACATACTTGCAGTCGAAAACGGCAAAAAAACATATGGTTGGGGACGAAATTCTGAAGGACAGCTGGGAATTGGGAGAACCTCACCCTATGTAATCGAGCCTGAACCTATCAAGGAATTTGCGGGAGTTCCGATTCATTGGATCGCAGCTGGTGAGTCTCATTCTCTGGTAGTAGACACTCTGGGAGTGGTGTATGCATTTGGGTCTAACACCAATGGTAGACTAGGTTTAGGTTCATCGACGACTATACAGCTAAGTCCTAAAAAAGTTTATTTCGAAGAAAATCCTGACGTGGTCATTGTCAAGGTTGCTTGCGGTACCTACCATTCGCTTGCTCTGGACAACCAAGGTAAGGTTTACTCCTGGGGAGGAGGATGGTACGGCCAGCTGGGTCATAATAACCTCGAAAATCAATTCGTTCCTCAGGAAATTGATACGAAGAATACATTTGTTGATATTGCTGCCGGTAAGGTAAACTCAGCTGCCATTAATAAGGACCACCAAATCTTCATTTGGGGTCTTAAAGAGGCGTTTTTGAAATTTTACGACGCGCTGGACATTGACGAAGATCAGAATAGCAAACACCAAAAAGGCGAGGACAAAACTCAGAAACAGGAGAACCTGAAGCGAAAATTGCTCAAAGAGAAATATATCACTAGTCCTACACTTTGGGACTATTTTGCTCAGGAGAAAGTTCTGAGCGTTTGCTTGGGTGATACCTTTAACGCTTTAATTAATAACACGAAGACGCTCTACGTCTGGGGTAACTTCGAAACGAAATTGAACGCTGAACTGGATGAAAAGGCTATGCAATTATACAAAAAGAAGTATGAGAACCTCAACGACACTGAGAAATATGATGTTAGAAAACGACTGAAACCAGAAATCGAGTCGGTCCCTGGTCTGGGCTCCTGCGTCAAGGTCTCGGTGGGCTCCAATCACGTCTTTGTCCTGAGTGACTCAGATGATTTATACACATGGGGTTTGGATAATTACACCGGAAGACTCGGTCTCGCCTTTGATGAATTCTTTGAAAAAACAAAGGTTGGGAGAAAGCCCGAGAAGAAGAATTATAAGTCTGAATACCTAACGACGCAAGAGAAAGTCAAATGGTTTGTTCATCGATTCCTTCAAAATAAGAAAGAGCTCGAAAGACAGGGAAAAGAGGAGGAAAGCAACCTGAAAAATGATGGCCAGTCCAGAAAAGAGTCATCAAGGAGAGGGTCTTCCAAAATGAGAGGCGGATCGAGGAGCTCGAAAGGAGGCCTAAGTGGCTCAAGCAAGAAATTTGGAACAGTAGCAGAGGAAGATGACGATGATGACGACGATAATGTCGCGGTGGAAGCAAACCTAATCGAAGACCTAAGAAGAGAGGAGAATACAAAGAGAAACGCTCGTTTACAGCAGATGGACGCCAAGTTGAGACTCGGAAGCGCGAAACTTCTGAAAAAATTTGAAAAAGTGCGAGATTTCGAAAGCTCGCTAGAAGCTTTCTTGAGCAAGGTCGAATCTGAAACGTTCAAGCGCATCGCCGGACCTCCATTCAGCAAAAACACGAAGAAAAAGCAAACTATCGACCTCCCTCAGGCGTACGTGCTGAATAAATCTCTTTACAAGAAATTACTCACGGTATTCCAGATGCATCCGTGCTACTTGAGGAAATTGTACAACCCTCCAGGTGAAAACGTCGACGCGGTGTTCGATATCATAAAGGATGTTTACGGAGACTTGGAGATGGACCGCAGAAAGATAAATATGTTTATGAGCTTAGCTCTAACGATCTTGGAGATTGAGCTCGAGAAGGTCGGAGATGCAAAGACAGCTAAATTGACGTTCGGAAGCAGTGAAGACGGTGAGGAAGAAAGGACTATCCCGCTTTTCCTAAAGATGTTCAATCATTTGGTGATGAGCCAGAGGAAGAACGTGCTCTACTTGAAGACGATCACTGATAAGATAGGAGGTTTGGTCGCCGATAACTTCCAAGGCGAGAAAGTCGAAAAGAACAAATTTTCTTTCTTCCTCCACCTCAATGCGAACAAGGCTGGATATAAGGAGTTCGTTGAGAAATTAAAGAATGAAAGTGAAGAAACGAAGAAGAAGATTATTAAAGACAACGTCACGGCCGTCAAAAATAAAATCATCAGCGAAATCTTCAAACTGATGATCTCACCAACGGATAACATCAGCATTTCAACGAAATACCTGTTTTACCGGACTGTGGAAATATTGAGCAACAAATTCTCTGATATGAACGCGAAAGTCCTCAAGAGCAAAGCGTTGGGTAACTTCCTTCGTTTATCTTCTCATGCTAACTCTCCTCCTATTAACTAGCTCTTATCTTCCAATATGTCGCTCGAATTGAAAACTACAAGAAGTTCTATGAAAACTATAACACGGAAGACGAAAATGAAGAGAGAAAGTAAACCTGCTGTCGCTACACCAGTGTTTTTATTAATAACTAACCTATTAGCTATGTGATAAAGATGAGCCTTGAGCATATTATCCCTGTCGTGATGAGATACATCAAAGGAGAGCCTTACGATAAAGCGGATATGCTATCTTTTTTTTCTGATGACATTAAAACGAAAGATAGCGAACGAAATAACATTCTCCTCGAGTTTGAGAAAATCACGGATGTCGAATGCGAGAAGGATCCTACCATTGATGCTGAAATTAAGAAAATTGAGGAGTATTCGATTGACGAATATATCCTCATAGACAGTCTCGAGCATTCGTTAAAGGTAGACATTGATTTGTGATCGAGCTTGCTTAGACCCACACTAGGAAGAAGGAGACAGAATCTCAGTTAGACTGGGCACGTTGAATATGCTGACTAAGCTTCTCCATCAGAAAGGACCAGAGATGGCTGTCGTTCAACCCGTTAAGCTTGATATCACCCACCTTGTAAATCCTACACTAATGAATTATTGCTAACCATCCTCAAAGTTCTTATCGAATCTTGATCCCAAAGAGAGTTTCGTTAACAAAGATTGTCCTCAAGAATACCGGGATGTTCGAGTCAATTTCAAACTCATGACAAGGTAGAAAAATCTCAAATGTTTTCGTCTGTGACGTCTTTTCCTTTAGACAAATGCTTAATAATGATAACTCTCTCCCTAAGAAATGCAAAGATTGCGGGGTCTATCTAAAAGAAGCACTTTTAGGAGCAGACGCTGAGAGCATCCTTCCTGAGTAATAGTTGATTACAAATTAAAATTTTACCCTAGGGTTTACAAAATAGATTTAAAGCTGACGAACCAGAAAGCTTGTTAGGGTACTTCAAAAGATTCGTGATGATTCTTGAAAAAGAGAAGTTGATTGAATTCGTCCGTCAGCCTCTCGAGAATTTTGACACGTTTTTGGACGTAAACAAAGCCGCTTTTTCATCAAATTATTAAATAATTTTTCAAAAGAAAATTAAAGCCAATCAGGATGTGAGAACGCAAAAGCTAATCGAGCAATTCCGTGACATGCTCAACGACCACGTGATAATCATATCTGTACATCCTTCGTCTCGTTGGATCGCATGTCAACTTTATTTTTTTCTTCTTAGCAAGCAGGACGTTTGGAAAAAGACAACCTTCGTTCGGATAAATACAGCCAGCACAAATACACTGAATGCAAGAAGCTCTTTGAGCAATTAAAGCAAAGAAAAAAAGAAAAAGATAGGATGTATCATTACATCGACATTTGGATGAGCCTGATCGAAGAGATTACAGGAGAAGTGAAAGAAGCCATTGCTAAACGAAAGATGCTGTAAATCCGCACTTATTTTCTAAAAGCCTCACTCTCTTTGCAGCGAAGCACTGAAACCTCAGGTTCTTGAAGTTGCTGAGATCGGAATCGGAAACCGAGTAAGATTATGCCCCATAGCACTCTGAATGACCGTTGATTGCTTAGGAACTTGCATCTATACTCGCGAGAAATCGTAACAGCATGTATGCACGTGTGCAAGAATCGTTCACGAATACCACAAATATCTGCAAGGATATTGTGGAGGAATTAAACGGCGAAGAGAAGAAGCGACTTATATTGTTCGGGCGATATTCGTTCAAGATATTAAGGGCCAAAAAAATTCTGGTGTCATATAAAGGCACTTTTGATAAGAACAGGTAATAAAAGCGCTGAAAAGGGTTGGTCCTTATGATAACATGATATAGGTACAACAATTACGATTTGATATTCGCAAAGAGAGACAACAAGATCGTGATTAATGTTGTTGTGTCGCACAAGAAAGGGAAACTCCAGAAATTGTTTTCGAGAGGCGGTGCTAACACATTCAGTGAATATGACGAGATTTTGGAGGCCTATGAGATTCCTCAAAAATATTTAATGGAGTGGAGAGCAAGCAGAGTTCTGGAATTAGATCTAATGAAGAAAGTGAAGAAAGAATTGTTGACGTTATGCTGTATGTGCTGCCAGACTCAAGCTGCGAATGAAAAGTAAATAATTTTTTCGGAATCGTCATTTATTGAATATTTATTTCTCAGGAAAATAAAAATTGGAGGAGCCGAAGGAATTGAATTTGTGACGGATAGGTTTGTCGAGCTTGTGGATTATTTAGAAAAAGCCCCTAAGATTTATGCGAATCAGTCTGAATTCTCGGCTAATAATGACCATTAAACGAAGTTATTATGTGTTGGCTGAGAGTTGTTTACTTTTTTTTTTTAATGGGAAGAAATTTATATTGAATATGCCGAGTATTCAATTAAGCAGTGGCTTTGATATGGAAATTGCATATATGGTAAATGAAAAAAGGATGAAAATATCAAATTAAAATGAAATATCCTTCAAAGGTCTGAGAACAAAGATGTGTTATAGAACTATCTATCTAGTTCGTGTAGTCACAGCTATTTTGAGGAAGTCTTTTGAGAGATAATTGGTAATATAGTTGTTTCGTTTTTACGCCGGGTAGTAGGTCTATGCATCAGCTGCTGAATGATCCGATCCATATGAGATGAATTAACTACTAATATCTTTGGTAATATAATAATCGACAGTTCTGATTAGAGCAGTATTTCAGAAAATATTAATAATAATGCCAGAGTTTGTTATATGAAACGAGAACGAAACTGGGTTCGTGTATCTAATTGTCTCTTATCTAAGTTATCGCCTGGCGAGATAATATAATGGATTTCATGGAATTTGGTTTATACATTATAATACGTATTTAGAGGCGAGTCTCATGATTTTTCAAATGAGCGATGACTCAAACTCCTAGTAGGTTATCGGCATTAATTAACTTAATTCTTCTGGACATATAGGCGCAATTAATAATCATTTCTTCAGACAGAATATTCGTCGTACAGCGAAATATACGTTTAAATCGAACAATCCATCCAGTCATAAATTAAAAAAGAATACGTGCTTCTGATGTTTAACATTGAAACCACTTCGATTACAGAGAAGGGACCTAAACTCTCTTTCTTTACACTTATCATTGCTCTGTCTCTCCGCGAACTCGCAGCCATTGAAAACGCAAACTCTGCTCTTATGATAATATTGAATTGTTTGGTTCTGACAGCATTTCTTTATTATGGCAAAATGGTTGAAAGTCCAATTCCTTTAGTCACCACTGGAATCGCCTTCCAATACGTGTTTTTCAAAGGGCTGCTCAACCTATTCGAAGGATATTGCACCAGCTATGTGCTTTGTGCCCACTTTGCTGCCTTCTGTTTCCTGTCGATCGGATTCTTTGCTTGCTTGGCAATAATGACCTTTATTATCGTTCGAGAAAGGTTCAGCTCACCGACCATTCCCGGGATCAACATCATCGAAAACCTCAAAGCAAAGTAACTCATGCTAATTCAATTTAATATGATAATACAATAATAATATCTCCACTATCTGTTTATACATTATATGTAGTGCTAAGGCTTAGACCGCAGTCGTTTTTCGTTATTCTGCTACATATTTTACTTTCTGCATGGCATTTCAGGCTGGAATCCTTGTATATCCTGCATCCATTTAATAATGTGCCCAAAAAATTAAAATTCTATTCAGAATGATGAGATTCCTGAAACCAAAGCCACGACAAGAAAGAAACCAAAAACCCATTCCTATTTTCGACAATCCTCATGTTGTTTATATTATTTGCGAGTATTTGACCGAAGACGCCATCGTGGTCTTACTGCAGGTGATTAATCACATTTGATGAGCATCCTGATTTGATGATGAGCAGGTAAACAAGGCAGGCCACAAAATTATCACGAGCAATGATAAAATCCAATTGAGAATCTTAAAATTCAAGCTTGCAAACGCCGAAAAAGAGATCAAAGTAAGAGCTGAGCTGTAAGAAATCCCATAAATGTTGAATAGAGGCTTGAAAATGGCAATAGTCCTGAAATAAGAGACAGTACATTCGTATTTGTGGAAGAAAATCCGAGGATCTTAGACTATCTGGTATATTTGTTGTAGGAATGACGTTGATAGCTAAACAATAACTTAGACCCTGCCTTTTTGGCAGACTTCCTTGCCTTTGCAAAGTTTTCCTCGCCCCAAAAACCCGCTCCTTCAGAAACTGATGTTCCCTCATGATAGCACTCAAAAAGAACAGAAGAGTCAGGCTAGTATAGCGCAAAAAAAGGAGTCTAGTAATATACCGAAGAAGAAAGAGAAAATTTTTATGTCGACAGAAGAATTTAAAAGAACGCAGCTCGCTTTGCTAATTGACCCACATTTACTTAAATCAAATAATGTCACTCTGGATTTTTCAACTGGTGTGGCCGATCCAGCAGCATATTCGGAATCACTTCACTTTGGAAGACCTGGTAACAATTTCTGAATAAAAATGAGTTAATTGACTTATTTGCGAATTGCTAGAGCATTCACATAGATTTCCGCTCTTCCCTATTAGAGAGAAAGATCACACAAACCCAAAAAGTTCATTCAATCCCTTAGGAGTTATTGCTAATTGAGTTTTTTCATAGCTAAATTGAATAATACACAAACGGAATTTCAGGCTTCTTTCCAAGAAACAGAAAAAATTGAAGAGACGAAACCCAGTCTGACAAAGAAAAATGATACATCGTCATCTAAGTCGAATAGAAAGCCCTATCCTTGGGGCTATGCGATGCTTGATTAGGTGAACCATGACAATGTTTTAATGAAGATTCCCCTTTAAAGGAAGATTAGCGTGATTGTGTTTAGTTACTTATAGCAAGCGAAGACTTTACTTACTTGTATTTAGTTTCATATTCGAATTACTAATGATTTGATCCTTTTTAATTTGTTCAAAAACAAAAGGATGTATCGCTCTATAAAATGAAACATTGGTTTTCTAATATTCCAGATCAAAATTTATAATGCTGTCTAAGCTCAATTGGATCTAAATTGATAACAACTGAGAGAGTAAAGTGATTTCAGATTGCAGAACTGCATGATATCCATGAGAAGATGATGCTGTGATTAAGTAGCTTCAATTGAAGTAGGTTTTTTGAAGAAATTCTTCTCAGAAAACAGTGGCCAAAGCATTCTACATTGCCAAATGCATTTTCTAATGGGGTTTAAAGGAGTCTGTAAACAAAACTAATCTCTCAATATTTTGGAAGTGCCTGTTATTCCAAAGAACTATTGATCGCACCTATCCTTCTTGTATTTGTCTTTCGAAGGATCTCACTTTAAGAGGCAATAGAGAACCACGGCGAAATATCTACAATCTATTGTTCTCGAATTTCCTTTCGTTGGAGAGAACTACTAAGATCGAGAATTTTGGTTGAATTCTTTAAACACTGTCGGTATTTTATACGAAGTTTTTCGTTGTTGTGAATCTCTTCCATTCAAATCCGTTTTTGCGTCCGTTAACCTATCTAGCCTATCTATCCAGAAAAAATTACTGAGAATAATGAGGTTTGGTACCGTAGATTCCAGTACAGCATTCAAATTTCAAATGATCCATAGATCTGGTAGAACAGCTGAGCTACATTTACATGAATTAGCACAGATATAAGCAAAATCTCATTTTGAATTTTCATTCTTGAAACCACACCGAATATCGATTTCAAGAAAAGTTGTTAAAGTTGCCTCAATTCACTTCCTCCTAGGCCTTTCTTATCTACCTCAAGAAGACACAATGTAAAGCTTTCTCAATATTTTTTTTTTATAAATCGCACTGGTTAACCATTTGCAGCAACATTATAATAAATCTAATGTGACAATATTGCGTTGACTGCACAAAATTCGGACCATTTCTCAACGGTCTGGCTTGTCCAAAGGGACAGGTCTGGACATCAGGTGGAACCTTGACGCCAAAACCACTTCCACATATGAATGAGAGGATACAATAATGAAAAATCCGAAAACACACGAGATATTTCTATTACTGCCGATGTCTCTCTATGCGACTGAGGTAATCCATAGTTTAGGTTTCCAAATCCCATAGAACTGGCGCTGTGCTCCATAGAGCATCAAAATGTTGACTTTAAGGAGAATCACTTATCGAAACTGTTTTTTCTGATGCGCACGCGTGCATTTTTTTGGCTCTAAAATAGAGCCAGCATTTCAGCAAATGCAGTTTTTTATTTGACGAAAATTCAAAGAGCAATTTTAATTAAATAGGACTCCGAATTTAGAGTCTCAACTTTTGAATATTTAATTTAAATAACTTGAATTATCTTGGGATTTCTTTCTCGAATGTTCAGTTGGAGTCCTAGTTGGAGCTCTGGCTGACTTGATAATCTCGCGCATTTCCAGGACAATAATTAAGTGAAAACGTGTTCTTCTGCTGGCAACACATTTTTTTTTTTGAACCCCAACTCTGGATGGAGCACTTATGACAACCGAAGAACGTCGTAATCGGATTGAGGTTTTTACTCCAACAAGCCAAGATCGTAATGCCAAGAATTGTAATTTTGGAACAATATAATATTCAGTATCGATTTCTGAGCCAATCCATCAGAAGAAACAATTCGAAATATTAACAATGAGATTCCGGCTCAAGTTGTAATAATTTAATTAATTTATTTGAAAGAAGCTTTAGTTTTTGATTCTTCAGTATCGGTGCAATGAAATAGGAGATAGATAAATCACTTGAGACCCCATAGCGTAAGAAAATACTAAAATTAGATGAGGACAGAAGCAGCTCTTTCAAGAAATCCAAGATTTTGAAGTCAAGGCTTCAATGGAAGAATTTATCTAAATTCGAACCAATGGATTCTTGGAGTTCGGTAGTGTAGTGCAGTCTCTTGTAAATTTTGTCCGATGCCATTTGAGATGAGCTCCAGAGCTCTCGTCGGACGTTATTCTCACAATGTTCAATGGCAATATGAACATGCAGAGAGCTCATCTCCTAACATCACTGAGCACGAAATTCCTGGTAACTTGTTTCTACCCTAACGCTTGAGAAAAAAGCTATCTCGCTGTTGCTGTGTAAAAAATGAAGGAGACACGAATTGCGTTCCTTTGCAGCGACGGCAGCGTCAGATTAGGAGGAATGATGAAATGAAAGCTCAAGGGCAAGTATCACCCCCCTTTACTCGAGAATGATGTAATTAATGCTGCTTATATCGCGATTCCTACGGAATCCAGTTTTGGAAATTAATTTTGTTAGTTACGAAATTAATTAGCAATTTTGAACGAATGGCTGGAGAATGTGCGTTGCGTACACTGGCTTTGATATCAAAATTCCTAAATTTTCTGACTTAATAAAAGTGAGGAAACACCTGAGAGCTGAGAGTAGTCCCAGTTTTAGGATATCAAACGTAGAAAATCTCTCCCTCTCACCGCCCAGGTTCCACCGTGCGCACACATTATGCTGTTCAAAGAAAGAGTTAATCTAAGGCTTCCTTTCCAGAAATTTCCCGCAAAAACTCTCAGAATTTTTGAAATTTTGTTGATTCTGGAACCAAAATTATTTCCTAATGAAAACTAATCTCCTGAAGCTAAAGTATCTCCATGACATTCATTTCTGAGAGCAATCTTTCGAATTGCTCGCGATATACTAATTTATATCATATATCATAATGAGAATGTTTTCCATGGGAAAGGTTTTTTATTTTTTTAAAATTTCTTTGCCGCTTCGAGAAGAGAAAAACCCTCTCAGTCAAACAAAATTTTAGTTTCGCAGACGTTCAAGCTCTCTGCTGTTTACGATTCGTTTCTTATAAATTCTAATTAGTTAAACTTAGTTATATATCGAACCTTTCCTGAAAGCTCTCTGTTTGCTAAAGCTATAATGTAATTATATAAATTAAAGTATTTGAAAATACGATCTCTCTCTCTTCCGAGCAATATTAATTAGAAACCTGGCTCTCAATGATAAATCAAACACCTAAATCATTTCCTCGAGAGCACCTGCTCAATGTGGCTGGTACTTTTGATGATAAAATTCGGCAGATGCTCACTGTGAAAAATGTCAATGATACAAAGATATCTCGTTCTGGTTCAAATAATTCAGAGACTGAGACCAAACCAGTTCCTGGGATAAGAAAATCAATTAGCAAGCCAACCAACGCATTTAAGCCACCAGATCAATTCAGAGAGCCCAAAGGTCAGCAGCAGCACTGGCAGTCTGACCTAACTCGAGCTCCAATGTACCACCAACCCTTACCTCAGCGAAATTATTATCCACCTTTGACTAGCCAAACGTACCCAAACAACTACTCTCAGAGTCAAGGTCCTTTTAATCCTCACAGATATCCAAATATGATGCCAGGGGTGTCTTCAGTTGATGGCAACCATCAGCATTACTACCAAAATCATGGAAAGCAGCACCCAGCGCAGTTCCACAATGGAAAAAACGGAAAAAATTCGGCGCCCGGCGGAAATCAGCCAAATATCGCTTCAGTTAAGGCAGAAGAGCCGATATATAATATATCAGATATAGGCTCGCTGCTTCCTCATGAAATTCATGAGACTTTCAGTAATGGATCAACGGCTAGTACCAATGAAGTTAGTATTGCTCGAGTAAATTCGTTTAATATGAACCTGAGTTCGAATTTCAATGGAGTTGCAAGTATTCAGTCTATTGAGCGTTTTGATCGAGAAAGAGCGAATGAAATGAAAAATTTTACCAGCACTGATTTGACTCCAGGTCTTTTGAATGGAGAACGTTTTTCGTTTGAGGAAAGGAAGCGGCTGGATAGAAAAGATCCGATAGAATTTGAGAAGAGACTGAAAAACAAGCCTCAGAAGAATAGGTCAAAAAACAGGAAAAAGAAAAAGAAATTGGCGAAGCTGATGCAAAAAAAATTTCCAAATCATCTTCAAAAAATTGACAATCCTAACACTGGAAAGGGCTCAATGCTATTATTGACCTCTGAAAAACAAGAAATGGCACCGATGAGCTTAATGGAAGAGCTTGAGGAAGGAGAATTTCTGGGGTCTCAGCATGAACCTGGAAGGAATTATCATATTTTCTCAGGCAGCAGATACATGGCCGCTAATTACACTAGTCCTTTGCCTAAATATCCGGGTCCGCGGATAATGGAGAATGAGTTTGTGAGAGAGGACACAATTCCCTTTTTGTATGATAGCAAGACCTTCTTTATTGATGCAGCCAATTTTACATTTCCTCTTGATCAATAACGACAAGAAAATGATTTATTAGAGAGCCAGATCATGCCTATTTATGCTATAACAGAAAGATACGTAATCTAATTAATTATCACCATACTCCACTAATAATGGAGGACATCACTTTGAGTTTCTTATGCACAGATATGTCATAATTCATGCATCAAACAAATTACAAGAATTTTTATTGTTAGAGTCTATTGCTTTTACAAAAACCATTTCTGCATTTCTAAAAGCTGGCAAATTAAATCTGGGTCAGTAATTTTGCTCAAAATCATAGCCCTGAGAGTTTGTATTATGCTAGTGATGGCAATTGAAGGTGCCTCCAAATCTAATTTTGATTTGAGAGTTATTGTAATGAGGCATTGCGTTAATGCATTACCAAGTCTCATGGTTATTGGAAGCTTGCGTTGAAAATATATTACATTAGAACTGTCAATATATTTACAGAAAATCTATTTTTTGTAAATTTCTTTTTTTTATTTTCGAAACGGAATTTTTGCTACATTAAGTTCTTTTTTGGAACCTAAATTCAGTAAAAATACCATTTGGTAAAATCAATCAAGAACAATGTCAAAGAATCAAAATAAATATTGCTGTTCTATGGTTTTCAATATATATATCGGCGACGGCTTTCAAGCGAAAAATTTAGTCATGTTGGGTGGATATTCATCTACCTGCTATAAACAAGATTTTAGTTGTTTCATGGACACAAGTTCTCATCTACGGACATCTCTTTCGGATTTTTTATGTGAAATACAAAACTCTAGCTGAATATTGTCCTTTCCTCAGTTTAGTCTCATGGAGGCAGGATTTTTCTCTTTTGGAATGTTGAAAAAGTTACATAAGGCTAAAATAAAACTCTCGAGGTAATTGAAATAAGAGACGATAAATTAAACTTCTGGCATTATGGGCAACTGTGGCAGTATCTCTGCAAGTTCCCAATCCCACAGCGCTGAGTAATGATGGTTGATCTGGAAGCAGCTAACATGTCGTTCTAGAGTGACTCTGACTTGCGAAACTATTGCAAAAAAAGGAGATTTATTCGATTTTCTCGAGGATAAGCTTGTTATCCGACAAAAAATCGTTGTGAAAAAGCCAGGTAGAAGAGGATAATCCAAGAAATCTCAAATAATCAACCATATTAGGTTTTCTGGTCAAAGAGGGCAGCAAAATTGTCTTTTACAAAAAGAATCAACACCAAGTAAAGGCCGTTCAAATTATTTCCTCTCATCCCTTGCATTTCCAATAACCCAGAAAATAAGAAAAGATGCGCAGATTCTGATAGAAATTGCTTTCGGTCCTGATAGTGTGACGTTTCATCATGCACCCAATTTAGAAAAAGAAGATTTGTTAAATCCGCAGGTGACTTTTAAACAAGCGCCTTGGTTATGCGCAATGCCACTTCCCCAAGAGAGAGAAAGAGCATTCCATGTAATAACAACGTTCACTAATAAAAAATCATTGGATTATATCGATGTAGGGACGGAAATTAAGCGAAGAAGACGTCATCAGATTCGGAAAAGTGCAATTTATCATAAAGAAACTCAGTGCAACAGGCTCAATGGAGAAAGAGGAAGATTACACTGTCTCGACGCGAACTCGGAGATCGACTTTGAAGCGGAGACAGACAGTCACCTGGGAGACGCTAGCCGATGCTCATGCTGCCGGACAGTCACCATCCACCGCCCTTGTGACCGCCAATCAGAAAGGAATCGAATCTACAAAGACTTTTAGCAGAATAAAAACTCTTGAGAAATTCGCTCCTGGTCGTGGAGAGGCCAAACAAAACCCAGGAGCTGCTGATCAAAAGCCTATAGAAGGGCATGAAAGAGTATGTCGGATATGTTTGTGTGAAGAAGATGATACTGAAGATCCAATCGTAGCCCCATGCAAATGCCAAGGGACGATGAGAGAAGTGCATGTGAAATGTTTTAAAAAATGGCTGGCGAAGCAGATTTCAGTAAAGGATTCAAAAAATATGTATTCGATTTTCTGGGATCAACTTAAGTGCGAGCTTTGTGGCGAAGAAGTTGAAAGTAAATTTTCCGTTACTTTCGAGATTAAATAATTTCCAAATACAGATTTTCTTGAAATTGATGGTAAGAGATACGAGCTGATTGGGTTCCCAACAATATCAATCCCTCATCTCGCTTTGGAATATTATATCGGAGGGAAATCCAAAGGTATGTGAATGATCGATTCTTTCAAACTCAATGGATTATTATTGTGCAGGATACCATATTTTAAAGTATTATGAAGGGAAAACCGCAATAACTTTTGTAAATTGAGTGTTGCCACCTTAAATGAATATAATTTGTTTGAAAAGGGAAGAGCAACTGAAAGCGATCTCCGTGTGAATGATAGCAGCGTCTCTCGATTCCATGCTGCGATCAATCTCGTCGGAGGACAGTTCTACATTCAAGATCTCGAGTCGAGATATGGAACCATGGTTCTTGTTGATGAACCTGAGAAACTGATTGAAGAACAAGGAAACCATTTCCTTCTAGAAATTTCAGGAGTCAAGATCGAATGTAAAATCAAAGAACTCGTCACGCGTCCTCGAGTTGAGTAAAAAACTGTCTTGGTTTTCTAGTCTAATTGCATTATTTAGAAGCAACCTTAACCCTCAGCAGACCTCCACCGCTGTGGTGACAACAAAAGAAGCAGCCTCGAAAGAAGCCGCAGCAACGAATATCAAAGCGGATCAAGTGAATCACCTGGGGAGTATACAGGAAAGACAAGAGGTTGTAGGAGAACAGAAGGCCATAGCGGATGTCCAAGAACCCAGAAATGAAGTACCTGAGGCTCAGAAGAATGGAAATAACGTTCAAAGTCATGAACGTATCTCACCGACCAATCGATCGATTCGAATAGAATCTCCGAAATACCAGGGACCTCAAAACGCTCTTACAAACTCTCCTCTCAGGCTTGCTACTCTGAACAAGCCGCAAGAACAAGCGGCTCAAATGAAAAAAACTGAGGAAAATTTGTCCCAGTCCAGTATACCAAACGTGGATGATAATAACAATTATTTGAAAACGTATGAACAAAACTTGGATGAGGAAGAGGAGGAGAAAAAATTTGAAAATCCGCTAACCCTACAGCCGAACCCACCCTTGAGGCATCAACTCGATAAGCCCATCGGATTCGAAGGTGCCTCATTCTTGAAACAAAGCCCTAAGCTCGATACTCGGATAGTATTAAAAAATTATCAGATGCCAGGACAGATTGTGGATAACGATGAAGGTCGAGCGGATGAAAATCAAATCGTAACAAAGCGAAGTCAATGAAACCAAGGAAAGCCTTACATTCTTCTTCATCAAATATATTATTTTATTTACTCTAGTTACAATACGAGCATTTTTTTAAAAAAAGTTGATATCTAAATTTTCATAGCGGAATTGATTTATCGTTTTCAGTTTTATTCCTATTCATTTTTTATACAATTAGAACTATTAGGCGCCGCCTCTAAAGGAAATTATGTCGGCAGCAGAATGACTATCCTGCTTACATTTCAAGCACCAAACTGAAATTAATTTTGATTATCTGCTTCTACCTCGCCTTCCTTCTTATTTGGCGATTTTAAGGCTTAACTTTTCAAAAAAGTCTGCCAAAAAAAATTATTTCAAAAATTTAATAATCAGGATACTCAGCACCATGGAGGATAGCAAACAGATCAAGACCTACGTAAAAATGTTTGAAGATAAGCTGCAAGCTATTGCCAGTGAGCAGAACAAGAAAGCGATGGAAAAATACATGCGCAATATCCAAGAATACCGTGGTGTAAAGGCGCCTGAAGTAAAAAACATCTACAGAGAAGTTTGGGCTGAGCTCAAAAAATCAGAGGATATATGCCCCAAAGAAGTAGCTCACGAATTGATTCGAAGTAAATACGGGGAAGACAAGAACTGCGGTCTATTGATATTTGAATCGGTGAAGAAGAAAGTCGTTTTAGACGATATTAATCGGCTAGTACCGTTGTTTGAAGATGGGACTCTTGCTGGATGGGCAAATACTGATACTGTATGTGGGAAGGTCTTAAGACATTGGTGTGTTGGGGATGTAGAAAGAGTGAAATACATAATCAATTGGAAGAATTCAAAGAATATATGGCTTCAGCGAGCCAGTTGCGTTGCTTTTGTTAACCTGGCGAGGTTTGGTGACAACAAGCCAAACTATAAAGGCTTTTTGGATACGCTGATCGAGACATGTGAGACAACTATCAAAAATCCCGAGAGGTTTGTACAACTTGGAACTGGATGGCTTCTAAGAGAGATTGGAGTCGCTGATAAAAAACGTCTCCATAAGTTTATTGAAGAGAACTATAAATATTTCTCGAGAGAAGGATTGAGATATGCTATTGAGAAGCTTCCAAATAGTGAGCAGAAGAGGTTTTTGAATATGAATTTGAAGAAGGATTTGGAGGAGGAGGAAATTGAGACGAAAGTGTCTAAAAGAGTGAAAAAGAATGGCGCAAAAGCAGATGAAGAAAAGAAAATGGTGGTTGAAGACAAGCCAACAGCTAGAAGATCTTCGAGGTCATCATCGAGAAAAATTGTCGTTGAGAAGGAAGAGGAAGAAAAGGATGAAGAAGAATCAAATTCGAGTGGTCAGGAAGAGAGAGTAGTAAAGAAGAAAGTAACTCGAAAAAAAGTTACAACTATGAAAAAAACGTTGAAGGGTTAATTTACAATCATTGTATGCAATATTGCTTTAAATATTATGACATTCATTTTTCTCAATATATTTTCATAAGAGGGATCTAAAGAGCTATCTATTGATTAAAAATCTCACCAAAGTGAGCGGCAAAGCCCTTCGATTAATTCTATCGTCAAAATTGGATGGGATCTCATATTGAAACTTTTTTTAGCGGATTTGTGAGTTTATCTGTTATAATAGAAAAACTAATATTGATTTAAAATTCAAGAAGATTCGCTTCACCCGATGGAAGTTAGCAAGCACGTTAAGATTTATGTAAAACTGTTTGGAGATAACCTCCAGGCTATAGCCAATCCAGAAAGCAAGGTCATAATGGAAAAGTACATGCGCAACATCCAAGAATATCGTGGTGTCAAAATTCCTGGAATAAAAACGGTTTACAGAGATGTTTGGCGTGAACTCAAGAAAGCCGAAACCCCAGTCTCAAAAGAGGTTGCCCATGAATTGATTCGAAGTAAATACGGAGAGGACAAGTATGGCGCGATGCTGATCTTTGAAGGATTGAAGAAAGATATCGTTTTAGATGATATCAACAGGATTACTAAATTATTTGAGGATGGAACCTTAGCTGGTTGGGCAAATACTGACGCTGCATGTACAAGGATATTCAAGCACTGGTGCGTTGGAAATCCTGATCGAGTAAACCACATAACTAGCTGGAAGAACTCAAAAAACATCTGGCTACAAAGAGCCAGCTGCGTTTCTTTCGTTGTTTTGGCCAAGCATGGAGACAAAGACCCCAACTATGAAGGTTTTCTGGACAAGCTGATAGAGACGTGTGGAGTGACAATAAAAAACCCAGAGAGGTTTGTACAACTTGGAACTGGATGGCTTCTAAGAGAGATTGGAGTCGCTGATAAAAAACGTCTCCATAAGTTTATTGAAGAGAACTATAAATATTTCTCGAGAGAAGGATTGAGATATGCTATTGAGAAGCTTCCAAATAGTGAGCAGAAGAGGTTTTTGAATATGAATTTGAAGAAGGATTTGGAGGAGGAGGAAATTGAGACGAAAGTGTCGAAAAGAGTCAAAAAGAATGGCGCAAAAGCAGATGAAGAAAAGAAAATGGTGGTTGAAGATAAGCCGAAAAATGCGAGAACTACGAGGTCATCATCGAGAAAAATTGTCGTTGAGAAAGAAGAAGAGGAAGAATCAAACTCGAGCGATCAGGACGAGATGATGATTGAGAAGAAAGTAACTCGAAAAAAGGTAACCAACGTGAAAAAGCCTTTGAAAGTTTGAATTTTTGAGTGAGTGACATTCTTTATTATCTATATGCAAATTAGCTCTTCATTAATTACACACATTGAACAAACTAACCAAGATCCAGATCTCCACATGTGTGGCGATTTGGCAATCAACTATAATAAGGAAAGTGTTAGCTAGATAGTTGCGCGGTAGATTCTCATAAATCTGAGTCTCAACTACATGAATTGAGCTTTTCAATTTTATGTAACTCATTTAGGAACAAATAACTCTCTTAATTCATACTATTAGTCTTACTAATTTGATGATTCTTCAAATTGAATCGAGCACAACTTACTGAGTAGGCTATATATAGATACAAAGAAACATAGAAATCACACGTCTGGCACTAAACAGAAAAACCACAAAATCGGCCATTCGAATTGAAATTCATATTGAATGGAGAAAAAGTGAAAAGTAGTTTCAATCGATAATAATCACATTCACAAACTCGGTGTCCAAAAATCAATGATGATGAACCTTAGAAAAACTTTTTGCTTCAAAGCCTTTGCTAGGCTGGTCTGATGAAACACTCTCAGCGCTTTTATTGCAAGGATCTATCACAAAATCAAACAATTAGACAAATTACCACTAACCAACTTACTTATGACTTTATTTTGTTTATTTAGAAGGCTATTCAATTCTCCATGCTGAAGCATGTGAGGGACAAGCCCACCCATCGGGAAAAATTGATAAGGATTCCCTGTCGCCAGCAGTGTCTACAAATCTTATTAAAACAAAGCTTCCATGACCTGAATTACATTTAAAAGCTGTCTTTCGTTGTTGAAGCTCTCTCCCAGCATCGGATCAAATACAGTCTGGTAGGATGGCTTAATCATAGACTGCAAATTGGAATTCGGCATAGAGACTAATTGACTTAATTCGAGCAACTTTTTCTCGGCTTGGCACTCACGACTAGTCGAAAATATTAGGGCTACAGAGGCAATTCTAAGCTTACACATGGTTTTCTATAAAACTCGTAAGCGCGCTCACTTGCATCTGGAGTTTCTGAATCTGACCTGACATTGCCTCTACTTGGGTGGCTAAGCTTTCCGATTGAGACTGGAAAAACAGTTCATTGTGAGCGTAAAATATTTTTAAAAGTTTTACTGGAAGAGCTTGAGAATTTTCAGGCGTTTGCTCGTCCTTGCGAACTTTGGAACTTCCGTGGATTCTTTCGATTGTTTTTAGAAGGTCGCTGAAACAAAATTAATTTCGGAGTTCGGAACTCGATATTTACATTCTTCCTCGTCTAAAATTAGGATGGTAGTACACACGGTTTTTCATCTTTTTCGTCGTTTTTCTGAATCCATAAAAGCAAAGCTGTATTGTTAAATAGAAATATGAGCTATGCAGTTCGCCTTAACTAGCTTTACTTGGCGGAGAAAAGACGCATATTTGGTGTTATCGAAATACTTGGTTAGCACTTTTTGAGCAAGCAGCCTTGGATTCTTGATGACAACCATCAGTCCCGTTGGGTCCCAGCTTATGATGTCTTCAAAATCTTTTTCCTAGCCGAAAATCAGTGAGTTTAGGCAAATGGACGGGAATTACCTCTAAGATCTCGACGAGCTTAAACAAGAAAGTGTTTCTCACGGGTTTAATGCCAGCAGCCTCCAATTTTTCTTTGATAGGGATAGAATCTTCTGATTTTTCCATTGAAATATCCCAGAGCGAACAGGAAGAATTTCTTTCGATTTGAAATTTTTATTATTGGATTATTTATCTGAAGTACGAATTTATCCAACACGAATAAGCAGGAATTCTGACTTCTATTTTATTTGGTTGAATGAATTTATCAATTAAAAATCAGTAAGTGTGCTGGCGACAATTTTCTATAATCTAAGCTTCTGTAAATCGATCCGGCAGAATCAAATTCAGAATTAATTTTCTTCCATTTTTCTCAGAACCACCTAGCTTGAAAATAACCTCGAGAGCCCTACTGCCCTCGCGCTGACTTGATGGTTTATCAGGCAAGCCTATTCATACCTAGCCAATGGTAGAAGAATGATGAGTAGGATGGGTAGACTGTGAGATCTCTCAAAAACCATGGAAGCTTATATAATGGAGTGAGCTTTAGAGAGGTTGGTTGTTAGGGAAGATGGCTGAGTGTTTTGAGAAAAGGATGGGGTTCTATGAGTATTTAAAAAAGGGATTTGGCCTTCAGAATACAGTAATTTAACTGTATGTCTTAATAAAACAGGCTCGAGAATTAGAAGTTAAGAATACTGGCTATTATTAATAGAATTTAAAGAACGATATCTACTCTGAAATTAAATTGATCAGTCTCCTCTGTAAAGGGTTTCATTTAAAACAAAATACCATAGAACAATTGTGCGCTGATCTTCAAAAACGAAAGCACATAGAAGCTTTTTTGTGAGAAATTCCTAATGATATTCTCACAAAATCAAGCGAGAAATGGTCGTAGTCCAATAAGACTCAGTATCGATAAGGCAAGCTACCATAAGTCTCTTTTTTTGCCTGTTAGTTAAGTCTTGTCGCGATTTTTTTTTTTGGAGTTTCCTTGCTTCTCCCATTGCATCACTAAGTACTGATTCAAAAATTAAGGCGAAGTAGTAAACATTATGAGGTTTACCGTAGAGTCGCTATTAATAATCGCAACAACCTAAGGCAGGTACGGAGAATAGCATTAAAACTCTCAATTCTACTTTTTTGTCTGTTAACAAATCGAGGAACATAGATGACTAACTAATTCTATTCGAAGCTCTGAAAGGCTATCCTCCCTCGCTAGAGAAGACTTATTCTGAAGTTAGCTTAATTCTGCGCGTTATCTTAGGGTTGGCTTCGAAATCGAGTAAATTTAAACAGTTATTAAAACCAAAGTACCTTAAAGAGTTTTTGTATTTAGTTTCAATCTAATTTCTGCTAGATCGCAAAACTACTAAGAACTTGTTCTATAAGTTTTACTGTAGAGGATTACTGAATGTGCTAAATATGACTTTGTTTTAACTTAAAGTTTTATGATTTACTGCCCGATGTTCCAGACGTTCTATATTGCGTCTTTAGTTGAGAATCTGTTAAATTTTTTTCGAAGGTGCTCTGTTTTATTCTATAAAATTAAATTTTCTCAACTCAGAAGCGCGATCTGAGGAAAGAGGTTAAATCCAAAATGCATTACAACTCATCGCTTGCACTAGAGCAAATGCGGTGACCGAGGATTACCAATATGTTCCGTCGTGGACTGATAGAGGCAAGAGAGAGAAAAAAAAAAGGAACTGGATAGAAAATGTCAGTGATGGAAATACTGACATCCAGCTGAGATATCATGTAGTTACTATTTAGATTAAGCCATCCAAGAACCAATAGCATTTTGTCAAGGAGACTTTGTGCTCCTTCTTAAGTGGATTTTTGGACAGCATACGCTCGAGAAATTTAGGAAATTGGAACACAAGGTTAATTAAGTTCTGAATTAGACTGATTAAACGCCTTATTTTTTTCTTCGGTAGAAATTAAGTTAAGAGCTTACGAATTCTTCTTAGTTGTTTATGAACTTTGGCATTTAATCCTAGCAAAAAGACGTCGAATTTCATTTCTTGGGCTGCTAGTAGGCGAAAAGAAAAGAAAGGTTGTCTTCGTAATGAATCAAAGTCCTTTTCTCCCAGGTCAGCGAGACGTCAAAGCGATAGAAATTTCAAATATTAACAACGTCTAAGACACCACATCTCCGACTAGAAAGTATATGTTAAAAAAAAGTAATTGCGGATTGTGGATTGTTTGACTGCTTGCATTTCAACTACCTGGCGATAAATATTAGGATGTTATCGAGTTTCTCATCGATTGTTCTTTTTTCGAAATATTCATATTATTAGAAATTTGGAAAATTAGAGCTCCTTTTCGTACTTCTCGAAAGTTTGCTAGGCCTTTTTCTATCTCGCTTCGTCTGGTTTACACAATTATGTCTTCGGGCGAGAAGAGAATTTATGAGCTTCAAATTACTTACTTTTTTATTAGGGGCAAGCAGAACTAGTAAGCATCTATAAAGTAGCGTATCAAAACGAACAGTCAGAAAACGGCGGCATGGCATCTCTCTTTCAAGGCCATAGGTAGTCCTATTAATTCGATTACTTCGGAGCTTGTTATATCGATTTTCTGAGTCATTTGCTGGATATGCAGAAATTCGCAGAAGTTTTGCATTTATTTTTCGGATCACCACCGACAGCGACGACCTGATGGACAACACCACGCTGTTGTGAACTCTGCAAAAGGAATTTGAAGAGTTAACTCAAAACACACACATACAACAGTCTCATAAAGAGGAGATTTAGACCATTACTTTAGTGAATAACATGTGAGATATCTTTTAGCCTCTCTTTGCTTTGACGCGAGATAATGCTTGGAAGTGGCAGTAGTTTTTTTGGTGCCACCCTTCTAAATTTCATAAGTATTATAGGCGAGAGTCTTAAGAATAATATCTTGCAATACAGCAGCGGCAATCGATGAAAAGCTCCATTTGCTCATATCCAAAAAGAAAATCATCGCAAGGCTATTCTTATCTCAGATCTCTCTCTGCGAACATGTAAATCTTTCTGAGAATGCTTCTGAATACCAGTAATTACTCAGCTTTATTAGGGAGACCAGGAGACTCCTTTGCGTGCTTAAGGGATAATTAGTAAAGCTTAAAGTATGAGCGCGTTCTTAACAACCATCTCATAGCGGTTGTCCGTGTTCAACCAAGCAATGGTGTTTTTCTCCCTCGAGAAATTTCTCAATATTTAGACGATGAAAGATGAATAACATCACATACATATGACATTATTAGAAATCAAAAAGGATTTCAGAGGAAACATTATTTTTTCCATAATTGATTTTTATTCAAGAAATATACCCTGATCAATAGAATCTTTGCTATTGAGTTTAAAGCTCAACAGCGATTCTGACCTTTGCATTCAGCTTGTAAATCATTAACTCCTGAATCATTAAGTGAGAATTATCTTGCACAGATTACTCAGTGGCATCACTCTCTACATCTCAGCAGAAGCGCGAATTATTGTCGGAGTAAAAGACTCAAATTTCAAACGCCATCTCTCACCCTCCCTTATTAGTCCTTCATTTCAAGTGTTAAATTCTTAATTAAGCACTCTTAAAACTCTCTTCTCTAAACAACCTACGCAGCTAATAAACTTTTTTAAAATTACACTCGAAATAGTAAGATAATCCTCATTGACTTCCAATATGACTCAATTATCCTCTTCAAACACAAAAAAAGATTCCCAATTTCATCTCCTACATTGGAAGACGAATAGACAGACCCTCTTAAGATCACTTCAACTTCAAAAAATTTGAGATAATTTCTTTATGAGCCTATAATAGTGACCAAATATAATTATCTCACCTCTAATTAAAATGCGCAGCACATTGACCATGTCTGGTGCTCTCGAAGAGACCATTTCCAAGGTGAAGATCTCCATCTTAGGTGACAGCGGAGTTGGCAAGAGCTGCTTGATCTCAGTTTTCGCCGCAATCCTCGATAACCCCACCTTTGACTCGTTTTCCGATATCATTCAGCAATCTCAAGCCACCATCGGTAAATCCTTAACACAACACAACTCTCTAATTAAAAACACCAGGCTGTGACTTTATTTCTCGTGTGTTTCAACTTTCCGCAAACCGTACTATAAAACTAAGCATCTGGGATACTGCGGGTCAAGAAAAATATCGTGCTATTAACAAGAACTTCTACACTGGATCCAATGGAGTTCTCATCTGCTTTGACCTCACGAAACCTTTGGAGGTTGAGGCAATTAAGAGCTGGGTGGCTGAAGCTAAGGAGCATATCGGCGATGAATGTATCATCGTTATGGTGGGGACAAAGGGTGACGGGGCCGTTGATGATGCAACGGTGAAAACACTTACGAAATTTGCTGCAGAAAACAAATTGGATTTCATTCAAACCAGCTCGTTACTCGGAACTAATGTGTATTTCGCTTTTGAATCGCTTATTAAAACAATCGATAAACAAATGGAAGGGAGATTAGGTGCGGAGAACTCTTTCTTGACTAACGGAAATTTGCAGCGCAAGGACACTGATGTCAGTGTCTCCATAAGCGGACGTTGCTGCTAATTGTTTTTGAAATTGCGTTCTAAGAAGAGCTTTAATTTTATTTTTTTGTGTCTTAACCTCTATTGTTGCGTATTAAATATGTAATGAATGAAGATGTTCGCGGATCGACCTTCACTTTCAGGAAAATAAGCTGGTGATTCCGAAATTCTGAGAAATTCACCCTAGTGAGCCTGGTTAATTCAACCATATATGATGAGTCATCATCAGAAGACTATAAAATGTGATTTTTATTGGATCTCAGGTGTCAATGGCTTGCTTCAGAGGTCTTCAAATTATTGAAGATATGATTATTAGCAACCTGGAGAAACATGTTTTCAGCGATAAGAATTTCAGTTTCAACAAAGGCTTATCAGATAGGTTATTTGTATCTATTAAATTAGTCAGCGTGCGTTGATCTCTGTAAAACAGGAGCCTGGGTCGCTTGTTCATATTTCTGGAAGCTATAAAAACCTGGACACTACCAATAACTTCATTCAATGATTAAATATATAACTACCTTTCTAGCAAGAAAGAAGGCGGAATTGATAGAATACTAGTTAAGCAAGCCCTTTTCGCGTTCCCCTAGCCTCTGCTTATTCTCCTTATTTGCGAAACAAACAGAAGGTATGCATCTAAAACCTATCTAATCAACGATATTTAGTACTTAATTATATCTGAGCTCTTCTTTTCTGCTCGTCATCACAAATTATCAATCACTCATCCAAGATATAAGAAAGAAACCCTTTTATCTGCGGCAGGAAGCGTTGTGAGTCATGCCATTTCTGCTTAAGAACTCGCTTTTCTTTCCTGAGTTTACCACTAAGAATTTTATCTGCCAAAAAAAATAATAAAATGAAAACCACAACACCATAGCTTTCTTTACTGATTGTAGTGCTCAACTAGTCTATTTACTTTCTATCCAATAACATTTCGCTTGAGGGAATAATATGCTAGTTAAAACCTCCAGATTTTTTATGAAAAAAATATTGAATGTGATTCCCTTCCAGATTCTATCTTTAGTATTACAGCAATTTCTACTACATGCCATCGAACTACTCTCTCTCATAATTGTCACCTTCAGCGACTGGCTAATTATTTAAAGCAACCCTTGCTTTCGAAGATCTTTCTTTCTGATAGCAAATTTTAAGTTTATAAATGCAATATTTATCAGCTGACCTCAGCTTCTCTATAAATAACTCAGAGCGAATAAAAACTATTCTATTGAGCAAAAGATCACACAACCTAACTAATCACAAAAACTATTGTTAAGCTATGTTTGGAGATCGTCGCTTCAATGAATTTACCGTCGGTGCTGGAATAGATGCAACGTAACTTCTTTAATTGCATTACCTGATTACCATTAATCAAGCATGATGAGCTTGGGAGGAACCCGACCGAAGATGCGGCGAATCAGTCAGGACGTGCCCGAGAACGGCGACCGCGGCAGTCCAATGGCTCAAGTTTTCCTTAAAAGCCTCCACAAAATCCCACCGAATGTCGAGCAATCTATCACATATGGAGTATCATCATGGCGGTTTCATCTGTTAACTTTCAATAGAAAAAACGTAGAATCCATAAGAAAGGAACGGCTGATAAGTTAATCCCGATTTGTGCTCCAAAGGAAGAGATGTATCACCTTGGTCCTTCAATGGCGCTCTATTTCGAATTCATGAAACTGTGCATCATTTTATTCACTTTTCTTTTCTTGGAAACCGGGATATTTAGCACTATATCAAACTTCGTATCAAACGATGAACCTTCCAGCATCCTCAGCATCTTCACGTCTTCATTAAAACAGTCGACGTTGGATTTTTTAACAAAAAGCAGCTGGATCAACAAGCTATCTAAGACTGATCTCGTCAACGCGCAGGCCTGGGTCAATTTCGGCGCTGTGTTCATTGCGATCGTTGTTTTACATTGCCATCGAAGAAGGCAAAGAAGACTCATTTTAGCAGTTGATCAGTCCGAGATTGAGCCATCTGACTACACAATTCGGCTGAGGAAAGTGCCAAAAGACGCGACTGATGAAGAAATTGTGGACTGGGTCAGCAAACTGCTTCCTAACCAAGATTTGGAGGTGAAAGAGTTAATTCGCACTCATAAAATCGGGAAACTCGTGCGATTGCTACGGCGAAGAAAGCGTCTTGATGCCATGAAATTAAACGCTAAGTCATGGAAAGAAAAGACAAAGTGCACTCGTGAAAGAACAGCGCTCGATGATAAATTAAGAGATCTTATTCATAAGGATCTCGATTATACGGATGTCGTTTTTGTGAGCTTTGAAAAATCAATGCGTAAGCTCGTTATATTAGGGATCAACTCTAATGAGGTATTATAGATTGCAAGATGATAGCGCGCACATATAAGCAGAAATTTATTCAGAAGAAATTCGGAAAGTTATTCAAGAGACCTCAGTGCTGCTATCAAGGCCAGCAGTACTTCAAAGGGAAATTTATTCCGATAGATCGAGCGCCTGAACCCACTGACGTTGCCTGGGAAAACTTAGGGTATAGTCATAAGAAATGGAAACGAAGAGGTTTGACGAATCTACTCATTTTCGTCATGATTACTATCACTTTCGGGATTTTGTTTGCTTTAAAAATCGCGCAGGTAATATTGAAATACTCTATGAATGGATACTTATTAGTCCTTCAATTTGACTAGACATATATCGACCAATATCTCGACACGAGTCCAGCGCAGCTGTTCCTTTCTGCTGCGAATGTGCTTATCGTTCTGTTAATCAACAGCTTTCTTTCTATTGGAATAAGAAAATCCCAAAGGTATTTTTAATGATGGTGTTGCTAATCATATGGAATATGTTATGAGTAGTCTGGAGAAAACGACGACATATACGAAATTTTTCGTTCGGGTAGCAACAATGCTGAGTGTAGCCCAGTTTGTCAATAGTACCTTTATGATACTCTTGGCCAATATCGCCGCTTCGATCATCAAAGGGAATAACATCATTGTTGATCTTCAAACCTATAAAAACAGTAAGTGACTTTTGTATTTGAAGAGTCTTAATTGCTCGGGCGTTAGGTGGACTTATGTGGGACGTCTTTTTCTTGTTTCTCGCAAAAATCATCGGACCAGTTACGTCCAGTATGATCAATCCCAATTATCTTATGCTTTTGTTAAAACGATGGAAAATCAAACGAGCTGCTCAGAAAAATCGACCTATAAAGCTGACACAAGCCTACTGCAACACGTAATAGCGAATCATATGCGCCAAAAATTCTGATTCTATCTTATTTTAGTGTCTTCGAAAACCCTCCATTCGATCTTACATATTCTTATTCATCTGCTGTCAGCAACGCTTGGTTTGCGGCGTTTTATTTACCATTATTCCCGTTGGGGTATCTTCTCGTTATCGTTGGGTATATCATGCTCTATTGGGCAAAAAAGGTACCTGAAAGCCATTTTCTTTTGTTTTTTTTTAACCTGATCTTCAAGGTTGAATTGCTCAGAGCCAGCAGCTACCCCAGATGTAGACTCGGGTCCAAACTCAACACTCGAATGATCGATTTACTTGATAATACTTGTTTGTCTTACAGCGTACTGATATAATATGTTTCTCTTAAATCTTACATAATATGCCTCAAAAGGTTGGATGCTTGTTCTGGGGATGGTTCCTCAATAACGGTGAGGTTAGATCGTTCCAGGAGGTGTTGGCCTACTTTCTGTCCTTTGCAATCACTCTCTGCCATGTAGCACTTCCGCAGGACTTGTTAAACAGAGCCGTTTTCAAAGTCGACAACTTCGCGGTTTCAGAGCCAAGTTACTCAGTCGCAAAGAGAGAATTTTCTACTGTAACTACCTCAAAACTCTTTGAACGCAATTCCTGATAATTTTCCCTTTCAATTAAAGAACTATCAAATCGAGAATCCACTCACCCGAGATGAAGCGCTAATGAGCGGCAGCCGCATTATGTATGGTAAGTAAGTGAGAAGTTTGCCCTTTCCTGATTACGGTTTAGAAAAAAATCCAAAATTTAAGCAATATTTCGATGAGCTTCTGCAAAATCACCTGTTGGATTTCGGGGAGAAGATGCTCCAGCAACCAAAAGAAAAAAGAGGTTGGAATAGAAGGAGTACTAAGAAGAAAGTGACGCTAAGGTTGCTCAACGATATCAATATGTACTCAGCCACAAAAGTTGGTATTGAGGAGCTGGCCACGCCATTTGAAGAGAATCTTAACAGCCAAACCTCTGTGGTTTGTTCTCAAATGTAATTCTTTCATTCAATTTAAGAGAGCATTCGTGCTTAATCTTCATCGAAAATCCAGGCAAAAGAGAGAATTTCAAGAGAGTCATTTTGCAGTTGCATTAGATGACTTTTCGCCGGTCGAAATTCAGCAAATCAATGACACTCAAAATCCATTCCCAAAGAGCCACTTCATAACAAGGTCTATGGGACGCAAAATTGTGAAAACATTTGTTGAGCCAAGAGACCTTGAAAGTATAATCAAAGAGCACTCGAAGACTTTAAGGTCAGCAGAACAGAGCCCAAGAGTTCAAAATAAAAGCAGCCCTCCTCGAGGGATAAAAATAGCTCGACATTCCGCTTATGCCAATAAATTATTAACTATACACGAGAGAACAAGAGAAGATACGATGGCCGTCTTTGACTCATCTGCGAACTCACCACCAAAGAAAAAGAACAACAAGCATGGAAGTTTCATCGTGAATGGCGCTGTGCAACACTGGAAGGAAGTTGAACCTGCCGACCCTGAAAGCAAGGACCCAAGTCGTTCTGATGAAGGAGAGGAAGACGGCTCCAATGAGAATGAAGAAGAGAGATCAGATAAAACCAACGAAAACCACTCTCCGATTCCAAATCACAGCTTTAGCGATGCGACCCCAAAGATGTTATTACCAACACACTTACTATCTGTTATTCCTATAACCAAGCAGCTGGAAGACGTGTTAGAAACCGCAAAACCTAATGAAGATGGGACTATCAAAAGCACAAGACATTTTGAATTTTTCAAGCAGATGAATTTAGACAGCCTCATTGATAGGTTCATTGAAGAATCGCCTTTGGACAAAGTATTTTCACCAGCGAATATGAAGAAATTCATAGCGAAACGAATCGCTGCAAAGAAAAAGGAGGAAGTCAAAAGAGTTGAGGGTGCTGACGATGATGTTTTTGGAACGGACTTCTTTATCGATTTGTGCGGCATGCCTGATAATACGGTCAGATTCACGCATTCAAACCTTCAACCAAGAGAAGCATTAAATGCTATCGAGGAAGCTGATGAAGAGGATGTGCACAATCTCAGAGAGGCGGGTCTTAAATTAATAAATCAGGCAGCTACGAAAAACTTGGCAATGGATATTTTGATGAAAACTCAGGTTGAAGAATTGTAGACGTGATACCAGCAGCTAGTGACATAATATTATTGCTTTCCCCTCAAGTTTTTTATTAAGTGTTTCTAATCGAAGGCAAATTATTTACTTGGTAGTCAAAGTCAATGTCTCAATACTTAAAAAATATTGGGAGTAATAATGATCATTGAACGAAGAATTTCCTGAGTCTAACGTTCTATTAACTTTGTTTTTTCCAAAATTGTGTGAGTGGGTATTATTATTTTTACAAAAGTTGCATTGACTTGTAATTTTTTACAACAAGAAATTTATCAAAGAAATCAAAATTGGACATACGAAAACGGTTAAATTAATAGTGTTAGTAGTTGGAATTTTCTAAATAATAGAAGCTCAATATCTGAAAAATCTTATCTGGATAGCAAGAATGTTACTGTAATTCACTTGATATGAATAGCCCCCAGAAAACCCTATTTTTCGTGAATGGAAAATAGTATTAAAGCTCATTTATCAAATATTCTATCGACGGCCTCTTTAAGTAGACTATTTGCTGGGGTGGGATGAAGCTGAAACCGAGATATAAGCAAGATTATTATTATCATCTTTTAAGAGCAGTAAGCACAGCTGCTTGAATCCCAATGAAACTCCTGACTCTGATTGAAATAGGTCCAATGATCCTCCTATCTCAAATATCTAAGAGAGCTTTCCTCCAAAATTCACAGAAAGCGCATCATTTTAATATCATTACCGACACAAGCTTACCACATGCAATTCTTATTTTTTATCAGTTTCTGCCCCATAATCACCCAGAAATTGCTAACTGAGAAAAACAAATAGCTGGTTCTTCAAATTAGAGAATTACTGATCCAAGTCGTCAGCTTTCAGGTCACCGGAAGCAATCAGCCAGCAAACAAATTTTTCGATTTGACTTTACTGATTCAACAAGAAAATTTATTTTAAACCTTAAACTAGCTCTGGAAAGCCGTCTGGTAAAGAAGAAAAAACAGTAGCAGAAATAATTTTTTTTTTACACAATAAAATAGACCGCCTCCTTCTTTCGGCTACCATAAGAAAATGGGATTAATCCTATGTGTCAGCGATAGGAGATCGATACCTGGCGTAATGACTTTCAAGGAAGCCGTAAAGACAGCACGCATCACAGCGCGCTATGACATCGAGTCTGCACCTGTTGGTGATTTTCTTTCTTCAATTTTCATTGAATATAAAAAATTTCTTTTGAAGGAAAAGGCCACTTTGGAAAGGTTTACAAAGCATATCGTAAAAACTCTGATCGGCTAGTCTACGCCATTAAACAAATTCCAAAGAAAAAATCTCTGCATATATCGGATACTAATTTTCAACGGGAATTCAAGCTTATGCAAGGCTTAAACCACCCAAATGTCCTTAAATATTATGAAGGCTTTGAAGACGAGGAAAATGTCTACTACGTCATGAATTTTTTAAATGGTGAAACGCTATCCGACTCTTTAAAAAAGAGAGGCCAAAGCCAAGAGGCTGATGTCGCGAATCTGATGCGACAGGCCTTCGAAGCTGTCAATTATTTGCATAGTCACAGAGTAATGCATCGAGACGTTAAACTAGAAAATTTTATGTACGCGACTAATAGCACTGATTCTAAGATCGTTTTGATTGATTTCGGCTTTGCCACGCGGATTGTCCCAGGGAAAGCTCTCACAACCCGCATGGGAACTCCATATTACTGCTCTCCTGAAATTATGAACGCAAGTTATGACTATCGAGCCGACTACTGGAGCCTTGGCATAATGATGCATATCTTATTGGTTGGAAGACCTCCATTCTTCTCGGAGGACCTAAATGCGCTGGCAGAGAAAGTCCGAACGAAAAAACTAAACTTTGAATCGTCAAAGTGGGAAGCGATTTCTTCAGAAGCCAAGGATCTGCTCAATAGATTATTAACGAGGGACCCTGATCTCCGAGAAACAGCAGCAGAAGCTCTTGAACATCCATGGATCAAGATGTATAAAGATACGAAAGCAGATTCACCACAAAACAGCTCTAGGGAGAGGTCGAATTCAAGTTTATCGACATCGGGATCTCTTGAAGGCATAGAACGAGGGACACTTGGAAATGGGAGCAAAAAACGCAGCTCGAGCAAATATGAAATATCGCAACTGGATTTGGAGGTTACTAAAGGGGTTTTAAAAGCAAGAAGTAACCAAAGAGAATACATTGGACAAGAATTCATTGATCGTGAAACGGAAGCAGTCTTTCAAGCACTTAATGTGAAAACTGAGAATACTGCGAAAGTGTCCAAAGTTGAAAGAACGCCGACATGGGCATTTAACTAAGGTAGCTGCTACTTCGGTCGTCAATTTAATTAGTGCTGGTACAGGGTTGATAATGAAAATAATAATAGTTATTATGAGTTATTTTTCTTCATATAGTTGGAGGTTTCGCGGGAAAGATGAATAGTTCCACAATTAAATTATTGCTGAGCACTATCAGATAAATTTTATAGATCGTACATCGTATTTTTCTGCTCTAACAGTTCTCATAATTCAGTAATCGTCCATGAATAATATTTCTTTCAGAATTCTATACTTTATTAATACTATTGAAACACTTGTAATGATGATTATTTAAGGTGTAGAGAAAAATTTGGAGTTAGAATGAGAAATTTCGGCCAATTTCTGGTTTCACATTTATGATAATTGCGGTGTTTTGAAAGCACATTTATAAAGAGAGTTTATTGCTTATTGATTAAATCTGAAAAAGGAAGATCGAGCACAACCTAATTCTTTGATGGCTCAAATATTGGTAGGATTCAGTGGTTGTCTGAGTAAAGAGCTATTTGGTCAAATTCTTCTCAAGGCTCAGCATAAGCATGGATACACCTGAATGCAATTAAGGGTTTCGTCTTAGTTTCTAATAATGCCACTACAGATGCTCTAAAATGAATGAAGCTCTCATGAGCTCAAAGACTTTCGTTTCATAGTTATGAGTAGCAGTGTAGTATCACAGAAAACTGAAGTTCTGCTATTACCTTCAAAAATGTGACTTCATTCAATTGAGTTTTCTTTCTATGATAATTACCAAAAAAAAAGCCTATTATATCCCTTAGACCTGAATAATGGGCTCTGCTTGAATATTTTCTTCTGATTCGCAGCTCTCTAGTCTTACCAGAGAAAAACTGATTTGTAACAATCAAAATTATTTTCTGAAAACGCGGGAAATTGATGCCTCAGGTTTGTAAACTTCATTTTTTCCCACATGGAACTCCGATGATCGTTATCTTTCGCTCATATCATCTGCCATTATCCCTTGCTTCGGTTGTATGGACGATATAGACAACCGATGTTGGTTGTATAAATTTATTTCGAAAAACGCTACAATTAGGTCACTGCAACCACCCTCAGAAAAATGCCGAAGAAAAACTTTTAAATGCCACATTATCGGCTGAAAAGCACTCACAGAAAGATATAGAAGGAGAAGAGCAGCCATACCCTGAAATGGAATAGTCGACTCAGTTTCATAAAATCACCTTAAATCGAAATTATTAATTAAACGCCCTGAAAGATTGAACCCACCACTTCATTTTCCAAAACCCCATGACTTTTCATTCTCTTTCCATTTATGAAGAGTAACATAGTTTTACTGATATACTGAAAAAATATGAGCGAATCAGAAAAATTCTAATAGGATTTCATGAGAGATGGCTCTTGCCTTTATCATTTTACAATTCCATTAAAAGCGTTTATTTCATCGAGAACGAACGGAAATTTTTTTTTTGGAAAGAGATCAATGGCCTAGGACTTTCGAGCCTTTGGAATACAAAGCATAGATGATATTAGCTGAAACCCTTTGATGGGTCTATGATTGACTCTAAATTTAACAATATTTATGCTTAGCTGAAAATTGAGCATTTTATCGTGGAATTGCTCATGATCATTAGGACAGGACAGCTCAAGATTCATAATTGTAATAAATAAAATTAGCATTTAGATGGAAAAAACTCTCAAGGAACCACTTCTCCCGACCGACTCCTCGCTTGATGCTGAGATTGAGGAGACTAAGAAAGCAACGTACTTAGACATTTCGTTCTTTTCTTGGCTGCTGTTCGGATGGATACCCAGATACATTAAGGTATTAATACCAAAACGCTAAAGGATTTACTAATTCATATCCCAGCTCGGTCTCCGGAAGCCTTTCCAGCAGAATATGCATTCGAAACTTCGAGATACTGAAACTTCCTACGGTAACTTCGCAAGATTGCTCCAATACTGGGAGGTAAATCAGAAAAGAAAGTATGCGCTTGTCTATTCGCTCCTGAAAACAGTTAAAGGTAAGTCTTATACCATAATGTTCGGCTCTAACTCTAATAGAACCTCTGATTCGAGGGTTTATCTTCATGGTGTCTTCCCGTCTAGTCGCTTTGATGGGACCGTACATCATGAGAGAATTAATTACGTACATTCAGTCCGATAGCTTCGAGTATGAAAGAGGACTCATCCTCGTTGGTCTCATCGGTCTTACAAAGATCTCGATGTCACTCTGCTCGACCCAAGGAGCCTTTGCATTCGTAAAATAAAATTGTCATTGAGAGATCATTAAATTTTTTCTTTAGAGAATGGCAGGAACCCGTGCTTATAACGCCGTGAATGCTCTTACCTACCATAAATCGCTGCGATTTTCGCTCATGCGAAGCACAGAACAGTCGCTCGGTAAAATGATGAACTACATGCAAGTAGATGCGTACAAACTGCTTCCTGTCAGCGAGCAACTTGCTTCAAGTCTCTCTGCACCTTTCCAGATCATCGCAGGTGTCATCATGATGTATAGCTTCATTGGGATATCGGCAACTGCCGGCGTGCTCGTGCTGATCTGTCAAGGGTACCTCAATTTCAGATTGAGCAAAAGAATGATTGGGTAAACTCTCCAATTTAATAAGAATTTCGAAACCTAACCCTCTTACAGGTTCCAAAAACAGGTTATGCAAAGAAGAGACGAGAGAATGAAGCTTACGAATGAAATCATCAATGGAATCAAGTTTATCAAAATGAGTGGCTGGGAAGAGTATTTCCTGGAGAAGGTATTTCATTTGCCTACCATGAACTCAATGTGATATATTATTATTAGGGACAAAACAAAAGACTTGAAGAACTAGGAATTCTCAGGAAACAATACACTAATCAACTCATGCAAATATTTTCTGGGTGGTCAATTCCCATGGTCATTACGGTCTCTGTCTTCGGGACGTATATCGCTTTGGGGAACGTGTTGACTGCCCAAGTCGCTTTTCCTGTCGTTTCGGTGTTTTTCTTGCTTCAGACGCCTCTGAGAATGCTTCCTAACCAAGTTAACCAGTGTATTGAAACCTTCGTCGCGATGGGCAGAATTCAAAAATTCCTGAATGAAGAAGAGATCACTACGAAATATATCACCAGAAACGATCTCTGGTGTCAAGACTCTGCCATTAAAGTTGAAAACGGCAATTTCTATTGGATTGAACCTGAAAAATTGAAAGATCTCAAGAAAAACAAAAAGAAGAGTCCTAAAGACAAGAAGCAGGTCGCAAATAACCAAGGAGGGACATTTGCACTTGAGATGGGTCCTTTGCCAAACGAACAGAGAGGCTCAATAGCTTCAAGAGCCTCAAGTCAAGAAAGCTCGATTATTGAAGAAGGGAAACCTCTCTATATCCTCAAGAATATCAACCTTGAAATCAAAAAGGGAGCTTTCGTGGCAATTATTGGAGAGTAAACTATTATTTTCTCACGTTGAAAATAGTTCTAATTGACTTTATCTAGCGTTGGTAGCGGGAAATCCTCTCTATTATACTCTCTATTAGGAGAGATGAAATTCCATGACTACAACATGCCTCATGTCTCCATCAACGGCAGCATAGCTTATGTTCCACAAAAACCATGGATTATCAACGAAACTTTAAAAGAGAATGTGCTATTCGAGTCTCCTTACGACGAGCAACGATACAAAGACGCTCTAAGATACTCTAGTCTTGAGTCAGACATAAAAATCCTGCCTCACGGCGACCAGACTGAAATCGGAGAAAAAGGTGTCAACCTCAGCGGTGGACAAAAGGCCAGAGTCGCTCTTGCACAAGCAATCTATGCTGACAAGGATATCTACCTCCTGGACGATCCTCTAAGGTAATCCACGAAAAAATTTCCTTTTATTAAGCTCTCCTCTCTAGTGCTGTTGACGTGCATGTCGGTACCTTCATTATTCAGGATTGCTTGTCAGGCTATCTCAAAGACAAGACCAGAGTGCTTATCACTCACAATCTTGATTATCTGAAATACGTCGATTACGTCTACATCATGAGAAGAGGACGAATTGTCGGACAAGGCACATATAGAGAAATCAAAACCCACAGTTACTACAAACGCCTTGAGAATATCTCTCAAAGAACTGGAAGCGTTCATTCAACCGAGGAAGAGGCCAGTCCAACAACAAAGAAACAGAAAGAGAGCATCAAAGCTCAAAAAGAGGCCCCCAAAACTGTTGAACTCGACAAAAAGAAAAAATCCTCTCAGAAGAAACCCGAGGGATTTGACGATGATCCGAACCTTAAAAAGCTCATCCTCGAGGAAGATCGCCAGACTGGTAAACTCCAAACCGATGTCTATAAAGCCTTCTATCGATTCTACGGTGGAATGCGCTTCTTCTTGATGCTCTCCTTCAGTCTGATCACCTGGACGATTCTTTCATTAAGCTCTAATATCTATCTTTCCCACTGGACGAGTGGTGAGCACACAGGAGATAACTCATATGAATGGCATTCATTGAGAATCTATGGTGCTCTCGCATTGAGCTGCGCGTTTTTCAACGTCGCACGTGCAGCAACCATTTTCTTCAAATCTGTGGAGTGCTCTGAGCATATCCATGCTGATATGCTGAAAAGCGTTATCCGTGCTTCCATTAACCTGTTCTTCGATCGTGTGCCTATCGGTCGAGTCCTTAACAGATTCAGCAAAGATCTCAACATTGTGGATACTATGGTTGCTTTCTCAACCATGCGTTTCTCCGTGTTCAGCTTTATGACGATAGCGGATGTTTTTATTTGTGTTTACGGAGGATCCTATTTCATCCTTCCTCTCGTGGGAATTTTCTTCTACTTTTGCGTCAGAGCGCAAAAGAGCTACCAAACGCTCAACAGAGAGGTCTATCGACTCGGTAAACTTAATTTTTCTACTGACATTCTCATCGAAATATATAATAGAAAGCGTTTCAAGAAGCCCGGTCCTTTCGCATTTCAGTGAAACTGTCAACGGTTTGGTTGTGATCAGAGCCTACGGAAGTGAAGAGAGGTTTTTCAAAGACCAAACCCGGCAACAAGATGAGAATATTAAGAACCATGTCGTTCTTTGTGGGCTAGCGAACTGGTTCTCGCTCAACACATCGCTCCTTTCGCTTGTTTTGATTATCCCGAGCATCGCCCTTTGCGTAAGTTTTTTTCAAAAAGAAAACTGGGAACTAAAGAAAAACTTCATGATAGGTTTGCATGAAAGATTACATGGGCACTTCGGGCGGTGTTGTTGGTTTGCTCATCTCATACTGTTTGACTCTGGACGAAGATATCAGACAGACTCTTGCTGCACACGTCGAGTTGCAGAGTCATCTCATCTCGATTGAAAGGTGTCTAAGTTTCATCAAGTATCTTGGATAATTCTGCGTGGTATCTAATGAATTTACGATAGCGTTAAGCCAGAAGCAAGCGAAGTAACTCTCAATCCAAAAAATATACCGAATTATACTCCTGGCAATTGGCCAACTGACGGCAGCGTTGACTTTGTGAATTATAGCGTGAGATATCGACCAGCGCTTCCACTCGTGCTCACAAACCTTTCGTTGAGCATCCGGGCTCGTGAGAAAGTGAGATTGCTTTCCCTTACCTCCTTGCTTAAGTTACTAATTAATAGATCGGTATCGTTGGACGTACTGGCTCTGGCAAATCGACTCTCATTCTCTCTCTTCTGAGAATTTTAGAGCCTGCTACTGGTAGTATTCTGGTAGATGGAGTTGATATTTCGAATATCGGACTCTATGAGCTGAGAAATAAAATCACGGTCATCCCTCAGGTAATTTAGTATATTTGAAATCGTCCTTACGAGGGTTATGATAGGATCCTATGCTTTTCAGCGGAACTTTGAGACAGAATATCGACATTGCGAAGGAATTTACAAACGAGCAGATATGGGAAGTCATGGAAAGCGTTTCTTTACATGAGAAGATCGAATCGAAGGAAGGAGGTCTCGATATGGTCATCACGGAGGACGGAAGAAATCTCAGTGCTGGTGAGAAGCAGCTTATTTGCATTGCAAGAGCTATTCTTAAGGTAATCACACGCCTCGTTTGAAAGAACTAACAAATTTGATTCAAATAGAAAAATAAAGTTATCTTGATTGACGAGGCTACCTCAAACATCGATATTGAAACAGAGTCGTTCATCCAAAATACTATCAAAGAAAAATTGAAGGATAGCACTGTGCTTACAATTGCGCATAGACTCAAGACGATTATCGAATCTGATAAGTAAGAGCACATATTTCTCGTTCACATTCTTATGTGTCTTTCTTTACTATAGAATTTTGGTACTTGGAGAAGGAAAGGTGGTCGAGTTCGATACCCCACAAAATCTGTTAGACAATACAAATTCCTTCTTCTATGGTCTTTGGGAGAAAGCGAAGAGAGAAAACGCAATCATAGATTAGTCAGAATCCGATACGAGAAAGCGTTTCTGAATTCTAAATCATTTCAAAACGTGATGCTAGAATGAAATAGTTAACGTACGTTCTATATTTTCATTAAAACGTTGATTTATGAATCATCAATCAAATTGGGAACTACCACTCCTTCATTTCAAATAGCTTGATTTGAGAGAAGTTAAATAAGGAGAATCTTTTGACTGCACAGCATTTAGGAAAAAGTTGAGAGTAGCTTTGTCTGGGTGTAAGGAACAAATTATAGATGGAACTTTAATTAATTATACGGATTCGTTTATAGAACTGAACAAAATAAAATTATACTGGTAGCTATGAGAGCAGGCGCGGAAGAAAAATTATTTGCTCTTACTCAGATTATGAAACCCAAGGAGCCTCAGAGTAGGACTCCTCAGTATAGACGTGAATTAGAATCAGAGAACCCAATTTATATCAAGAAACGCTACAGTAATTTCAGATTGTCGAGCAATCACCCACTGACTTCGGATATTACTTTTTCAGAGATAATTGAAGTGTCCGAGCGAGATCCTAACTTTCTTTATGGTATCGATCTGCAGTCAAATTATCAAAAAGGGCTCCCCGTGGCGATTATCATTTACGAGGATAAAGAAAAATATGAACGGTAACTTCCTTCGATCAACTCCGAACCAACACTGTGCTTATATTTACTTTAGAGACCGCACGTTTTACAAGGAACTTAGATCGAAATTTATCGCGACGATAATGGAAAACTGGGAGGACGAAAAAGCGAATCTTTACTACATTGTATTGGAAAGAGGAAGATATAATCTTGAAGAGTGGGCCTATAATCATCCTGAGTAATGTTCCTTCAGGAGTAGTCATGTTAACAGTTGATATTCAAGTAAACTTGGAACCGAAAAATGCAAGGATTTTTTACGGCAGATATGTTTGATTTTGCTTTTCCTTAATGATCTCGGTTACGATGCGAAAGTTACAGTATTTTTTAAGAAACAAAATGAGCAAAAATAACCCCGTGAAAATGTTCATAGGCAGCTGATTTTATTATTGATGATACAGAGCAGGTCAAACTATGGCGCGTTGACGTTATTAATGCGATAATTGATCTGAATGACCAGAGCTCATTAGCAATCGAATTAGAAGATGTAAAAGCAGTGTTAAATGGAGGCGGTTTCTTGGCCTTGCAAGATGCGTTGGTGTCGACGTGGTGTCTGGGAACAATTTTGATTGATCTCTTCTTCCGAGATCCACCAAGTGGCTTGAGAGATGAGGAAGTCCCTTTTTCGCTTGAAGATTTGATACAAAAACCAGCGCATACACATGAATCTGCCACAGAGATTAGGGTATTTTAGATACATACATATAACCTCTGAAACTAAATTTAACTAGGACATTTTAATTCAATTTCTTTTGGACCTGAAAGTTAATGACCCAAAGCCGAAAATCAAAGTTAACTTTAAAAAGACTGGGTACTTTTAGACACGAAGAATACAACCAAAGATCATAATCTTTTCGGAGAGGCGTGCTCGTAACTGTTGTATGATTGACTGACTATGTAGTAACAGTTGAAGCAGAGAATATTTTACTTGTAAAATTGTTGGGATAGTAGTAGAAAGTCTGAATACTGGAATATCTAAATGCATTTAAATTGTTAATAATAATTGGTCACTTCGGATTAATTGTTTGAGTGTGTTTCATTTCTTGAATCCGTGACTTGACGCTCATTAGCAAATCTATTATCATACTTGGTTTGTTTCGCATACCTCTTTAATGCCAACTCTTAGGAACCAGAGGCTAAGGATACATCTCTTGCATAAAATCAGTGAGCAAAATGGGTAAAGATATGGGTTGTATGTTTAATAGTCTAACAGATAAGACCCTTGAAATAGTTAATCGACTTTGATTTTAAATTTCTGAGAGTTCGCAAGAGGAACAGGAAGTACTGAAGTATTTGTTTGATAAAGTCATTCATTACAATGAGACCACTGAAACTGCATATAGTCTCTTTAATACA
>ENA-UOTX01000490-UOTX01000490.1-compost-metagenome-genome-assembly--contig:-NODE-490-length-41379-cov-4.514551_pt1 | contig 41379 bp, 19 predicted proteins | sample MGYA00238143_ERZ746982 | MGnify/ENA primary metagenome ERZ746982 (study PRJEB28758, sample SAMN06268862) | compost metagenome | isolation source: single cell | place: USA: California, Emeryville, Joint... | reverse complement strand
TGGTTGAATTCTTCTTGTGTGACTCGATTGTCTAAATCAGCGGTGTTGATTTTTGGAGGAGCCTGGTCGAGCTTCAAAGGCACAGATATCATCTTCGTTTCCATGGTTCAGATGCGAGAAACAAACTATTTGCTATTAGTTATTCGATTATACGCGCTGGACATTCCACTTTCTTATAGGTAAATATATTCCATTTTGAGTCGTTAAACAGTAAATTTTTCCAAGCAAAAATCTTCCGTGGTATTTAATAAAGAGCTCAACTTACTGAATTGGAATGATTATCGCGCACTTGATATATTCCATAGATGAGTTTAGACTGCTGAGCGGCTGCTAGTGTGAAATATAACGTGAAGTAAATTTTAGTTCGACTGGAAAACCGATCAGAAAAAGAAAGAGGGAATGCGGGCAGTGGGTTCTAATGGCAGTGAATCTTTCGAATCAGATGGCTAAAGAAAGTAGAGAACCATTCAATGAGTGTAAGAAAGAAGGAAAAAGATACAATTATCATGAAGATTCCTCTGAATGAGGAGTAAAGATTCAAATTTCGAAGGATTTTATTAATGTCTTAGACAAGGCAAAATGAAATCAGACATAAGTAGTGACAGGCATGATATGTTTGGCGGAGAAGTCGTTGGAAAGGAATAGTGAGTTTTTCGAAATTGTCTCTAAAATATTACCAAAATTTGATAAGCTAATCGTCTGTAGTATGTATAGCATGATTTGAGGTGAGGGTTTGGAATAATCTCTTGTATAGAGATGAAAAATCGCAGTGTATCGTATTGAAAAAAAAAAAATCAATTGAGGGTTAGTGACTCATGCAGTTTAATTTGAGCAAAGCACCTTAGCTTTATAAAAAATAAAAAATTTTGGAGCAATAAATTGCTCAGGCACTCTGTATGCATCGTGTTTCTAAAGAAAAGTTATCAAAGCTTTAGTATGAAGGAGAATTGCTTGAAATCGTGTTGACTGAATAAATTTAGTGTCTAAAATGTAAGTGAGAATTCATGAACTAACTGACTGGTCTCTAATCTCAAATCGTTGAATGGATAGTTGGCTAATCGAAGCTTTTGCTGATGTGGATAGATTTTTCGGTTCAACATTGCATGTAATGAGGTTTATATCAAATTTAGGCATTTCATGAGCTACTTACTTAAATGTCTGCCCGCAATTCTCTATTAAATCACAGAATTGTTAGCTAATTGCTGCATACACTTGAATACAGATATTAGTTCTGTATCATCTAACTCCAACAGTGATTTTACCTCGAACAAAGACCATTTCTCTTGCTTTTCAGCAGGCTTTTTGTTGGTATATATGCATGAGGAGGTGCAGTTGAAGGCAGTGCTCTTGAGAAGCCGACGATTAACAAGTAACCTCTGTACACTTACAGACTTTCTTGAGCTTTATTTGCTTAAACAGTGGCCAGCGAGCGTCATGTGCGGCATTCTGATTCATTCAATCATAACATCAAAGAACTTTCATACTACGTCATGAAGACTACAACTAAGACAACTACAACATCCTACACCACAAGTATTGGCAGCAGCTAACCCATCCTGGGGAAAAGGAGATTTGAGCAAATTTTTTTCTTTTCTAAGGCGATACCGACTCACAATCAAGACGTTTCTTTAAAGATTAGTTGTGCTGCTATTCGCACATTGAAACCTCCTACAATATTTCCAAGCTCATTGTTGAGTCACTGCTTATACTCTAATTAAAAAATAATCGAAGCAGGAAGCTTAATTAAATCTCACGAAGTATATAGTATGACAGATCTCATTATGAATGGTAGAGATATATAGCCTCTGTATCTACAAAAAAAAAACTTCGATAAATCCTCTGACTCAATCAATCCAATAGCATTGCAAGCGCACAAGTACTTTCTCTAAATGTATCCAATTAAATAATCTCTTTACCAAGATAAATAGATTTTAATACGTTGCTACACTTTAATTAGTTCTCAATTGAACAGAATGAGTGAGATGAGCTCTCACCATTATTTTCTTGTCTGTCTCTTCATCGTTTCAATAATCACCTTGGCAAAATCCCTCCAAATCTATGTCGATAACAGCTATTTGGGTTCTACCAGTGATGGACAGGAGCTTACGCCTTTCAAATCGCTATCAGATGCTATCAATTCAGTAGCGGATTCGAACACTCTGCAACTCGCTTCAATTCAATTGACTCTTGGTACGGGAGACGCTACACCTTATACCTTTGGGACTCAATCGCTATCTCCTGGCATTAACACTGATTTTTCAATAATTGGCAGCAGTTCTACATCTCTCAGCGATTGTGAAGGATTCCCTTCAATCCTCCTCTCTTCGTCCTCGTATTTCGGTCTCAGCGAGTCTAGCGCATCATCATCTCCTTCTATTGACAGCAAATTCGTTCTATCGGGGATTAAGATCTTTGTTGATGGCTCAGTTTCTTCTTCCTTTGCAGTATTTATGGTCGGAGGCGCCTACGAGCAAATTACTTTGCAATCGGTTTGCGTAATTGACACTTACGACTCAGCGCAATCGCCTAATCCGCTCACATTTTCATTTTTCATGGCATCTAGACTGAATCTAATGGCTTTGAGCATTACTACTCAAGGTCTGCTGACTTTCGACATCCAGAAAATCTCACAGCAATTGCAGATTAGAGAAATTGACGCCAAATTCAGCCAAACGATAGCTTGGCCTCAAAACCGACCGATGAGCTACTTCACAATCACTGAGGAGGCAACTTCTACACTGGAGACAGAGGTGTCTGATGTTTCAATTACCTGCAGTAGTAGTCCAAGCGCGAGTAGCTATCTTACTTCCTTTCTCTCGTTGGATGCTGCAGGAACTTTCAGCGTGTCAAATTTAGCCATTAGCCAATGTAACGCTTTACTTGCCTCGGATTTCTTGACGGCCACCGCGTCTTCTTCGATTTCTATGAACGGAATTACGATTGATGCATGCTCTTTCGAGATCACCCGCCCTTTCGAAGCAGCAGTCAGCTCGATGTTTTTTCGCTTCGGAGGCTCTCAATCATATGCTTTAAGTACCATCACAATAAAAGACTCTGTCTTTGATTTCGGTTCTCTCGACCATTCGGACTACCCCTCAGATATGTTTTACTTCACGACCCAGGCGGGTTCCCCTTCGATCACTGTAAACGCACTAAGCATTTCGTCGTCGCAGTTTCTTGAAGGAGAAGCCGCAATAGTGAATCTCGACACTGACATGCCGTATGATTCTCTTGCGATATCAGGGATTTCACTTCTCGACAGCATCATCGATACTCGATACGTGGTACGCACCTTGGTGCCTGGGACTATATACACTCTTCCGAACGTCCGCTGGCTTAATTTAGATGAGTACTGGGTGAATAACTGCACTCTCAAGTACTCTTATTTGCTCGCTATAATCCAACGTAACTCGCAAATCGGGATGAATATCACGGATAAAGAGTACTATAATCTCCAAAATTGGACGATAACGAATTCGATTTTTACAGTGAATAGTCAGAATACTGCCGATTGCTTCCTCACTAACAACGGAGCGTTTCTTTACATGATAAATATCACTATCCATAACAATACTTTCAATGGATCAAGCGCGATTGCTACGAAAATTGACTCTGGGAACATGGTGCTATTAAATGCGGTTTTGTCGAATAATACGCAGATTTCAAGCACGTTCTACACTGATATTGCCTCCGCGAACCCCGATCGGGTTTATCTAACGAATCGGAGCATAGGAACGCCTGACGGCGACTTGATGAGGCTCTGCCGAATAACTTTTTGGCAAAACGTGACAGTAACAGACAATAACTTAACTGACTCCAGCGGGATACTCAATGTGGCAGTTCCATTGCTGGTGTTATATAACAGCACCTTTTCTAATAATTTGCTTCAATCGAGCGATACCCGGCTCCTTACGGTTGCAAGTTACACCGCATTGGGTCTTGACGCTGGGTATAACGCGTACGTGACCGATCCGACGACCGAGAGCTTCCTGTATTCGTCTTTTCCGCTTATCCTTCAGTTTTTAAACCGTGGGACGCCTGGCACAGCGGGGGTTCCAGAGGACCAAGTTCATCTCTATATCCTCGAGGACGTAGTGATCTCCTCGTGTTCCCTCGCGAATCAGGCCGGTGTGATCGAGATAACAGACTTAAACGAGCCTTCAACAGGTATTCATTTCTACAATGTGAACGCGAGCGGCTTTGATGACTACCCAGACGCTCATTCATCAGACGAAACAAACGTGTTTACCTTCCTTATGCATTATGATACAATCTCGTACTTCCGCATTGAAAACAGTAATTTCCAAGGCATCCGAGGCACTGGGACGTTTATGAAAATCGGGACGCTTCTACACGATAGTACGTTCATTTTTCGGTCGAATGTGATCAAAGACGCGCATGGAAGATCGGTGCTGGAATATCAAAACCAGGAGACAACAGCAATAGAGATTTCTAACAGCGTGTTCGATGATATCAGCGCCAATGGGACTTTCTTCTACATTTCAGTTTTCCTTATGTCCGGCGATTTGATCATTGCTAACAACACATTTTCAAATTGCCATGTCTCTTCCAGCAGCGAAACCGTCAACCAATTGAACATGATGCAGATCCAAATCTCTCAAACTGCGAGCGAGATGTCGATCTCCTTCACAAACTGCTTGTTCTCTTCATCGACGCTCACGACAACGAATGATTTCGTGCGCAATGTGTTTTATAACTCATTTCTTTTCCTTTCAGCTGCGTAAATTCCATTGCATTTTGAGCAGGTCAGTTTTGATAACATCGGAGTGTTTTACGAGGATTCTTTGATAAGAGTGAGTACAAATCTCGTGAATTTCAAGGACTGCTCATTTTCTAACATCCTCACCTTCGAGGGTACCGGCATGATCTCCTTGGCATTTGAGGAAGCGAATTTTACTGGCTGCTCATTTACGAATATCACCGGATCCAGCGATAAATACGGCTCGTTACTTTATCTCTCGAACTCGATTAGCCAAGGTTTGACTAGTTTTCAGCTAGTCAACTCCTCATTCACGAATATTCTATCAGCATCGGCATCTGTGCTCTATGTAGGTCAAGCCCTCATGAATATAATCGTGGAGGAATGCACATTTATGAATGTACTAACAACAGCAGATGCTGCGGTTGTCTTTGCGAAAACTCAGTTTGAAAAGTTTAATATTTCTCAGATAACCATCGATTTCGACGACACATTCACGACTTTAGGTTTTCCGGACCCTTACAACACCTCCTCGTCCAGTGCCCCTCCATTCGTTCAGGGCTCATTCCTCAAAGCCACTGGAATCCAATTGAGCTCTGGAGCGACGTCGCTGATCATCGCTGATGTGTCGTTGCGAAGCTTAGATAACCTATTTGGCATCTTTTTAAACATTTCCCAAGGCCCGGAAACCGCGTTACTTCTTCGTAATTTTACTCAGAAGGGAGGTTTGAGTGACCGAAGGTTACTATCCTCCAGTTCGGCTTCAATGGGATATGGGTTGCTTGTTGTGGATAGCAGCTGGGTTGAATTGGAGGGCGTGACGTTGTCGGGTTTCAGCTTAGTTGATAATTCTATTATCAGTGTGAACTGCTTGCATGATAAACCAACGAATTTAACTCTGAGTGCCTCAAGTTTTAGCTTGATCACTCTAACGAGCACTCTTCGGACCCTCAGTGCGCTACGGATAATGGCCTCGAGCTCGTTTTGTGGACACAGTATTCATATCTCGTCCACCAATTTTACTCAAATTACTTCTAATACGAATGGCTCTGTTATCTTGAATTTACAAGAGCCGAAAAGCACGTCTATGGCAGTCGTAGATTCACTTGTTGTGAATAATTGCTCATTTAGTAAAAACTCCGCTTCTTCTGGAGGAGCCATGTACTTTGCCTCCAAGGCTCCCAATTTCACCACTATCGAAATTCAAAACTCTCAATTTACTCAGAATTACGCGTCGGCGCAAGGCGGCGCACTTTGGCTCAATCTTCCCTCGCTTTCTCTCTCCGACTGCTTATTCACGAGCAACCAAGCGCTGCTGAGCGGTGGAGCTATCTACACGAATATTCCTCTGGACTTAGTGCAGTTAGAAGCCAGCAATAACACGAAATTCCTCACGAATAGCGTGGTAGAACAGTATGGAAAAGACTTAGCCTCAGACCCCATTTCACTCGGGGTTGCTCTCAATTCTGACGATTTACAGTCTCAGATGATCCAGTTAGATTCTACCAAGTCTCCTGTCACGCTACTAAATGTTTCTTCATTCGGGCTTCAAGCAGTGAGGATGGATCTTACTATCTACGATGTGTTCGGGCAGGTCGCAATCGATAACACCTCACCGAAAAAAATATTCATGATCGTTACTTCCTCCTTTCCAACAGGGATGTTCACGTACCTAAACTGCTCATCCACCGGCTGCTCGATCCTCCCGTCCGACCTTCAATTCGCAGGGAAGGCCGGCGAGAACGTCCAACTGCAAATCTCCTACGAGTCTCCTCTAGCTGAATTGAACTACACGCTAAATGTTGTTTTGAGAGCGTGCTTGCTCGGAGAAATAAACTCGACCGCGACAGGCCTTTGCAATGTTTGTCCTCCTGCCAAATACTCATTAGATCTCCACGACGAGCATTGCAAGCCATGCATGCACGGTGCAGTCTGCAACGGAGGAAGCTCCATCATCGTCCTCAACGGATATTGGAGAGCCAACACAACGTCCAGTAACGTGATAGCATGTCCTGACGAAGCCACGTGTCTCGGAGGCACAACGGAGATGTCTTGTCTCACTGGCTATATGGGCCCGCTCTGCCAGCAGTGCGATAATAGCTTAAATTACGTGCGGTCTTCTGGCGGGAAATGCGGTCTGTGTCCGAGCTCACTCGCAAGGAACATGGCAGCTTTAGTAGGGACGTCATTACTGACGGCTCTGTACCTCACAATCTTCATTTATATTACGATTTCGTCCAATAGATCCTTCTACGTGAACTTAATCCTAACCGGACAGCGTGTCCCCCGAGCTGGGCCGTTCTTCACGTCTCTTACGAGTTACTGTCAGCTGTTAAACATCCTAATCTCCCTTGATAATACTCTCGCGGCGAGCTTCGGGTTCGGAAGTTTCGTCGGAAACCCGTACGAGGTGGTGTTTTTTTCTTCGGATTGCGCGCTGATTTCGACCGGCTTGAAAATATTTGAGGCGGTCCAATGGCGGGTGGTCATCTCGACTATCAGTCCCTTTGGCTATTGGATATTCTGCTCTACATTGCTCCTGATAGTGAGGAAATTTTCCAAAGGGGATAACAAAAAAGGCCTCAAGCTCGTGAAAGTCAAGCAGATACTCGGGATAAGCTTCATCTGCATGTTTATCCTCCAGCAGCCCAGCATTATCCGAGGTCTGATCGAGTTTTTTAATTGCCAGAAGCTCGATCCCGATTCTCCTGCCACATATATGGTTAATAATCTGAATATCCGATGCGATTCAGATGAATTTGTGAGTTATAAAATGAAAGCCATGATTCCATTCACCATCGCCTGGGGCGCCGTAATCCCTGTGACAGCGTATTGTTTGCTACACTACAATAGAAAGAAGCTCAGACAGGAAACCATCAGAGTTATCCTTGGAAGTCTGGTCAATGAGTACAAAGATAGGGTGTACTACTGGGGCGTTGTGTTGATTATACTGAAAGAAGTGCTCTTGCTTGTGGCCAATGCGCTAAACGAGGACGTGGATTCGAGGATAATAGGCGTTCTCTTGATATTGGTAGTATATTTTTACCTGCTTATGTCAGAAAAACCGCAGTTCAATGCCAAGCACTATAAAATCGAGCTCTATGCAGTCACGGCGCTGATGCTGACCGCTGTTTTCATCCTTTTAAGAAGACTAGCTGGTTCTCAGGTCATTCAGATCATTTCCCTGATCTGCCTAGTTTTCGTGAACTGCGCGATTGGGTTAGCGTATTTGAGGATAATTTTGAAATTGTTGTCGTCGAATAAAAAGGGGAAATTCGATAAATTCGTCGATAAGATTTGCTGCTTTGCACCAGCCAAACTCGTGAAGAAAACCTCGCGACTGGAAGTGAATCTCCGGTCAACGAAAATCAGGTCAGCGAAACAAATGGAAGAGGATAATATCAAAGGGGAGATGAAGGAGGCGATTGAAATCGATGAGCGTCCGAGGAAAATTAGCGATAGAATATCAGTTGATTCGAAGGACATAGCTCTGGTTGATGATCCAAAAGATGAACAATATCTGAGGAAATCGTTGCAGGATTTCCTGGTAGTTGAGAACGATCAGAGCGTGATGAACCAATCGGCGGATCATTTTTTTCTGTAGTGATAGTTTCCATCAAATTATATTTTTTTATTGATGTTTCACATCCTCGTAAAGATGTTGCGTTGCTTAATATTACTCTTTTAAAGGTATATCTATGGACTTCGAGTCTATTGTGTGAGGTGATGATCTGCGTGATTTATTTTCACTCAGATCTGTTTCACCTGGATATATTTTTTAAACCAATGATTCTGAATTGAATCTTCTCTTGAAAGTGAGTTATGAATATAGTCAAGACTAAAGGCCGCCAGCGAAATTTAGAGCTAATGAACATCTTATTTAGAAAGAATTTTTATTAACTTTCCTTTGAGCATTTCGTAAAAGAAATGATTGATAAATACGTAGTGGGTTGTCTCTGTCACCCTTAGCACATAAAGAATCCCTCTTCATTGATTTGTAAGTTACTGGTAAAATGTTATTATTGATGAAAGAATGAGCTTTAGAGAGAGAGAATAATATTGCTTTCGGGTAATTATGACTAACTAATCAGTAGCCTTAGTCATGCTGACAACGAAAATGCCCAAATAGCATAGCTTAAGATGAGAGCTAATTCAATCTACAAATATTCATTTAGACCTTTATGCTTTCCTAATCAATAAACTTTTAATTTCAGTTTTCAGCGTTGAGATACATCCCAAATGTAATAAAATTCTATCATAAATAGATCATAGTCATTGCTATTATTAACCTCGAAGATTGAAAATATTTCGCGCAGCAGAGGGCAAGCAATCAAAACATTAACTAAACGAAAGAGCTAAACACTCAAACGAATTATCTTAATCTAACGATCGATTTATTACCAATAAAGTCAGTACTCATTTATTTTTTCTGTAGTTAATTGCATACAATATTCATAACACGAGCTGAAAAAAATATAAAATCTAATGTTTTTCATTATGACTTCTCAAGAAATCTCTTAGAAAGCTCTCTCGAAAACTTCCCCTTCAAAAATCAGTTGATTTCCTTGTTTCTACATGGAATAAAACGCAAAATTGCTTCTATAAAAGTCATTTCATTGCCAGTTTTTAAGAAATTATTCCTTCGATTTCGATTCGACCCTACGTTTGCAGCTAAATGCTTTACTGAACAAAAATAAAAAGCCAAAAATTTACAAATATTGTTATGATTCCTGAAAGAGAGCCTACCGTTACTTCAAGCACAATATCGAAATGGAAAATATTACGATTCCTTGATGCTGGAGCCAACTCCGAGTACGCCTTTATCATTTCACATATACTGATCTATTCAATAAATAGAGCCTACATCGCTGAAGATCCTGAGGACAGTAAGGCCGTAGTGCTTAAGGTCACAAAGCTTTCAATGAGTTCGGCGCTGAAACGCGAAGCGACATTTTTAAAATCGCTCGCTCATGAAAATCTCATCGGTTTCAAGGATTATCAGGAGTCAGTCGAAATCGAGGTTTCTAATACAAAAACAGCGAAGGTCGCTCTGCTTGCGCTCGAGTACGCGGAGAACGGCGATATTCTCTCGTTAATCCAACAGAAAAAGCGCCTACCAGAGAAATTAGCTCGATCTTATTTCCAGCAGATAATCAACGCATTAGCTTTTCTCCATAAGAATCACATCGCGCATAGAGACATCAAGCCTGAGAACCTGCTGCTTGACCGCGATTATTGCATCAGGCTCGCAGATTTCGGCTTTGCTGAAAAAGTCATCCCAGGCCAAAAAAGCGTCAAGATTGTGGGAACACCCACATACTTCCCTCCAGAAATGCATGAAAAACTGCCTCATTCACCCGAGAGCGCGGATCTATTCGCAGCGGGAATGATCTTGTTCATCTTAGTGAGTGGGTACATGCCGTTCGAGTCTGCTCATCAAAGTGACAAGGCTTATCGTCTTTTCCGAAGAGACGTGGATAGATTTTGGAGTTTTCATGAGGGGGTGATGAAGAATAAGGACCCTAATTTGAAATTCAATCAGCAGTTGAAGGACCTGCTGAATAGAATCTACGACCCGGACCCAGAGAAACGAATTAGTCTCGAGGAAATCCATTCACATAAGTGGACGCAGGGGGAAACAATAGAGAATTCCCTTATAAAGGCGTGTGTTTCGCAGCTTCCATAAAATGAATACAAAATTGTTGAATATCCCAAGGATCTGTTCATAATTAGACTTTTAAATACTGGAACAGTCTATTGGATCGCTGGGTTCGGAAGAAATAAGTTCTCAGGATCTTGACTCTTAAGCAATTACAGTTTATTGTTTTTTTTTTAGATGATGATATAAATAAATTCTTAATATTTGATTTAAATATTCATATATTTCAGCTCAATGAGTTATGTTGGGCGAATGAGATTCCGATAATAAATAAAATATTACTCGTAATCGTTTATTGTCTCTATTGGGAAAATTTAAATATCACCCTGAATACCGGTTCGCTCAAATGAAATCATGTTTCAGGCCTTGCTGTAACTGAAATTTCAATGAAGAACAGGTAACACGTAAGAAAAGGAAAAAGAAGAGCCAACCGGTTTTTTCTTTGTGCTTTATAAAAGATTTCAATCACTGCATTGAATGTAACAAATTTTCCTGCGTTTCAAAGTTATGAGTTAAATTTTTGGAACTAAAGAAGCAATTGAGATACCAAGCTACATTTCATTTTGGACAATCGGCTATTCAATAGCCAGGCTCTGAGGCAGCGAAGTAAATTTTCGGCTATACAGAAAAATTATACTTCGAAAGGAAAATGAGAAAGAAGTCGAATCGTAACAGATCCAAAGAACCCATTGGCTCGATGAAGCACGGACTTTTTCGAAATACCCTCGAAATAGCGCTAATACTGTAATCATCTCATGGCAGAGTATTTCATAGCTTTTTACAACAGCAAGGAAAGCAACAGGGATACTCTAATTTAGATATTACAAAGCTTTTCCAGACACAATGGCTCATTGGTCCGAATGTGTTTGATACTAAATTGGTCTGCAGAATAGAAGTCTGGAATTACGTTACAATCAAACATAAGGCAATATCGGAGTTCTCAGCTCCTCTTATTTCCCTTCACATTAGGACTCCTTTTTTCGATCTTTCTCGAAGGCTTTAAAATTCGGATCAACCTAAGCCGTTTGCGACCAAATTATTTTATTCCAAGTAAATCATTCCTTTCAAATCACCCTCGATAGAATGCTAATTTTTCATTCATGTCGGCCTGACATTGGCTGTATGAGACAAAAACAGCATTCGTGGTCTCACCACGTATATTGAATTCATCATATGGAATAGCCTAGCCAAGTTTTAAGAAGAAATTTTCAGAAGGGAATAATTTGATCTTGTTTGATAAGCATACAATCCAGACGAAGAATTAACCAAAAAAAGTTTCTCCTCTCTTAGCTTCTCGTTGTGTGGCCTTAAGTAGTGAATTAAGTCGTCAACTAGCTCAAATAAATCAAGTTTAGAACTTATCTACCATTAGATTACCAAAAAAAAACCATTGCTGTATTGCTTTGTTCGTTTCGAAGACCATTAATCGTTTTCTAGCTGGAAATGTAGCTGAGAAGATCACATATCGAGAACTTACTAACTTTATATATATATTCTCCAATCCTCTCAAAAAAGTTCTTCTCATTATCGACTTCGCTAAATCCCGTTTCTACTTCTATCTGGATATGAGCACCTGCACACCAGGACCATGAAAACCACGTTATAGAATCATAACGAAGGAACTTATACTTCTTAGCCTCCTCATTTGGATCGGCAGCATAGGACTACTAAAAACGTCAGGAATATTTCCATTCCTTTCTCTCAGAGGTCGAGGAGGGCCAGCTAATCGAAATAATATGCTTTCTATCTATTTGGCGGAAATTTTTTCTTGCTCATGAGTGAAATGAAATATATATACGTCAATTAACATTCTTAAGCTCTGTCAGAACGTTCGCACAGTAATTTCAAAATTAATTAATATTCAGAAAGATCTTTAGCCATAAAACTTCAAACTATGAAAAATTGCTTGTTGGTTTCATTGGTGTCAGTCATTGCTATCCTCCTTTTTCAAACAGCTAAGCTGATAGAGCCTTCTTCTGTCAATGAAAACTTGAAAAATTTTGAATCGAGTCGCCTGTTGGCAGAATCTCAAGTTCATTTGACTCCAGGTTCGAAATGCGAGGTAGATGAAAACGGTCAGGACCCTTGTCCAGAGCCGTATTACTGTACTGGAGGTGTTTGCAAGCACAAAAATATATTTCCTGACATCTGGGGTACTGAAATCGGTGGGTCCATAATGGTTCTCATCATTATCGGTTTCTCTAGCGCAGGAGGCGTTGGAGGTTCATCATTCGTGAGTCCTATTTTCATTCTAATGTTTGGTTATACGGCCAATGAGGCTGTTAGACTTGTTTATGAGGTTGTTTTTGGAGGCTTGATTTCAGGCCTCGCGCTCAAAACCTTCCTCAGGGAACCTAAGTACGGTCGGCCAGTGATTATCTATGATATTGCTGTCATTTGTGCTCCTTTATTGAGCTTGGGCGCGAAATTCGGGACTCTTGCAAATGCCGTCCTGCCTGAAATAGCTATTGTGATCCTCATGTGGTCCACTTCTGTACTTGTGCTCAAAAGCATGTGGAAAAACATCAAAAAAAATTTACGTCAAGACCGAGAGGCTCGCGCGAAAGAGCATCGAGCTAAAGAAATTGAAGCTCAAAGAGAAAACGAGACCAATCAAGAAGTGAGAATTAACACAAGTCCCGAATCGAGAATTGATACTAGCCCTACAGCTCTAAAAAGAAGTGACGACAACCCTCAAATGAGGATTGTTGAAGTTCGGCCTTTTCAAGATTCCACTTCCAGTGTAAAAACAATGGAAACCATTGTTGATTCCAAGATACCCATTGTCGTAAATAACCCTCTATTGAAAGACCTGCTGAAGAGAGAAACTCGGAGATTTCCTTGGGAATATTATAGTCAATTCATCACTTATCTCGCTCTCACTTTCCTGCTCCAAGCTATCAACGGAAGCCGGGGCGCATCCTCGATCGCTGGGATTGAGTATTGCGATACGAACTATTGGCTTGTCTATTGCCTCGGTAATATTATCCTCTGCTTGATTTTCTGGTTCATGGGAGTCATGACTGTAAAGTCCAAAATTATAGCGCGGGAAAAAGCTGGCATGGATCTGTCCGATGAATACAAGCTCACTCGCTCAAACGTTTGGAAGCTGAGTTTGATCGCACTCATTGTTGGATTCCTTGGAGGTGCAGTCGGTATGGGAGGTGCGACGCTTGTTGTCCCTTTGCTTTTGAGCTTTGGGATTCCGCCGATAAGAGCGACAGCAACCGCCTCGTTTTTGGCTATCTTCACGTCTTCGACCTCAGTATTCGTCACTTTGGTCTCGAAGCGCGTGACGATCGTTGACGCGGTGTATTTATTTGGTATTGCATTTGTAGGCGCGACGGTAATCGCAAATCCTATCGTTTATTATACACAAAAATACAAAAGAACTGCTGTTTTGACGATTATCCTCTTCTGTCTATTATTTATCACCCTATTGTATTTCCCAGCTTATGAAACCTGGAGGCTCGTCGTGGCGAAAGATGAAACGCTGGCTGCTACAGCGTTATGTTGAGGTTCTGCTATGGGAAAAGATCCCAGCTATTGAGTTTATTTAATCATTAAGGAATATTCATTATTTAATAAAGTTGTGTCTTTATCTCTCATTAGTAATTCTCATGTGCAAAATAAAGTTCTTTCATATGATTCGTGTTTCTCTAACATCCAAAAGGATTATCTATATCAATTTCACAACAAGCTTGATTCTAACATAGCGAAACGAGTCGCAAAATCAATTCGGTTCAGCAAACAACTGACACGGACTACATTTTTGTTAAGGAAAGGAGAAGAAAGGTTACTCATGGCATTTGGTTGGCTCTAAAGGCGTTTTCAACCCCATAAGATCTCATGAAGTTTGGTGTAGATTAGGCTTCATCTACCGTTAAAGTGGCATTCCTCCGAAATTTTTTTTGAGACAAATGAGCAAGTAGACGATAGTCAGTCTTCGAAGAGATGAAATAAATTTTTAATGTCATAGGAAAATTTATTGAGGAAAAAAATGAACAGGAGCCGAATTGCAGCAAAAAAAAAGGCTTCATCGCTGTTTGGGACTTGCATTGGACTTTTTACGAATTAACCTCGTTATAGCACTCAATCTAACAATGTACTCTTTAATGGCAGAGTCATCTCAGAGCTTTTTACAACAGCAAAGAGATCGATAAAAAAAAATTCCACTCAATAAGCTTCTAATATGAGGATTTAGATAATACACGTCCACATTTACAAAAATTTATAAGTGCATAATGGTCATAGGTTTGAATGTAGTTGAAAATTAATTTATCTGCGTTTGGTGAGCAGGTGATTTCGTTACTATCTAACAAAAGTCAATATTGGAATTCTCAACCGCGCTTTTTTTCCTTCCTCAATTAATTTCCCTTTTTAGATCTTTCTCAAAAATCTTTAGAATTCACACCAAAATAAGTATATTGCGATCAAGATTCTTTTATGTAAAATAGTTCCTTTGGAATTAGCTGATGAAATGGTAAATCTGCATTTCATATAAGCCTATTTATGGACAAAAGGAACCAAATATGAGCTCTTTTCTGGCTTGCTCCTTCTGCTGAAATCACACTCTAGCTTAGCCGGGCTTTAAGAAAAATTTTATGGAGGGCAAAATTTTGAAATTAGTGACATAAACACATAGTCCATTAAGATAATTCGCAAAAAAAAAAAGTATTCTTCTCTATTACTTCCTCGCTCTGCTATCGTGTGAGGCGAGTAAGCCATCAATTTGATCAACCAAATGCATTTTAAAGTCTTAGATAGCGTTAAATCTTAAAAATTCCATTGCTTTGATCATTTTGAAGCTCCATACATCATTTTCTCGCTGGAGAGGTTGGTGAAGTACTGCTAATTCTCTCATACTCGAGAAATTAATAACTCCATTAGCCTATCCTCACCGAAAAGAAATCCACATTAATTATGTTTCCAAATTCCCTCTTTACTTCCGCCTGGATCTGAGAAAAAAATGCTCTCCAGTAGCATAGAGCATGAATAATAATAGGCTTTAGAAATAACAAAGAAGGGAGCCCATCACTCAAAACCTGTTGAATTGGAGCTTCGACATAAGACTACTCAAAACGACAACAGAGCATTTCTATTTCAACCTTTCAAACATCTCAAGCATCAACGAACGCCAATCAAACGAATCATGAACTGCCAATTCAATCCTAAAAAAATTTTTTCCTGTTCATGATTGATTGGAAATTTTTATAGCTGCTTATTTGCCTCTCTTCGCGGCTGCGCACTATAATATAAAAGCTAATTAAAACTCAGAAAAGATCTTGATTCCTGTAACTCAACAGTTATGAAAAATCATTTGTTGTTTTCAGTCCTTATTATCCTCCTTTTTCAAACAGCTAAGCTGATAGAACCTCACTCAGTTCCTGAAAACTTGGCATCTTATGAGTCTAAAAGCTCAGATAGTCGCCTTTTGACAGAATCCACAGTTCATTACTCACCAGGTTCCAAATGCGAGATAGGTAGTGACGGCCAGGATCCTTGCTCAGCGCCATATTACTGTACTGATGGTGTATGCAAACACAAAAATATTTTTCCTGACATATGGGGCAGAGAAATCGGTGGATCCATCTTGATTTTAATCATTATAGGTTTCTCTAGCGCAGCCGGTTCTGGCGGTTCGACTTTCGTGAATCCTATCTTCGTTCTATTGTTCGGATATACCGTCAATGAAGCCGTTAGACTCGTTTATGAGGTTGTTTTTGGAGGTTTGGTTTCAGGCCTCGCGTTCAAAACCTTCCTCCGAGAACCCAAGTATAACCGGCCAGTGATAGTCTACGACATTGCCCTCATTTGTGCTCCTTTGCTGGGCTTGGGAGCGAAACTCGGGACTCTTGCAAACACTGTCTTACCTGAGATAGTTATCGTGATCTTCCTATGGTCCACCGATGCACTCGTCTTCAGGAAAATGTGGAAAAACATTCAAGAAACCCGGCGCCGTGAACGAGAGTCCCAAGTCAAACCTGAAGTTAAAGAAATTGAAGCTCAGACAGCCCACGACCACAGTCCTGATGCGGTAATTGATACCAGTCCTGGAGCTCTAAAAAGAAGTGATGACAACGCTCAAATGAGAATTGTTGAAGTGAGACCTTTTCAAGATTCCGCTGCGAGTGTAAAAACAGCGGAACCTCTGGGTGATTCCAATCTACCCATTGTCGTCAACAACCCTCTATTGAAAAACCTGTTGAAGAAAGAAACTCGGCTGTTTCCTTGGGAATATTACCTTCAGTTTATCGTATACCTCGCTCTCAGTTTCCTTCTTCAAACTATCAACGGAAGCAAGGGCGCACCCTCGATCGCTGGTATCGAGTATTGTGATTCGAGCTATTGGGTTGCCTACGTACTCGGGAATATTCTCCTCGGCTTGGTTTTCTGGATTATCGGAGTCCTGACAGTCAAATCCAAGATTCGAGCGAGGGAAGAGGCTGACATGGACCTGTCCGGTGAATACAAGCTCACTCGCTCGAACGTTTGGAAGCTGAGTTTGATCGCACTTGTTGTAGGCTTCCTTGGAGGCGCGATCGGTATGGGAGGATCGACGCTCTTTGTCCCATTGCTGTTAAGCTTTGGTATGCCCCCGTTACGAGCGACATCAACCGCTACGTTTTTGGCTATCTTCACATCTACGACTTCAGTGTTCGTCTCTTTGATCTCGAAGAAAGTGACAGTCGTCGATGCGGTGTATTTGTTTGGAATTGCGTTTTTAGGCGCGACGGTAATCGCGAACCCTATCGTTTATTACACACAGAAATACAAAAGAACTTCTTTGTTGTCACTCATACTGTTTTACCTACTTTTGATTACCCTTACGTATTACCCAGGTTACCAAATCTGGAGGCTCGTTGTTGCGAGTTCAGAAACTGTATCTTCTTCGTCTTTGTGTTGATATAATTCGGTTTCGAATTATATCGTAACGTTAGGACACCTTAGTTTCAGAATCGTTAGGCAAATTTCTTATTTAATGGAGTAGTGCTCATCTAACAAAATCTAATATCAAATATATAAACCTTCCATAATCATTTCATAATCTGCTGTTGATGTATCCTCAAGAATCGTCTTTGTCTGTAAAAATTTCATCAAAATGCTCCATTTCAAATCATAAAAAAGTCCTCTTCCAATATATAAACCATTCACAAATTTCACGAGTTTATTGCATCTCATTGTTTGTTAAAGAAGATCACATTGTAACATACATAAATATAATCCTGAGTCAGCTGAGTCAGACTGAGGTTGGAGTAGTTCTATATGATCTGTTGTGAAGTTTACTTGATTCGATGGTTATTATATGAATTTGAGGAGCAGGCATAAATATACACAAAGATAAGACTCAAATAAAATAATTCAAGTTATAAAGAGATAGGATTTTAGCAACTATCAAAAAGCTCTCTGATAACCAAATTTCTCATGTCTAATTAAATTTAAACTCAGGGCTTAAAGATTAATTTTCAATTATATTTCTCTCTCTCCTCAAATCCTCAGGCGTTTCGGATCGCTATTTGCCTCCAGTGACTTCACCTCCCTCCAAATGAGTGGTATCGGTTGCATTGTGTTGGGTTACGATCTTCTTGCCGCTTGGGAGGGTTGTGGTGTTGGTGACGATAACATCGGTCTTAATGGTGGTTTCGGTGGTTTCTTCGCTTTCGCTTTCGCTTTCAGACTCGGATTCAGGCTTACTCTCGGAACTTTCTTCACTTTCCTCCTCAGTGCTTTCCTCAGATTTCTCAGCGCTTTCTTCAGACTTCTCAGGCTTTTCGGTCTCTTCTTCTTCGGCGGCTTTCGATTTCTCGGTGCTTTCTTCCTCATTGTCTTTCATTGGGATGATATTGATGACTGGAACGTTAATTGGTATCGTTGAGGTGCCTGGTTGAGTCGTGGCGGTTGAGGATGGAATGTTGGTGGTGATTATAGGGACATTGCTTTCCGTGGGAATAGTGTTTACCGGGATGGTGTTAATCGTAGGAATATTGCTGCTCATAGTTGGAATATTGCTGCTGATGGTTGGAATGTTGCTGCTCATAGTTGGAATATTGCTGGTAATCGTAGGACCTTGAGGCTGTGTGTCCACCGGAAGGAACTCTCCCGATCCAAAACCCGGACTCAAGGTAAATTGGATTTGCGCAGTCGCATGGATAACTCCAAGGAGCGCGAAACAAAAAATGAGAATTTTGAACGAGGCCATGTGCTTCTTCTTTGAATTTTTTGGATTTTATGAAAATTCTGCTCTACAAATTGAATATAAAGCGTCGATTACAATCAGTAAGTAAAAGTCAGTTTTGCTTCTCTGTTTTTACTTATCCTGCTATCGAAAAATTCGATTAAGGTGAGTAGATCATTCGAGTTAATTTACAAGGCGCAAGAGAGTCTAATTCAACTCATTTTGCACCATAAGTCATGGTTTAAAAGTCGAAATCTTCTAATTTGATCGAATATTTTTTTAGATAAAATCGTTACTGGTTTCTCAAAGCTATTTTGATCGAAACGGATACTCTGTCAGTGAATAGATATATTGAAACGGTATAGAACTATTATGCCTTAATATAATGAATACTTTTGATTATTTACTGAATAGCCAAGTAGAGCGAGGTCTAAGTCGGTTTTTTCTCAATTTTTGCCTGAGGCCCGATCAGCTGTCTAAGCCAATTACTAATTTGATAGAACTTTGTAAATTTGACTTGAATGCCCGTTAGATAGTCTTGAGAATGAAAAAACGATGACTTATTGTTACTATAAAGGAATATCTGTCTAAAATGGCTGTGAGTATGAGCAAGAGTCACTAAGACGAAAGAGCGAAAGTTACGGTTCACTATTAGCCTTGTCTGAAAGGCTTTGTTTGAGGGAGTATGTTGCTTGCGAAATTACTGGCCGATAAATCAATCTTTATGAGACACAATATTTTTCCAGAATTTCTCACAAAATGTAAAGGCGACGAAAGTCGAAAAATGGTCATTGAAAGCTCGCTAATTTACGAGGAATCTTGGTCTGAAGAAGATAGCGAGGCTCGAAGATATAGTGCATGAATTATGAGAAAACGAATGGAGAAGATAGAGGTTATTTGGAGTGATTTGTAATTTTGAGTGTCTTTTTTTGATAGCTCATGAACAGTATAGTATAAATACGAATTTTTTTTTTTTAATTTCTACTGAATCTCCGAAAAATTCTATGAATGCAAAAAATATCCAATATTCAAATTTTCCTCTCACAAGGAAGATCTCTAAGTGCTGACTTCATAGCCATGGTTCTCATGACAAGAGTAATTAAATAGAGGAATATGAATGATATGACAGATAAGGGTGTTCATGACTGCATGAAAAAAAATTTTTAAAAAATGTGTTTTCTAAATTGGAATTTAAAGTTATCTCCGAAGCAGTTAGAGAGGGGATTTTGTGCCTTTTGAAGCGTGCCCCAGTAACTGTCAAGTACCTTGCTGGAGAGAGTGACTGTGCATAGATACTAGCCACGAAAAGACCTAAATTCATCCAAAATAATTTCGGAAGAAATTTCGTTCTTTTATTAAACTGCTCAAATCCATTATTAAAGTCATAAGATCATTAGTATTCAGAGAGAGAAACAACTGGTGTGGTTAAAGTGCTCAAGACAAAATTAGTCGTAGAATAGAAAGTAGAAATCACAATGGTTTCGTCAGGACTGCCTCAATACACTATAAACTACTTGCGGTTGAAGGGCAGGGGCGAATTACAAGGAATTCCATATAAAACGAAGAAAATCTGTCTGGCTGGGTATATTTGAAAAAGTATTTGTTTGAACACTCCATCCCATACACGGCATCCTAGGATCAAGGGATGAGGACTCTATATTCGTTTTCATTGGATTTGACGCTAAAATTTTGGAATTGATCATAAGTCATTGAAGGAAAGAACGAGAACAAAAGAAGGTGCGATGCTGAAGGATTACTCATGGACCAATCAATACGGAATCCATTCACGAACTCTTATTGATTCAATGAAAACAAATAACCAAATAAATAACGAAAATCGATTCATAGGTCGAGGTTTTGCCTTATTATCCAAAACGAAAACTGAACCCTGCTTTCGAAAAAAAAGTAGTTGGACCTCTTGCCCGCAGAGACGACTAAAAAGTGCCTGTTGCTTTCTCAGTAAGGAATTTTTCTTTCTGATCCATCGAATTTGTTCAGAAAACTAATCGAAATATTCGAGTATATTAGAAGTTCTAAAAAGATACCTGTTAAATGTAAGACGAATGGATATTAACTAGCACCCCAACATGTCTTTTATGGCAGAGAGCCTACTTTGAGATCGGCAGTTTCGAGCGGGTGTTGCATGTTTGATGCTCTTGTTAATATGTTGAAGGCTCTATTCTCTTCATATAAATACTTTTTGACATCCTTTCCAAGAGCTTAGATTGCTGGGATTGATCCTTTCAGAGCTTTGATGATGGCCTCCATATGAGAGAGGTTTTCGTACTTATCAAAGGGCTTTGTGCAGGAGCTAAATATAAGTGAAAATTTCAAACAGCATGTGATCGATTCCTGATCTACATGGTAGTCTTATCCGACTCTTCAGCGCACATCTTGATGGTTTAGTTCTGGATAAGACTGTTTTCAGACTTAGGATAAAAGAATTGAAAGCAAAAGCGAGAAATTTCGAACGATAGGAAGCAAACTTTCGAAGTATCAAACACATTTAAGCTTCAGCTCGAGTCCCTCTATAACTGTAGCTTTGCGAATTATCCTTCTTTTGAAACATTTTTATTCCACCTGAACAGGCTATTGCGTATTTCTCTCTGAAGATATGTCATGTCTAATTATTGGAACTGTTTTGTCAAATTTCAAGCACAAAGGAAACTTATGAATATTTACGTAGATCTCTCTGGATCAATTTAAAATGAATCACTTTTCAGAAAATTTCGTAATTTTTCAAAAACATGCTACACATCTCTAGCTAACTATTGCAATGATTTGTAACAGCTAATCGGATACTATTAGTAGGTGTGTCAAGTATTTACACTCTTTCACGCTCTTCTCATGAGTATCCGTCGGAAGAACGAATAAATCAGTAAAAAACTCTTTATAATCAAGTTTTTCTGTTTCCTTATCAAATGAACCGATCTAAATTCAACCGCAAATCTCACCAAAGTTCAAATTCTATCCACTCTCCATTAGGATCCGATCACTAACTTTACAAAGTAAGCAGATAGATCTCATTGAAAACTATATGCAAGAAATTCCAGGCTCTAAATACTAGTCACCACCTCACAGAAATTTGAATTGTCTTCTCTAAAAGTAGCCTCTCTGGTCATTTTGGTTTTGCTCATGGCTCCTCAATGACTATTTAGCACAGTAACCTGCCTTAGTTTCCTCTATGGAAGATAATTTCCGTTATTCTAACTCTTTCCAGCTGTATCTCAAATCAATTATCTGTTTTTGGTAAGCGTTTCTAAATGAAAATCAATTGTCTTAGATATTAAATAAAGTTAACCAACCTCTGAACTATGGCAAGAGCTATCACATTCATTGCGTTCCTCGCAGTCTACGCTGTCCTTTCGTCGGTCTCGGGACAGTACGTCTTGGAATCCAACTACACAGAGACCTTAATATTCAATTCCACGGTCACTACAGACGCAAATTTCGCTGATAACCCCCTATTGACGCGTACCGTCGAGGGAACAGCGATCATGCTTTGGGGTTTCTATACCTCAGAAGATGACACAGGGGCGACTACTCTTTGGGCCTCCCGAAAGTCGCTATACACCTCGAATTTTTCAGTTATTGCACAGTCTGATGTGGAAATCGCCTCTCTAGACAATACAACTTCCCTAGTATTCTCCTACTCTGCTAATGGATACGTCGGGGCTGCCTTTACCTCTCAGACCGTTTCAAATACCACAACCACAAATGCTGTGACTCTACTCACTTTTAAAAGCTCCATTCAATATAGCGACCCTCTTCCGACTCAAACCGTAATAACAACTGGCGAGTTGACCTATGAGGTCCATGAGATCTTCCACCATGACGATTATTTCTACATAATCTACTCGGCCACTGATTCAGATGGTAATCGAGGGATATATTTACAAGGGATAGCTCCAACCGCGCCAGATTACCCAAAATTCAACGAGCCCTTGGCAGTGAATCAGTCGGACATGGCGGATGAGCTCCACATCAAATGCGCAAAGGTTCCGCAGGTTCAGCTGATTTACTGTATCTACCGAGCAGTAATTACGAATGAAGATGATAACTCTACCACTAATGGAGTTTCTTTTATCACTGTAGATCTTAGTGCAGCGAGTACCAGTGAGACGCTGATTGCTAATGATACAGATGAGATTAGATACATTCCTGAGGACGTAATCATTAGCTCGGATGACGGTTACAAGGACCTTTTGCTTGTGTTTTCTGCCATAAACAGCACGAATTATGTGACCTCAATTGTTGGAATTAATGATACAGCGCCAGCGGAACCATATGAGCTGTTTGCTCTAGAAGATACCTACGATAATCTGACGCTAGCAGCATCGACGCCGTACAATTCCGGTTTCCTTTTAATTGCAAGCAATATTAGAGCAACAGACGGCGTTACAACAAAAACGTTGAATGTCATGAAGATATATGACTGGGAATTGGTATTGATATCGGATGCGGACACGTTTTTAAAATATGCTGGCATTATCCAAGGCATCAGGCTTCCAAACACTTCGTACCATGTATTGTTTTCAGATAGTTATGAGGCTCCTTGGGATGATGGGTATTTGGTCATGGTGAAGAATCAGACAAATCAAGTAACTTTTGCCTCGCTAATCGAAATGAGACTCTCTCTTGTGGTGCTTTTATTGCTCTGTATCTTGTTGTAAACGGGCCTTAGCAATGTACCCAGTTTTATACATATATGAACAGAAGTTACATATGCTGGCTAATGCCTAAGTTGAAAAATAGTGTTTTTTTAGTAATATAGTTAAGGGAACGTAATTAAGCAGGCGGAATAATCGAGATATTTTCCTCCAATGAGTTTCTACCTATCTTGGCTGCTCTATCTTTTCGTGAATTCGCACTTTTTTTGCCATTTGCTTTGCCAGTGTTAAAAGATAAAATTTCAGAGGATGCATAGAGAAGACATTGAAGAAAATAAGGCCTAAATCTCACGCGCTTAAACATGAACCTGAAAAATTTCATTTTGAATTGAAAATTTCCATTTGATTTGTTCATTAACGAGTCTGAAAAGAACACAATACTAAAAAAAAAATACGCTACTGCATCCGAAATGCCTAGCTTTATCTGATTTTTGTTTCTCCAGATTCTATTATTCCTAATTTTTAATCAATCAACCACCATCTCAAAAGAAAAAAATTCTGCAGCAATCAGCAATTTCTTACTTTAATGACCCTGATAATGAGGCTCAATGAGCAGCAACTGCACAAACTCGAATCCTGCGTCCATTCGAGTACATTGATTTAGATACTACTTCAAATGCAGATATTATTGGCCAATAACAATATTTATTTGCTAAAAACCCCAGCTCGAGTCTCTGAAGGCTTCGAAAGAAATTAGAAAAAGATCACATCAAATGATCAGATTATTTAATTTGAAGTCCTTAAATAAACTAAGGAACGAGCAAAAAACAGGCATCACTCCTCATGAACAGTCTCCAGCAACTAGATCCAACCTCTGACAACCTCCACCAATCTGCTCGGAGCTCTCAGTACCTAAATCTTCCGCTTCCTAGCCATAAGCCGACAAAATCTTTAAAAGAGCTCATCGGTCCTTCTGCGCACCCAAAGGCTCTGAGCAATCCGACTACTCCAGCAGGTTCAAAAGCCAGTCGCATTTTGAACCAAACTGGTTCTTCGATCCTCGGGGTAAGGAAAAGTATGATCCTTGGAGACGACCATGGAACTATCCTCGACGCGAATCCGAGGTCAGAGAGACCAGAATACATCTTCGGAGAAAAACTCAAGGAATTTAGTCAAAAAAGCTCGACTAATAGAGAATTTCCTTATCCGAGAGGCTACACCAAGCCTCCTCTGTCAAAGATGGCTGGAGATATACTTGATAATCTCAAGGAGCAGCTTTCAGCAACACCCAAAGGGATCAGAAATTTGCATAGTCTGGATAAAAGCAACGATACTACCCTACGAAGGGCGAGTTTCCTCTCAATGCCGCATGATTTTACCGTAAAGACCCGTATGAGCGCCAGTGTCAGCTTGTCCTCAACACCAGATGGAGAAAAGGCCAAAATACGCAAGCCAAGTCTCTTTAATTTTCACATCGACGAGAACAAGAAATTGGTCCAAAATAACTCTCTTAACCAATCCGAATTGAAGAACGAGAAGGAGATGCCGGTAGAAAGCATACTGCCAAAGGATAAAAAACGGGAGATTCTCAAGAAGAAAAACCTGTTGGTGAAAAGAAATATGAAAACTGAGATAAAACGTTACGATTTTTGAAATCCTGGTGTTTTTTTTTTGTAAAACATTTCGGTAACCCGAGCGAAGTTTGAAATTTTTTATTTTTGGTATCAACCAATGAGGTTGGTAGAATAATAATTCGTATTTTCTTTCTTCCCTATCAAATTTACTGTTGTTTATGTTTACTAAATATTCTCATATCCAAAAAAAGAATTACATAGATAGACACATTTTTCGACGGAGTTTTGTTCAAATAAATTAAAAGAACAATTAGTTGAAAGATAATATTGAAGGTAAGAGCGCTATTGATCTATATAGATTGTAATTTCATTTTATCAAGAAGCATCCACCCCTGGGGGTAGATTGGTTTTCTATAGCTTTTAATAGGAAATCAAAGACTTGGAATAGACATGTACTTCTGAAGCCGTGAAACTCTCTATCTTCATGATGTAGTGTCAGCTAATTTGGATTTGCGTATGCTCTGTTCTATCAAGACCAGAATTTCTCTTCTAATTAATCAGTAGTGAGAATGTTCAGCAGTTTTGTTCACACTGACGAATTTAATTCGTCAAATTAAATTAAACCCAATTAGGGTTATTCAATTCACTGCAGGAAACATGATGAATGTTGTTTTACTGCCATTACTCACGAATTTGATCTTTGATGATCGTAGCTGTGAATACTGCTATGAAAAGCTGTTTGATTATAATTTCATGACTGCTAATGTATGGAATCTCAGCACGATGATCATAGACCGACTTCGCTCGCCATGAAGCCATTTACTTTGGTTAATCGCCCTTTATAGGTTTCACTAATAGAACTCGGCTCCTTTATTCCCTCAGTTTAAAATTCAGAACAATTCACTTAGTATCGAAGCCACAGTTTTTTTGTTTAAATAAGATTAGTTGAACATTTGATAAGTCATTAATTTGAACAATTGATAAGCCTTTATTGTGAACAATTCAAGAATCAATAATTTTATGTGAACAATTTTCATTGGAATAATCCCGATTCCTATGGGTATTTAACGCTGGTGGCAATCAGAATATTCATTAAAAAAATACAAATCACTAATAAGATCTACTACTCATGCAAGACCCTAACCAAACCATGCGCTCCCGATTTCCCACACTTAACTCAATAAAACTCGATCATTGGGACAACGGTTGTGGATCTTCCAACGCTGAGTTTGATATATTATCCGAACTCGTAAAGAAAGACAAATCAAACAAGACTAACTCTTCGAGAAGACCAATCCTTACTGGCCTTCCAAGCATCAACTTGGACATCAATCAAGACGAAAACAACGCTTCTCCTCAGCTAAAACAAGAAAAAAAAGGAGTATTTCACGAAATCAAAAGAGACAAATTCAAACGAAACTTAAGCAAAATCAAGGTCAATGAGACTCCTGAATCTTCTTCAGAGAAGCAGCAATCACTACCAATTCAACAGGAGTCCCCTAGCACTGAAGGGGTCACGATCAAGAAGACTATTTCGACCCCTCCGGATTCCAACAAGTCAAGTTATCAATTCGGGCAGAACCTCCAGCATTCTCCAGCTTTTAAGCCTTCAATGAGGACAGGGACGAAGACAACGAGCCAGCTGTTCAAGCTTGGAGTTGAGAAAACAACTGATAAAAAAAAAACCCTGCCCAGCCCTCAGATCTCGACCCAAGCGTCTGAATCAGAATCAGATTCTCCAGGACTCTCAAAGGTGGTTGCTCATGGACGCAAGAGCTACCAAAGCACTCCTGTGAAAGTCGACCACTCTATTTTCTTCCAGACAAGACCGAACCCACCGACCGAAGTAGAATCCAAAGAATCCTTACAACAATTGTCCAATCCATTAGACGATGCTGTCCTTATCAGAGACGAAGCAGGAACTCAGACTTTTTCTCCACAAGATTCTGTTGATATGCTCCTGAATTCGTCTCAATTGGCAACTCCAAGGAGAACTCCACGATTGAGTCTAGAGCGGATCGCGGCAATGACAGAGCTGCGAAGCAATGAACTACCCCAATCGCCAGCGAATCGAAAATATGCGGCCTCACCGAAACATCTCCTGAATGATGTTTCGCTGAGCGGTCAAGCCACGCCGACCGCTAGCGGAAGACTGAGCGGGAAGAAGCCAGTGCTTGGACTGCCTTTGACTCAGAACTCCCCAACTTACCAAAACCCTTTATTAAAGTATACAAGCAAGGGACAAGACTTTACTTCGTTTACTCAAAGTTTGTTAGCCCACGACAATACTGAGAGCACTCAGATCGAAATAAGTAGGATAAGCATGTGCCGATCTCCAACTCATTCAAGGAAGAACTCGTACAATCCAGCTCAGCATTCTATCTTCCAGCAGTTAGCTATAGCTCAACTCACTATGAGTTCTTCAGTTTTTACATCTATTGATCAGCAGCTCCTTCAATAAGAGACGTGATAATGTGTAATTAATGCTTGTACATTGAATAAATTTTTCTGCATTCTCTTTTAAAAGCGTGTATTAACTATTAACTGCCTTTTCTTCATTGATCCATTATCAGTAGTACCTCAGTATTCCAATCATTTTTATATGGAAAAACCAAAAAAACTGATTTTTGCCTGAATAGTGACTTATCAAAAGCATTAACCTATATATAGTTCTTAATATTCATTCTCAACATCTTTGAGAATTAACATCAGTTAAATAGGGAAAAAACTTCGCTCTTTGCCTCAAGAGTGATTGGACATAGACTCACATGCTTTAATAACTTCCTTTTATAGATTGGAGTTTATACTTCTCTAAGAACTACTGATGTGAAATTTTTAATCATTGCCGCTTTTATTACAGTTTTATTACAGTGAAAACGTTTAAAAATGATTTCTGATGGGTTATTCTGCGTGAGAAATTTATTTCAACAATTATTCCAGAGTTTCTGAACAATATGCAAATTTAAATACAAGCTGACACGTTCAGTTCATATAATTATATAATTCATCAATTTTTCAACACTAAATACCTGTTCATGCTAGAACCAAAGCAGAGTTTACTCTTAGATGATCAGTTTTCAACTGTCAACTCCATGCAGCTTGACCACTGGGTCATCGAGAATGGAACTTCTAGAGTTGAGCTGGATTTATTATCCGAACTCAAAACTACTCAAAGCAAAAACAAGGCCCAAAGCGAACTTCCCAGCCTGCCTATCAGCCTTATAGAAATTCATGAAAGTCAGAAGAAGGTCTCTATGCAAATTAAACAAGAAATTGAAAGTTTAGATGCTGAATTATTTAAAACTCTTGACAAACGAAGTGCGAAAAAGGGCTCTGAGACTCCAAAAGCTGAGTCTCAGAGGAGTCCAGGTGAAAATATACAACACAAGCAGCTCGCTGAAGATGAAGATTTTGTACTGAAGAAAATCACAGTTCATTCCAGCAAGCCAGACTATCAATTTGGGGACAAGTTGTTAGGTTCCCAGGGTTTAAAAGAGCTTCCAAAAACGGAAGGACCGATATCAAGTCAGCTATTTAACATTGGGAAATCCTCTCCTCTCACGCGAACTCCAAGATTAAGCCAAGAGCGAGGTTCTGCACTATCAAAGCTCCAAAGTACAGAGCTACCTCATTCACCAGGAAGTACCTTCACCAGCGTGTCACGAAATATTCTGAATGAGTATTCACCAAGTTCTCAAGGGACTCCGGAGAGACTTGGAGCGGAGAAGCCTGGGACAAGCTTACTTGGCAGTCCGAAGGGCTCGAATCCGCAAAGCCCATTATTAAAATACACAAACTTGAGAAACAACATTTCTACCTTTGAAAATGTCCAAGACAATTCAAGCAGCAGATTAGCGACTTCTTCAGGGAGAAGGGACTCTTATAACCCGGCTCAGCACTCTATTTTCCAGCAAATCGCGGTAGCTCACCTAAGCAATATTTCTCCCAACTATTTTTGCGGTGGACAGCAAAGTCCTAAATAAATTAAGCTGTTTCGTGCATGTATATTTGAATAATATATTTATTGATTGACTTAATAAGTGATCTCATAGTTTGTTTCAAAGAAAAAATGTTATTTCATGTATAATTTCTTCATTATACCTTAGGTTTGGTACACGCAAGAATCTCTTTGTATGCTAATCTTTAAAAAGAAGATGACATAAATATCGAAAATTGCTAAAGACTCGATTCAAAAAGAATAAGAAAAACTTTGCATACTGAATTAGTTACGGTAAAATACAAAAAATATCATTTAAGAAAGCTAAGGCTAAAATCGGCTATTTACAGGCGCTAGACCATTCGTTCTCACTAGCTTTCTCTCTTCTAGCTATCAGAACTCAACGACGATCCTGCTCATGAAATAGCCGAGTCCCAAAGGACTCTTATAGAAAAGTGTGACTCTGCCTTGAAACATATAGAAGCTTGGCACCGAATATTTATTTCTCATCTCCTTTATCTATTGTGAGTTTGCGTGCTATGTGGTGATTCATACGTATTCCCATGCGCCAAACCCGTGAACATCTACCCGGACTGCGCTCCACTAAATACGTTTTTCGTACCAAGTTCAGAAGGCCACCTCTTGATTCTCGCGCTTGGAGTTGGCTGCAACATACTCGCATCAACATTGCATTTCGTTTCCTCAGTGTCAGTTCGTACAGCGCTAGGCTTTGGAAACGCAGACTCTTTCATCAGATCGAAGATACAGGGCTCGTTTCTGTTTCTCGCGACGTCATTCACAACAGAGTGCTCGTTTACTACATCATCGTCACAATTTTCCACCGAATTACTGGCTTTTGTTGAATTTCTCAGTAGCGCTGCCGAAACAAAAGACCTTGCGCCCGACATAGCACACCCTTTCTGCAAACTAGTCCTTTCAACGCCTTGCTCCTCGAGAAACAATTGATATTTCTTCAGCACAGGTCGAACGTCCCGATCCTTAGCCAACCCAGTCAAGAATTCAGCCAAGAGAGCGAGCTCTTTGTCTTCAGTATCGCCTTTAAAGGGCTTCAATTGCAAAAAATTCTGCTTTTGAGCTTCGTAATATATCCACGAATCCTGTTAAAAACTATGAGCCCTAGTCAATTGAAGTGATTTTACATCAACGAGCAAGATGTGCTCTTGAGGAATATTCAACTTGAGGATTTCCTTCTTCACGGTTGTTTTATTAATGGACGTGCATGAACTTCTATCCAGGATTTTATCGAAATATTGTTTGATTCCAATCCTTTGAACGATAATATCCAGGACCTAGCACAGGAAACATAAGCGCTTGTTGTCAAAGGGCTTCAATTACATCTTTTTTCTCGGTGGTAAACAAGTATAGAGTGTAAATTTTCTGCATTTTCTCTAAAAACTCCTTGAGTCCGGGCCGTAAGCTCACGTTCCGGACTGATCTTAGGTCATTTGAGTAGATCTAGAAGCGGTTATTCAAATAGAGTGGCATTATTGTATTTACAGTGATTTTTATCATGTCTTTCCGAGGAATGTCGTCGGAGTAGATCAATGTTCCTTCCAGGTCCAGCACTAATACTTTTTTCTAAGATAGGAGAGGTTAATCACATCAGTATCAGTAAATGAGAAAGATTACATCTAATTTAGCCTCATTTCGCTTGAGACTGAGTCTAGTACTCCAAGGACTGGTCTCTTTGGGTTTTCTTCCAACAGGGGACGTGGAATGAATTGAAGCTTCATTACCTCGAGGCTGGCTGGTGGACTTGGAGGTCTTCATTAGCAGCAGAGGATTTCAGATTTATCGCTCTATTACGAAAAATAAAAAGCTGAATCCAAAACAATTGCAGCTGATTTTTTAAAATTTCACAGATAACCGGAATATTATGAAATTGAGTGGTTATAGTTTGAGCAATCAGAAATATAAAAATGATTTAAGGGCCGGAGCTGAAAGCTCACGAGAAAATGGGTTCATTACTCTAACTTACCCCAAAACTGTGGAATGTTAAATAAGTTCTTTAGACAAATTGATTTGAGTGAGAAACTAGGAAAAAATTTGCCTGATTGAGGGGCAGTGGGAAGACGGACGACAAAATTATACATTTCCCACAAGTATTCGGCCTTGTCTCCACCCAAAGCATTAGTGTGGAAGCCGTTGGGGGTGGCTGAAGCTATTATAGCTTCATAGTCATTAAGAGATCTCGATAAGAATACCTTGTTTCCATGCTCCTATTAGCCCATATGAGAAAACACATTCATATGCCTCCTTCCACCTTTTTTCTTGTATTGGACGGTTTTCTATTCCTCTCCTCTTCTTATGCTAGCCTCAAGGCCCAATTAATTTGAATAGGAATACTTTTATTCCGACGAATCTACTTTTAGAAACTGCCTCAAGACCCAAAAAAAAACAACCGAGAATTTATCGTTGGAGTTAGTTGCTCATCAATAGTAGGTATTCGCGATTCAAAGAAGGTTAGAGAGGCCTGGGAGTTCGAACTCGGTTGGTTATATTGGAAATTAAGTCCGCATTTAGACAACTTAAAAGTAAAATCAGTGTCCTCTGAATAATCTAACAATAAAGTAAGTTAACATCGTTTGAGGACCTATTTGTAGATGGAAATATTATTCGCGGGTAGGTCTCGCGCTGTTGTCTTATTAATTTAGTGAATTATTGGAAATTTACACAAATCCTTCTATAGTTTTGCAAATATCTGATCAGCTTGCCATCACTGCGCTGGGTAAGTAATGCATAAGACCCGGAGCCATTTCTTGAAGTATCTTTATGATTTTTTTTTTTTCAGAATAGAAAGAAAAACTGTCAATGATACAGTCATACACCTCAATTCTCAGCGCAAATTATTCAAAAATAATTCTCTAGTATTCTTTCAATAGGAAGAGGATGCTTAATATGTGAATGGCTAGGCATAACCGATGGAACGTGATATGTTTACTCTAATAATTGCACCACTACATTCAAGTAAAATATCATTCATAACAATGTTTTACTTTGCTGCTGACTCCTTGGTTTATGATACGGCATTTGATATCATTCATGCTTGGATGCAACAAAATGAACATTTGGAAAAAGACTCGTTCATTATTGCAAAAAGGATAATTCTTTTTCACTATAATTCGTTAAGGAAAGTGCTTTCATTCAGCTATGTTGCATTTTGCCTCTTGAGGTGTGAAACCGTTTGATTGCAAACAGCAAACTGAAAGTATTTTTCCTCAAGAAAGGTTTGAGGGTATTTACTCCATATTCTCATTCAATTAAACTCTAGCTCCCAATAACCGCAGAGCCAATCTCAAAATGCAGTATCAAATTAAGTGGAGTGTGTCAATGATTCACACGATCACAATTGTTGGTTTAATGTATTTCTCGGTGGAGAATTGGAATGGATGAAAGAAATGACAGCGACAATATCTATTCGCTGAATATTAGAAACGCTTTTGAGTTGGAATCTTTGTCTTCATCGTAACAAAAAAGAGTTCATAGAAAATGACCAAAACACAAAAGAGCGGATGAAAATTCAAAATCATGAGCTAAGAGTAGATACTTTCGGAAGTGAAAAAGGACTTCCAAAACCAGAAATAGTGAATCAGGATTTTATTAGTTTATGAGTATTTTAATCCAGGTGTAAATTTTGTAGTTCAGTACCTTACATGCTAAATTCAAGCTGAATACTATTCATAAATCTTGAATAGCTGATACGCTATCATTTATTCCAACATCAAGAGAAGCCTATGAAAAAATTTGCGCAAGCAACACTGGATTTTTACAACCACTCTCTTCAAATCCACCCGTGAATTCTTGTTCTGAATAAAGAGACTACATTGTAGAGGTATTTGGCTTCGATGCATCTCATCAGACAACGAGGAGATCGTCTCTGAGGATTAACAATTCCTAAGGATCTGAATTTTATATTTCAAAACTTTCCGACTCTATAAGGAAAGCAAGAAACGATGCCACCTCAAAAAAATTTGCTATATCCCCAATGATACAAGGAACTATCAAGAATTGAGAGTTTATTACCCTTTCATAGCAAGCAAACAAGACAAATCATTTCTTGCAATGTATTCTGCTACATCTGCTTTGATTTCTCATAACTGTTACAAAAGAAAACAGCAAAAAGAAATACATGATCTCATCGAAAACTGCGTTTAGTACTACAAACACAAAACAAAAAAATAAGAAATACTATTGAAAAATAGAGCCCTTCCCACTAGTAGCTGAACTACATAAAACTATAACAGGCATCCGCTGGTTTAATACCGCTTTGACTGCTTATACTAATAGTTGGATAAGAATTTATTCGCTTTCTTCCCTTCAACTTTCTAGATGCTTGACCACTCATAATTCGTTGCTTTTTCCTGGCGGATTTTCCTTCTCACCTCCGCAGAAAAGCCAATGTCAATCTTCTCGCTCTTTATTGTTTCCATCCTCTTAATATATGAGCGATCCGGAGGCGGTTCATTTCCATCGATATTGCCCAATGTCAAATTAAAATTCTTTCCTGTATCGACTTTTAAAGTCATCTTCAACCGCCGATTTCTTTGACCCTCAACCTCTTGGATCCCATTGAACGCTTCAATGCTTCCAATGGGGTTGGCTTTCGTCAGCGACTGATGATATTCATCGAAAAAATCCTTCACTGATCTTACATCCTCCTTCTCCGAGAGCCAAGTTAGAAAAGGCACCAAGTCCAAAAGGTCCGAATCATCGCGCTTATCCGGCTGAAAAGAGCTTATTATTAACGTATTCAACGGTTGGAGACGGCTCTGATAGTCAGCATCCTATGACAAGCGATTAGATATCTGAAAATAGCTGCAATCAATCACCTCAAGCAAGATGCTAGTGTTCATATCGGCTTCGATTAAGGAGAAATCTTTGATATATTTCCCGGTCTCGTCCTTAAAACAGTGCTCTCGATGATAAACCTTTGAGATGTAGCTTCCAATGTCAAATTCCTGCATCACTGCATCCGCAAACTACGAGATTACCTCAGTCTCTGCAATATAAGAACCAATACCTCTTTATACCCTGCCGTGTAAATTTGAAACTCATAAAACTCCGCTAATGCGTTAAAAAACTCCACGAGGCCTTTCCGAGCCACTACATAAACTGTGCGACTTCCACTTCCCACCGAAACCGTGATTTTTGAAGCTGGAACCCGAGGCGCGGACCCAAAAACTGCGAAAAGTGTACCGTCTAGGTCGAGTATGAGTCTTTTTTTCAACTAAAGCATTTAAATGTTAATACCAGAAAGGATTTTTAGGCTACCTTCCTCAAAGATTTTGTAGCAAGCACGCTCTTATCAGGAAACGCTCGAAAACATTGATTGGGGTCGGTGACGCTGAAAGGTAATAAATTTCTGAGCTATGATTGAAAGCTGTGGAAATACCTCTTTGCGAAAGAAGAGAGACCAAGAGAAATGCGAGTACTCTCAGTTTTCAGCGGGACTGTGGAAGACAATGCTTGAGAGATCGATGGGTGCATTTCCTTCGAAAAGAAAGACTCCATGCCAGTCGTTTCTACTAGTTTAAAATTTATTTAAAATTGCTTTCACAATTAAAACACAATTGGTATTCAGATAATTTCTAATAAACGCAAGGGCGAGAATTAAATAATCCTTGATTGATTCTAAGAATTTTTAGAAAATGTTTGATTTAATAAAGAAACGAAGAATTTTTTGAGGAACACTGTTTAAACCTATTTCCATTAACCGATTTTGTATAATTTAACTCAGATTATTAATCATCTCTTGAGAATCAGAACAATTTATAAATGAATAACTGTGATCCGATAAAAAAGGAAGGTATGAACCCGGTTTGTGAGCATCTTCGAACCAAGCAGTTAGATTTGAAGAGAGAATAGATTCAACGAATCAATAAGTTTTCATCATGATATTTTCCGAAGATCATTTGTTCATGAATTGAATGATGGGCTAATAAAGTTTGTATCCCAGGCACTCGGAAGATTTATCAACAAATTGAAGTTTCAGAAGAAACTGCAAAAAATATTTGAGTCATATGCTCATCAGGGTTGCTGCTATTCATATACACTTGAGTTAAAGGATTGAGTGCTAGAAGCAATGTTTCTTCCTATGAAAGTAACATCATGCCTGGTATTGATATGATTTCTTTTGTTCCTACAATTTTGGCAGAAGTGATTTTTCGAGAAAAGTTGGAGAATTTTGCTTGAAGCCTATTCCTATTGATTCACTTCTATCACATTAAGGAGGCCCGAACACTGGCGAGGGAACTCTTTATTTGAAAGAATGTATTTGACCAATAAATTCCAGGAGATGATTCTCCGATAGACCTAATATTGGGTTTCATTATAGCCTATGGTGCTGCCTCTCTAGCCTTAAAGAAGCAGAGATATTAGGAATGTAGAAGCATGGTCTTTTGCGGAGAATCTTGGAGAATGAGGACGATCCACTTAGGACAATTCCTTTGAGAGATTCTGATTAGTTATGTTGCTTTATTGCATAGTGAAACAATTTAACTGGTATGTATATATTTATCACAGAGTGAATAAAATTTAAGAGGTTCGCGTGCATGAACAAGAAGATCTCCGAGAGACATCAGCGGATGCTGGAAGCCAACCTCAACAGCCCGCCTTCTCGGCCGAGAACAGCAACAACGACCTACAAAGTAAAATCACCGTCTCAACTCTCCAATCCAGAGCTTGAAAATGAAATCGACAGAAAGATCCAACCGTTTCGTTTGTACTTTCCTTCATTTCCAATTCAATCTCCTTACTTCATTCATTTTCCGTGATGACGCAGCAATTCCTATGGAGGAACCTCAACTGATGCTCTGATATCACCTCCATCTTCACACCGCAAGTTATTTTTCAATAAAGCCTACTCATTCAATCAGACGACAGTAATAGCTTCACTGACCTATCAAACGAATAACACTCTTATTGCCATTAGTCCAGGCCAGTTAGTAGGTCAGAAAATCGATTCCCTACGCTCGGATCATTCGGTTCTGTAGAGAATCTGCATTCAGGCCTTTTCTTTAGCAGAGCCTCGGAAAGCACGCTTGAAGAAACAGCCAGCGAGCTTATCTTTTATAAAAATGTCTTTTCTCTTCTCCTGGAATTTACGAAATGATGTATTTTTAGGAATTAACGGGAAAACTCAAAGAAAAAAGCGCTCTCAGAAACCAAGTGGGAAATGTAAAACTGTTCGTAGGCTTCTAGTGATGTGAGGTTTATTGTAGATCAAGCAAAAGCAATTCAAAACAGACGTTAAGAAGAAAAAGGTCGTCTCTTTCTATGAGAGATGGCATAATGCTTCCACCAAACTCAATGCAGACTCTGAAGTACTACCACTACTACGCAATGAAAAATCAGCAACTATCCTATATTTAATTATAGAAAAAACAAAGTGAGAGAATCCTGTTGACGAATCATAAGCAAATGGAGCAAGATCAGTGCTCAGAGGTTGCGAAAGTCTTTCATGAGTTGATTTAATCTGCAGTAGTTGGAGAACGAGATTCGAAGTAATTTTGAAGCAAATGAGGAATGTATACGAAAAGTACAAGAAGAAAAAGATCTAATTAACAAACTGAATAACATGATATCCTCTCTAAAGCATGAGACTTCGAAAGCAATCGTAAGGATAACTTGCTGTTGAAATAGCACTAATGCCCCCCTCCAGCGAGAAAGAGAAAACATTAAACACGAACTTGGCATCACTGTCAAAAGGGCTGGACACCTCGAGTTAACATATAAAAATTTGGTAACTTTTTGCTAAGTTCGCTTCTTCCTCACCTGATTCTATCAAAAGCTGATTCAAAAAGCCACAATACTAGCAAGTGCTGATACTGCGAGGAAAGACGCTAATAGAAATCCGAAGGATATCCACTGCATATAGCTCTTCTCTCTTTTTTTTGGTTAAATTTCAAAAAATCTCCACGCTTATACCTATATATCTCCTTCCATAATAAATAATTTCAGAAAAAACTGTTTGTTAATGGCTGTTGCTATGCTAAATATTTTTCAAAGGTATAACTGCATAAAACTAGCGCTTTTCTCTTGCAGATAATCAATGTATTTTCAATATATAATAGTGTGTAGGTCCAAAATACTCGAAAGATTATATTTCACTCGCGAAATTTCTAAAAAAGTTGCTACTATAAATTTACGGCTCATTATCTGTTAAATACGCTAGGTTGCTGGTATCCAAAACATCTACCTGCAGCCCTTCAGACAGTTTCAGCGCTACAAAGAGCCTCGGTAGAAGCAGGTAGGCTGACAGCACTATAAAAAGCAGGCAAAGGTTGAGATTGACTAGATAATACACAACATAACTAGTAGTCTTGAGCCCGTAAAGCAGCACTGCTGCAAATACTCCATAAACCACAATGGCCACGAGTTTCCTGAGGATTCGCTTGGTTACCGTCAGCGAGTCTGGCGTAAGCATGATATTCGTCTTCGCAAACATGAGACCGAGCACCATTGCCCAAGCAGCCGACGCAATCACGCATAGATACAGCGATGCAGAGTTTATAGGGAACTCATCATTATATTTGCACTGCAGTATCATATTGGCGAACCAAGCCTTCTTGTCTGCCTCTCTCGCCGCGTCTGTCACCACCAGAATAACCAGCGGTAGCATCAGAGTGAAAATATACATCAAAACAACTCCGACCAATATTTTCAAATTATGATGTCTGTGTCTTCCGTCTAAGAAATACAAAAGAAGCCGGTCCGTTTGGTCGTCCAGCTTATAGACCGTGAAGATGTAGAAGATCGTTGCATAGGACCAACCGAGTAAGATCTGCTCAATGCTATGCGCGCCGAGGTAAACCCTTGAGAGTCCAATCACAAAGCATAAAATAATCCCAACGACCAGCCAAGTTGTTTTCCGGCCGTCCCATTCAGAGAATTGCGGCTTTTCCAGCGTGCTCATCTTTTGCTTTTTCTTGAGAAGACCTGTCCTCGTTTCCTCTGCACTGGCGTCGCTGTTTCGAGCACTACTGTCATCATCTAAAGCTTCTATGTCGATGATTTGAGTAATAATGCGCTCTGAGTAAGGTTTTGATTGGTCCTCGTAGATATAATACTGGAACATCAACATGAAAGCGTAAAGACTGATGAACGCGTGGCCGGAAGGACGGCCGTAATCGGTGACGGAGCATTGACCGTAGACTTTTATCCCGAGACCCACCCACCAAGGGCGCGGGCCTCCATATATTATTTTGAGCAATCCGATGATGTACCCGCCAATCGCGAATAAGAATGCTATTTTAAAAGGCACCCATTTGTCCTTCAAGATGAAGAGAGGTATCAATGGGAGAAGGGGCAGGACTGGAAAGCCTATATAGGTGATAACTAAAAAATAAAAAGACATTGCGCCTTCGCCGCCCATTTGCTGAAACTCCTTTGCGATTTTGTTGCTGAAATTGAACTGTGAGCTCGCTGTGAAGATGTTCACGATGATGCAGATGGAGCTGAGACTCAAGCCGATGATTGAGAGAAGAGTACTTAGTTTCATTCCTGGAATTAAAAAAACTTATCTAATAAAAATCAGGAGACGTAACCAGAAATTTTTGTCTTGTAAACCGCTTATTTTGAGACAAGAGTCAGGCACGAAAACAACAAAAATACCCATAGCACCTTAGCCTTGAACTATGGGTGGACCTCTAGCATTTACCCTCATAGAAAAAGCTATTAACTTAATTCTACATTATCTACGGCGGTCGCGGCTTGATTTTGGAGGGTGATTTTTGCGTTAACAGCTATGAATTTCACTTATATAGCAGATGTAGAGCCTTATCAAGCACGTATTAAACTCTTACAAACACTTTTGCTGTTGAATAAATGTAAGCAAATTACTTTTCACTAGAATCCGAAGTATTCCAATTCAGCAGCGTACATCTCCTCGTAAACAGATTCATCGAAAGGAACAGCGTAATCATTCAAGCTGAAGTCTTGTTGAAGCAATTCCTTGATGTTCACGGTGGTAAAGGTTGGGGAGACTTGGACCTTGAGGTATCCTGGTTGAGTGTCCAAGGTAAGGGAGGTGACGTTAACTCCTGGGACTGCTGGAAGTGGGAAAGCTGGTTGAGCGAAGTTGAAGCCTGGGAGGGCGAACATAAGGATGATGTTGAGACCAGCCTGGAACTTTGATGGGTCAAAGTCGCCGACTTGGGAGCTCAAGATGGTGAAAGCTCCGAAAGAGCCTCCGATGATGTAAGGCTTCAAAACCCAGCTATCAATGGTGGCGTTGGCGTGGAGGTTGATGGTGGAGGAGACAGAAACAGCCTGAGCGACAGTTGCATCGTCCTTTTTGACGTAGAAGGTCAAAGCGAGTCCCATGGTGACTCCGATGTCGCCTGGGGTGATCTTGAGGACTGGGGCGGAGTTCACAACGATGTTAAGGATGAGCTCATTGTTATCATTTGGGAAGTATTGGCTGATGTTTGGAATGAATTGCTTGAGCCAACCGACGGTGAGCTTGAGGCCTGCTTCCTTAGGGATGATGTCTTGGGTAACGTTACCGCCCATGATGCCGCTCTTCCAGAATCCGTCCATAAGAGTGTTGATAGTGTATTCGGTAATGACGGCTTGGACTGTCTTGTTTGAGACTTCGTCGAAGTCAGGAGTGTCAACTGGAGGGTCGACGCTTGGGATGAAGAAGCCCTTTTCCAAATTGAAGAAGGTGCCGTTAATGTGAGCGAGGACGTATTTGGAGTTGATCACTGGCATTTGGGTGGCTTGGAAGTTAACACCGAGAGGAGTGCCTGGGATTGGGCCGACCTTTGGGATTTGGGTGAAGAGATTGTTGATGACGTTCTGAATGACGCCCTTAAGAACGTCAGAGACGAGGAATGAGACGGTGTCTTGGATAGGGTCTCTGAGGAGGTTGGTGATGGCAGAGACGATGTTTCCGAGGGTGTCCTTTGGGAATTCCATGACGAGGTTTCTAATTTGGAGTTTAAGGTCCTTAAGGTTGATTTGAACGAAAGAGTCCTTGTATCCGAAAGCGATGTCAAGGTGGAGTTCGGATTGGTTGGAGGTTCCTCCGGTGGTGAAATGGACTGGAATGAGTCCGAAAACTTTACCTTCGATAAAGAAAGTCATTCTCAATCCGAAGTTTGAGGCTGAGAGGGCGCCGTGGCCTTCAGCGAAGGTGATTTGAGTGTCCTTGCCAGAGAGGGTCATCTTGTGGAGGGTGATGTCTTTGATGTTGAAGCCAACGAGTTTGGTGTCAGGGACTTTGATTGGACCGAGCTGGTCGAGGAGCTGAGGCACGAAGTTCTTGGCGAAATCGTTGAAGATGGCTGGGGTGGCAGCGAGTTTGAGGCCTGGGCTGGCGACGGTGACTCCAGCTAAGCAGAGAGCAAGAGCGACAAAAGCAATAGAGAATTTCATGGATTCAATTAAAAGCAATATATTAAAAGTCGCCTGTGTTGTTTATTTAGACTAGCACATGAGTCTTCAGAAATTGAAATTGGCTCCTAATCGATTTTTTCTTTGCCTTGTGACGTCATTGAAACTGTATTTCTATTAAAATTTAGATGAATTACGACTTAGGGTCAGAAAAGCAGCAGCTATCTACTCAAGCAGAAATTTGAAAGTTAAGGCATCACTCAGAAGAGTTTAGAATCGAATGATAAATGCTTTTGAGCAGAGAGTTATGACTAAGGTATAGAAATTTCTGCGAATATTTACAACCAGGAAGCGGAGGAGTGACGATTCAAGCAAAGTGATTTGATGGAGTAAATGACTGGGTTGGCAGTCAAAATGTTGCTTAAAGCAAGGAAAGGTGTTAAACGAAGCCTAATGTATGAGAATACAAAAGAAGAAAATCAATTCTGGCATAATTTGAATTATCAAAGGTGAGACTCCGATTTCTTTTTTTTTTAAAGCATCGCTGATGTGTGTTGAATTTTGGGAGGTGATATTGTCTTGGCCTATTCAGCCAAATATAAAGGCACTTTGATAGATCATTCTTTCTCTCTCTCTAAAAACTGATTGTGGATGTGGGGATGTCATATAAGGAGCAGCAAATATGAATTTCTCAATTAGTCGCTTTAATTTACGGCGTTGAGGTACGCTAAACAATCTGTCCTACGAATGTTAAAGTAGAACTATCACACTTTGAATCAAAAAATCTTTCAAAACACAATTTGAAAATTTTGTTTAAAATCAAACGGAAAGACATATCACGAAGCGAACTTAGCAAGGAAATGTGCATTTAGTACAGATATGTTGAATATATTAATGCAGTGAATTATTACAAACCTCATCGTTGTTAAATAGTGGTCATCCAAAATTAAAGTCACCAAATTGAACTACACACAAGTATGTCTTCCTCATACGATCGAGGAACGATATAAATTTAGTAAGTAATTTCAAACTACTCTATTAAATCAAAAATCTGCTATAAGTTTGTTTGCCAACTCGAATAGCTTTAAAGACCTAACCGCCTAACTCTTCACAAGCATTCGATGCAAGTACGATTTGAAAACCGACTCCTTTTTGACGACCTGACTGCAGCTGGGCATTTTTTGAAACATTTTAAAGCACAGTTCTATTAACAATGAGCGATAAATACAGTCATAAAATTTTCATTACCTTCGCTAGGCTGAGCTTGTCTTCTCGCCGTTTTTACCATAGATATCGCTTGGGAAAGGTCCATACCTTCATACATGCAAAGATATGCGATAACCAC
>ENA-UOTX01000489-UOTX01000489.1-compost-metagenome-genome-assembly--contig:-NODE-489-length-41414-cov-14.207707_pt1 | contig 41414 bp, 34 predicted proteins | sample MGYA00238143_ERZ746982 | MGnify/ENA primary metagenome ERZ746982 (study PRJEB28758, sample SAMN06268862) | compost metagenome | isolation source: single cell | place: USA: California, Emeryville, Joint... | reverse complement strand
TACTGAATTATAAAAAGTCATATATGATATGATGATCATCATATATCATCTATTCAATATTGCAAAATCAACATACTTTGTTTCATAACTTCGTCACACTTTTTGTTAACAAATGTCCGGCTGAATATAAACATTTCATTTTAACACTACCTTTGAAATTAAATAGTGGTTTATTGAACTTTGGAAAATTCCCCTGGGTATTAGGAAATAAGAATCATCTGCCAAACTGAACTTCACAAAATATGAGGCATTGTGTATTCCACACTAAAAAAATGATTCATAATCCTCATAACCTTCTTATTCAAATTCAGCATAAACCCAAAATTCCAATGTTTTAGTAGTCGGATGATGAGCCATGAACGCTCCAACATTTTTTCAGCACCGAATTCAGCGAGAAGTTTTCCAAGCAAAATGGTTGTGTTTATCAAATCATAAAATCTTTGTGAAAAAAGTACGGCAAAATAAACTTTGAATTTGACTTGAATATAATTTTTAAGATTTTATCGTTTAATATGAACTTCAGCCTAAGTAGACCATCACCGAAGGCGAACCTCCCACCACCCCTAAAATATACATTTTCTTACGGTCAAAAGCAAGTCGTAAGTTTAATTCCTCAAATTACACAGCACCAAATTCTCTCAAGCTACTCTCAGGCAGAGCAACCATTGATGCCTATTTCTTAAACGATCAATTCGGCATCGCCATGGAAGGAGACAGATTCGGAGATCTCATATCCATCGAAGTTCTTCCTAACATGAAAGGTATCTATTTACAACTGCTACCATTCCTCACCTTTTTCCTAGGCCTGGTAATCAAGAAGCTCACCTTCAAGCTATTCGTTGAATTTAGAGTAATTGCTTTAGAGAGTATCGTATTCATAATTTTTACGTTTCAAGGATCCAGAAACGTCTCATTGGAGAACGATGCTGATATCAGACACAGTAGATATAGTGGATCAACAAGAGATAAAAATTGGAAGATATTGCTTCAAAATAGAAATCCAGAGGACGCCTGGGAAAGAATATCGCAACTTGCCAAGCCGTGAAGAAATGCAGATGGAAACTGATTCAAAGCATCAGAATGACACTAAGAAATTAATTTCTCTGAATAGCGGGACAGATATTTCAGCACGGCAACTGAACAGATTAAACTCACGGGTATCGACAGGCAAATTGAGTCGGAATTCTACCAGAGAGTTGATGGGACGCGGAAAATCAATAGAGGATATTAAAGAAGAGGACAGTCAAGATATTTGGGACTATTATAAGTCAGTGCTTGAGGAAGATTATTTTTGGGACGCTGATGCAAAATGGAACAACAGCAAAGGATATACCGAAAGTACGAACTTCACGAATACTCAACCAAAGTCGGATTCAAATCGAGTAAATGGAAGTCTTCCTTCTTCAACGCTGGAAAAAAACCAGCAGATATCGTTTCAGCTCAATAAGCAACCATCAATTGAAGGACAGAGGTTCTTTGATAAATCTCGTTTAATAAATTCAAAACCAAGTGTTACGAAGACAATCGAATTTTTTGAACCTGATGTCCAAAAGAAGACAGTCGTCATGAAGCAAAAGAGCACTGATTCGTTTTTCGACTCTCCATTGGTGAATAAAAGAAGAATGCAAGTATGGGATGATACTATTAGAGATGATGTGGACGAAGAAGACTCCGTCTCCCCGCGAAAGAAAGTGCAAAAAGCTAGCGATCATGATGATCACAGAGCTCATGATAGAATTCAGAGACTTTGTAGTGATTCGAGCATGGAACTACAAAGCTCTAAGAAGAAAGTGGCAAGACGAAAGAAATTAAATATTGATGAAGATGAAGAAGGCGATGATAACTTTGGTCCAGTTAGCTCAGGGATAGTTCAATCGAAATATGACTCGAAGGCGTTACAAAGAGGAGCGTCCTTTACGAAGGAAGTTGTTTCTCCAATCAAACGAGGGCAGCAGGAAGAAGATTTTGATGAAAATGATGGAAACAAGGGTAAGAGCAGCTCGCAGCGGCTTACAAAGAGGTCAAGTCTTTCGGATAATCAGTTGAAACGACTGAAGAAACTTGTGGTTGATAAGAGAGACGCTGCAGCGAAGAAAGAACCTGAAAAAATAAATCCGACTCAATCACCGAAATCAAAAGAGAATTGCAGCATTTGTTTAAGTAATTTTTTTCTCTAGAAATTTGGAAAAAGTTCACTGTAAATTATACTAGCTGAGATCATAGGAGAGCTAGGTCGACTTGATGGATGCGTGCATGCTTTTTGTTTCAGCTGCATTGCGGATTGGTCAAAGGTTGCGAATGAGTGCCCTTTATGCAGAAAGAGATTCAATCAAATTACAAAATACTCTTCAGGCAATGTTAAACTAGAAACAATACAAATTGAATTCAAGGTTCAAAGATATGATGGAGATCTCGAGGACCTCCCTCCTGAAGAAGGTAATATCTCTCATTATTTTATCAATTATATGCTTAACGATCTTTAGAGATGGACGACGCATGCTACGTATGTCAAAGAGATAATAATCCAGACGTCCTGCTCATATGTGACCAATGCCACTTTTATATGTGTCACACCTACTGCTGTGATCCTCCCCTGTCCAGAGTGCCAACAGAAGATTGGATTTGTCTCTTCTGCGCGGAACAGAACGGGGGATCTGAGTTTGAAGATGAATCGTATTCTCTGCCTCGTCAGAACAACCCTTACCGCCTGCGTTTTCCAATGCGCAGAAGAGGTGAGCAACCGACGTTACTGGAAAGACTATTTGAACAGACTGAGGATTTATCTAACATCGAAGATAATGAAATTCGCAGTCGGGTTAGTTCATTTGAGGATGAGTCAGATTCTCATTATGCGTCTGCAAATCAGTCGTATAACTCATCTCGAAGGGATATGAGAAATGTAAACCTCATGAACAGGAATAGGATGAACCAAACGAGTAGGAATCGTTACCATTGGTAGTGTAACATATATAGTTACCGAAGTAAATTGAACACTGTAATCAATATGTCTGCATTTTCTAACGTCATTTCTCTCGTCTAGCAATACATGTCTGGCGATGATGCTATATAAAATTATATGTCTGCGTTGTGTGTATGTGTGTCTCTCTTTGATCATTTACTGCATCAAGTCAGCACCAAAAGCAGCTCTATCAATTCTTTTCTATTTGACACACAATATCGTATCTTTCTGGAGCTGATTAACATCAAACTTCATATTTTAGGTGAATCAGCGGTTTCCCGAGTTCGTAAGAGAGGGACAACGAGTCACACAAAATTTTTTGGAGATTTTCAAATTAAAATTGTTATCTTTATCATCATCAACAACAATTGATAATAATAATATAATACAAAACTCTAACTATCACCATGTGCGCTTTATTTTTTATCCTTACTTGCAAATTCCTTATCGAAAGCTATCTGTATAAACTCTTCAGCGGTCACGGGATTCTTCTTCTAAAAATTGGGATTTAATTGTCTGAGTACAAAGTGAAAAGACCATACCTCTGCCTTCTGTCTGAGATTAAACTGATGCCATTCCGACTTGTAATGGTTCCTAAAATCATCTTTCGATTCAAAGAATGCTTGTGCACAAGATGTGCATTTGAATGCTCCTTTCATTGCCGCCTCAGCCTCTTTACCAGTAGAGTTAATCTTTGACTCTTCTTGAGGCTGCTTGATAGTATTTTTTCCAGAGACCCCCGATTCCTGTTTGCTTTCTGCGACTTTCACTTTACCATCCTCATCATCTTTCTTGTTTTCTTTAGAATCTTTCTTTTTATTTTTCTTATTGCCCTTGTCTTTCTTTCTGAAGAAACAAAAGGATTTTTAGGCTGTGAAACTAACGCGGTCATGTTACCCTTTTTTGTTGGTCTTGCATTCTTCATCCGAATCAAGAGGTTTCTTGACTTCTCTCAGTTGAAGGTTGACTGTTCCAGCATTTTCGAGATCTGAAACTTCGCGATTTATTACTGAAGGAATTAGAATTTCCATCGAGCCAGCTTTTAATTAATGATATTAGTTGGTGATTTTTCATATGATTGCGTACCTTTCAAAGTATTCTTGAGTAGATCATCAATGCTTCTGAATTTAGATGGCTCGATGAAACAAACGAAAGCAAAATCCGGTCCTTTTGGATTAATTTCTGAAACTTTCACTTGCAAGGTAATGAGTTCTTGCTCTAGCCTATCGAGGGAATATTATTAAATCAAGTCCTCAAACAAAAAATTGCAGACCTTTCTTTCAAAGAAAAAGGGATAACGATTTGAATTTTTGTCTCAGCTCTGACAAGATAGAACTTTTCTGTCAATTGCTTTATACATTCAAGCGCCTAATCCAAGTTTAATATCGCAGAGCTTTGAGCTCGAGATTACTTGTTTCTTCGGGTTTTCGTTGAGTTTGACAGGAAAGTGAATGAATTTCATAGCATTTTTAATTGAGTCAAGAGAAAACGGCCGCTTGCTGTCTGGATGAACGCACTTTTCGGCTATAATATTCGCCATGTCTCTAAACATCAGGTCCATTTCATGTTCTCGTTCTTTGTCACCCATCTGAAAATCTCCTTTTTCTAAGATCTAATACGTATAATTGATTAACATGGATACAAGGAGAATTTTTCTCTCAACCAGTTTAATGATATCTTCTCTGCTCATATCTGGGAAGCATTTCTTCAACTCCTCTTTGCCTGCCTTGTTTCCTGAGAAAAGGTTAAATCAGATTATGTCGAGATGATGAAGGATAACCTTGAATGACGTTGGTATAGATTTCATCTGATTGGAGTACCTCGTTTAAATCCTTTTCTCTAAGAAAGAAAATATGTAAAATGCTGAGTTGAGGTTCGTCTGATTACACTCCGTTCCTCCAATTGATGACTTTGTTTCGATAGGAGGCTATTTCGAATCTATTCAAATGAGGATGATGATGGATTGATACTAGGAGTTGGTGTACTTCTTGTCACCTACTTTGTACTTGAGAATAGCGACGTTAGTGAGAAGAACTTGGCCGACAGGCTGGTTTAGTCCGGCTGACATGGAGATAATCTGATCAAGATTTATTAGTAGATAGGTTTAATAAAGCTTAACTTAAATAGTGTAGGGATCCAATCACAATCCAGCAGAAATTAGCAGATCTGTTTTCCTAAAGCCGTGAATACTGTTGTTGGAATTTAAAGACAGGTTGTTGTGCCTCCAAATTTAGATTCACTTTACCTCATTCTATTGGCTCATTCTCCAGCAGCGCACTTTGGAGGGCGAAAAGGAAATTTTGAGACCATACTCTACACCAGAGGAAATGACAGTGGGCGTATGTTAATGATTAGTATTAGTAACCTTTGCTATGGACTTATTCCATGTGTCTAACCGACTAACCTTTTATAAGACACGCAATATTGCACATTGCTCTAGTTTTTAATGATCAAGAGAATCTATCCACTTATTTCATTGTATCTAGCTAATAGAATGTATTTACGAAGACCTAGCTCACTTTGTGATGATTACTTTCTCAAATTGCGATATTCGATGGGGAAAAAACTGCAGTCCCTTTGCGAACCTCGATGCACAATCTTTCTTAATCGTGCCTTAGAGCCTCAACCCTTATTACGTTTTAGGGAAATACGCTTACTGAAACTCTTAATCTGAGTAAAATTTATTTTTCAGGAAACCGACTCACCTGCTTTGATTGACTCGGAGTGTTTTTTTTTCCTCCTTGATGATTCGTACAGTTGATCTCGTAATTTGACATACTTTGAGAAAAATATCAATAAATTTGAATGCTTGTTTCTAAAAAAATACTCGTCACTTTGGTTTTCGCTGCTTGCCTAGTTCTGTATGGAGCTGCTGCAAAAGTGCGATTCATCCCTAAGCCTGATTCAGATTTCACTTTCAAAATCTCAGACCATTTATCACAGAGAAGAGTGATGGAGGGATATACTCCTCACAAAAGCAACCATACTATTGTTCTGCGAGGAGATACGGTCCTTGGATACTACTACGCTACTCTCTTTTTCGGTTATCCGCCTCAGAAAGAAACTGTTATCGTGGACACTGGGAGCAGTATCACAGCAATTCCTTGCAAATGTAATAATTCACTTGGAACTGTTATTTGAGTTAACCAATGCCAATAGCTTGCACTGGATGTGGTACCACGCATTTCAATCAAAGATTCGATCCAGACAAATCCCATAATTATACAGGAATTTCGTGTGGTCAAAAAATTGAAAATTTTGTGTGCAAGGATTGTTCACACAGCAATTGTCGTTTCTACATCGTAAACCTTATGCTGTTGAATATGTTAAATAAGTAACAAAAAACTCAGGGATATACTGAAGGGAGTGTGTACGAAGGAATATTGGCGTCTGATTTAATTACTGCGGACGATGAGATCGAAGCGTTTTTCTATGGAAAATCAGAAAAGGCAGCTTCAGAAATTCTCCACGCTGTTCAGAACACTCATGCGAAAGGCTATTTTGGATGTTTATCAAGGTAAGATTTTTGTAATGCCGATATCTGAGAGTTGTATTTTACTTTTCCAGAGAAGGAGGACTTTTTACAACTCAGCAAGCTGATGGAATCCTAGGGTTGGGGCTGAAAACTAATAGTATATAATGTCTATTGCGTCTTGAATTTAGTCATCATGCTCAAATCATTTAGCTTATGGTGCTGCACCAAATTTTGTTGACATGCTTGCGAAAGAGCGTGGAGATAAGTATAACCGATCATTTTCGATATGTTTTGGGATGAGCGGAGGATACATGACGATTGGAGGCCAAGATGACAGATATCATAAACCAGATTCTAAACCAATCACTGTTCGCTTTATCGACAATGGACAATATTATATTGGACTCCACAGTCTGAGCGTAACAATTACCAATCATTAAATACCAGCATGATTGATGAATATTTTTTACTCATATAGATGGATGGTGAACTAATTTCAGGAAAACAAGATTTTGAAGGTGGGAGCGGGCAATTTGTTGATTCTGGTACAACAATGCTTTATCTTACATCTGCAATGAGAAGGTGATACAATTAGTCTTGCGGTTAATTTATCCTCAATCATTTAGGAAATTACTAACTAAACTCGAAACGTATTGCAAACAGAAAGGCTCACACTGTGGAGGTAACCACAGGAAAGATGTTGGAGGGGATATTTGTTGGGAACGAAACACTAAAGAATGGCCTAATCTAAATGATTTTTATCTCAGTTTCCCGAATTTTACTTTCGGGCTTGATGGAAATCAGGAATATACTCTCACAGGTCTCGAATATATGTTTCCTGAACAATATGGAAAGGAAAATCATTGCCTTGGCTTCTACGAATTAGGGTAGCAGTTCTTGCTAGATACAACAAATGTAATTAACAATGATATTAGAAACCGCATCATTCTGGGAGGCATTTTCATGAGGAACCATGAATTCCATTTCGATAAAGACAATCAAATGCTGACAATAACAAAATCGGACTGCTCTGCTCTGATGGCTTCGGCTGCAACTGGAAAAGAAGTTGCCATTAACTGGGATTTGGAAGGACCGGTGGTTCATAACGACACCGGCAAAACCCCTCAACCTGTTCCTCATGATACTCCTACAAAGCCAAATAATACATCTCACCACGGTAACGGTACCAACGCTACCGATCCAAGGCCACCTGCAGAAGCACCAACTTTTTGGACTACCCCAATGCAATTATTATGTAATCGATTTTTTCGTTAATCTTCAAACCTAACTCCGTTTCAACAGTTGCCGCATTTGCTATTTTCACTTTAGTTGGCGTTGGATTAATGATAAGAAGAAAGTTCTTCAAGAGGGAGAGGTAAATCTTTTTGATCGACTGAAACTAAGTGAGTTATAGACTTTTGAGACATTCTGATTCAAAGGTGGTTGAAGTCGGTGAGACTAACAGCAATAGTGATAGTTTAGAAAAGGCCTAGGTCATGCGCAAATTTTCTTTTTGTTCTTCAGTTTGCATGATTTACTCCAGTCAAGGATCCCTTTCGGAGTGTTAGATCCAAGCATTCAATAGCATAGTTTAGAGATCACATCATCGTATTTATGCTTCTATTAGGATGGAAACGTGATAAATTTTCTTTGAGTGAAAAGAAAGCTTTTCACATCCTTACTCAAAAAAATTAAAAAAATTCTCCAAAATTACCACCAGCAAAAAATTTCGGAGATATTCTCGTTTGTGAGAGATTAATAGCTTAATAAAATAGTGATACGAAAATATTTATTCAAGTAAATCACTAAAGAATTTGATGATCACCAAGAACATACTTGTTGTATCAGTTATCTTCTTTGGTCTGCTGGTTGTGGATATTTTGGCCTATCAGGGTCGCTTAATTCCAAAACCTGATTCAGAGTTTACTTTCACCGAGCCGGAATCTCGCAGAAGACTCCTTGATGTGTATTCCCCACATTATAGCAACCACACGATCGTCTTGAAAGGCAATAGTGAGCTCGGATATTATTATGCCACGCTATTCTTTGGATTTCCGCCTCAGAAAGAAACTTTAATTGTTGACACGGGAAGCGGCATCACAGTGATTCCTTGCAGAAGTACCTGATCACTCGAATATCAGTTAGAATTTGATGTTTTAGAATGCACTGCATGCGGAAAGTTCCACAAGAACGAAAGATTCGATCCAGATCAATCACAGTGGCATCGCAACGTTGCTTGTCATGAAAAAATTGGAAAATATGTTTGCAGAAATTGCTCGAAAGACTCGACAAATGAATGCCGATTTTATATCGTACAAAAAGGCTGGATTAATGACATATTGTGATATAACTTGTTATATAGGGATATACTGAAGGCAGTATTTATGAAGGATCCTTATCTTCTGACGCTATGGCTGCTAGTGATGAGATTGAGAATTTCTTTTACGGGAACTCCGCAAAAAGTCCACAAGACATCCTCCTTGAAATTGAGAAAATGAGAACGACAGGATACTTTGGCTGTTTATCTCGGTATATGAAAATGGTCTCTCTTTAATCATTGACCATGTTCAAATAAAGCGAGGCCGGACATTTTTTGACCCAGCAAGCTGATGGAATTTTAGGCCTTGGAGCTAATACTGACAGTAAATCTGCTTTAATGGCTGTTTCTAAGCGGCATTGAACTTTTCAAGGTCTAGCGAATCCACCGAATTTGATCGATATGATTTCTCAAGAGTACCAGGATCGATACACGAATTCGTTCTCGGTGTGTCTTGCGCGTAATGGAGGATATCTCACGATAGGGGGTCAGAATAAGCAGTATTTTGATAATAGCTCGCACCCAATCTACGTTTACTACCACAACTCAGGCCAATATCAGATCAGAATACATAAACTGAGTGTACGATAAAATCACATTTCAGGCAATTGAGATAATTAACTTCCTTCGAATTATTAGATGGGTGACGAAGAAGTGTCAGGCATACAGGATTTCGCTGATGCAACTGGAAAATTTGTTGATTCTGGCACCACGATGATTTATCTGACGAACTCTATCAGAACGTAAGCTCTTTAGATGAGAAAAACTCTAATGATGATTTACAGCAAATTACTTGCGAAATTAGCAAAATTCTGTGTCTCAAAAGAAACCAACTGCGGTGGAGCCCGGCAAAAAGTTTATAAAGAGAACGTGTGCTATGAAAGAGATGTTAACGCATGGCCAAACTTGGACGACTTCCTCCACAGCTTCCCAAATTTTACCTTTACGCTTGATAGCAATCAAGAGTATACGCTCACTGGAGTAGAATATCTCTTCCTTCAAAGAAGTGGCAAGGAAAACTATTGTTTAGGGTTCTATGAACTGGGGTAAACGAAACTTGCTTTACGAATATGTTTAATTAACGATTTCTCTAAATAATAATACAGCAATCGTATTATTCTGGGAAGTATGTTTATGAAGAATCATGACTTCCACTTTGATAAAGAGAGGAGCATCCTGACGATCTCGAAAGCAGATTGTGGTGCTCTGATGGCCACCGCACCCTCTGGTGAGGATAGGCACATTAACTGGAATCCAGAAGAAGAGCGCGGTGCAAAAAGATCACGCATTAAAGCTTGGATAATGTCTTCAGAAATAACATGTAATTAAAAAAATCCCTTAAGCATTCTGATAAAGTCAACTTGCTTTAGACTCACTAATCTTGGCTTTTGAAATTATGGTCGTTATAGCCCTTGTCCATCTCGTGGTTCAGAGGTTCTCTTGGAGAAGATAGGTAACATTTTCAATACAAAGCTTTCCTCGATCTGATTTGAAAAAAATAAATAGAATCGATAATTGGTTTTTTTTTCCTTATATCAGTTTGAAGAGCTGCAAATGTCAGGATTTTTCTTGACAATGATTATGAGGTGAATAGAGTATTCAAAAAGCCCAGACTATCAATCAGAAACGCTCGTGATATCGCTGGGCAGAAAAACTCTCCTAAAAAATATGTTTGAAATTAATTTTCTGCAACAAAAAGAATTTTGAATTCAGAATTTTTGTATATGATGAACAAATGAGCCTTCATACAATATTCTTCATAATCAATTTGCAGTAATTCACACAATTCTTGAATAACTTCCTAAATATAAACCTCTTTCTAAATACACACTACAGCTCGGCCTGTAGTTTTAACAATTCTGGATCCTGTTTTCATAAGAATTTAAGACAATGAAAATAATTGCAATAAATTACCATTTTGTATTTGGATTTCAATCCTGAAACTGGTCCAGAAACAGACGGAACGGAAGTCTTTCCGATCAAGTTTAAGAAGCCTTCACCGTCAAACGTAATGCTAGGAGAATAAATCATTAAAGCTCTGAAAATAATGATGAATGCTACTCCTCGACGACAAACTGTATCTCTTCTCCAATCTCCAATGGGCTGCTTGATTTTACATTAATAGCTTCCTTTGAGAGTATTAGTCAATGAAGAAGTCAAAGGACGAAATTACTCCATCATCATTGATCTCGATTTTGTCGCCCAGGTGATCGATCGGTATAGTCGCTGTGAATACTCCCGAGACAAGCAATGCTAATTGAAAAAACGCCGCTATAAAATGGTTTTTCATCATTGATTACATAAATGGGTCGGAAAAACTTGAGTCAATGAACCAACTAAGGAAATTTTGATAAATCAGCCATTGTAGCAATGATCTTTTGCTTACTGAGTATCGAATTTTTCTGAGGCGCGAAAATCCTTGCCTTGTATGTGATGTTTAAAATTAAGTATGGTTGTTCATCTAGTAGTGCTCCACAATCTTCTGGGACACGAACCTTACTGAATGATATAAGTGCTCCTTTATACTCCTCTTTCCATCTAAGACGATTTAGAATTGTAAACTTTGTGTGGAAATTACTTGTATTTATGCTGCTCGAGAATGTTTTTGATTGCATCTTTAGGATCTCTAAGGTCCCAAGGATCAAGAGTGATCACTTCTCTATAACATGCAAGATTAGCCTCGTTCTGGTGAGCAATCTATGTACTTCACTTTGGTGTCTCTGATTGGTGAGGAAGCCAACTGCTTGTCCCAATCGATGCTACCTTGTCTTTTTATTTTCTCCATAATTTGATAACAAACGATAAATTAGCCCTGTATTATTTATCAGCTTAATTTGGATTCCTTAACTCGGATTAACAAAAGGACAGAGTCTTTGATCAAGAAATGAAACGAGAACTCAATAACTCCAGTAACACGGAGACATGTTGATTACAATATTGGAGAAAGGGAAAAGTTTGTGTTAAAACATTGTAATAAATAGCAACATTATTTGCTTTCTCACAGCGAAAAAATTACAAAACGCTTTGTTAAGGGTACCGATTCCGATGGATTAGGTTCGCAAGGGCTATGGCTCTTTCATCATCAGGGTCATGATATCTGATGATATCTGCGCCTTTTTCTACACAGATACCAGCAAGTACATGATTTCCGATAGATGTGTACTCTTTCCCAATTGTGTTTCCTAGTGTAAAATAAAATAATGAATTAATTAATGTGAGGTTCTTACTGAGAAAGGATTTGTGAGAATATCCGGCCAGAAGCGGCATTTTGAATCTTTTTTTAATCGCGTCTAAATTTCTGATGATTTCAAAATTCTGATTGAGTGTCTTCGCAAATCCGAGTCCAGGATCGACTATTATCCCCCATCTAGGATACCCTCTCTTCAGCAAAAGGTCAATTTGCACCTGGAGTTCTGCGCATATTTCCTCCAGTAAGTTAGAGTACTCAGTTAAAGTTTGCATATTTTGAGGTGTCCCTCTTGAGTGCATCAAGACAGAAGGAACCATATTCTCAGCTACAATATCAAACATTCTCTCATCAAATCTTCCACCAGAGACGTCATTGATTAAATCTGCTCCATTTTTCAAAGCTGCTTCAGCTACTTGACTCTATTTTGTTAGCATAGTTTCATATATGAAAGGAACTAATGATTAGATACTTTTCTTGTGTCTATTGAGATAATCGATTGCTCAAACAAGGGATCTTTATTAAGTTTTTCAAGAACCCTTAATACCCGATCAATCTCTTCTTGGACACTCACTTCTTGAGAATTTGGCGCTGTCGATTCTCCTTTTTATATTATTGTTTTCAATGGATATCTTGCTGGAGGATTTTACCTCCTAAATCAATAAATTCGACTTTTTTGTCCAAAAATTCTTTGGCTTGCTGAACAGCAGCATCGACAGAATATCCATTATTATTCTTTTGCAAGTGACTGCGAAAGAAGCTGTTTGGAGTGCAGTTTATAATTCCCATTGAATAGCATTTCTTCCCAATCGGAAATATTTTCTCTTTGCCGTTTTTCACAAATGCAAGTACAGGAGTAGGATCTGATCGTATTGGGCTTTGTGTGATCGCTGAGTCATACATTTGCTGGCAAATATTTAGCTTTTATCAACATAAGAGAACAGATACCTCAATCGTTTTGTTCAATATGGGATGTTTCCATTCAGGGCAAAAATCTCTTAATGGTGCAAGAACGAAATCTCTCTCTTGGACTGCAGGATGTGGGATAGTTAAGTTTTCCGTTTGATAATTGACATTGTCATAGAATACAATATCGATATCTATAACCCTTGGTCCCTTCGGCACATTTGGATTATAAGTCCGCCCAAGTGTTCGTTCAATCTCCTTGCATTTTTGAAGAAGACTGTCTGGTTCCAAGCTCGTCTCAATCATTACTGCAGAATTTAAAAATCCGCCCTGATTTTCATTGTACGCAGGCTTAGTCTCATAAAGTAACCCTGTATCTATCACGTTTCCGACGCTCTTGAGCAGTTTCAGCGACGTGTTGATATTTTGAATTCGGTTTCCCAGGTTTGATCCCAATGCCAATAAGACTTTTTTCATTGGTCCCTCGAACAATCAATATATAATCTTAATTTTTGATTTGGATACATATCTCATTTCGCCTGCCACTAGAAAGATTTTACGACTTCTGGACATTTCCACAACTATATGTAAAAGGGACTGCTCTGTTCTGATATATTAATGAGCGGCCGTTCCACAAAGGGGATTGGAGATGCTTAAATCTTAGATTGAGTTAGATGGAGATCATCCTAAGAATAAATATTATTTTCTAAAGCTTGACAGGATATGAGTGGAAACATTGATAATTCAGATTCCTCTATTCATCTTTTTATGAATATCTATGGATTTAGGCAAAATTAAAGACCTAAATTCTCTCAATATTAATTTCCTAAAGCTCTATGTCGTGCTCCATCACGTATGGCGTATCGTTCGCTATCACATGTGGTGGATCGTCCTCCAATTGAGTATAACCGTTAGTTGATGCTATGGTAGATCCATTCATAGTTTGCTCATTAGACGCTGGAACTCCCTGCTGTTGCGATGTTTGAGGCTGAGGTGTAGGAAGATCTTTCTTTTCAGGTAACGTGAATTTCCAGTCCTTTCTTCTATAGAACAGGACGTAGGACGCTGAGGAACACACTTCATCAGGGTCAACAGAAGTAACTGAAGAGTCATCGAATGAGTACCATTTCTGATCCTCCCAGTTCTTAGCATAAGCTGTGTAGTGACCAAAGCCGAGATTACCGTAGTGGTTTACAACACCAAATAGTTCATATAGCAATTTGCTTTGAGGCTTCTCTTCTCCGTTGATATGGTTATTTTGCACCTTTTCTTCCTCATTATCATTACCCACGGCAGGACCTTTCTTGGATTCTTCCTCACCGTTTTCAACTTGTTTAGCAGGTTCTTTATTCTCTTCAGGCTGGGTTTGGGTTGGAATCTCCAGACCCGGATAGTCCATAGGCAATTCATGGTTCTTTACGAAATTGCTCATGTCGAGCACCTCGCCTCCGACTGGGAAAACCACTTTTTCTTCAATTTTCCCTTTGCTAAGGATACTATTGGTTGCTTTGAATCTCTTGAGATGGAGGATCAACACTGGAGGAGCCTTGTAAATTTCCATCTTCTTGAACGCTCTCTGATGCTTTTTGCAATTGCTGCAGTACCATTCATTTTCTGGCGCAAGCTGCTCTGGTTCTTCGAACGATTTAAGACACTCTTCAATTGGCACTCCATCGACATTTCTCGGTTTTTCAGTTGTAGTTTCATCCTCCTTCCCTTCTTCTCCTTTAATCACCTTGAAATAATCAACACAAGTATTGCATCGGTCGAGGCTGATGTACTCTGGAAGGTTTTCCCAGTAGAATTCGATTTCGAAATCGAAATGAGGATCGGTTATTTTGGAAAGCACATCGACTTCGAGTGTTTTGGTCGAATCCAAAGGCATTTCACAGTTTTCGCAGCGAGTATCGCCACAATAATAGCACTTATAGTACCCTCTAGTGTTGGTCACGAGCAAAATCTTGAAAGGCTTTTTGTCTGCGTTCTCATAGACGAACTTGAAAGCCTCTTCATCTGACATTTTCCTGAAGTTCTCGTTTAACTCCTCGGCGTTCTCTGTATCTTTCCCTGGGTAAAATTCGTCAAAGAGGAATCTGATGAGCTTGAAAATTCTCAGATACACCTCGCGCAAGGTCCAGTTTTTCTTCAAGCGAAGAGTTCGGATGAACGTGAATGGCTTATGAAGGACGTTGCCGAAATAGTTATGACTTTTCTTTGTGAAGGAGATATCGGCATTAGCATATTCGTTCGGATCCATCTCCATTTCTTCTTTGGTAAGTTCAACTGCGAACAGACTCTTCATCTTTCTCTTCTTTCGCAGCGTATTAGTGGCAGTTGTTGTTTCATCAGTGACAATCTCCTTCGTCATGTGAGTCAAAAAGGTGAAATAGAACGATTTTGGGTCCTTCCCGAGGAGTTGAGCGACTTGCTCCTTCAAATCAGTCACGTAATGGTTATCCTTTTGGAACTTGATAGCAATTTTGTAGGCCTTGTTGTGCATATCTGCGTGCATGAAAAAGAATTCGATTTCTTTTGACTTGTTGGTGGGGATTGGGACTGAGACGGACATGTAGGGATCGAAGGTGATGGAAACTTTGCTGCATTCTGGGCAAGTGAGCTTGGATTTGTACTGACCATGAAGGAGGTCGACAATAATCGATCTGTTTCTTTTGAGATGGTTCTGCCAACTCAGCATTCCGACTTGATAGTCAGGTTGGTTGTTAGACTCGAGTGTTTCGACGAAAGGCTTGGTGAGGACTCTGTTTAGATCTTCATGGAGACCATCGAGCAAGAAGTTCAGGAATTCTTGAGAATCATGCTGCTGGTAGCCTGAGAACTACAAGTGGATAAAGTGAGGAAAAGGGCTTTTAAATCGAGATAATAATACCATAGATTGGAACTGGGCGAGACCATGCTTGAAACCCCATGGAGAGAAAACAGGGGATGTTCCATACCACAGATTTTTGAGCAGATTTGCGAATCTTCTGGTTAATTTTCCCTTCGTTCCCAGAGGATTGTTCTCGTTGATTTCTTGCTTGTAAATATCGCTCAAAAAGTATTCGTTCAATTCCTTGAAATTGCTCAGGCATTGAAGACCGCCGTTCATAAAGCAGGTGTTTCCAAGGTTCTGCAGTCCAACCCGCCCCATCTTTGAAGCGCCTGTTTTGATCAAATTGCATTCTTCTTCATCTTCGTCCTCGTCGGCCTTGTCGCATCTTGTCTCATGGAATCTCTTGTCTTTCATCTTACATTCCTGAGAGCAATAAGCTACCTAATGTTGTTTGTCTTCAATAACTAATTTTCAAGCCCAGAATACCTTTTTACAAGCGCATGGATATTTCAAAACGCCGTATGTGGAGCAATATTCACATTTTTCGATGCTAGGAACACCAGAACCCGTGAAATTCCAATTCTTTGACCCTTCTCTGATCTCCAGGAACACGGTATCCGAGTCAGCGATGTTTGCATCATCGAGGCTCTTGCCTTCTCCACCATCCTTTTCGAGATATTCCCCTTTGAATGTGATTTTGTAGTCATAGGACGAGGTCTTATTGCAGACATCTTGGATATGAGTATACATTTTCTCCAGAGTTTCAAGAGGATCAAGCTTCCATAATCTCACTTGGTCAGCGTCGATCATACCGCCGATACCACCATGCTGAAAAGGACTCTTCAGGTAGGTGTATGAATAAGAAGAATTGAGCAAATAAGACAATTGTTCTCGAAAATCCTTCAGTGTTGTCTGCGAGAAAGCTTGAATTCTATAAGGAGTCAGCTTCTGGATTCTTTTATGGTCGATATCTCTGAGCATCGAGTTCGTCACGAACACCACATCGAACTAATATAGAAGGTGATAAGCTAAAAAAAAAAACAGAAAGGAGTTTTTCACCTGTTTGAGTCTGACTTCTACTCGTTTTAATCCACTAGAAAGCGTAATGACGGGTCGTTTGATGGCAACTCCATTGTAGTAGAATCTAAGTTTATCCCATAATCTCTCATGGACGAGAATGTAGTCTTTCTCGGCTTGGAGACCGTCTTTCAGGACAATATTTCGGTAGTCATGAGTGTCTGGAAAGCTCACAAATTGAGAATTATCGTCAATGGTGAGGTCGTCATTCATGTATCCTGGTTTGATTTGTCCGAAAAGCTCATCGGGTTCCTGACCTTTCGTAACCAAATCATACGAAACATAGCGTTTCCAGACTTGAAGCCAACGATTGGAGAGGATATACATGTAATCAGTATCAGGACGGTTGAATTCCTCCTCGAATTGCTCGAATTGTTCATGAAGGTCCTTTGCTTGCTCGATTAACTCGTCGCGTTCTTCGGGCAGCAATTCAACAAGCTGTTCTGGTAGTTGCTGCCCAAAACCGTCGTTCATTTCTTCAGCTAATCTGGGGTAGAGAAGTTAAATAATCAGTTGGTGTGTTGTTTACGTGTCTCCTGCACTCATTTTTTCTAAGTGAGATCAAACTGATGGGTCTTGATTATCAGAAATTTATAATTTTTGTTTATAGATGTAATGTGTCAGATTCCTGCAAGTCAAATTAAAAAAAACTATTCTGGCTTTCTGCATTAATTTAATGCGATTGATTATGTGTTCTGATAAATGGATTTTAACCAGAACTCTTTTGCCAATGGGATTGAATTGTTGGGCTTCGGTTCAGAATGGTGTGAAAGGAGAAATATTGCAAGAAAGTGTAAGCCGAAATTATGGACAGAAAAAATGCAAGAAATATTTTATTTGAGATGCTTTTCTTGAAGCATCAGAAACGCATCTTCACTTTTAGGCTTGAGCTGGAATAGGCTAGAAGTTGGTAGTGAGCTCGATAGGATTAAATGTGAAAAAGACGCTTACAAAGAAATGAGAGTTGGCACATTGAGGTGGGGAGATCGACTGTGTTCATTTAATTAATTCAGAGAATAATGAATTAGCTAACTTGCTATGAGGCTCCAAAATGCCAACAGCAATGAAAATAGAAGAAGTCATACCAAGACATTATCTTAATTATCAGTTTGACGTTTTCATCGTAAACTTTAAGAATGTGTCTAATTATAACACCAGCTGTAGTATTGAATGATTAAGTTTGCAATTTATGATTGTAATTGAATGAGAATTTGGTTAGAGAGCTAGCAGTGGGAAGGTTGAGTGACAGAGCAAATAAACCTGTCAATAACAATGGTAAGAAGATGCAATAATAATTGTAACTGTAACTCTTATCCGAAGATTTCATACTTAATTTGTTGTTTGATTCTATTCATAATTTGGAATAGAAAGGGAAATAAACCATCAAGCGAATGATCGAGAAATCACACTATGGCATACTCTTTGATGTTTCCATTCAGCTATCATCTCTTGAATGAGTCAAACAAACTACTAGAAGACTCATCATTTCAAAAAAAAAAGCGTGGCAATTTAGCTTGATTCCGAATAAAGGTTCGGTATATTTGCCACAGCTTTGAAATTTTCACAAATAGCCCTACCCTAAATGTGTGCGTTAGATTTTATATTTTTTACTTTTGATCGCAGCGGTATCAAGTGTATATCTGAAAACTATCGAATCTTAAACGTTAGATTTAATTATCTCTGCTCTGCCAGAAAAAAAATCAAAATTTTCGTATTTTTGAATTCCACTCGCGCTCTCTTCAATGAACTTCTCATTTGGCATGTCTATGTCTAATAATGGCATGGTAATTAGAAATGGCAATCAAGTAATCAGGATCGGAGGCAATGGTATCTCGGTTTCAGGAGGAGGAATGAATGTTCAAATGGATGGAATGGCAATCCGCATCCACCAACATGGTCAGAGGATAATGATGGATGACAGAGGAATTCACATTAAGAATGAGACTACATTCAACCCTCGACAAGAATTCCAATATCGAGGCTACTACGATGAAGATGAGTCATTTTATGGTGAGGATCAATCTGGGTTTACTTACAACGAGGATACGAACATGATGGAAGAAGAAGACACAAACATGGAGGAAGAAGAAGTAGACACATTCGAGCAGGATTCGTTTGATGATAGAGAAGAAGAGGGCGGCTATGATTTCAGTTATAGCCAACAAAGTTACGAAGACAGCTGGTCTCAAAACTTTCATTTTCCAAGTCAATACTTCCAAGCAAGCAGGCCTTTTCAAGAAGAAGTGAAGCAAGAAGAGCCAAAGCTAACTCAAAAGCAAATTGAAAAACTGCCTCTTTCAGTGTATACTGAAGCAAAGGCTACTAAACCCAATAATTTGTACTTCAGCAGAAACAGAGAGGCAGCAACTAATAGCTCATCAAAATTTTCACTAAGCCAGAAATCGAAAGAGCAGACCCAACCTACCAGCAGTCAGGTTTGTGCGGTCTGCATTGTTGATTACAAAAAAGGCGATTTGCAGAGGAAGCTCTCCTGTGATCATAAATTCCACAAGGAATGTATTGATAAATGGCTGCTGATTAAGAATAACTGTCCTGTGTGCAAGACGAAAGCTATTGAGGTTTAGAAAAAAGGAAACTTAACTTGATATAGTAGTCATTATTTCCCCAGTGATATTATCCACAGAGTCAACATATCTGTTCGAATTATATGTCCGATGAATTTACTTTTACTTAGAATTGCACGTATTGTTGAAATCATTGTAGATATATACATACTCATATGTATTGATCAATAAGGTTATCATTGAAAGCAAAATTGAAGAAGGAAAAAAAATGAGGCGATTTTTTTCTCTTTTTTTCCCCTTTTTTTAATTGATTTCACGTTAACAAATCAGACTAGCTGTGAGACAGGCGGCATTGGAAAAGCAAACTGTCTTTTATCTGAATCTGTGTTATATTTTGGAAGGCATTTAGCAACAAAAAACTTTGAAAATTGATCGAATTGAAAATCAATTGGATTACTGAGTACGTTGTAGAAAACTTCTATAGATTATTCATATTTCTAAAAGAATAAATGTGTTACAAATATTAAAGATCGAATATCAGCAACGGTAAACTTTCGAATTGGCCTTCAATGAAACTTGAACACTAAAGCTCGCGAGCCGACATAATTAATCCAATGCTCCACATGCAGATGAATCCAAAGGAAATGATGAGATTTAGAGTACTTCTACAATACAAAAAAAAATTCGCTTATTTAATTTCTATTTAAGCTGTTCTTCGGTCCTCTCCCTCTCCTTCTTCATTCGCTAATATTAAATCATGGTTTAATCAAGACATGTAAAAAATTTTATCAGCGAATAAACTTTTTTTCTGTTTCATTTCACGCTGGAACGCTTTGTTTTAGAGAATTTAAAAATTCGATTTTCCTGACAACAGGTGTCAACACCAGAAATCGATAATATTTTTCCATAACGCGGAAGTTTATCTCATCTTAATTTTCATCAATGGAAGCCCGAGTCGATTCAGTCACAGACCAAAATCTATCTCATCACAGCGAGGTACATATCACTCTTCTTCCTTGATACCAATTTCTTAGGATATTGTTGAGCCTGACTACAAAATTGACATTCGTGAAGAATTTCAAAATCTGAGCCAAGACATTGAGTTGAGTCCTGAGCCTCTTAACAAGAAGGCTCCCTCCACTAAGCCATTTCAACTAAACGTTTCACAATCCGTGAATCCGCAACTTACCGAGGATTATGACGAAGATGTTGCCAACACCCCTCTCAATGAGCCTGGAAAAGAGTTGATCGTTTTGCGAAACGTTCACAAAACTTATCTCCTTGGTATTGAAGGTGTTACTGCTCTCAGAGGTACCAACCGCTCTCTAACTTCATCTAAGCAGTTTCTAATGCGAATAGGTGTTAGTCTAACAATTTATGAGAGGGAGTTTATATGTATTTTGGGTACTTCCGGAGGTGGAAAAACCACTCTCTTGAATATGATCGGTACCATTGATAAACCAACAAAGGTATTCACTACAAAATTATACGATGGGTGCTAATAGCAGCCTTCAATTAGGGAGAGGTCTACATAGCAGGCCAACGAATTAAATCAACCACTGAAGATAAGATTCTCGCGAGTCTGAGACTCAATCATCTCGCATTTGTGTTCCAAACGTTCAATTTACTCGGTTCTCTGACTGCTTTGGAAAACGTTGAACTTCCTATGGTTCTAAAAGTATAACGAAGTTATTGTGTGTCGGGGTTCAAATTCATTGTTTTGTTAGGGCGAGTTAAGCAAATCGGAAATCAGAAAAACTGCTACTGCATTGCTTGAGAAAGTAGGACTGAAAGACAGAATTAATCATTTCCCAAATCAACTGTCTGGAGGGGAGCAGCAAAGAGTGACAATAGCCAGAGCGTTGTCTAATAAGCCGAAGATTTTACTTTTGGATGAACCCACTGGTGATCTCGATACAAAGAACAGTGATCTCATTATGGAAATAATTGTTGATCTCAACGTGAAAGAGGGAATTACTGTGGTACTGATAGCCGTGCCTATCTAGTTTGTTGATTAATTTATTTGTAGATCATGGTGACACATGATGTCGCCTTGAAGCAATATGCTAATCGTGTGGTTAGAATGCTTGATGGCAAAATAAACAAAATTGAGGAACATTCAGCATATTCAAGGCAGCAAGCGATATACTCACTCAAGAAGACAACTGCAAGCTATCGCCATGTCGCAGGAGCCGATGCGACACTGAGTAACAGCCCGCTTGGGGTTAGGGAAGGTAAATATTTCCCTTAAGACCTGAGTTTATAACAAGTTTTTATGAACAGGAGTACAAAAAGCACATGAAGAAAAGGTGATCAAATTAGAAGAAGTGAGCAGTGGACCTGCTAAACCTAAGTTTGAAGTCAGAAAGAAAGAGCATTATCCTGCTCTTGCATTTATTATGAATAAGCAAGGACAGTGAAAACCTCTCAGTGCATATGGAGTGATACTCTAATGATATTTCAACAAATCTGCCAGATGTTATAAAATATATTATATTACTCTTTTTTTGGTGTTTTGTTTGCGAATGCCAGCTGGATTTGGAAGTTGCATGTTTGACGACTGTTTTAGCATGAGAATAATATATCGAAAAATATTTGGAGTATTTGTATTACTTCTTCATACAAATTGACATTGGATTATTGTAATTATGATATCGAAAAGATCCTTTTTCAGAAATCAGAAAATACTATTGTGATTCCATTTTACAAATATTGAAGAATAATTCACCAGCTCTTGCGACGAATAAACACAATCCTCATGAACTTACATCTTCTGTAACCAACCATAATAAACTATCTTTGAGTGTTAAAGTCCTCATTCCCAATCGGAATCCAATTCGAACAAATAAATATTTTTTATTTCAGTATCATCAGCAATCCCGAGAGCTTCGGTGTCATTGATATGGGAAGTAAAAGAAGTTTCATTAGTCCGAGTTGACAATGATGTATAAATTTAGGCGTTTGCTTGAAATCTAACCCACCTCAAACTCAAACTGCTGCTTCAAAAAAAGATCCGAAATTATACTCAGTTGAAATCGATGGTGTGGTTTATGAGGTGATTAATGGCGATATTTGCTATGAGCACGTTGATGCTATTGGTAACCAATTACAGAATTGAGAGACAGATTCAATATGATTTTCTCAGTGAACTCTGCAAATTCCCAACTGATTCATAATACAGGCATAGCTGGTTCAATTGTTGTGAAAGGAGGACAGTAAGCAAAATAAGCTGGACCTTAATGCTTATGCATTTGTCACCCTAGGGAAATTCAAGAGGAGAGTAGCAAATTGGTGCAGGAAAAAGGTTCATGTAAGTTTTTGATTTTTGACGAATAGAGTTTCTAAATCTACCATGAAACCCTAGTCGTTATTGGAGAAGTTGCTTCAACGAGCAGTGGAAAGCTACATTGTAAGCATATATTGCATGCTGTTCTTCCAGTTTGGCTGGGCGTAATGAATTGGAAATTATCATTTGCTCAGATTGTTCTAGGGAGAGACCGAAGAAAATAAAAAATTGGAGCTTGCGTTAAAAAACACGTGAAATACATCTACAACACCAACAGCATCTCTTAACTATTTTTTTCGATAGTTTATCGAAGGCTGAAGAACTTAAAGTACGATCTATTGCTCTCCCAGCACTTGGAGGAGGAGTTTTTGGATTTCCAAGAGATATAGCAGCAGAGATCACTGTCCAGAACTGCGTGCAGTACTTCAAGGCAAATCCCAACAGCTCTATTCGACTTATCAAATTCATGAACTTTGACGTTCCAACGGTAGACCATAATTTGCTGATTGAAAAACTCAATTCTCTTGTGCAACATAGTTGAAATTCTTCGAGCATGAGCTTAGAAAACAGCAGGAACTTAGATTGAGCGAGAAAAACGAAAGGCTTGGAGGCAATGGTGTTGAACTCAGTGGATCGATAGCAAGTCATGAACAGCTCTCGAAAGCAGCGACACCTTTTTTCCAAAACAATCAGGGGGCTGAAGTCCATGATTCTGGGATTAAGAACAATGAAGAAGTAAAAGATGAAAAAGACCATCTGAGACATCTATCTGAGGCTCAAGATTCAAATAAAGTGACACTCGATCAAGGTCATCATATTCATAGCGGAGAAAATGGGCAAAAAGAAGATGTACCTAACAAATATGTTGCTGAAGAAACAGCTCATACGGAACATACGCATAAACTGCCAAATAGCCATGAAGAACAAGGACATCAAAATGAAGTAATTTATGCCGAGGATAAAAAGCTTGAGAATGAGCAAATACAAAGCGAGCCAAATCAAGAAGATCAGAATGGAGATCATCAACCTGCAGAAAATGAAGAGCTTGATGCCAATAAAAACGAAGATGGAGTGCAGGAATAGTTTTGTGAGATCAACCGTTGACCTGAACTGTGTATATCTCTATTTATATTTGTAATGGAGATAAGAGCAAGCTTTGACCTTTGTGATACCCTTAATAGCTGTTTACGCATTATGCAGGTATCCCTCTATAATGCAACATAGAAAAATCCTGAAGATATCGCATCATTTCTTCAATATCATTTTAAATAGTTTGCTCAACAACTTGATAAGGGATTTTGATCGGATATACAAACATGTACTGGAGATTCATTTATCTCAGATCATGCGCATTTCAGATTAATGACGATACAAAGTGCCTCTTTCAATCTTCTGGAATTAGAGTGAGGGGGAAAAACTATACAGATAATTTCAACACTACCTGCCTACTTTCAAATTGTAAAGCAAACAAATGGCATTAAAGAAAAAATTTAATTGTTTAATAAAGAAGAATTTTTTCTTTAAAAAAATCGGAAATTTTGACTCCACAAACCGATGTTGAGGCTTTTGATGGAATGTTTCTCTGAACATCTAGAGAAACTGCTGATTTAATTCCATCAAGGCTCTTTACAGCTGAGTTAGCCATGGTCATGGTATTTATTTATTATTACGGAAACATTGGTAAAATAGCTGATCTGAATCCATAAATCTCTAAATCCTGCGTAATGTATACTTTAGACCATGACTTGATTGACTATGTATTGGTTTACTCTTGATTGAACATCTCTCAGTGTTTTTGTCGAGCTATTTAGAATCCAAAGTAAACGGTATTTCCTCTTGAAGGATTTTCAAATTGAGCAGTTAGGTCTGCTTTGATTCTTGTTTTAACTTTTCCAAACCACTGTGTAGCTCAGATTTGAAGTTCTCTAATAGCATTAATCTGAGTTTAAAAATACTTGAGATACCCGAGTTATAGTTTCCTTTAGTTTTCTGAAGAGTTAATTTACTATCTACTCAATCAATTAAAAGCTTTTCATAATTTCGGCTTATGAACTGAATGAAAGTAATTATCATTAGACAGTTGCTGCAAGTGTCTACAATAACTCACCTCCATGATAAAAGTATTGGTCGAAGGCCTTTTATTAATAACTAATACCATGTGTTTGAGAGCAAATAATTAGTAGTAGAAATCCTCACTTTCTTAAAAAGAATGAATGAAATTCCTTTGACAATGCCTTAAACCAAGCTTCTGTATGGATTGGTCGTTAGACCTTTTTATTTTCGAGTCATGACATGTTCAAGAAAATTGGATACTAACAACTCTAATGTATCTTTTTTCCAATCAGCAGAACCGGACATGACAATAATTATCAAAACTGGGAAGTAATGATCCAATTAATAAAAGGACTATTCACTCGCCTATCTCATTTAATACGGACTACATACAGATAAATGCAAATATTTTTAATAATAGAGCAATTGTCATTTGCTTATCATAAAAAATAGTATGAAAATTGAAGAAAACAAAACCTATAATATCTTTTTATAAAATACTCCGATTATTCGGAGTTTTATTTGGTACCAAAGAACGCAACTCACGTCTGTGTGGCCTTGGGAGTATACTGACAGCTCTTTGTATATCAAAAGATGATTCCCTATCTCGCCTACCACTTCGATAAATATCTTTTTTTGGTGAAATATTAGCAGGAGTTCGACTCAAACTTCTCGCCGAACTCCTCGCACTCTGCACATTAAGTTCCAAAGGAAAATAGATCTTTGAATAATTTAGAGCAGAACCATCATCAATTTTTAATAGCTCAAAGGGAATCCCTTTCTTCACCCTGGAGCGGGAATGAATTCGTGGTAATTCTCCATTTTCAAGTTCTTTTCTTGGAGTACTTGAACTGTTTTCTTTTTTATTCCGAGATACTGAATTCGCTCTTGAACTAGATTGCTTTGTAAGTTTCTCCCCTTGCGAGCTGTCAACTTTCCCACGAATTAAATGTGAATCTAACGTGAAACTATTTCCATCAGGATTGTTTTTAGATTTGGCTTGGTCTCGATCTGTTAGCCTTGAATGTCGTCTGCAGCTAACTGATCCTCGAAAAGTACTTAGGTTCATTTCCCCAACCTCTAGCGTTTGAATTGCTTTTGGAGGTTTAAGGCTCAGAGTCCGGTAGTGCTGGCCTCCACTGTTCTCCGCTTTCATCCGAGACCTGCTTGATTCTCGAGATGTACCTTCTGCCTTTTTTTCCGTATCTTTGTCAATTCTCGAAACGATTATAGATTCAAAAGAAGGTAAAGGACTTTCCCATCCTCGGTGAGCTTTGCTGATGCTCTCATTTTTTATTCGTAATTTTACCCTATTCCTCAAAGAATTAGCTAAATGCTCTGTCCTCTCGCTGAGTTCGTGATTTGTTGAGAGAAATAATTTTTTTGGTTGCTGTCTAATGAGTGAATCTTGAGCTCTCCTGAATATGTGCCCTTGAAGGGATGCTTGATTTGGATAAGTAATACTGCTTGGCGTGTGGACGGATTGCTAAATCCTTGATACCCGGATTCAATGGATGTTCCGACTTCTTGCTTTGATCATCCTCTGGTTGTTTGGAAACGATGAGACTCTCTTCAAACATTTCAAAATTGCGAGGAGTAGAGCTTTCCAGTCGAATGGGTGGAAGGGACGATTGCTTTTTCCTTTGTCCATGGTTTTTTATCATTGGAGGAACCACGTTTTTTGTAGAGAAGCCTTGATAAGCGATCAAACCGTTAGGCGTTAGAGGGTAAAGACTCAGTTTTTTGAGTTCAACTATTAGGCTGTCATTTATCATCTCAAATAGATGAGTGATTGACTCAATATTATTTTAGCTCTCTTGCACAATTATCTAAATTTATTTATCTTTAAGTTTTAATGAAGCACTCTTCTTGGCTCTCCATTACAAACAAAGTTATCAGAGACAATATTACGCATTTCAAGCGTTAATCAAGCCGAAAAACCGCGAAATATGGTTTTAGAGGATAACTCCATCTTCAATGATTAGTCTGAAAATTGATTGCTTGATTGCTCAATTTTTTGTTTGGATGAGCTACTGAGTTATTGACTTGATTTTTTGATAATATACGCTCTTAATAAACAGAATTCATTGAACATTGACGAATTCTTAAAATTTAATTACTTTGAAGCTAGTGAAGATGACAAAAACATGGTCAAATCGGGCAGTTGGCGTTCTCTTTGTAACCTGCAGCACAAACACTGAAAACGGTGTTCATGACTTTCCTCCCTGGATCTGCAATTCGTACAACTTCCTCAGGAAAAATCACCGTCCTAAACAAACTAAACAATAGGATGAGATTTTATGCAATTTTTGTGCTTGCACTGTTCATTCCGATAGCCATCCTCGCTAAACGACAATGGATCGCAAATTCGAGACTTTTCCAAAAGGAAAAAATCGTTCTGTTACTAATGCTAATCACAAATATAAGTATATTCCCATTATAATAATAGAAAAAACGATTCTGACTCCTGAAAAGTGTACTTCCTCGTTGACTTAGTGGTCAGCTCGCAAGGTCTTTACTACGTTAGTCTCATCTTCCGAACGACCTTGTACCTCGCACTACTTCATGTACTGCTTGCACAGGCAACGAAAATGACATCGAGACTGACTAAGTTTTTCAAAACGTAATTCGATACAGCTGGTTAATTCAAACTAAGGAATTTCAATTGACAGAATAAATTACACATCAGCCTTGCTTTGGGTCATTTCAGTTGCTTTTACTTGTACAGCATTCTTTTTGGATGATCAGATCCAAACCTGTAAAGGTAAAGAATTTTTTACTCTCTATGATATGGGATTCAAACAAACAAAAAGGAATGAGAGATCCTGTTGTGTTTACGTTTCGAGTTCTCACCACAGTGAATGCGGCTCTCTATGTTGTCGTTGGTAAAACAGAACAAATCATTCTTTCTCTAACGACCCAACTCAATTAGCGGTATATATGAGGACGAAGCTTAAACATCAAGGAAGCCTGGATTACCTCGATGAGTTGACGAAGAAAAATTTTGCAGAAAAACTCAAAAATTTGCAGTATTTTACTAATTTTGCTTGGAAAATAATACCTGTTTGTAATTCCTGAAGATACTTTACGATTGCACTGTGCTTCGCTGAGTTTGCAAGAGATCTCGATAGTATATACCGAGCGATCAGATCTGCAACGATTGACGACTGCTTGGTCATTCCAAAAGAATATGAAGTGATGAGTGGGCTATACTGGTTTTTCTATCATTTATTGACCTTTTGGCTGCCAATTTCAATGATGATCAAACTCATGTGGATCAATCAAAATCAGTTTGCCTTCAACAAAAATGAGGTTCATTTCTTTATTTCTCTAACGATTTTTTTCATCTTTCGCTAGAATTTGTTAAATTCAGAAGAACCAGAATACACTAATAACTTCTACGGTAAGCTTAGTGTAAAAAGAACTGCAGTGACGGGACATTTCGAATCCGAATCTGAAGAAGGTGATTCTATTAACCATTGATTCTGCAAAAAATTTCCTTCAAACAAAATCTCTATATATTTTTTATTTTGTAGTGTTACATCTAAGGCTTGAGCAAATACTTAAGTTAGAAAATTCATTTCTTAGTTAGTCAGTATGTAAAACTTTTTTGTTTAATATTTTTTTTTTTGAGAAGAAAAATCTAAATTTATGTTCGCTATTCTGAAAGTTAATGCCTCACTTTCGTATTTTCAAACATTCGCATAGATTATATGTTTAACCTCACAGAAATGGATGAATTAACTTACATATCAAGAAAGCATGGATTATTTTCAATGTTGGTTTTCTTCAACTTTCCAACTCATTGCATTACAAATGGCGCAGCGATATTTATTATCTTCTTGCATAACGATCTGCTGCTGACAAGGTATGCATATTTTATGACCACAAATCTGAAGAAATTCACTCATTTCATCTAATAAATCATGACATTCAGCGCAGTCCGTTTGATCCGAAAGGCATTTTTTGCATAATCTCTCCTCTTTATCCGTCTTCTTGCTCAAGCATGACTTACACACGCAGTCACAACCTCTGCCATTCACGCTCTGATTTCCGCATAGCGCGCAAAATCGGCTGCTCTCGCACTTTCTACATGCTTTGATCATGGTTTTGATATTCAGTTCAAACGAAGAGAGACACTTGTCGCATAAACACAAGCATTTGGACATCATATCATTATGCTTGAGGCAAGTAATAGTCTTACAAGTGCATTTGAAATAGTCTGGTTTGGCACCTTTCTGATAGTGAAACACTATCTCTTCTTGACATTCCCTACAATATATTTTCATTGTAAGCAGATGGTCCTTGTTGAGCTTTTCTATAAAAGCCATTAACCTTTTGCTGTCGAGATTTTTTTGACACGCGAATTGGAGGCATTTCGTTAAGTGATCAGCTCCAGTCTGAATGCAGTTGGGACAAAAGGTATGTCCGCATGTATTTTCAAACATTTCTGATTTATATTTAAGGTTCTTGCAGAGATTGCAAGCTTTCAATAGAGGTTCTTCAAGAATTTTTTGTTCTTCGGCCGTCTTGACAGGCGAGGAGATCTTGATCGCTTTTCCCGAAGGACTGTAGATTTCTTCTATCTGTTTATCATTGTGGTCATGGATAAACTTTTTCATTTCTTGGCAATTTGTTGGTCTTGAGCAGCCTCTAACGAGGCATATTCTAACATCATGTACCGTCTCTTCTTGCATGCAATAGATGCAGTAGTTGTGGTTGCAGTCCAAGTTCGTATAAGCATCAGGCCTTCTGATAGGGACTTGACACATTGAGCAAGTTACTAGCTCTAAATCTTGCTCTACTTGAGAGTTTCCTTCTTGTTTTGATGGATTTTCTTCTTGCTTTGATAGATCTTCTTTATTTGAAGTATTATTCTCAGGTGGCTTGGGAATTTCTTGATTGGAAAGCTTCATTATCGGGTCGATTGTTTCGCCATTTATGTGATTGCTATCTTTTTCTTGCATTTGCTCTCCGTTAGAGAAAATATGTTTCTGCTGTTCAGTGATTACTGGCGATTCTACGTCTATGTATGCTTGGAGGTCTACTTGAGGGAGCTGGTAGTTGTCAAATAGATTTTCTGATTTAGATAGATCTGTTCTTGGATATCCAAATGCTTTAAAATCGCCTCCCTTGCCAATGACGTTTAATATCGCAATATGGAAAATGAAATCTCTGGTGTAGGGATCTGGATAGATTTCCGTTTTATGAATTTTTTCTCTACCGTATGTTTCTGTGTTAATATCGAATAGATCGATTTTAAATGAAAACATCAAGGCGAAGAGCTGGCAAAATTCTCGAATATAAACGTCGTGCACAAAAACCGTTTCTTTTTTCAGTTCATCCGAAATCTCCTTCGGGACCATCAGCGGATGTTTCATCGCAAAGGCAGCAAAAACCGCTTTAGCTGCTAACGTCAATATCATCAGCCACCTCACATTCACAATGCTGTATAAATACTTGTAGAGTTTATCTTTTTTAACACTCGAGTCCAGGACGTGATGAAAAGATTGTCTTTCTTTTTGGATGCTGCTAATGAGTAACAGAAAATCTCCTTCTACATGATTAAAGATTCGCCTTTGCTCTTCGGTTATCTCCTTCTGAAGGAGCAAATATTTAAAGGCGTCCGTCATCTGGAAATAAAGTTCCTCGTTTTCGTGCTCTATGATATTCTCTACCAAGATACAACCAAAGATCATGTAGATAGAGACAGATTTTGATTTGTCAGAAAACCGCCTGATAAGGGGAAGGTAATCTAGATTCTTCTTGAACAGTGGATGTGCTCTCTGGTCAATTGCGTTGAGCTTTAGTCCTAGATGGGTGGCTATGGGTTCGAGATCAGCCTCGATATCATGCTTATAGAGTTGATTGGTATCTAAGTACTTTTTCGGATCGTATTGAGTTGGAGATGACTGATTTGATTTGTCAACAGAGTTTTTTGATCCCATCTATTAGCACATAAAGTTATCTTGTCGTTTCTCTGTGTCTTGAATGAATTTGTCAAGAAAAAATTTATTTTCTCACTTTTATTAATCGTGAAAGGCTAGTAGTCAATGTTCGATTTCCGCAAAATAAATAAGCACACCATTCATATTTAAATGGAACTAGAAACCAGGAACTAAGAGTTTAGAATTCGAGTAGGCTTTGGAAAATGTATCTGCAAGTTGCCAAGGTTTTCTCTTTTCTAATTAATCAGGCAAGCAGCATCTACATAGGAAAACCTAGATTTTTAGTCTAAAATTCGAACTATTTTTGAAGGAAACCTTTGAAAATACAATAATATTTTACCTCATTTTCTCCCTTCATCATTATCGTGCAGTGTTGTTGTTAAAGCGTTACAAAAATGTGGTTGATCCAGATTATCATTGAAATCTTATTGACTCGACAACATGAAGAAATGCTATGGCTTCAGTCATTTTATCTTGAAGAATCGCACAAGATGCTCTGATCTGATTAGAATTTTCCATAATAATACGCAAAATATTTTTCTCAATCCAAGCAAGCTCACCATTGTAATTATTAATTTTTCAGCGCTATAGCATTTAAACTCCCACTTGAATCCTAAAGTCTATTTTCATAGTGGATATTTCACTTTAATTCAAATTTTGGTAGCCATGGAATTCGAATTATTTTCCAGAAAACCAGATCTTATAGGATACATCTAAGACAGAATATCAATATACACAACAAAATTTTCAATAGAGTCGAGAGCCTTTTACTTGGAAGAAGAAACAAAAATTTATCGACTCGAAAGTACTGAGTTTGAATTGAGGTTGTGTATGTGTTTGGATTGAAGATCGAAGTGGCTTTAATTTTGCTGAATAATAAATATCAAATAAAATTGGCACAGGATCGATCGAATTTAGGACGGTTGCTTTGGAAATGACTAAATTTGTTGGTCTGATTTTAGCAGTTCTTTTGCTCATGACGTCAGGAGTTCAAGCCGGCATTCAGCAATGCGGTTCTACCGATTATTATTGCCTTTCAACAGATACCTGCTGCTGGACAGGTGCAACTTATCAATGCTGTCGATTATCCAACGCTCAGTGCTGTTTGAACGGAACTTGCTGCAAAGGCGTAGGTTGTTGCCTTGACTACTTCTTCTTCAGCCCATCCGGGGAAACAATGCAACCTGCTGTACAAATTGGAAGCATAGATTCATAGAACTGAAAGATTCTTTCTCTTCCATTCATTTGCGGCTTATAAAAAGCTAGGGAACTAATGGGTTAGATCAAAGGAACAGATTGGCTCTATTGCTGTGTGGTTATCATGTAAAGTTTACATTATTCTTGAATGTTGAGCATAAAACCTTCTATAAAACTTCTTTTGAATCGAAAAAATCTGTGGTGTCCTGCCAGCAAAATAATCATGGTTTTGGATTTAATAAGCAACTCTCTATTCAAAACAGAAAAAGAACCATGCTAAGCATCTTTTGCACCCCATTGCCTCCTAGTATCCACGAACAGTCTGAAAAAAAATTATAATAAATAGATCAACATGATGTATATCTTAATGTCATCAGTGTCAAGACTCTATCTATTGTAATAACCTTTCGCTTGTTAGTACTGTGCAACATATGAGAGTCTACAAGCATGAGGAAAAAAGATATAAAATTTAGTCGGTACGAACTCAATCCATTAATAAACCAACAATAACTAATTAATGTATGTTATTAACTATGATGGACCGTAACGAGAATCAGGAGTGATTTGGCAAATTATATATATATAAAAATCGTTTATCAGCAGCTCGGCCTGGCGCGAGTACTCGTGAACAAATTACCTAAGGACATACTATAATAAACAAACGTTGCTTAGTAGAACACTCTTTCAATCTTTGAAATTGGTTGCTTGCATGTCGGACATAATTTTTCATCTGATTTTAGAAGCAAGAAACTGCATTTCAGGCAGGTTGAAAGATGCTTGCAGTCGTAAATCACCGTTGTTCGTTTAGCTGCCTTGCATATCACACACAAAAGCTTCTGATCCGTAATCAGCGGGTCAAGTGCCTCATCAGCGTTCGCCACTGTTTCTTCATCAATATTGCTTTTTATTTAAAAAAATTTAACAAATTCCTTCTATTAACGATGAATTACTTCAGGTCATGAGCTATATTCCCCAGCTGATCATCAAGCAGCCGATCTTCAGCGAAAAGCTGAAGTCTCCTCCGGATCCGTCTATTCGAAAGCTGCTTCGTAATCGCGCAAGCGGTTACAAACACGATCACATAGAGCGTCAACCCAAAAATCGCTGTTAACCAACCATATAGCCCTGAAGAATACACGGTCGATCTCATGCCATCATCGGATGTACCGTATTTAGTATGCTCGGTCACAGCAATGTCTTCACAGACATATTCGTAGTTATCCTCCCAATATCTTCCTGCTTCTGAACAGCTATTCACGCATCTGTTTGATTCACCCAACCTCATCAAGTAAGTTCCCTTTACACAATCAGTACAGTTTTTTGCTGAGTATGCACAACTGACACAGGGAGACTCACATGGCTCGCAAGAATTGAAGCTCTTCTGATAAAACCCATCGCTGCAATTTAGCACACAGAATCCTTGTGCTGGTTCGGTATCATTAACCGGTTGTAGCGAGTAATTCGTGGGACAGGTCAAGCACTCATGGTCGTATTTGCCAGCACAAGTCAAACAGGATTCTGGGCACTCAGAGCAGGATCGCGTATAATCATCCACAAAAGTCCAATCTGGGCAGCTGGTGTTAGAAACGCACTCAGAGCCTAAGAGATAGAGTCCGATAGGACATGATGTGCAAGAATTACTACCAGGACCATCGCAAGTGACGCATTGAGTTGAACATTTCAGGCATGTCGCACTTGTTTGGTCATTATAATAGCCAGAAGGGCAGTTGGAGTAGCAGGTCGAACCTAATGAGTAGTAGCCTGAGCTGCATGTCACACATTGATAGTTTTCGGTGCCGCTACAGGTGGCGCATGCAGGATCGCAAGGTATGCAATAGCTCCCTTGGAGAGTATAGGAAGACGAGCAAGAGGCCACGCATGTATTTTTCTCGAAATATATCAATGGAGAGGTAGTGCAAGAGATTTCAGTAAAACTAATAGCAAAATTGCAGAGGCCCCATGAAGACAAGCCGCTTGATGGCCCAAGATCTGAAAATATTTCTAAATTCAGGGTAGGAGTAGCATGTAGGAATGAGAACCCAAGTGACATTTTCTGATCTAAATAAGCCGACGATCCACAAGACAAATTTTGGGGAGAATCGGGTGAAATCTCAAAGATTTGAGTTCCATCTGCTGCAATCTTGAAGTGAGAAGCATCTGTCCAGCCATCAATGAAATAAATATTGAAATTTAGCTGAATCTCAGAGTGAAAGTCCAAATTTGTGTAATTTATAGATAAAACTGTGTTGCGAGAGAAAGGGCCGAGGATTTGATCAGTTCCACAAGTATCTGTTTTAAAAACCGAACCATTTATTTCCCAATTCTGTGGGTTGGGAGTGCTGCTACAAGGAAAATATAGCTCACTGAACGAAACTAGTGTGTCGTAAATGACAAAAAATTATTGAGAGTAATTGTAGGAAAGGTACCTGTAAGCTCCGGGAAACTTGCGCTGATAATTACCAAGAATAGCCAAGAATAATAGCTTGTCATTAAAGCCATTTTCTCTTTTAATTTAATCTGTGACAGAGTATAGTAATTAATAATGATCGGATTGTTTGAAATAAGTTTTATTGAGTATCGACAATTAGCATATTCAAACGTCTAACCGAGACGCACCCTTTTCTTAAATAGTTACAATTAATGCCTTCAGAGCGGATACTTCAGCCATAAAACATAACAGAAATATAAAATATCGCTTCTTTTTTATCCATATTCTCTTATTACTCATAAATCGAAAGCACTTTCATGGAAAAACGAGAAATCGCAACAAGGAAAACATGGATATTTTTCCTATAACAAAAATTTTTGAACAAATAAACAAGTACACAGAAATTAACAAGGTAGATAATCCATTAAGAATATCATATGCTAAATCATTGCTTCATTCTTTAGCTCTAAAATTTTTTTCAGGTCTTTAATTAGGCCAAGCCTTTTATCTCACTTACTTGCTGTGTACTCGTGCTTTGAACGTGTGTTTGAGAACTGTTTATATTTTCCTGAGACCGAATCTTGGCTAAATGCTTTTGATTCATTCTGTACAATGCTTGCGCGCCTGTATTTCTATCAGTCTGGGCTGCGCTAGTTTCATTCAGTTTCTCCCCATATACACCGCTTTGATTAATTTTATGACTCATATTTGAAAGATCTCCCTGGTTTGTTTTCTCAAACACTTTATAACTCCTCACATTTCTCGCATTCTCCGACAACCCTCTCGCAGATGAGTCTCTATGAATAGGAGATAACGAGATTCGCGACGATTTTGGAACGCGACTGCGACTGAGGTCTCGAACCGGAAATTTCTTAGCAAACTCATCGGGACTGCTAGCCAATGCTGTTTCCAACTCCTCATAAGCTGATTTTTGAACATTTTGGGTAAATTGCAGTTTCTTTATCAACTCTTGTTCAATTTTCTCCAGCTCTAGCACTGCCGTCTCTTTTTTGGCCCGAGCTTCTTCTTCGGCCTTAACGCGTTTTTCACATTGCATTTTATACATCCTCATTTTATGTTCTATCATTTCTTTCTTCCTCTGTTCGGCTAACTGCTTTTGTAGCAAAATCTCATTGTGTCTTTTACTGTTCTCGAATTTAACTTGTTGCTCGTACTCTTTCTTCCTGAGCTCGTTACTTTCTCTCTGTTTTTTTATCTGAAGCATTTCTTCCTGTCGATGCTTGAGTAGGGCTTCATGAAGCTGGGACCTCTCTAATTCTCGGTGTCTCCTTAGATCTGAGTATTGAGCTTGTTCTTGTGATAGATGCAGACTGACCTCACGTTGTTGGCGAATTTTCTAAATAAGTTCAGTTAAAGGAAGGTCATTAGCAAAGCTTTGCTACCATTGCAATTCGGTCTTGGTTTTTGCGTTTCAGAACCACGATTTCCTGAGCTTTGCGGCGAGTTTCCTCGATTTTCTTCCAAGATTTCATCTCTTCTTGCTGAAGCAAGGCGATTCTGTTTGCCAACATCTGGTACTCGTTGTCGAGTTGTTTCCTTGCTTGCTTCACTACTGATAAGTTCTTCTCTATTCTGCTGGTTTCGATATCATGGATTTCCGAGGTTTGATCCATTGAATGAGTCGTATGTGCTTTTTTGTCGTCGGAAAATAAAATTAGGTGTCAAGATAATGAAGTTTCACAAAGCAAGCTTAAATATTTCCAAATTCGAGGAATAATAGAAAGCTCCAATACGTCATAAAGTCTATTGTTAATTATGAGATTTCTGTGATCTATTGAGAGTATATAAATCGTCAGGCTTTATTCCAACATTGAAAATCTTAAGCATGTAGGAGACTTCGATACATCGATAGTATTTGTTAGATTTGGAAACCCGAGCTTGGAGTTCAAGTTTGAAATTAAAGTTTTATTTCATACAAGCGATGATGTCAAATTCCGATGATTCTAAAGAAGACTATTACGATTTTGTTATACTGCACTCACAAGCACACGTCGAAGACGAAGATATTGTAAAGCAGCTTTTGTTTAGGCCACACCAAAATCTAAATCTTTCGAATCTAGCTCAAATTTTCATGGAGAAAGGCTAAGAATACAGCATACTCAGTTTCTCAATCACTTAAAGGTGTGGTCTATAGACATTACAACAATTGACATATAACCTCTCTCTTTGAATTAGGAATAATATTTGCGTCTGTGAGCATCGGGTCTGAATTTGTAAACGAAGAAGCCGAGCTATTAAGCCTTGATAAAAAGCTCTATGCAGCTGTTTTAAATAAAGACACCTACGTCTTCGCATTGATTGCTCGTTCGGGCGTGATGAATGTTCTGGAAAATATCCTCCATCGCATCCTTACAAATATTGTCCTCGTGATTAACTCTCTCAGAGATACTAAGAAATACTCTGATACCCTCAGTTTTTTAAAAGAAGACTCAACTAGCCTGAAAGTGTTGGATGAAATGATGAACGCATTATTATATAAATTCAAGGACGTATCAAAAAATTTCTCATACTCTCTTGCACATCTTCTTAACTCCAATGCCCATTTCTTACATTTTAACTCACATTTGAGCATGTTGCTCATGAAGTTCTCTTCAATTCTATATGATTCTGCTATTTCGGCCTATGGCATTGGGGAACAGACGCCTCCGATGATAGGACCGATCGGTAACGACCACTTTATAGATGCGTTACTCATGCTTTTTGAAATATTTTTCGATATATAGGAATTGCTTTTTATCAGGACTTTTTGCTAATCCATTCTACTTTGAACAAAAATGACTTGCAGCTTGCTTGGGTGCTGCAATTGTATTCAGGTTTATATTGATGGAAGTTATTGTAGCTCATAGCTATTTTTCATAGATCAGCAAAGCGGATTTACTTATCGAATAATAATGACTTCGGAGGGCGAAAAGCGGATTTTTGTGCTCGCTTCGAGACAGGAGTTTACAGTTGTGGCTGCTTATTTGTTGAATAAAATTGACGAAGAGTGCTTGGACTGCTTGAAGAAGGACATGCAGAGATTTTATACTGTAACGCACTCTTCTCTCAACATCGAATCGCTCACCTGTAAGCTAAGGAACTCGAGAAATATAAAACACAAGAGACCCTGCGAGTTAGTCAGTGTGGAGTTTTGAAGGTAATCACAATAAACGATATGGGTATGTATATATATATCGATGACATTTTCGGATTTAGAAAGAGTGTCCGATCACCTTAGGGAGCAATACATTTGCCAACGACGATGAAGACGAAGAAAATAATCAAAAGCAGAGTTTAGATCCTCAGAACTTAAGAGGTCTTCATAACGTCACGATTTTGTTTGTGGAAGCAGAATACAAGAACAAAGTGTATTCTCAGTATCTGCTGACGGTAAATTGTTTCTTTTGTATAGAGAAATCCTAATAATAATTTTGATCTTCAAATGTAGCTTAGTGCTAGCTTGAAAAGCAAGCTGCTCGGCGAAATAATGATAAAATTTATCACATTATTTACAAGGACTTTCTCCCAGATGATCGACAACCTACCCAAGCCGTTTGATACACTTGAAAAGACAACATTACCGTTTCTTTCGGCCTCCAAGGAATCGTTTAGTCTTGAGCTTCAGAAATTTGTAATTTTTTTGGAATTTTGGTTATCATATCTTATTTATATCTTAGATAAAGAAAGAAGACCAGCTTGGGAAGCTCCGATCATTTATCTGGTGTGTCGCTTTGGAAAACCAGTCGGTCTATTTCGCCATGCATTTTTATATCATTCAAGATAATTATCTGAAATCAGAGCTCAGAGTTTCATACTGAATTTCGATAAAGCAACTTTTCGACTTAACTCGCTATCCAAGAGAGTCAGGAGCCCAACTTTTAAGTCTTTAGCGAATTTATTACTACACTTCAGACGAATTTTCAATGTTTATTCTCATAAAGACGGATTGATATTGTGATTCTTCTTATATATCCGTTGATTTAATTTTCTAATTTTCAGCAACAATTAAATTCATAAATGAAAGTTGCCGCTACACAGTTACCTCGAGCTTCTTCGGCCTCGAAGAAAAGCCAGAAAGATTCCAGCGCTTCTTTGTGTCCTGAAACCAAAATAGCAGTCAGCTGTCGACTTTCCGTTCAAAAACCATCTCAAAATGCATCTAACAGAAGCAATGCATTCAAATTCGATAATTTTGGAGCAGAAACGCCTTCGAATAGAACGACAGTCTCAAGCAGAAGCTCCACGAGAGCCCCAATTACTCATAATTATACCCTACAGAAGAATACAGGGTTATTCGTTGAAGGAAGACCAAAGGTTGAAAGCGTCTATACCACTCATCCTGAATACAGTATGATTACTTATCATTTTCCATCAAAAATACTTTTCAATTTAGAACCTACTTCTCGGAAATCTGCTGTTACTGTATCAACGGAGAGAGGCTGTGCTAAAGCAAATGATGTTCAAACTCAGAGCGATCTTGATTATTCTGAGGACAGTAATCGCCATAGCGTAAGAAGCAAGCTGAAAAGTATCGGTAATTCATCACTAACCTCAATCTTGTTTTGAACACCAAAACAGCAGAAACAAGAAATTCTGAGCATAGTAGAAGTTCTATCAGCTTTCAAGGGACTAGAAATACGAAATTGAATGAATCAAATTCGAGGAACCTGAGCAACTGCAACGATGCTGAAATGGCTTTCCAGGCAATGGATCAGAAAGAACCAGAAAGGAAAACCGTGCCATCTAATGGAAATATGAGTTCTGATCCGATCTCTTGGGCTCACGAGCAGACACAAGCTGAGCGGGAAGAAGAAGCGTATCAAAGAAGAAAAAATGCGATTGAAGCAAATATCAAAGCGATCCGCAAAAGGTCCATATCTGATAATAAGCTCTCCAAGAACAAACCTCAAAGCTCGAAGACGGACAACCAAGTCAGCAATAAAATGAACGCAATTTTGAAAAGTATAACAAGTTGCCGTACGTCACCAAACTAATTGGATTATAGATAGTCAAGGCGTGCTAAGCTCTCAGGAGATCCTTGATGTGAAGACTTTATTGCAAATGAGGCTACTTTCAAGCAAGTCTTGTGAAGGGAAATCAAAGTCCAATTCTTCTTTTCAAAAATCGAGGCCTGTGACTCCATGTCCTGACAATAATGTGGATAAATCAGGACAATTTAACCTAACTAGTACCGTTAAATAAGTTGAAATAATCATCTGAAAAAATGTAGTGAGTTTAATGAAATCACCTTCCAGAGAGCAAGTAAACAGAGACAAAAGTCTTGATCAAACGAAGAAGACAAAATCTGAAAATAAAGTTAATATTTCTGATCATAAGATACAAATCGAGAAATTACTCAAAAGGAGCCTCTTTGAAGATGCTCAAGAAAGTAATAAAGTTGGCTGTTGCTGATTTTCATAAAACTTTTTTTGACAGATACGCCTTCTCAAACGAAGAAAGAAGAAAAAGTTAGCGGCCCCGAGAAACCTAATGTTTCAGCACGGCAGGTTCTTGGAGTGAAAAATATGAATGTGCAAGAGAAAGAAGCTAAACCGGAGCTTATGGCTAGTAACCAGAGCAGAAAGCATGCAGAGACTCCGTCGCAGAAATTTTTCAAATCACCAACTAGCACAAAATCGGTTGCAAGTCTTTCTACTCCATTTACAAAGACAGGAGATAGCAGCTCGAAAAAGTTGAAAATTTCAACTCCATCATCAACAACAACAAAGTAAATCAGATACTGTAAGCACTCATGGTTACATCATCTATAGCAAAATAAACGGAGAAAATGCAGCCTCAAACGAAACCTCCAATGTGTTTAAGGTAAACATCAGAAATCAAAGCAAGGCTGGCAAAGAGAACCAAAATGAAAAAAATGAACTCAATTGCAATAAATCCACTAAAATTAAGGATGGTAAAAGTGCAGTTGCTAAAGACACTGGCAAGTCTCGAAACGATCTCATGCTCCAAGAAAGGATGAGTTCCCCAGGAGCATCGCAGCCAGCGTATAATGGAAAAATAAACCCATCTAAACGTTTTTTCACCAGATTCTCGAAGGAGCAATCTGCTAGGCACAATTCTATTCAAGCAAGGAATAAGGAATCTAAAATCGAACAAAACACACAAAAGACCCCACATAAGTTGTAAGATACCTTTGATGGTCCTGTTGCTTAAACCTTTCAATCAAATTAGTTTAGAAAAACGTTCCTCATCTAAAGACAACTTTGCTAGCAAAGCAAAAAAATTCGAGACCGAAGTAAGAGCAGTCCTGATAAGAACTTTAATAATTCTCACAACTTCTTAGGGAAGGAAAAGCCAACAGATGCTCAAAGATTGCTCCTTCACTCCAAGAGTTAGCTGCATATCCAATCTCAGCGAAAGATTTTCTCAAAACCCCAAATTTTTCGGTCAACGGAACACTGTGATACAAGAAGAGAACCCCATGGAAAACAATCACCAAGAGAGATTGTCCGTGCCTCAGGTGAGATCTAACCCTACTATCTCGACAACTTAAGTATCTTGTATTTTAAGACCATGCCGGCGCGTTATTCGCGAGCTAAGTCAGCTCCTTACAACAGGGCCAGCGTAACAACTGAGCACACTCTGCAGCAGCCACCTCGGAACACAATCGAGAGAGATAGAGTGCCAAGAACTTCCGCGCGTCTGGTAATGCAGACAGTAAATCGACCTGATTATGGAGATTTACTCCAAAGAGTCACTGTCCAGAGAAGCAGAGGGCAAATTGAAATACCTGACGCCCTACCGGCTGCCAAAGATCCTAAGTAGCCTATCAAAGAATTTTCCGTGATGTACTAATCGTTCTAGCTTTTCTGAATTAGAAAGGGATATTCAAAGCACTCTTCACCTCTTTCAAGACTTGGACGTGATTATTAATCACCCCGAGGGGCGAGAGCATGAGAATGCCAGCCAGCGCAACACAAATTGGCTACCAGCAGAACCACAGATGGCTAGAAATTCGATAGCGACTAGATGCAGCCAAAAAACTCAAAAGAGCTTTTCTCCAAGGAGAAGCATGCCGCAAGAGTCCCAACTCATGCTGATGAAGTCTAATGTGGTTGAGGAAGATCTTGTTGAAGAAGAAGCTGTAGACAGGCTCGAATACATCAAACAGCGATTAACGATAACAAAGGTGGCTTATTGTTGAAAATTTCTTTCCCTAATTTCTAATGGTTTTTAGAAACTGGAAGCACAAAATCAGAAGCTTGA
>ENA-UOTX01000488-UOTX01000488.1-compost-metagenome-genome-assembly--contig:-NODE-488-length-41431-cov-8.787058_pt1 | contig 41431 bp, 29 predicted proteins | sample MGYA00238143_ERZ746982 | MGnify/ENA primary metagenome ERZ746982 (study PRJEB28758, sample SAMN06268862) | compost metagenome | isolation source: single cell | place: USA: California, Emeryville, Joint... | reverse complement strand
CTTTTTGCTTGGAGAAGAAGCAGCATTTTGAACCGAGATCCGCGACTGATGAAAAAGGATAGCTATATCGAGTATTATATCGTAGAGTTGATGAAGCTCATCGAGCACCGAGGTAGATCACACCTTTTTTCTGTGTTTTTCTAACACATTCTCCAGCACAACCAAAGCAGCGGCTTGAACTTGAGGGAATTTTAAAACTATACATGCGATACGGCCCAGTCAAGTATGACGACCAAGGCGTCTGTCAGCTGCTGATAGAAGACGCTCTTCGCGAAGAAGATGTTAACGCAAAGACACAGGAATGGTATCTCTTCGTCAAAGTAGTGTTGATTGAAGCGCTTGCTCGGCTGCCTAAGAGCAGGAAGCTGCACATGCTCTATGCATATATCCAACACGAGAGATTAAAAAACAAGTTCAAGGCTCTGCATGAATTAATGATTGCAGAGACCCACAAGCCAGGTCTCCAAGAGGAATTTGCTATTTATCGATATAGAAACATCATTGAGGACGAGATGATAGATTCCGACATCCGAGGCTCCGAGGCAAAAGGCCTGGATCTGAACATCATCATCACTTACCAGAACAAATTTATCGATTTTGTTAATAATATCGAAAAAGCCGTGAATTTCCACCTGGACTTTTGGAGAGAACTCCTCGAAGAAAACCCTGATATCGAGAAACTACAGAACCTTGGGAGCAGGCTCACGCATCAAGTGGACATTTCCTCCGAAAACTTCCAGAAATTGGTGCAGATCAACCCGAATAACGTCAGAACCATGCAAATTTACGGAAATTTCTTGAGAGAAATCATTAATGATGATCATCAGGGAAAAGTGCTATTGGACAAGGCTGAGTCTATTGAAAAAAACGCTAACATTGCCCGAAAATTTGCTGATGAAGAACGCTTGAAGTACAGTGATAACTCCTCAACATGTCTGATAACCGTGTCTGCTAATATCAACGAGCTTGGGCTTGTGACGAACTGCACCAGTGAGATTAAGAGGATTCTTCAATTCTCGACGAATGAGCTTATTGGACAAAATATATCGAAAATAATGCCGAAGATTCTCGGTGACAGCCACGACGAGTTTATCCAGGCTTACTTTGAAAATCCAATATCACGGGTAATGGGCATAGAAAGGCTTCTGTTCCCGATCAATAAAGCAGGATTCATTGTTCCTTGCACCTTATTTATCAAATTTCTTCCGAATTTAAGCGACGGCATCAAACTGGTTGGATTTTTGCATGACGTGAACCTCGGAGGAGATGGCGACGAAAACAGCGAGGAACATACGCATTATATTATTTATAACGCTGATAATAATCTGATCTGTGGGATAACTGCGGGCTGCAAGAGCCGGTTCGGGATACCAACGAGTCTCGTCTATGGGAACTCGAAAGAAAACAACGAGCTGTCTATGGAGGAGATATTCCCAGACCTCTCAGCGCAGAGTATGGAAGAATTAAGAAGTTTTACAGGCGTTTTAATCACATTGGACACGACAAAACTCCCACAGGAGTACATGTTACATGATGAGCACAGTGGGAAGGAAAGCGAGTATAGCGACCCGGAAGCCGATTTGGATGAAAAAGAGAGCTTAGAAAGGGGGAAATATCGAAGGCTCAGAGTCAGAGCGTCGATTGTATTGGAAGAAAAGTACTTAGGAGGGCTGTGCTTGAGAGTGCTGAAGTTTTCTGAGGTGTTGGATGTGGATATCAAGAAAGAGAAAAGCAGAATGAAAGAAGAGATGGAAGAATATAAGGATACAGGGAAGAGAGAAATCATGATAGAATCATCAGCTCAATATCACGCTCATGAGGACGAATCTCAGAAAGAGGAAAAGGATGTTAGCGATCGAGCATCTCATGTGTCTGCGAGCTCAATGAATGAGGAGTTTAGAGTATTCAAAGAAGCAAAAATCGCGATTTCCGAAAAAAATGTCCCGAATTCCATCCAGTGCCTTCGAAGGATTGTCCTATTGCTCTTGGTCTTTGTCATCGCCATCTCATGTAATTACTTAATAACTTATCCTCACATCTCTATAATCACTAACACCTAGCTGTTGAGCTGGCATTCAGATTCATGCAGAATAGCAGTGTCAAAGAAGGTTACCATGGCCTCGTGACCGCATACAACAGAACTGATGTCCTTGCTGACGTGCTCCTTCAGACGCGGCAATTGCAGCTTCTAGCCACGTAAAGCCTTTCTCTTTGATGTTTTCATAACCTTTCATCCTAGCGGTGTCCTCAGCCCGACCCTAACCAACACGACGGAAACCTACTTAAGGAATGATTTGATTCAGCGTATCAACGACCTGCAAAATCTCCAGTTCGAAGTGATTAAGAATTCCATCAACATGGCAAGCAGGACAGGAATGAACGACTCAAAGGCGTATGACATTGCCTCTCTCCTTCAGGACGACTCGATTCAAACGACATCAACACCGTTTAGTGACGTGTTCTTCCAGTTTATCACAGCCGCATCAACAGTAAGGAACTCTACTCTAGCAAGTTTCGCCGGGGCGACTCAGCTCCAAGCTACACTCAAGAACTTCTTTTTCGTGAACTATAATGGGTTGAACGCTATCAGAGTCGGCTCGGACGAACAGGCTCAGGCCTTCTATGATTTCTATTACTCTGATCTCGATTACTTCAATGTGCGTTTTGCGATTATGATGGCTGTTGGAATCGCAACGGTGATCATTTTCCAAATTCTTCTCGTCCCAATCGTCTTCTCCGTACTAAAGACTAATAATCGAGTGCTCGCGCTCTTTGGGTCTATCCCAAGGGATGATATCTACGAACTAGCTGACAGATGTGAGAGATATCGGGGCATTTGGCTGGAAAGACAGATTCAACAGGATGACCATTCTTATGAAGACAGCGATCGCCGCGGAGAGGAGGAAGAAGGGGAAGACAATCCCGATGGAGAAGAAGAGAACGAGGTCGCGAGCTCGGTGAGCAATGAGATGAGCCGAAGCAATCTGGAGGAGTCAGGACTGCAGAACGTGAACGCCTCAGTTAATACTGAAGGCGAAGGTGTTGCTAACCGTATGAATATGTATAGAGCCGTTGAGGGATTAGCCCTAAGCGTGAGTCCTACTCACCTCATTGTGCCGAAATCAAACACAAATATTTCAAGCACTTCTCAAAAGGTCCCGCGAGAGAATAAAAACTCAGGCCCGAAGCAAAGGAACTCAATAGAAGAAGGTAACCGCATGAAGAATTCGATGAATGCGAGCGGGATGATGAGAAATTCGAGTCATTCTAGTGTTAGAGAAAAAACTGACACTGAGCCAGTCAAAACGAGAGAGCACCTACTTACTACTGAAGCGACGAAGAGGCCGATGGTGAACAAAATGAATTCCGGGGAAGAAGAGGAGAAAAGAGATGAACTTTATGAGAGGTCGCAGAAATTGCTGAATTCTAAGAATAATAACAGATGGAGAGTCGCGTTCCACTTCCTTTGTATCTGCTTGCTGCTGGCGTCGTATTTCGTTCTGGATTACTGTCTCGAAGTCGCTTTCATTAGCGACACGCAGTTGATTTACTCTATGCTGAGACTGGTTGCGATGAGGACGTCTGTCCTGAAATTCACCAACTTGATTGTACAAGAGAACATCGCGAATGTAACAAGACTCACAGATGCGAATGGTATTTTACATAGCTAAGCTAGCGATAATTATACTTCATAAAGGAATCGATCTCATGACGTATTACACGGATCAGGTGTATGAAAACGAAAGGATTCTGTTTGATCAGTTCTCGACGTATCTGCCTCGTCAGTTCTCAGATTTCGTTGGCGAGTGGTATCGTTATAATTTGAATGACTCATGCGCAACGTATTATGAAGGCAATTCAGGTAGTTTTCAATGTCTGCGCGTTGTTCTTATCATATTTTGAAAGCCTGCTATGGAATTGCGAATAATATTATGGCAACTGGTGTCAAACAAGCAGTGATATATGTTCAAGGCATGGACTCAGATGTGCAGAGTATGTTTTTCCAATCAAATCTATCGACAGAGGCCAAGATTGAATCAATAAACTCTATTGGCTATTTAAACGCAAGTAAAGAAAATTATTAGTTGTTGTCATGAGAATGACCTTTGTGAAATCAGCCCGAGTCATTCGCGAGGTCGATCCGATAATGAAAAGCCTGAATGAGACGTACGTGCAAGGAGCGACCGATTTCCTGGATTATAACCTGATGACCGAAAAGGTCAAATATTCGATTTATATTCTCTTCATCGCGTTCGTGTTTCTTTTCCTTTGGACGCCGTACCTGAACCGACTAAATCAAGATATCTGGAGAACTAAGGGGATGCTGAATATGATCCCGCTTAGAATGATGAGTCGAAATGAGAACTTGAAGGCCGCTTTCTCGTCAAACAACATCATTCTGGCTGTTAAATAAATGATAATTGATTCTTGGGAAATTGTAATGAAAACTCAAGAGATTATGCTTCTTTTTTTCTCACAGCCATTGTACTATTAATGTTCGGTATTGTATTTAATTTGAGAAAAATCAGCTTTTTCTTTTATCCCTTCAATCAATTATTCATCCAAATCATATAAAAATTCGTTTTCATGACTTTGGAAGTGAATTTCATAAAGTTATTAGTATTATTGAATTGGCCTTTCACTTGAAATAAAACTTAAATTCGATTCATTTTGGAACTTCCCTCTTATTAAATTTAGTCATTTCGCAGAGAAATTTGTCGATCTAAGATGGCTGTCCCTTACAAGTTTTCGGACTCAAACGCAGCGACTCTCAATTACGATGCAGAATATGAAGACTACTTAAGAGAGCAAACTCGGCTTAGAAAAGAGCATGAAAAAGAGCTCGAAGATAGAATGAAAAAGTACGATGAGGAAGCCGCGGTCAGAAAGAAAGAATTCGCAGCAAATCTCAGGCAAGTGACTCGACTCTCCGGGAATCCTAACAAATTCGCTTATGGTTTCAAAGGAGAACCCTTGAAGATAGAGAAACCTCGGCTGCGGGACTTGCGAAATGACCCTACGAAATATAGCATCCCTGACGAATGCGAAAGACAGCTTAAACTGCCTTTCGAGCCTAATAGAGAGCTGCTAACGGAGAAAGAATTGAAAAAACGAGCTTTTATGGAGAAGTTTAATAAGATATTTGGAAGAAGAGGAGAGCATGCAATGATTACAACGACAACTAGTGAAAGTCCTGATAAATCCATCGAGAATAACGCCAAAGCTACGGGTAGGAAGGACCCTGAGCAGAGTAATTCAAGATCCAAAGAGGGTGAAGAGGCGCAGAAAGACCTTGAGAAGAAAGAGGAGCTTTTTGAGTCAAAAATGGAGCCTCAAGACCTGTTGAATACTGTGGGTCAGAATTTTGTTAAGCTGCTGAAACCTTCCTCAGGTGTTACGGTTAAGATCCACGTCAAACAAGACAAAAGCATTGAGAAGAGCGCGCCGCCACGGAGATTTATCCTTGAAGCGACGAAGGACGGCGAGCTTAACAAGCGAGTCAATTTGCAGGACTACAAATCACAGGTGAGCAAGCTTAGTTCGAGAAGACAGAAAATTATTGAAAATTTAGCGAGAAAACACAGGGCTTATCAGGAATACTTTGCTAATTACCCTGATTTCGAGCGGATTTTGCAGGAGCTTGATAGGAACGAGAACCCTGAAGGAGGCGGGGCGCCTACTATACTCAAAGAGCTGAGGGAATATAATAATTATCATATGTTTGCATTGCCGAACGCGAGGTTCGGAAAGGGGCAACGCAGAGGGAGTTATAGTCCTGAACTTGACCCGGATAGTCCAAACAGAGTATTTGTGACGAACCAAAGAAAACTTAGTTTGATTGGGAAGAATGAAAAGAAGAAGATGATGACGCCGAGACCTGATGAAGAGCTGCCCGTGCAGCTGTTTCAGCAGATAGCGTCTAAGGATAAGAAGAAGCAAGCCCACGTTATCAATTTTAACACTGATAGGAAGCTCATGGCGGAGTTGCTTGGAGAGAAAGGGACTTCGACTTTATTGGTTCAAACTTTCCGGCAGATGAAAGCGGAGAGCAGACCAAGAGAACCAAGGACGGCGAGACCATCGACGGTAGTGAGGCTGAGGAGAAGCGCTGATGAAATTGAATTAGATCTCTCAAAAGTGAGGGGTTACAGTCCCCAGCCGGTCACCCAAAGTGCACGGGAATTGAACACATCGAACCAAAAATTGCCAGAGCCGAAAAAGCCCACAGAGCTTGACAGGAGGAGTACGCTAGGCGCTCGGCCGTTAACTCGGCAGCGTTCTGCTGCTGGAAGGTTGGAAATGAGGGGTAGAGATACTCATGTGTTTATTACCTGATCAGTGAGGGTATTATAGGAGGAACATGGCATTATTTAATTCATAAGGATTCTGTTGTGAAATTTAGTGATAATATAAGAGGAAAAAGCGAGGTTGAAGATAATTGATGGCAGCCATATAGAAGATACGAAGTTGTGATATAAAATTTGCGCTGCCGCGAATTTTCATATTGATTTTATTTAGATTGTGCTATTAATTTGGATAACAAAGAAATTAATGGAACATTCTGATATGTAGTGGCAAAAAAAAAATTGTAAGAAACTACTCCAGCGGTATCTCGCGAATAGAAATCGGTATGATACGAGGAGTCAAGATGTTGAGATGTTTTCACGGCTCTGGGGAAACAACTACCTCAACCCGTGAGTCGATGGGGTTTTTATGAGAAAACAATTTGGGTAGACTGTTCCCAGAAGAGCACAGCCCATCGAGAGTTGACAATGGGCGTGAAATACACATGAATACAGAAGCTAAGGTGAGGTTATGCTCGCTTTTCCAAATTAAACGAGCATTTAAGTTAGATAGAGTCATTAGATTCTTTTTTTCCCTGCTACTATCTTACCGAAGCCCCACATACGGTGTCTAAAGACTCAAAAGCGCATTCTTTCTCAGGAATTAGCAATAGAAGCAGGAATCTCAGTTTTCGATTTTTTATTCACTTTTACTAACTTTTAATTATACATGAATTGAATAGAATGTTATAAAGAGACTCATCTGTTGCTTGAGCCAATTGGTTTTATACTACTTAAAATTTTTTAAAAAAAAAAATCTTGAAGCTTTCCAATGCGGAAATTATTTCAAATCGTCGCTTTCATTTGCTTGGCCCTCGCGCCAGCGGTTCATGCTAATGATTCGATCAACGCAGACTGTTTCCAAGTCTCGCCTGTTGAGGCTTTTCAAAACCTCTACTTTACTCCTGAGAGTCGCTGTCAGCCTTTTCAGAGCATCGACAACTCCACCCATAAACTTTTCTCTACCCGCTTCTGCAAGGCAACAAATGAGCTCTCAGTGCTGACGTCGGAAGCAGAGCAATGCGAGACTTTAATTCCCTCGATCCTCTATCAAACGACATTAAGTATTCCGACTGTCGGCGCTATTACTCTCACAAAAGACGCTTTGATAGGCATCTTGGGACAGACATCCAGCAGTTGGACACTTACTATTCGTAAAATTTCAGCATTAGATGTTGTTCATACCGTCTCGATCCCAATGCCCATTACTATTACCCACTGGAGTCTCACAGATACTGCTGGTTATTTCGTCATTTTCCTGGCCATCCCCAATTCCAATGGAAATTCGAATATCTTCACTATAAACGAAGCGCTGTTTCTCGTCGATAAGCAAACTGGAGCACTGAGATGGACAACTCCTTTCGTTTATTATCAGTACAATGTTCAGAGCCAATTTTCTGTGGGAGCTCGAGGGATCACGCAGTTGCCCAATGGGAAATTCTTCATCGCTTGGCAAAGGAACAAATTGCAGATGAAATCGATCTTTTACAGGATTTTTGGGCCTAATAGTGGTGATACAGGAACTGAAGTGGCGTTTAAAGAATCTACAGGTCCAGAATCCCAGTACGAGTTAAATAGCGTCGGCGTTGTCAACGGTAATCACTACATTTTCTACACGGAGCACGACAGCAACCTACCCGAAGCTTTCTATTTCTGGAGAAATTCGAAGACTCCAATCGAAATAGAGAAAAGAACTTACATCTCATCGCCAAAGGGAACGACGGTGTATCCATATTTCTTGAGCGCCCACCTGTTGCAAACTGAGAAAGGAGATCGACTGGCAGTTTTGTACCGAATGGCTGACTTGTTTGGGGTTGAGCTGTTGAATTATAGAGCGATAGATGATACAGGCACCACCTGCAGCTACAAGTATGGGACACAGATTTCGAGTTCTAATGTGGAGATCTCGACCGTAAATGGAGCTAATGGAGAGTTCTATTTTATGGTGGGACTTACACAAGCTAGGAATTTGGTGTATGCGATAGGAAGCTTCGACTATACAGATCTCTGTGGTTCTTGCTAATTGATAATAATTAAAATTAAATTTATTGAATTAATAATGAAAGAAAGACTTTGGTAAGTTACTTGAAATATTTTTTTTAGTTGAGAAAACAAAGCTAACCTCTGAGAGTAGAATATCAGAGAATTAGCAAATAAGTAGGCGGCGGGATGAGAATATGCGGATCGTTTTAGAAATACTTAATCCTCTTATCCTGCCATTCGAGTTTAAACTATGAGATGATAAGTTTTCGCGCTATCTTTATGTATGATTGAAGGCCATTTATCATTTTACAGCTCAGATTAGTAATGAGCTTATAATTATATAGGCAATTAAATCCAAGTACTCACCCGCAAAGCAGAGATTTGGATGTCTTGTGGGTTCAAAGAAATTGCAGCTGACTCAATTTTACGTGGAAAGAGATAGTCTTTCATTCGGTTATATTACTGTATGTATCTTAACGATATTATATAAACGTCTGCTTTAACTACCTATACATTGATCCATTGAAATTCGTGTACTTAAAGCAAAAGATAGCATCCACTGATATATATAGATATACCTTAACATAAAACTTAAGAATATTTGACTAATAATGCTTTCAGCTCTTCTTTTTGAACCGGCTTCTGTAATATCTCCTCCATTCCCGAGAGAATAAAGTTCTCTTGGTTCTGCTCTTTGCTGTCACCAGTTACCCCGATTACCGGTATTTCCATCCCGTATCTATGCACCATTTCCTTAATTAATTTACTCGCTGTCCAGCCATCCATCCTCGGCATTCTACAGTCCATCAGCACGAACTTTGGAATCCTGTCTTTCACATTCGCAGTGATCGCAGATCTCATTATCTCTATACTTTCCTCACCGGACCCAGCTTTTATCACTCTCGCTCCAAGAGTTCTGAGCAATTCTTCCATAAAATCAAGCGTGAACATATCATTATCAACGCAAAGGACTAGCGGTGCTGATGCGGAAACCGTTGAAGACAGTTGAATGACTGATTGGTTTTTCGGAAGGGTTGTCAGGGCGGATTTACCTGTAAAGCTCGTTGTTTTATTAAATAACATTTCTCTCTTGTTTAGTGAGTGTACAGTAGACGAAGTCCTGATAGGGGGTAGAAAGCTCTCAAGTATTGAGAGTTTTATCGGTTTGGAAAGATAAAACCAGCAGCCTAGGTCTCTCTCACAAAATAACTTATCTTTGATGTTTGAGTGACCTGTGATAAAGCCAATCTTCACTCTTATTGCCCTCATTTCTTCTTCTTCAAACTGTCTAATCATTTGAGCGGCTCCAATACCATCGAGATTCGGCATTGCAATATCAGTGATAATATAGTCGAAATATCCCTCTGGTCGCTGTTTGAACTGCTCTACTAATTTTTGTCCATCGATTGCTGTTTCAATAACGCCATATCCGATGGATTTGATGAGATGAGTGTGAAACTCGAGGTTGAAAGGGTCATCATCCACTAGAAGGATGCGCTTTTGTGATGGTGGCTCAGTGAGAGAGATAGAATTCGGCAGAGAGAACTGAGAGGTAGAGAGGCGAGAATGCGAAGAAGGGAGACAATCCGCTTGAACGATCGCCACAAAGCATGATCCAATGTTTGGAACGCTGTAGGCTCTCACGTCGCCTCCCATCAGCTCGCAGAGAGACTTCGTGATCCATAATCCCAGGCCAGAGCCGATTTTTAATTGCGCAGCATCAGAATGGGTCTGTGAGAACTTCTTGAAGAGTTTTTGCAGATCCTCTTGCTTAATACCACAGCCAGTGTCATTGACTTCGATCTTGAGATATCCTTTCTCTGGAGCCTCAACGCCTATGAAGGCTTTCTTTTTGCTTTCAAGGTTCGCGATTTCTCTCGTAAACTGCTTTTTGTACGCGATGTGTGTCTCCATTTCAAACTCTTCACCAATGTCATAGCTAGATCTTGAAGTAATTTCCTTTTTCGTATTTGAAGCGCTCAATATTCGGTATCCGAAGTCACTCGAAGGCAGATAATCGTTTTCTTGAAGGACTTCTTTTCTCAGGTAGCGAACCACTAGCGATATCGTCCCTGACTCTGTAAACTTGAGGCCGTTTGTCAGCAAATTAAGACAAACTTGCGTGAACCTCTGCATATCAAATTTCAAACTCGTTGGCAAGCTCTCAGGGATAATTATCTCTGATTTGACAGTTCCTTTTTTCTTAATAAGCATCTCCATGAAGCTCGAGATCGATTGAAGGTAGTCAGGTAGGTTCACTGCAGTTGGAGACAGTTCCAGAGCGCCTCTGCTTGATAGTTTCCCTGAATCGAGGATGTTATTCAGCTGCTGAAGCAGCAAATCTGCGCAAAATTTACATCTTTCGAGTTTTGTTTTGAATTGATTGTTCCCAGCTTCACCGAGGAGAAGAGTGAGGTTACCGATGAGGATATTGAGAGGGTTTCTCGTCTCATGAGAGAAGAGAAGAATGAAGTTGTCTTTATCATCAAGTGATTGCTGTAGCTCTTTATTTACGGTTTCTAATTTAGAGTTTAGATCTTGAACTTTCGAAAGAGTTCCTTTGAGCTCGCCGAGGATTACGTGAATTTGTTTGGCCATTGCTGAATAAGTGAGATATGATGCTGCAATAACAACTCCGGCGTCTTTGCGAAGACTCGACTGTACGCATTCGTCAAAGAAAAAGTTCTTGAGCAGAATCACCACTGACCAATTTCCCAGCATAAGGAAATAAAAAAAGGTCCTTGACTTCTTTCTATTCTCTTCAAGAGCAAGATTACGTGCATGGACCAACGATAAATATTGAGCGTAAGCCAACGAACATGGATCTAGCAACAGCACCCACAGCGGACAGCAACTGAGCTGTAAATTCTGAAAATTCTGACTGATATTTGTGTTTGGAAATGATAATTTTAATGTCAGCTCAATAATCGTTATTGCTGCTCCAGTAAAACCAACAGAAGGCGGCAGGAGGCCGCAAGCCACGAACAGCAAGCCAATACAAAGAGCAATAAGCCGGACCATTATGATGCCTTTTTTGAGTTGAGGCGCAACTTTGTCATGTGCTTTTGAGTTCATCAAAAATAACCAGTTTCGCGGTCGTGAATATATAGTTTAATTCGATCTCAGCCAAGTTATTTAATTTAAATTTCCAATCTAAATATACCGATTAATTCGTTCAATTATTCCTTCCGTCGGACCTACCGCAGTCAGATAGGCTGCATTGTTCAAACTATCTATCTCAAAACGCAGACGACCTTTACAAGGTATTTACTTTTGCTGAATGAGAAATTTTTCAATTGTTTCTTGAGAAAAATGGCTTGCAAAAAAGCTTAAAGAATAATTTTGTGTGTTATTTACGTTGGAATACCTCGATAGAAATACCATATAGCTGAATATTAGAGCTTTTAGAAGGGAAACAAGAGTTAGCACATCCGTCAGTTAAAAGAAAGTACCTTTTTTCAAATAAATTTTTAAACTTTCGAACTCTAAATCAGGCATAATAATCTGATTTCTTAATCAAGAAAAATGATCTAAATTCTTTAGCTCACCGATTTTTTGCCTGAAAAAGTGATTCAAACAATTAATAAATATTTTATCAACCAGCTAAAAATACAAAGTGCTCATTCTTCCAAGAACAATGGTTAATTGGTCTTTAATGATTAATTTCGGTCTCGGAGTTTATAAAAACGAAGGATTTCTACTTTTATAAGCTATAAACTGCATTTCAAGAAAATTCACGCGACACAGTTCGAATAACCAGCAATACTAGTATCATCAGTATTGATTAACCATCACTTCATTCATTATGAGCTTCTTAGAAACTGATATTGCCTTTCTGTATAGTCAATAAGAAAGTTTTTCTTTCAGCGGGAATTCACATATTGTCGATGAGGAAGCTACTGCTTCAGAGAGAAGTCACAGCGATTTGGAAAATTTATTCGTTTCTGTACTGTAATCAGGCCATCGCTCAATAAAGGGAGTTTTGTTATGATCTCATTAAGTAAGCTTAGTTGCTCGCCATTATGAATTTTAGATGATATTAACATTGATTTTCTCAAATTTGACGCGCAAATAAAAAGATTTTAAGTATATTTCAAGACTAAAGCCTGTAATTCTTCTTTTTGAATCGGTTTCCGTAATATACCCTCCATTCCTGAGTGGGAAAGTTTCTCCTGGTATTGATGCTTGTCATCACCGGTTGTTCCAATGATAGGAATTTCTAATCTCGGGTGTTGTTTTAGCATCTCCTTTATTAACTTGCTGGCTGCCCAGCCATCCATTTTCGGCATTCTACAAGCCATCAGCACAAAACTTGGAATCTTCTCTTTCACATTCTCTGAGACAGCGGATTTTACTATCGCGAGAGCTTCCTCTCCGGATCCAGCAAGAATTGTCCTAGCTCCAAGGCTCCTGAGTAACTCCTCCATAAAATCGAGATTTAGCATATCATGATCAACACAAAGAACCAACGGGTCTGATGACGATAGAGAAGCAGGCATCTGCGCTCGCGACAATTTTTTAGCGCTGTAATCTGTGGAAGAAAATGGCTCTGTCTTGTTTAGGCTCATAGATACTTTCTTGTTTGGCAAAGTTAAAGGAGAGTCTCGAGAGTCTCTCTTTAGAGGAGGAAGAAATCCCTCTAATATTGGCGATTTAATCGGTTTGGCGAGATAAAACCAGCAGCCCAGGTCCCTCTCGCATAGCATCTTGTCTCGTATATTTGAATGACCAGTAATAAAGCCTATCTTCACTTTAATGCCCCTCTTTTCTTCTTCTTCAAATTTTCTAATCAACTTCGCGGCCCCAATACCATCGAGATTCGGCATTGAGATATCCGTGATTACAGCATCAAAATAACCTTCGGGTCTCTTTTTGAACTGCTCTACTAACTGTTGTCCGTCGATTGCTGTTTCGATGGCTTTGTATCCTAAGGACTTGATAATATGGGTATGAAACTCGAGGTTAAAAGGGTCGTCGTCAACTAGAAGGATTCTTCTGGGATTCTGGTCCTTAACAGGCGAAGAATTTGAAAGATTATGTGAGAAAGAAAGACGAGGATAAGCAGAAGGGAGGCAATCAGCTTGTATAATCGCTACGAAGCTTGAACCGACGTTAGGTATGCTGTATGCCTTCACGTCCCCTCCCATAAGCTCGCAGAGAGTCTTCGTAATCCACAATCCCAGACCAGAGCCGAGTTTTAATTGAGAAGCATCGGAGTGAGTCTGTGAGAATTTCTTAAATAATTGTTTAAGATGCTCTGCTTTGACGCCACAGCCTGTGTCGTTGATTTCGACTTTGAGGAATCCTTTCTCTGGAGCGTCTACACCTTGGAAAATCTTCTTCTTACCACTTAAATTCGCGATTTCCCTTGTAAAATGTGGCTTTATAGCAAGCTGCGTTTCCAAAGCAAACTCTTCACCGATTTCGTTGGAATTATTCGAAGAGGTTTCTTTTTTCGTTGAGGTTTTCATTATTCGATACCCGAAGTCACTAGAAGGGAGATAATCTGTTTCTTGAAGCTCGTCTTTGCGAAGATAGCGGATAACCATCGAGATCAAGCCAGCGTCCGTGAATTTGAGTCCATTTGTTAACAGATTAAGACAAACCTGCGTAAACCTCTGCATATCGAATCTCAACGTCGTGGGCAAGCCCTCCGGAATTATCACCTCGGATTTAACAGCGCTTTTGCGCTTGACCATCATATCCATGAAACTCGAGATCGAGAGAACATAGTCAGATATATTTACTGGAGTCGGTGACAACTCTAGAGCTCCTCTGCTTGATAGTTTCCCTGAATCAAGGATGTTATTCAGCTGCTGAAGCAGCAAATCTGCACAGAACTTGCATTTTTCGAGTTTAGACTTATGTTGAGTATTCTCAGCCTCATCGAGGAGAAGAGTGAGGTTTCCAATGAGGATATTGAGAGGGTTTCTCGTCTCATGAGAGAAGAGAAGAATGAAATTGTCTTTATCATCGAGTGATTGCTGCAGCTCTTTATTTACGGTTTCTAATTTAGAGTTTAGATCTTGAACTTTTGAAAGCGTTCCTTTAAGCTCGCCGAGGATGACGTGGATTTGTTTAGCCATCGCTGAATAGGTGAGGTATATCGCTCCAAAAACGACTCCTGCGTCCTTTCGAAGGTTTGGAGTTGTGCATTCATCAAAGAAAAAACTCTTGAATAGAATAACGAAAAGCCAATTTGCAATAAGGAGAAGATAAAAGAAGGTGCGCGACTTCTTCCGGTTCTCTTCAAGGGCAAGGTTACGAGCGTGGACCAGAGACAAATATTGAGCATAAACTAATGAGCATGGATCTTGTAAGAGAACCCAGAACGGGACGCAGCTTAGCTGAAAATTTTGGAAATTCTGACTGGCATTTGAGTGTGGAAAACTCAGTTTGAGAGTGAGTTCGATGATAGAGATTGCTGCTCCAGTGAATCCGACAGATGGTGGTAGTAGCCCGATCGCCACAAACGCCAGGCCGATCGAGAAACCGATTAGTCTGACCTTTATAATAGCTCTTTTGAGGTGAGGCGCAACTTTATCGTGAGCTTTGGAGTTCATTTCAGTATGTCAGCAAGCTGATTTTAGTGATTTCAAATCAATTATTTTTATCTGGTAATCAATTGATTCGACTACGAAATCTTATTTGTATAAATTAAAGACTTTATTGTCTTTTATTTTGTTCCGTAGGTATGATTTCTCATTTCGTCATCCAGAATATCTGTTAACAGCCTTTATAAGTCCTTGATAAGTCGCAAAAACTCATCAACAGAAGAGCAGCAGTGGAAATCTGCTTAGTGGGAAATTAATGAGGAACTAATAATTGATATCAATTCGGTTATGATGTAATGCACACACTGACATAGCTCCTGATGTTGACTTGTCAGGTAGAGCGCTTCTTGATATTTGAGGTGACCCTCCGCAATGTTTAAGAGGCCGGCTAAGAATATCCGATTTGCCGCCAAGGTGTTGAGAGATCAACAATACTTAATTAAAATCTGCTACGAATAAAATTAATCAAATTTAAATTCTGATATGATTCTTGGAAGCCAGCAGAGCCCATTAATGATAACATAGCATATAGTGTCATCTGTTAGTCCTGTGTAGGGGTCTTGATTGAGTTGAAGTTGGTTGGAATTGGCTGTAACTAAAATTCAAATTTATATTCGTCAATACAAGAGGAAACTTGAAATCAGGGTTTTTGGATTTTTAATTTTGGGTGAATTAAGCGAAGAAAAGTTCATCTCAAAGAGCAACTTCAATGACTGAAACTCAAAACGAAATGACCTCTTTTGCGCTTTATCTGAAATTTCGTGAAGTTAAAAGATGTATTTTATTGACTTCATTCACAAGCAAGGCTGATAGCAACTGTTTTCTTCTTCATCATCATTAAAGATTTGATACTGTAATAAAATATTTCATTCTATGTTAGAATTCAGCTGTTTCAACGGCTCTCTATGTTGCCTTCTGAACAGTAGAAGAACTGTTTTTTAGAGTATTAGCTCCCTCTTCTTTTATAATCAGCTCTATCTTATGATGATGTCTGATATCATTACCAATCGAGAATGGAAATAGCAACAACTATTTGAGAAGATCGATCCTCATTTCAAATTGTGTTTCTTAACAGTTGAAGGCTAATCCTTATTATCCATTATTTTTCTTTTTTCATAATTTTTTTTTTTTCATCCCAATAAGAAAGGTTTGATGGTATCGGAGTGAAAATTTGCCAGAAAAGAGAGCCAGCGACTAATAATAAGAATGCAACAGCTTGAGAGTACTATACGGGAGGAAAACTTATGATTTTGAGCAATATTGATTTATAAATCAACTACAAAGTTCGATTTTGAGACCGAATTAAGACGGATCCGTGAAGTCAGTGATGATGAAATACACGTATTTGTAGAAATATTTAGACAGCCTATTATGATAACACAACATTTTTCCGGCAGGTCTGAGCGATTCTTTGCGTGGCTCTTATGGAAATATTTAATTTGATAAGTAACCTGAATAGCAATTGAAAGAGGGCTCACTGGTCTCAAAATCAGTAAAGAACATCAGTTCAAATCAGCAAAAAATAACAAAAAAGATATCTTTCACAAGTTGTACCACAGAAGGACATTTGTTTGATGTTGTTTTACTCAATGAATCCTCCGAGATGAACCGTATTACTTCATTCAAGCATGATTTGAAAACCCAATAAAAACTCTGATAAACATTTCAGATAAGCAATTTTTGTTGGAAATCCGCTGGATACCCCCACCCGAAATATTCATAACGGCTAAACCTAATTTCCTGAAATCCTATTCGCTGATTTTTTCTCTTCATGAAGCGAATTCGAATTCTATAATTCCAATTTTCTTCGTTAAACACAAACTCAAGCTGCATGCTACCAAGAGACGATGTCATCCTCAACACCTTAACCCCTAAAATTCAGTTATTATATTCGGATATCCAACCTCTATCTGAAACAGAATACTGTCAAACTTTTGATGCTATCTCCAGAAGTGACAACCAAAAATACACAATCCGAACGCTCAACCTCACCTCTGATTTCTACAAAAAGAACCCTAACCTTGCCACCACATTCTTCATCCAAGAGCTCCTCCATCTATGCACAAGCTTCCCTGACGCCGTTGTAATCGAAAGTTTCGAAAGCCATGAAAGAGGCCACTTTGCTTGTGCCATAAAACACTGTGAGACTCTACAACAATTATTCGAAAGAGACGAGGTGAAAGGAATCGACTTTGAACTCATGATTAAGAACGTGCAGTCAGATGTCGAATTCCTGCTATCGAAACTCAAGCTATCTCAGACAATTAGCATAGAATCGCAATCTATCTATCAGTTCAACGGGAAAAGCGGGTATTTCCTAAGCGATTGGGTCAAGAGTCTCGGGAAAGATTCCATCGTTGAAACAAGGGCAGAGAACGCTGATAATACGAAAGGAACACGTGAAGCATATAATTTGGGAATGAGAGTCTTAGAGCTGAACGGAATTCTCAGAGAAGATATCGATGATGTTAAAGCTATCCGAAATGCGAAGCTGCATAACGGAGGCATCGAGAATATGCTAGCTGAATTGAACCAACCAGAAAAACTTAAGAATACTCTTCGGAAACTTCTTTGTAAGCCTGTGGATCCGAATACGAAAGGCAGCAAGATTGTACAAGAAGTAGAAAATAAAATGGCCGGTGTAGAAGAGAGAACAGAGAAGGGAGTAAAGCCTGATATTTGCTTCCAAGGGATCGAGTATGTCGAAAGCATTGTGTTCTTGGGAGAAGAAAAGAAAGGAATGAACGGGATAAGTTCACCTCTCTTGAAAGTGTCAAGATTCGAAAAAATTCACCCAACTGAAACTTGGAGTTATTTCCATAGATTTGACGATGGAATCGCGATGGCTGTCTCCAAAAGCATCCTGATCGAAGGCATTGGGCTGTATGTGCCGTTATCGCAGCATGATAAAATCACAGGGAAAGTGAGGATCTCGAAAGGGTCGCACAAGGAAGGAACGATACTGGCAACGAAAGAAGTCAAGGTGACAGCTAATGCTCATGAGGTGGTTGATAAGATCTATCAAGTGATGTTCGAAGAGCCTGTATTGATCGAAGCGCAGACGAAATATACGATCCATTTCAATTTAGGACCTGTAGATGTATTTGGCTGTTCCGGCTACAAGGGAACCGGAGGTAAGAGTCTTGTGAAAGGAGCTGAAGATGTCCTCTTTACGTTTATAACTGCGTTTGGAGAGGGCCTTACCTCTGTTTACTATGGCCAGGTCCCTGAGATTTACTACAGACTTAAAAAATGATGGTTTTGTAGACTTTGAATGAATGAATAACTAACTTTTTTGGCTTGTGACTATACAAAATAATATTGAGGGTAAATTGACTACCTCACTAACTATTTATAAGTAAAGAAAAATAATGAATCATCTGCATATTATTATGAGCAGGAAGCGCCACTTAATCCCCACTAAAGAGCAAAGTCTCGACGTCTTAGTGTCACTAGTAAACTTGAGTACTTTCAATGAATGTTTCGAAAATTCCACGGATCTTATGAGCTATAAACCCTTGGATTAAAAAACTTTTGAACAAAAATTCCAATAAATTTATCTTAAATAGAGCTTAACACATTATAATAAATATAGCTTCTTTCAAGCATTGAGCGAAAACAAAAGAGTTGATAGAGCTAATTTTATTCTTAGGTTATTTACGGATGCACAACTTATCAGAGGTTCTATAATAATAGAATTAAGAATAAAGTTTTCTCATCCCGATAGCCTTTAAATTAATTTCCACGGCTTCTCCCCCATCTGTTATCATGATTAAGGAAGAACAATTTTGGGTAAATTTTAGCAGATTTATGCTGCCTAATATATTTCAACATTAAACCTCTCAGGGCAAAGGAAATCAGTACCTTCAAAAGACTTCTGAAAAACAGGAGTTTGAATGCTTTTTGTAATATCAAAAACCTGGACGTCTCGATCGTATTTATACGTCATGAGCTTGCGAGCAGATGATATCACAGGTCTCATAGAATAAGAATATGTCTTTTCTATACTCATAGTCCAATATATCGCCTTTTTATTTATGTTAAGAAGCTGCATTTTAGTGTCGAACAAAACTAAAGATCTTTGGAATCTTGTGTGAAAGTAACACTGAGAATTCGTTCTAATTCAATTGAATAAAGTACAACTTTAGCAGAATTACCTGTACCAAGATCCTTAGATGTAAATAACCGAATGAGCGATCCATTCAGCTTGTATATTGCTATTTCACCTGTCAGAGTGACATAAACTAAATATTTGCCATCTAAAGAACATGCAATAGCCAAAAATGAATCGGATTCAAGCATGAGCCTTTTATGGAAAATTGTCTTTTTGGTTCTCAAAGAAAACACGCCATATTCTGCTTCCTTGCAATATATGAGTAGATCTCCTCTAGGGCAAATTTGAATGTTATTTCTTCTCCGAAGATTTATCTTCAATTGATGAATAATTTGGTCTTTTTGGAGGTCATATAACATGATAGTATCTACAAGAAGCGCGCAATAGGTGTAGTCGCTTGATATTGTGATTAAGCTGGCATCTAAGGAAAAAATATCAGACTTTTGTCAATCCATCTGAAAAACCTTACTTTTATTTTTGAGGCTCAGAGTTTTTTTTGCGGGATTGCCTTTCTTCGGAATTGAGAATCACCTGAGTCACAGTACCACCATAATTCATTGAGAAGAATTTCTCTCTCGTACTGATACTATATCCTAAGGGAATTTCTGAGGCAGAAAAACAAAAAGACTCAACTTGGATTAAATTCCCAAATATGGTTGAGATCTGCAATATATGACTCCATCAAACTAATCTGAGCCAGCGAACTCTGATATGTTCGGCTAATGAAATCTGCATAATCATCGAAATCGCAGAAAGCTTCAATATATTTTTCAAGGTGTACCCCAGATATCATTTCTTCCTTCTCGAAACCACGCAGAATGGATTCCAACTGTTTGCTAATAACAAGTTCTCATGCTTCTTTAATTATTTTTTGAGTTGTGAAGATGTTCATGTAAGAGACTAGTGTAGTTTTGCATACTATCATGCTATAATTTATTACTGAGTTACAAACCGAGAACAAAAAGCATACAAGAAGAAAAGGTAGTGCCTGATTTATTATCATTGAGGAGAAATTGTAAATAACAGATCGTGTTAACAATTGCTTATAATTACTGTCACTGACCTACCTATTTTATAAACAAGCTTCATTTAGCACACAAATCAACAACCCAGTAATCACTTTAAAATTAGAAAGAATAATGATAAATTAGAACTGTAAACATGCTTTATGTAAAAAAAAAAATGCAGCAAGCTCTTCAAAATTGCTATGCTGAAGCCTCTTTAATTAGAAGCGACCATCGCAGCAAACACTGGTAGTCTTCGCTTCTCAGGTATCTTTGCCAAAATCTTCTCCACTTTGATATTCGAATTGCTCATTCTCCAAATTTCCTCCATTAAGTCGTAATTTCTCTTATTTTTCTCAGCTTCCGACAAGCTTTCATCCACTGCATGATTGCAAAAGATATTGACTCCAAGTGCCTCTTTATGTAGATACTGGCATCTTTTACCATAGCTGCAATACCCATTCTGATGGAAATCTTTGCAGGGTCTTGTCTTGAATTTCTCATGAAGATGCTTCTTCTCTTGCAGTTCATGCTTGCCGTGAGCAAACGAGCAGCTGTCTCCGAACTTGCAGGTTCCTTTAAGCTCGAAGTTCTTGCACATTTCGGTCTTGTATTTCATCTTGTACTGCTCAACAAAAGCCTTTCTCTCTGATGGGTTCTTGAAGACCTTGGTTTTCGGCTTCACATCAATGAGGAACTCTCGCTTGCTGTCTTCGGAACTGTGACTCTCTGGGGTTCCAGAACGAGTCGTGTTAAGAGACTCATTATCAGGGGTAACTTGCTTGAATTGCATCTTTCTGCTTCTGAGAGCTTGTAACTGCGAGTCTTGGTGATGACTAGAAGGGGTCGCTTGAGTTCTTGCCATTGTGCTTTGATTCTAAGGAAGTTATTTTTAATTAAATTTATTTGATTATTATTGCGGCGCATGTGTATTTAAGCGCGAATTTTCTGATCTAGAAGATTCGGGAAAGATCGGGAAAATCAGATTAAGGCGTCACTCCAAATCACACGTGCTGAAACTGCGTTTAGCTCTTGCAAATCAGTGTTGTTATAAAATAGCGTTTTTGATTGCGAAGTTTTGGCCATCAATTTAAATCCTGAAGGCCATAGTTCAAATTTTTAGGTATTTTCAGAAAAATTTCTCCATTTTGAATGAATAGAGTGAATTAATGTGGCTGTGCAATGAGCTTAGTGCTTCCTTAGCTAACCTCCGCTGTGGTTGGACTTAATGAGTACTGGAAGCTTTCAGAACCTGGAAGATGATGAAATATCACATGTTAGAATAAGCGGATTATCGTCGCGTTTGCATGGGATATTGTCGAGAAAGAGTAGAAGTATCAGATTCCAGGCTCAAGGAGCGCTCATCAAAAGGGACCAGGGAAGAAGGAGGGTTTTTTATGTTAGTGGTCAGAATATGCCGGAAGCGTCTAGAACATTTCTAGAATTTTCAGTGTAATTGTTACTGCTTGATAATATTGATACCGTATTTTTTAATTTCCGCACTGAAAACAATGTTTTTTTTTTCTGTTGTTCTATTTCTTTTTTCATTCTAATAAAACACGTGTGATTTGAATAAGTAGTCAAGAGAGAGGGCTGAATTGCCATCTTCTATGGTGTGAAAATAGATAGCAGATCAGTGATTAGAGTCATATAATAGAATTTTGTGCACGGTACCAGAATATGGTTGAGGTGAGTAGGTTGAGTTTATCAACTCTTTTCTCGATGATTGAGGGGAGAAGCTGCGCTAAGAAAAATTCGGAATGGGTTCTGGTATGAAAATAAGAGGAGCTCATACATTTTAAGTTCAGAAGGAAAATAAAATTTAATTTCCGGAAAATTCACATACCAGAGTGATTCCTTAATCTGATTTCCGAGTAATTCAAACAAGAGAATAAATATGAATTGGGCTAACCTGAAAAAATAAGAACATTTTTACTATCAGTTTCAGGTACTCCGCAATCACTCTCGCTTTCTCCTCAGAGAACATATATATATTATTTGATTCAAGAAGCACGTATTCTAGAAATATGAAAAGTACAATTCTGTGAGCAAAATCAGTTTTACTGTTTGCTTTTTTGCATTCACGGAGAAGGCGAAACTCGGGAATTTGAAAACTCGAACTGATCAAAAAGAAGAGAAAACTTTGAAAACAAAATACAATTAGGATCTCAGATTCAGAAAGTAATCTTATTCACGAAGATGCTTTTATTTCAGAGATTGCTACTGTAGTAGTTAACATTTAAAGATGTTAATATTTATATGTCTTAATCGCGATAGCCCAATACCATTAGTGAAAGAAGAAGTTGCTTTCTCTGCTAATGTCATCGGCGATCCTCTCCAAAAGAGAACAATTTTGACTAGCTTTTCTAAATAAATACAATTTTTCCTCCATTCTGTTTCATCAGCTGAGTAACTATGAAATTTCCTCTCGTTTTCAGAAATAAAAATATTTTACATAGGAGGTTTGGAATCTTTCTTCTTAATGATCAGTCGACTCCAACAAAAGGGAAAACGAGCTAGCACTATCAGTAGACCAGTCAGTTGGTTTATCTTATCTCGCAAGAAAACGAACCTTAAATTTTCTCCGAATACAAACGAATTCGTATGCACCAGTATTAAATTGAATAATTTTACAGAAAAAGTTTTCAGGTGTGCAATAAGTGTGGAAAATCATAGGCTTATAGAAATATTCACTCTCTCTTCAAGAAATATGCTGATGAAATACACAACCATCTATAAAGATGAAGAATTCTACAGTGTATTCATCTAGAGTTGAGTGTTGAGCTGGCTTCTCATTTCTTGGCTAGACATGCGCTTATCGAGCCCAATTTTAAGCCCATCATTCACATTTCGGACAGTCAGATAACATAACTTTTTATAATTGCCAAAAACCAAATGTGAGGGTCAGCGATGAAAATTAAAAAATCAAAAAAATACACTGATATAGAAAATTATAATATACTTTAGATGATGATTCTTTATAAAATCATGTAATGACTAGCTCTAGCTCCTTTCGAATTCACTCAGCAGAAAACGTGTGTGATTAGGACATTGAAAAAAGGAAAGCAGGAGGAGTCAATCAAATTTCGTTGAGGCAGTTTAGCTATACAAAAAGTCAGCGACTTATTAAGGGATCCTCTGTATTTCGCTTTGAAATATTTATGATCATCACCATCAGGCCAACCTGCAGACTAGGCAAACGTAAATCTCAACTACAACAGCGAACTGAAATTTGATATCTGACTTGGTTTTCAATGCAAATTAGTTAAAGAGACAGTATTAAATTCAAAACGAATTTCCAAACAGAAGTTTACGAAAAATCAAAACCTAATAGAAATCCGCTTTTTTTACCAGGAATTATGTGGATGAACTTCGCAAGAAACTAACAAAATGCAGAAATTTTAGAGTGTGGCCATTTGGAGTTGAGTGTCTGGTTGGCTTCTCATTCCTTGACCAGACATGTACTCATCGATTTTCTTAATCTCAGTGAAAATTGTCTTCAGTTTATAAGTCACGATTGCAAGAAGTCCATTCAAGCCCATTCCGACCATATTACAGAACGCCAGCATATGCAGGCCGAAGAAGATGCTGAAGTAAATATACAAACATGTCATAATTCTTGCATTTCTCTTTTTGTATCCCCTTATTGTTAAGAAATGAGGAACCATCGTTAACCCAAAAACAGCGACGATTACCCAGTACAGTATCACAGGGAGCAGCTTAACGTGACACGCTGAAAAACCCGCATATCCAAGGCAAAACAAGCGATTACCAGTAAACTGAAGAACGAAGAGAACAATTGCGACAATTATTCCCAAGAGCGTCAATACGATCAAGAACCAACTCAATGGCACAATAAACCAATAGCTTTGAATCTCTCGTTCATATCCTTGGCGCTTTGCCATCAACTGAACTGGATTCATTTGGTGTAGCTCGGTTGGAAGGAACTGAGGAGCGCCGCCCATATACTGAGGCGCAACCATGACGTATTGAGGCATTTGCTGTTGATTAAACTGCGGAGGTATCATTTCTGGGTGATATTGTTGAGGAAAAACGCCCATTTGGTTTTGGGGTTGAATGTATTGACCAACATAGGCATTCTGAACTGGAATTCCCTGTGGGATGATTTCGCCTTCAGAAGCATCAGTGTTTTGCTCGACAAACTCGTAGGGTTTGGGAGTAGAAGTCATTTATATGGGGTGATGGAATTTATCGAAGATTTTTGTTCAGAAATAAATTTGAATGATATGTTTATGAAATTATTCGCTTAAATCGATTTACTCCCAAGGCAGATGTGAATTCGAGATTGAAAGCATTCTAAAAGTAGAATTCGAAAAGAAAGAGCAGAAAATGCCATAGGTTTTATCTCAATTCATAAGAATTGAGAATATATTGAATGCCAGACAAATGATTGCATTCCTTGGTACATCTCTAGTTTTAGCATAGTTAAAGCATTGAAATCAATGTATTTTTTGAACGTCCTGACCACCGAAGCACTGATTTTCTGCAATTAGAGAGAGTTTGAAGATGTGCTGTTGAGTCGGATAGACGCCATAATTTAATAAAATTAGTATTGATGTTTGCGATTCAATTTCAAAGGGGTACTTCCAAATAATAAGAAATATATAGTTGGATAAAATTTAAAGTTCCAGAAACGAGAGAAAAAGCTTAGAGCGCGGTGTATGACTATAAGGCTGCCTGTATGCAAGCAAATTAAGCGAAACAGAGCAGAGTTTTCTGCTGAATTATGCCATTTACCTATCAATTTCCGATTCTATGGATAGATATCTGAGAGGTTGATGCTCATGACGACTTGAATTTCTCCTCTCAATGCTATTAGATGATTTATGTCATATTTATTGTTAATTTAAAAGAACTGCCACCAATAAAGTGAAAATATAGAGATTATGCCTACTATTACCGATAAGTCAGTTATTTACGAAAAACACATCATTTTTCATTTTCCGCATTCCAATATAATCCATTAGAAATAGTAAAATAAATTTTTGACTGTATATTCCAAAAAATATGATTAGCTAGCGAAGTGGTTTAACAATTAACAGTCAATTATAGAATTCTTATAACGTGGCCATTTGGAGCTGGGTGCTTGGCTGGTGAAACATTGGAGAATTTCCCATTCCTTGGCTTGACATGTACTGATCAAGTTTTCTCAACTCATCAAAAATTTTCTTCAGCTTGTAAGTAGTGATAGCAAGATAGCCATAAATGGCCATTCCGACCATATTGCATAACGCCAACATATGCACCCCAAAGAAGATGCTAAAGCAAACATACAGACATGTCATGTACTTGGCACTTCTCTTTTTGTAACCAGTTATCGTAATGAAGTGAAGGCAAATCGCTAAGAGAGAGACAGCAGCAATTACCCAAAAGAAAATTATGAAGAACAATGTGGTGTAGCAGTGAGAATACCAGTATCCTTGGAAAAGCGCACAAACGAAAGGACTGTGAAACTGAAGGATAAATAGAACAATAGATCCAATCACTCCAACAGTTGTGAAGGCAATCAGCACCCAGCTCATGGGCACAATATGCTTAAAGCCTTCGATCTCTCGTTCATATTCTTGACGTTTTGCCATCAGTTGAAGTGGATTCATCTCGTGTAAATTGGTTGGAAGAGGTTGAGGAACGGTGGCCATGTATTGAGGAGAAACACCGACGAATTGAGGCATTGGCTGCTGGATAAATTGAGGTGGTAGCATTCCTGGATGATATTGTACAGGAATAGCACCCGATTGGTATTGAGGTTGAGAATATGGGTGAGCATATACATTCTGAACAGGTATTGCTTCTGGGATGCGTTCGGTGTCGAAGGAAGTAGAAGTTTCTTCCACCATTTCGTATGCTTTGTTATTAGAACTCATGGAGATTTTGTGGGCTTAGAGTGTTTGGGATCTTTTTTGCAAATAGAAATTAAATATCTAATTATCAGTTTATGTAATAAATTCACTTAAACAAAATTTCTGTTTGAATTGAGGTTGTGATAGTATTTCTAAAAGTAGAATTGCAAAAAAAAGTTAAAATGCACAGAAAATTTGAAAACTATTTGAGATTTCTCTGCATTTCATGTCATTTGCAAGTGAATAGAGATTGAGCTACTTTCATTTATTGACGACTTTCTATTTTTATCATATGAGAAGAAGTCCAATGATTATCTGTTTTCAACTTTCGCACCTACTTAATCGCATTCAATTTAGAATTGAAGAAATCGTATTATGAACAACAGCATTATGAGTGATTGGCCTCTAACATTCAAGATAAAAGGGTATTTCCAAAAGCGATTAATTTTTTTGATTAAATTTTCCAGTCATATATCTCGTATCTATCTACGATTAATTTATTTGATCACCTAAAATGCTGTCTAATAAATACTGGCAGGGTATTAAATGAGAATTCTTTTTGTGATAATGCATAGAAGTAGAAGCTCATTGATAGAATATTCAAGAGCAGCAATGAATATCAAACGTATTTCATCAAATAAGAGAGCGTACTAATAATTATATATATATACATAACAACACAAGTAATTACCAATGGTGGAATGTTTAAATTACAACTGACTACGTTTAGTTGACTACCTGCAACTGAGAAATCCTCATTCCTTTACTTGCCATAACATCTTCAAGGTTTTTCATATCCGAAAAAGCTCTCTTGAGTTTATTAGCAGCATAAGTAAGGTATCCATATAGGACCATTCCGATTATATTTAACATGAACACGTTGAGAACGAGACAGATCCAGAACCAAATGTATACGCGTGACATGGACTTAAGATTCTTGTTATGATACGCACTTATAGTCTTGAGATAAATGTAGACGAGTCCGGCACTAATGAGGGCAAAAACACCTACCAGGATCAGCGAGTTAAACGGATCGCGTATAGAAGACCTCTCTTCAGGCGGGATAAAACATAGAGCTACAAAAAGGAAAATGAAGGCAGCCATCACGATACCATTCAACACAAGAAGCACCCAACTAATAGGTACTATACAATGGTAATGTTGGATTTCCCGTTCATATGCTTGATGCATCGCCATCAAGTGAGCTGGATTCATTTGATTAAGGTCTGTGGGAATGAATTGAAGAGGGACCCCTATAAATTGAGGATGTGACTGCTGAATAAATTGAGGTGGTAGCATTTCTGGGTGATACTGTTGAGGGAAAGCGTCTATTTGACTCTGAGGTTGATAGCATGGGTGTTGCACAGGGAATCCCTCTGGGAGGGTATCATTTTCAGAGGAATTAGTTGATCCCTCAAACATTTCGTATGATTTGTATTCAGAAGCCATGAGAATCACTTTTCGAATCAATTGGAAATTGTTTCAATTGAATTTAGAATTATTGAAATTTGAATTTAGGAGCTTAAATAATCAATATTTCTCCTTATATATTACTGAATTTAAGAGGCAACCGCATCCTAAAAAAAGAATTAAAAACGAAAATAACTTATCCAACAAATTTCACAAAACTCAATGAGTTTCCTTTTTCTCTGATATCAAGAGGATGATATACACTGCGAGCTGTCTTCTTCGTTCTCCTTTTACTCTCGCTCGCTATTATCATGGAATTTTCATATGATCCGAACCTTGAAGGCTAGCCCAAAATTTACTGTTGCCATGACAGATCAATTAAAACTCCTCAATTTACACTTCTCCTTTTTGATTTACACTTGTTTTAGGTAACCAGGAAGTCAACAGTTTTGAAAAAAAAGAGAGATAGATGCTATTATTTCTCACAGACTTGTATTGGTTGGTGACAAAAGAACTTCGACATTTCTTCTTGCTGCTCCAGACGAGATAAATTTTCCTGAAAATTACAATCAGAATTTACCAGATGCTGTTTTAATTGCTTCTTCAGAGGTTCCGATCAGTGTCTCTAAAGAAGATAGATTCCTTCTGAAAATAATTCTCAATTGTATCAAAATATCCAAATGATCCTTCTCTAAGCTCAATATAGAGAAATGGTAGGAATAACAAATACATGCACAACGTCTCTCCAATGTCACGAATAAATGTTGTGTATTGTAAATATACTATGCATTATATATAAATAACTCATATAACAAACCAAATTAGCTAAAATCCTTTTTCAAGGGTGAGCATTCGGAAGTTCTTCATGAGCGTTCATGGATACGGGATGAGTTATTTGATTGATAAGAGTATTAGATGATTCTGACTTCGAGTCTTGAGATTGACTACTAGGAATAGCTTGTTGTATAGGTAGATTTTTCATTGTCCCTTGGCTCTCGTTTTTTATTTCATTTCGCTTTCTCTTTTTGCGAATCAAACATCGGATGATAAGAGTGATCACTGCAATAAAGATGACTCCAGCCACACTTGTCAAAACACCTAATACAATTGTCCGCGTTTTCAGTGAAATCTTTGACTCTAAATCTGTTGCATTGATTGAAAAATTCTATCCATATTTCATATTCAGTTAACTTAAGAATATAGCGTGTGTAAGATTACCAATCCTGAATTGGGACAAATATCTCCAAAGCACGGAGCTCCTCCGCATTTTGAACAACTAATTTTCTATTTTTTCAAAGTTATGAATGCGGAAACCAAGAAAGTTATTTTACGACGATTGGTATTTCGCAAGCGGAATTAGGATCCCATCCATCATCACAAACGCAGACCGAATTCTGGCAAGTACCATGTCCATGACATCCATAGTCGCATGACCTTTGGACGAAGAGCGTGCAAAATTCCTTTGGGTCAGGACAGATTAAATATCCTGAATATCCTATTGAAATAAATAGGTTGTTAAAGAAAATTGAAATAAATAGGTCATGCTAGATTACCAGGAACTGTTTGAGCTCCTGATGAATTACAGAAGACACTGTGATTGCTCACATTGACTGTCAGCACCCATGTGTTCGAGACCATAGCGCACTGTATTCGTGATCAATAGGGGAGAATATTTAGTTTATTACATTCACAAAGGTGAGATTACATTGTAGTTGAAACAGAAGGCGTTTCCAATAGAATTAGGAGTAAACTCAGATTTTACTAACGTGCCTTCAAAACAGCGAGAATCCAACCCAACGACTTCATCATATAACGCTGAATCATTCTTGGCGTGATAACAATCGCTCCTCGTGAGGCCAACCCACGGATATGGGCAGTTATCTGCGAAACCATACCCAGCATTGATTGAGCACCAGGCTTTGTATCTCCTGTCCAAACTGCATGAAAGTTGCTCGAGATTATCACAAAACTCTGCAAAATTAGCCTTCTGCGTCCTGGTATCCAGGCACAAATCCTCAATAAATTGACATCCTCTCTTATGCCCCCACATGAGAGGCATAGCTAACGAGTAGTTGGGTTTATACCAGCCTGTGCCTTCCAGCAATGCCAGAGTAAAGTTAGATACTTTTTGGTTGACCGATATGCTCGCTGTCATATACTACATGCAAATAAATTAGCTACACAGAAAATCGAGTTGTGCTCTTACTTCATCTCCAAGCACTCTGCGCTCCCAATGAGACCCTCTGCTGTACGGCTCCCCTTCATTTTCTAATTCAACTCCTATGAGAGTAGGACACCCAAAATGTGAACGAGCGAACTCAACAACTTTAGGTAACACTATCAATGTCACAGGGGCTCCTCTGACAGTAGCGTTTCTAAAACATATTTCATTGTCAATGCTAATTAAGAGTATTTACTGCAATACAGATGTGAGTGGAAGAACCTTCCTCGTGACTGGGTTAATATAGGTATGGTAAAGAAGGCTGCTGAATCCCAGCACATGGGTTGTCTCATGGATTACTATGTCGCGCTGGGCATAAAATACAAGTTTATCAAGGATTAATAGCTCTGGGTTAATGTTAATCCGTCCTGCGACCGGTCTTTTGAAAAGATATTATCTCATTTAAATTTGCGCATTGCGCAAGTAGCTGTACCTTCCGGAGTCGCCTTCAAAGAGACAAGCGACTGCCCAAGCTAACACTTGTCCTGGTGTTGGCATTGTGGTGATAAAGAGGATAAGATCAGCGTCAACGCCTTCATTCGCATATTTCTTTGGAATTTCTGTTCCATGGCATTGATCGGTCGGCAGCACTAATTTAGTTGGAAATGGCACAACTTGGAGAAGATTTTGAAAATAGTCGATCACTGAGGGAATCAATATGTATTGGATAAATAGTTTTGCTTCGGCACTTAGATTCGAGGAGACACCTTCGTAACTTCTTTAGGAACTAGAAGAGATAATATAACGAATACCTGTGTAATCAGCCATTATTCTTATGTTTTGGTAGCTATCTTGGAGTACTCTTCTCGATGAACTTGAAATTGAATAATTTAAATGAAGAGTTCGGAAAAGCATTTACCTTGTGCGAGTAACGTTAACGTATTTTGGTATGGAGGCCTTAACTACCTCCTCATGAATACATTTGTGGGAATACCCGATGCATAAAAGCATCAAAATAAGAATGCATTGAATTGAAAATCGTTGATAATTCATGTGAAAAGCTGACGAAATTTGTAATGAATAATTATAGTTTCTTTTGCAAATATAGCGTGACCTTAAATCCAGTAACTTCATCAAGATTTCCGATATGCATGAAAGGCAAATCGGAAAATTATTTTATGGACAGATTGAGTTTTCTAAGTTTTCGACTGGACATATCGAGGAAGTAAGATCCATAAAACCTTGGATTTTTGCTCCAGAAAGTTTCAGGGGCTGTGTTGATTTGAGGTTGAATGAGAATATTCTCAATTTTATGGAGATTCGTTATTATACGTTGCAGTCCTTCTTCAATTTCAGAAGGAATATTCTGAATTGTTAGAGTTTTCAAAATTGTTCGTCCATATGGGTTTTTATTGGAGAATTGCTGGTTTAATAAAAAAGAACTGATTGTATTATTATGAAAATTCCTTGCCTTAACTGACCGAGTGAAATTTTGGATTTTCTAAAATTATTAAATAGTTTTTCAGCGAGTAAGCTCTGAGTTATATATCCTTGACTACTTTAATTGTCTCAGAATATTTATAGCTTCTCAAAGAATGATTATCGTCATTGGACAGGTTTCTTTACTCGTTATCTATAATCCATCTTTTTTATTCTCTTTTTGTTTTTTCCCCCCTCTTTATCTGAAAAATTTAAGCTCAAATCATTAAAACAAAGAGTATTTAAAGAGAAAAGACTTTTTCGTCGTATTCAGGTTAATTTCCTATACCTATATAACAAATACGAGATGATATCTAGCAGTACATCGGCAGTGCTCTAATTGATGAATAGGTTACATGTTATGAGTCGATACGCTCATCTTATTTAGGTTATTCCCAATTAGGATAACTTTTATTGCATATTGAAACATATATAAAGATATGTAGAGTAACCTCCTTCAATTATTTTTTTTGCCGATCAGTTTTCTGTCTTAGCACCAATCATTATAATTAAATCAAAAATTAAATACAGACACATGAAAACTAAGTCATTGAGAATAATATCAATCCATTGCACAAATGGTATCTGAAGCTGGATTTGATTTAGGATTCCTATTTGTTCCCTGTTCATTGCATTCGGGGATGTGGCTCGATCTTGCATTGTTAGCAAAAGCATGAGAGTCAGGGACGTCATCTAAAGGCACATTATTCATATCAACCATCACAGGCTGAAACAGCTGATGATTAGTCGCAATATTCTGATGCTCGCCATTTGTATGAAAGGACTGAGACTGAATTATTTGCTTGCTGCTGTGAGTAATCAATGGATCTGGCTGCGCCGCTTGGGATTCGCTACCTGGAATTGGTCGATGAACTGATGGATCCTGGGGTGTCTCTTGATTTCTATTTCTAATCGCATTTCGTTTTCGCTTTTTTCGAATCAAACATCGGATGATGAGGCAGACAATCACAATCAAAATGATTGCAGCTATCCCCAACATCACTCCTAGAACAATTGTTTTTGTCTTTTGTGAAATTCTCGAGTCCGAAGTCACATTCATAGTCATATTCTATCCACATATCATTATCATATTGTTCAGTAAATCTTTAAAATTACCAATGTCATATTTGGACAAATATCTCCAAAGCAAAAAGCACCTCCACACTGCGCACAACTTAATTTCTAATCATTTAGAAGTGATTTACGAGCTGAGCAAGGAAAATATATTACAAGTATTGGGAATTGGCAAGCGGAATTAGGATCCCATCCATCATCACAAACACAGACAGAATTCTGACAGGTACCATGTCCATGACATCCATAGTCACATGATCTGTGAACGAAGAGTGTGCAGAATTCCTTCGGATCAGGACAGTGCAAATAACCTGAATATCCTATTGAAATAAATAGATTGTTAAAGAAAATTGAAATAAATAGGTCATGCTAGATTACCAGGTACAATCTGGACTCCTGACGAATTGCAGATAACACTGTTATTGCTCACATTGACGGTCAATACCCATGTGTTCGAGACCAAAGCGCACTGTATCCATAATGTGTAATGAGTTTATTAATTTCACAAAGTTGAGATTACATTGTAGTTGAAGCAATAGGCGTTTCCTAACGAGCTGTGATTAAACTCGGATTTGACTAATGTGCCTTCAAAGCACCGAGAATTAATTCCCAATACTTCATCATACATCACTGAAGCATTTGTAGCATAATAACAATCGCTGTTAGCTAAACCTATCACTGGATAAGGACAATTATCCGAGAAAGGATCTGCAGAGCGAATTCCTCCACCAAAATAGTCCCATGTGCTTGAAGCCAAAGCAGCACCTTGTCTTGCTGTCATGCAATTTGCTTTGTATCTTCGGTCCAAACTACACGTAATTTGGTTGAGATTATTGCAAAACTCTTCGAATTTAGGCTCCTTAGTGGTGCTATCCATGCATAAATCCTCAATAAAACCGCATCCTCGTTTGTAACCCCACATGAGAGGCATGGCTAAGGAATAGTTGGGTTTGTACCAGCCGGTGCTTTCAAGCAATTTCAGGGTAAAATTTGACATTCTTGAGTTCGGTGATAAATAGCTCGCTGTCATATACTACGTACAAAGTGAATTTGCTACACAGAAAATCAGGTAAAGCTTTTACTTCATCTCCAAGCACTCTGCGCTCCCAATGAGACCCTCTGCTGTACGGCTCCCCTTCATTTTCTAATTCAACTCCTGTGAGAGTAGGACACCCAAAATGCAAACGAGCGAATTCAACAACTGTAGGTAAAACGATGAGAGTGGTCGGAGCTCCTCTGACTGTCGCATTTCTATAATTAATTTCATCGCCATTGCGAATTAAGAGTTTTTTTTACTGCAATACGGATGTGATTGGAAGGACTCGCATCGTGGCCGGGTCAATATAAGTAGAGTAAAGAGTACTACTGAACCCCAAAACGTGCGTGGTCTCGTGAATCACCACTTCGCGTTGGGCATAAAACACGATCTTATTAAGGATCAATAGTTCCGGGTTGATATTAATTTGTCCTGCCACGGGCCTTGAGAATCTTTTAGCGTTGGAAATAGTCAATATCTATACCTTCCGGAGTCCATTTCAAAGAGGCATGCAATGGCCCAAGCTAATACAGGTCCAGGCGTTGGCATCGTAGTGATAAAGAGTACAAGATCAGCATCAACGCCTTCATACATATATTTCTCTGGTATTGTGGCGGCATAGCATTGGTTGGCTGGTAAAACCAATTTCTTTGGAAACGGCACAACTTGGAGAAGTTTCTGGAAGTAGTCTATCACGGAAGGAATCAGTATTTGCTGAATAAATTGCGTCGCTCCGAAAGTCAAGTTCGATGATACACCTAGCATATCACCGGGAAGTAAATACGCGAACAAGGAAAAGCTTATGAATACCTGAGTAATCAGCCATTATTCTGATGTTTTGATATCCTTCTTGAAGTAATCTTCTCGAACTGTTCGAGTGAGAGACTTTGACGTATTTAGGAGTGAAATTCTTTGCTAGCTCCTCATGAATGCAAGTGTGAGCGGAACCGATGCATAAAAACAAAAAGATGAGAACGCTGTGAAGTAAATGTCGCCGATATTTCATGTCTGATACTGATTGTAAATTATTGGATTATAATAATTTCTTTTTGGAAGCTGCTTTTAAAATCAATAATGTTATCAAGATATGCTTTGAAAGGCAAGCTGAAAATTTATTTTATGAACAAATTGACGTCAGAGCGAAAGTTAAATTCATTGGAATTGGAGTGAGTAATACCAAAAAGCAATCATCATGAGAATTCTTAATATCTCTATAGACCTTGACCTTTTCTCGATGCGCTGCTTTGAGTAATAAGACTCTATGTTCTGCTCAATGATTATGCCAAATTTTGGTCCAAAGTCCTCTGGAAAATAAACATTTAGGTTTCTTTATTAAAGGATAATTAATATATTTGAGCTAAATTCAATAGCACACTTAGTAGAGGAATATGGTCCTTGATGATTGGAAAAGACCAAAGTGCCGTGGCTTCTCTATGAATATTCTGGATTGTTGTAATAACCGTTTCAGATGGTGTCGTAATGATTCTTTAAGGAGAAATATACCTAATACAGGTCAGTAGCAAACTTTTGGGATCCATCAAGTCTTTGAGATTTACTGATTCTTTGAAAAATCACTGACTCTATAAATTGAAAATTCTTGCCTTGACTGACTATGAGATTCGTTAGCTTTTCGAGAGTCTTCAAAATGGCTTTTGTGTAAACAATAAGGAAATCCCAACAGTCGTCTCTGTTCTAATAGCCCAGCAAACTCTTTTATAATAGACATTGTCAAAGCTTTATTTCCTTGAAATTAGTCTTTTATGAACAAGTTTCTGTGCATTCTAAAATTTTGCATTAGCGTAACAAGAGTATTCAGATTATCACATATAAACGCAGTAAATAGCTCCATCTTCAGGAGAAACTTTTACTGTTCATACAAAAAAAATCTAAGAAGGTAATTTCTCAACAGAATAAATGGAAATTAACATAATTAAGCATATTCAGTTAGTTATTCATTCTTAAAACTAACAGTAATCCTTTCTAATTTAGTAATTCTGCTATTAAGTCAAATAAATTAGGATGTTCATTATTTCTGCCACTCAACGTCAATCATTCTCTGCGGAGTTTCATCAGACTTCTTTGGTGACTCATTTTCATCGGATTTCTTTGGCGACTCAAAATCCTCGAGTTTCTTTAGTGACAGCCGCCACCCGGCGTCGAGCATTCTCTGCGGAGTTTCATCGGACCTCTTTGGCGAATCATTTTCCTCTGATTTCTTTGGAGAAGCATAACTATAGGATTTATTTGACGACTCATTTTCGTCGAATTTCTTTAGTGATAACTGCCACCCGACGTTGAGCATGCTCTGCGAAGTTTCAGCAAACTTCTTTGGCGAATCATTTGCCTCTGATTTCTTTGGTGAGGCAGATCCATAGGATTTACTCGGTGAAGCATATCCATAGGATTTACTTGGTGAAGCATATCCATAGGATTTGCTTGGCGATAAATTTTCATAGGATTTCTGAGGTGAAGCGGTTTCATCTGATTTCTTTGGCGACGAATTCTCATTTCTTCTTCCATGCTGGCTGAACACAGGAGTGTTGATATAAGCATAAGGCGTAAAGGCATCATGCAAGGGCGAATTCTGCACCGCGACAACCACCGGTCTAAACGACTGATGATGAAGATCGATGTGTGGAGTTTCAGCGTTAGTATTTGTAGGTTGAGCGAGGACTCTCCGTCCGATTGGACTGATCGGATTCATTTGTGCGGCTTGAGGCTGGTTGTCTGGAGCAGGTTGGTGAATTGCAGGTTCTTTGTTCTTCGCATGACGCACTTGTTTTTTTGCGTTTTTCCTTTGTTTCTTTCGGATCACCCATCGGGCAATAAGGGTAGTAGCCGCAATCAAGATGACTACTGTAACGCTCGTTGTCACAGCCAGCACAATAGTCCATGTCTTTCGAGTGTCTTTTTCGATAACAACCACAGGGGATGTCTCATTCTTCTCCTCAATGGTCTCATTGAATTTGGATGCGTTGACTGGAGCTGCATATCCTGGCTTTGGACAAATATCGCCAAAGCAAGGAGCTCCTAAGCATTTTGAGCAATTATATTGCTAGAAAACCAGAAGTTAGGAAAAGGAACAAGGAAAACATCTTACAACTATGGGGAAAGCGCAGGCGGAATTGGGATCCCATCCCTCGTTACACAAACAGACTGAATTCTGACAGGTACCGCGCCCGTGACAGCCATGTTCGCATGATTTTTGGACATAGAGAGTGCAGAATTCTGTGGGATCTGGACATTTTAAATACCCTGTGTAACCTATTTAAAAAATCATTAGCGACCCAATACGCTTTGTAGCTAGATTACCTGGCACTCCCTGCTGCATTCCTTCAGAAGAACAAACGATGTTGTGATTGCTTACATTCACTGTCAACAGCCATGAGTTCGAGGTCTGAGTGCACTATACGCAAAAACCATTAGTTTTCATATTTCGAAGTTAACATTACATTATAGGTGAAACAAAAGGAATTTCCAATGGGATTGGGATCATACTCCTCTTTTACTAGCGTGCCTTCGAAACAGCGAGAATCAACTCCGACTGCTTCATCATACAACAAAGACGACTTCTTCATGTAGTAGCAATCACTGTACGAGAGATCGATCACCGGATAAGGACAGTTATCCGCGAACGTGTCTTTCGCGAGAATTCCACTGAAGTAATTCCACGAGCTGTAACTAGGAAGGCCGCTGGACGGTTCGACTGAGCAGCTGGCTTTGTATCTTCGATCCAAAGTGCAAGACATCTGGCCGAGATTATTACAAAATTCTTCGAAATTCGGTTTTTTGGTTGAGTTATCAATGCATAATTTGTCAACGAATTCGCAGCCTTGCTTATGGCCCCATAGGAGAGGCGTAGATAAGGAATAGTCTGGCTTGTACCAGCCTGTGCCTTCGAGGAGTGCTAATGTTATATTGGAGACTTTTGGTTGCATTGACTGACTTGCTGTCATGAACTGTATAAAGAATTTAGCTTCACATGGATATCAGATTGCTTTACCTCATCTCCGAGGATTCTGCGCTCCCAATGAGATCCTCTACTCATTTCTGACCCTTCATTTTCTAGTTCAACTCCTTCAAGAGTCGGGCATCCAAAATGGGCTCGAGCGTACTCGACGACTTTAGGCATGACGATCAGAGTGGTCGAAGCTCCCCGAATCGTGGCGTTTCTAAATTGATTTCGTTAATTGCTGCTCTGAATGAAGAATTAATTACTTCACTACTGATTCAAGTGGAACCATGTCTCCTGTAGCAGGATCATAGAGTGACGAGAAAAGATAGGCGCTGAATCCCAATACATGTGTGACTTCGTGAATTACGATATCTCGCTGAGAATAAAACGCACCTCTGGCAATATTGAGTGCCGATGGGTTAATGTTAACTTGTCCTGCGATGGGCCTTTGTTGAAATAGAAGATATTAATTTTCTCACGTCTTGGTAACTAAATTACCTTCCATTGTTCATGTCCCTCAAACACGAGGTTGCCCAAGCCAACACACCTCCTGTAGTCTGTTGGGTCGTCACAAAAAGCACAAGGTCGGCTTCAACTCCCTTGGTCCTGTAAAACTCTGGAATTCTGGTCAAATAACATTCTTCATCCTCCAATATCAATTTGCCTTCGTAAGGCACGACCTTGAGGAGACTTTCGAAATACTCGATCACTGCAGGCATCAGCGTATTTTCAATGAAAGTTTTCTCTGGAGTGGTTAAATTCGAAGAAACGCCTTGAAATATCATATCAAATCAGACACAGGGAACTAGTGAGTAAATACCTGAGTAATCAGCGACTATTCTAATATTTTGATAACTCAGAGGATTTCCTTCTTTTAATCGTCTGTTATGACTAGGAAAGTTTTAGTTAATGAATTAAGTATGATGTTACTGTGAATGAGAAACGTTCACATAGCGAGGTTTGAAATTTTTCATGATCTCATCATGAATGCACTTGTGAGTGTAAGCCACGCATAATATCACTAATAGAAGAAAATGGCGAAAGCAAAGATGTTTAATCATAACGAAATTGGATAGATTATATGAATTAAATTATGCGCGTTGCCTTTTATATCCATCAGGATTAAAATTTATTCTACAGCCAGCGTTAGAAATACTTATTAGGAAATTTGTTTCGAAATGCATTCTATAACCAACGCGAGGCATAGTACAGCCTCTCCTCGGCAGGCTCAAGGCAGCAGAGGTGAGCCTATGGAGTATTTTTCCCAAGGAGAGGGAGAAACTGATGTCTGGAGTTTCAATGCGTCGCAAGTCAGTATCTTATATTTTTGTTGCGTCGCAACGTAAAAAAGTTTGTTACTTTTTTAATGAAGAATAGAAATTAATTGTATCTTCGATTTTTTTTTATTATTTCAGAAAATATTCGGGAATGTACCTCTTTGCTTAATAACACCGCATTTTGATTTTTCAGGAATACTGATTGTCCCAGCGTTACAACCAGCTCAATGCGAAATTCGAGGCGCTGTGGAAGTTTTCTTCGATAAAGAAGAATTTACTGGATTGTCGAAATAATTAATTTGCTCTGAAAATTTTGATAGGCAGTAGCAACAAACTTTTATAGCCATTAAAATTAATAGGTCTGTTGGCTTACTGAAGCAACTAACTGCTTCAATGAACTGAAATGAGTTAGCTATTACTGATTTGGAGTTTAGGTATTCAGAGATTACTGGAGTTGGTCATCGAGGTACTTGGTTATGTATTAATATAATATACAATGATTGCATTTTGAAGGCGATAAGGTGGACCCTGTAGATGTATTAGTATCATTGGATTAGTGTCATAAAGTTTGTAAGAAAAGTTCCATTGACTTTCTCTCTCTCTTCATTCAGTTCAATGTTTTCAGACTTTTTTATGAAGTTTATTGAACTGAGATAAAACAGATAGCAAATAATAGAGAGCTTCATCAAGGTTAGGAAAATGTATTAGAAGGTAGTATTTCCTCTCGACACATAGGAAAGCCTACTTCATTGGTTAGCGTAGGTTGCATAATTTCTTGAAACGAGTAGTAGAGTGGGATAATAAATTTTTCGCTTTGGATCAATAAATTTTATGCTTAGAGATATTAATTCAGAAGCGCTAAATTTCAGCAAGAATTATATTTCAGAATTTTTCAATTCTTTTTTACAAAAGTTCAGAGCTTTAGTTCTTAGTGCTGGAATAAAGAAAGGATTAGGATGATTTTGCTTCCGATTCGTTTGCTTTTGGATGAGAAAAAACTCGAGAGTTTGATGATGTGCTTTAGATGATTGAAAGGAGAAACTTGGGTGAATAGTTAAATTGCCTTAATGACGATTGTCAAACTGCCATTCTTGATATGTCATCATCTTTAAGGCACGTTGGTGCTTAGGTGAATGCAAAATTCGACGCATTGTTGGGCTTCAAAGCTGTTCTTCAATATATAGAATAGTCAATACGATGATAGTTGCGTATTATACATTTGATTTTAGAGGATTTTGTGCTTCTTGGGAGTTTTTCCGAGGGTAGCCAGAAAAATTAGCCACGATTCCATTCATAGTTCCAATTTTCTTGTTTACTGGCAGAGTACTGGCAATCAAAATCCCTGTGAATGATCACCTCCTCAACGAAGTTAAATCTTAATGTACTTAAGGTTCTCTGAAATACTCTACCTTTCCCTCAGAGTATTCGAGACCGTCCTATCTTTCAAGCCACTTAACGCCGAATCAAACAAATAATTCGAAATTTAAGCAAAAGATACGAATTTCTTTTCAACAAATGCCACGTTAGTCTTCGATATTTATCGATATGGAAAGTGGTTACCTCATGTTAAGATCTAGGGAGCATGAAAGAAATTTCTCATCTTAATGTTGGATTTCGGAAAGTAATGATGGTCTGTCTGCTTATCACTAATGCACAGATAAATTAGTGTGCAGCTTTGTCAACTCCAACATTGCCGATGAGAACAAACTTCAGCAGTTAATAATCCAAGGCGGAAGGCGCTCCAAATCCACTATAAAATAAATTTTTATTTCGGCTATATGATATGAAAATGTGTTGGGTGTGTTGGAATATTAAAACAATCATTCGAAAACTGAGAAATAATTTCAAGTTGTGATTGAATTTTGATGATTTCTTCTTTGTTCAGTTCCAAAACAAGAAAAGCATACAATATTAATAATATGGTTAATGCAATCTCTGTGTGCGAAAAAAATGCAAATACACAAGATTGTTATAGGACTTACTATGTTATTAATGACTGAATTCCATTAGAAATATTATTCGAAGCTTACACCATCTTCTGCAACCTCATTAGTTTCAGCCTCAGGTTGTTCGGTGGTTTCGCTCTCTTCTAATGAGATTTCAGATTCAAGAGAGAGATTTGAATCACTGCTTGTGGTTATTTTTGCAGGTGTGACAACGGCAGTCTCTTCAGCGCTATCATCTACGAAAACCACTCCACTCGTGGAAGTATCAATGGGGGCTCCTGCATCCATAGGAACGGCTACTGGACCAGCGACAGAAGCATCCATTGAACCGGTGAGAGGAGCACCCGTTAGACCATAGCCTGCGTCGTACCCATAACCCGCATCGTACCCATAGCCATATCCTGGATTGTAGCCGAGACCGTATCCAGCACCATAGCCTGGATAGCCATATCCATATCCATAATCATAGCCTGGATAACCGTAACCTGAATAACCATAGCCTGGATAGCCATACCCTGAGTAACCATACCCTGGATAACCGTACCCATAACCGTAGTCTGGATACCCATAAACAGGATAGCCGTAACTTGGATACCCATACGCTGGATAGCCGTACCCATAATTATAACCTGGGTAGTAACCTAGACCGCAGCCATGAGGGTGATAATGATTGCGGCCATAATTCCAGTTATCTCCATATCGACGATTTGGGCTTCCATAATAGCGATCATATGGGCTATCACGAGAGGCTGGGCGACGGTAACCATTATCTCTTCGATAATCCCTATTTGGTCGATCTCTAGAGAACTCACGGTTTTGGCGTTGCCTGTCTCCGTCAAAATCGGGTCTGCGAGATGAAATCTGGCTGTCAGAAGGCATTCTTGGATTCTCCGTTGGACGAGTGTCTGATCTTCGATCAGAATTTCTGTGATCAAAACCAGCAACACCGCGATTAGGTTCTTGACGGCTCTCATCAGATCGACGATTACGAGAATCACGCCTTTCTTGACTTGGGCGAGGACTTTCGCTCTTTCCAATATCGGGAACGCGTTCTGGGGTACTCACAACTCCATTATTGTTTTGTCGATTGTTACCTCTATTTTGAACGGAATTCGATCTCTCAGTTTGAGGAGAATCACGTCTTTCTTGACTTGGACGAGGACTTTCGCTCTTTCCAATATCGGGAACGCGTTCTGGGGTACTCACAACTCCATTATTGTTTTGTCGATTGTT
>ENA-UOTX01000487-UOTX01000487.1-compost-metagenome-genome-assembly--contig:-NODE-487-length-41539-cov-14.921518_pt1 | contig 41539 bp, 24 predicted proteins | sample MGYA00238143_ERZ746982 | MGnify/ENA primary metagenome ERZ746982 (study PRJEB28758, sample SAMN06268862) | compost metagenome | isolation source: single cell | place: USA: California, Emeryville, Joint... | reverse complement strand
CATTGGTTATAGCTTTCACCATTGCATGTCAGGCAAGTAGAATCGCACAAGTAAGCCGTGACCTTGAAGTTATATACTGACCAAGATTCATCCTGAAGGTGCTGGTTAAGATTATTGGTGAACATAAATGTGTATGTTTTTCCTGCAAGAAGTGGAGGAACTGAAGTTACCGTATTAGAAACCGTATGCTTAGATATACTGTAACTAATCCCACCATAAGAGCAACTTCCAAGAGAGGTTTTCGAAGTAGTGGAATCAAAACTTTCCAATAAATAGTCATTAATGTAAAAATTCCAATTTTCATTAGCATCAGCTGTATTTATTATCCATAAATCGTAGGAATATTGGAATTTCCAAGGTGTTCTTGTGAAAGTGTGTGATTGGGTTAAAACAACGTTCAAGTCGAGGTTTCCGGCAGACGGCAATCCAAAGCAAGTCCAAGGAGTCGTACCCCAATAATCCCCTCCGCTGGCAAAGGAGAGCCAGTCCTCAGTATCTGCTAGTATATTCAGAGGAAGTAGAACACCCAGCAATATGTATAAGCTGTGAGTCCGCATTTTTCTTTTTTTTGGTTTTGAAAATAAATAGGCTCGGTTGAAATAAAACAAAAATTTCTTATATAGCAAATGAGTACTTTGGGGCTAGGAAATTTGACTAATTGTTCAATTTCTCAACGAAAGAATTTGAATGAATAGATTGGCTATTTCTTGGACAAAGTCCACAATCTAGCGATATATCAATTGTCTCAACAGTCCATTTTTAAATTTTTCGACAATGTTTCTGCAAAAATAGAATCGAACTAACACCCATTTGTGAGAGGCTACCATTCCTCTCATTCCATCAAATAAATAATAAATGATATATTTCTTCACTATTTAATTATCTTGAAGAGCCAATCCTGAAAATTAGTCTCATTCATTTCAACGAATTTAATATTCATCGCCTCCGTTAGTAAGAGAATAGTGGCCCACTCTACATACATCTAAAACTCCATCTAATTTGAGAATACTTGATGTTCTCTTGATGTTTCCTATTGGAGATTGCAGTTTAGATTTTGAATCTTGTGATTTTAATCCAAATTTTGATCTGGATATTGGCTGAGCTGTGAACGTTAGAGTAGGAAAAAATCAAATTAAACAACAAATACACTTTGCGTGTAAAAGAGCTCCTTATGAATATTGACGAAAAGGATCCTATAGCAACCATCTCAGACCCAACTGAAAGTCCACATTTCCCAGTGATTGACACTGTTGACAAAAAATCGCCATCCAAGCCAGAAGATTCGACCGCTGCGTTGCAAGATCTATCGAACAAACATCGTCCATCTTTTTCATATTCAGGCGGCTTAAAAGATAGCCTCGATTTTAATAGTCAATCCTTTGAGGGAAGTATAGCCGAAGACCAAGGTAGGATATACCCTGCACAAATTTCGAATTTGATGTCAATATATTTGTTTAGAGCATGAGAATATTAAAGATGTCAGTACCGACTCAATCCAGTTTTTCAATGGAAAGTTTTCACATGGAAAAGAGAATACGCGATTAGAGTCGGTTGTGTCCAGCATCGCTCCGAATGATAACCTCCCCATGACTCTCCAATCAATCTCGGACAAACAATACGAAGCAATTTTTTCACAGTTCGACTCTGTTACCTCGAGAGAAGTATCTCCCAGCAGAAACTCTAGCGTTGGACCGCGAACTCCAGAGAAAGGCGGGGATGGCGTGTCAAAAAAGTCTAGTGTAAAGGCTTCATTGCAGAGAATGTTCAATTCCAAACGCAGAGAGAACTTTTCGAAAAATGCGACTCCAAACCGCCAAAATAAAAGTGGGGTGGGGAGTGCAGCTAGCTCTCCAGACAGAGACCGCAGAAGCAAACTCAGCAAACTATTAGGGCACCAGTCGACTAAAATGAATCACAAAAAAATTGAAAAATATCTAAGATTTGAGCACTCTTTGTATCAAATCTCACGCATTTTCATCGGAGCTTCCAAAAGACAACTGATTCATGGTTTTGAGCATTTGAGGTTGTTTGGTTTAGCACCTGCGCATCTAGATGAATCTCAAATCATTATGAAAAATGTATTCCAGGCGGCGGATAAAAACATTAGAAGGCATTTAGCGGATTATTTAAACAAGTGGAGAAAAGCGATAAAACAAAAACCAACAGCTGGAGGTAGGGTACTTATGAAAATAGTTACGGATCTTGTCCATGATAATCTACGGGCAGGTTTTCGCAGTATCCTGAACTGCAAAGACAGGTTCGCTCACCCGTCAGTGGTTGAAGAAAAAGTTGAGTCAAGTATTTATCTGGGGGCATTTAAATTGTTTTCAGTGCTAGAGAGTCGCTATCACGAATGTCAGACCACATTCTTAAGAAATTTAAGCAATTTTTCTGCTGCGATTTCAGAGAAATATATTCGAATAGAGAATGGTACGAATCAGCTTGTTGGCTTTTTTATGCGGCAAGGGATGGGCGAACTCAGAAAATGGAACAAAAAGAGTGCTGATCGTGAAACCGGCATAAAATTACTTTTCTCTTGGCTCAGTCTTCAACTAGCCAAAACAAAATGCAGTGCGTTTCATAAGATGATGCCTGAATTGAGGCCTCAAGTTGCTGTTGACAATGAAAAACTGCATGCCTGTGGCGTCCTGGTGATTTCAAATATCATCAAACGCGTGGTACTAGCTCAAATGAGTCAATCTTTCGCTATTTTGAAGGAAAATGAGCCAGACGCAGATTCCCTTTCAGAAAGCGAAGAGCCTGTGCGATTATCTCTTGTCATCGCTGCTACAAACGTCTTGGCGCCAATTTTTCAAAGAAGAAAGTACTTGAGTTTTTACGAGATCAAGCAAGCAATTTCATTGAAAACCAACTCATTAAATCAACTCCAAGCGGCCTTGTCTCGACTAACTCAGAGAATTCAATTGAACGCTTTCTTAAAATTACAAGAGCATGGGAAATTGTTGAAATTATCAGCTCAAATGGCTTCTGAAATGACGAACTTCCAACAAAAAATCCAACAAGAACGGGAAAATTACTCTAAACTCACTGATAGAGTCGCTATTATCATCATGAAAAACTTTTTCCGCATCCTTTCCAACTACGCCGAAAACACAAATCGTAGAGCTCTTAACGAATCATTTAACACTCTCTTTCGCCACATGCAACAGCGGCGGGAGCACGAAGCTTACACTCGTGAGCTTCAAAATTACAAAGCCGAAAGTGGCCGGATCATGCTCAAGACTTTGGAGAAGGTCTTTGATATTCATCATATTAAAGAAAAAAGCTTCGTATGGAGTCGTCTGAAATCAAACGCGAAAATCCGAGCACAGCAAAAGTTGGCTCTACTACTGAAGTGTAATTTGATGGAAAGCACGCTTAATAAAATTATTTCAAAGAAGAGAACTGTCTGGCTGCATCAATCATTGCAGGCTATGATTGTACTCCAGCACCAGCAAGCATTTTTTGTGAATCAGAGATTGACCAAACTGATGAATTTTATCCGAAAGTGCTATTTAACGAAACTACGGTCTGGATTTTCAATTTGGAAAATGGACCTCGATATCTGCAAGGTGGAATGGCTAATTGTGAAAAATCTGGTTCAAGCCAAGAAGATTGAGGATGATCAAACGCTCAAAGAGATTTCAGAATTGCTCAGACAGGTAATAGCCAGTTTCCTTTATGAATGATACCTAATTAATTGAATTTTAGCAAGAAAATGGACATGTGATTTCAAGGCTTGTTATCAATACAAAACATAATTCGGTTGCTGGTTCAATCAAGGATCAGTCAGAAATAATCAAGAACAAAGCAAGTGAATATAGAATCGCGGATGAAGACTCTCTCTATGGAAGACCCTCAGAATGCAAAGAGTCTTCATTCCTTGAAAAAGAGCGACCGTTTCATATCGCAGAGGGGTACATTGGAAGGAGCCAACACGTGCTGAATCCCTTGAATATAACTCCCACGAAGATTTCTCGCGACAATATATCCAAGGGACAAACCTCTGTTAACAGCAGCATCCAGGCGTCTAAGAACAGCAGACTATTTGAGCCAGAAAATTTAGAAAATTCCCCAATATTTCACCAGAAACACGTCCAAAAATCTCACCAAGCTGGTTTAAAGCAGGGGAACAAAAGCTCAGGATTAAGCAACAGTAATAGTAAGAGACACATCGTAGAAAATTCACTTGAAGAGCATATTCCCAAGAAACTGGATAGAAAACAAGATCTTCAGCCTCTTGTATCTACACGGAAGACAATAGGACACCCAACGGATGATATAAATATAGAAAAACCTAAAAAAGTGCAAACTTCCGAAAGAACCCTCTACAAAGGGATCACAATCGATAAGCCCCTGTTTTCTGATACTAGAGCCAATAGTAATGCAACGGTCTCAAAAGGGACGAAAGGAAGTCAAAATACAATGAAAAAATCTGATTTGCAGTCCAGATACCTCCATGGTCATTCAGATAGACCCAGTTATGCAAGGGAAAGCGACGGACAAAGTCGGTCGAAAAGCCCTCTTGAATGTAAGTTATATTAGAAATTTCAATCTCGTGCTAATAAGTCCTTTAGTTCTACGCAGACCTCCAGAAAACGAAAAAATTCAGATGCACGATTGGACTGCGTTCGAAAATCTAAAGGATTCTGGTAATTATTCGCATCAGACAAGTAAAGTTGTTGATTCGTTCGCTTTGGATGAGTTCTCTTATAAAAACTCATCACACCGTATTACTTTCTTTCTTCAACATTCCTAATATGTTTTTGTTCACGACTAGACTATGATTCTCTGAGGAAATATCCAGAGTCGTTTAATGAAGAATTTAATGACGAAAACTCCACTTACCTACAGGCTAAAGATTCAAGGTTAAGTGTCAGTCGTCAACTGCCAGACGAACCACATTTTATCTACCATAAGAGGATGGAATATATCGCCGAAGATCAAGGACCAATGAAGAAACTGCAGGCGGAGATGCTTACAGACGATCCGCTTTTTTCTCTCACAAGGAAGAAAGTTTAGTTTTCATTTTATTAAACCTAAGAACCTAATGTATCAATAATGTATCTGCAGCTTTTCATAACTGTATAAATGCTATAAAATGAATTTTTTGTGCTTTTTCATGAAGGCTTGACCCTTTTTGTACTATTCTTTTTATTTTAAGACTTTGCAAAAATTTCCAATGAACCCTAATTTTTCTGTTACAATTTTCCATGTTAAATACGACTCGTAAATAAAATTTAATAAAACCAAAGCATAGATCTGAATAACAGATTTTTTCATTCAAATGGAAGAAAGCATCTACAATCTTATTCCTAAGGAATACGTTCCTCCACCAAAACAACCACTGTACAGATCGAAGTACTCGCCTCATATCCCACCCACGGGAAGTACTTTTGGTCATCAAACTACTTCAGTTCCGAAGGTATTTCAAGTTTTCCAACGATAGAAAAATCTATGTTATCAGGTCTCAAATTTGGGAGGATACTTTGAGGATGTGAAGGGTCCGCATACTAACAAGGCGAATAGTGCAACCTTCGGAACCGCTCGAGGGTCTTTAAGAGCTGATCCGAAGTCATACGTTAAAAAGAACACAGGAACCATGGGAAGGTCTCTCCCTCCGTTATCAAGTACCTCTAGATTTCTTTGCTAATTAGGGGTCTAATCCAATGAAAATGCCTTTAGGCAGCTCTCAATTTAAATATGAAGACACACAACGCAAGCCTCCCATCCCTAAGAGAGATGAGAAGCCCATAATGGGATTAGTGACAAAGAAGAACTTTATCGTTGCCAATGCGGTCGAAAACATTCTTTCTCAGGCGAAAACCGAAGAGCCAAAAGTTGACTACCTGAAAAAAGAGGACTACGGTAAAGTTCCTCGATATCTTGAAAAGCACAAAGAGAATATCACTCGTGAGTATGAGCACATTAGGACATTGCAAAAAATAGAAGAAGAACAAAGAGAACGAGAGAAGTAGGCTTCATCTACTAGGCGAGTTTGATTATATAACAAAATTCTTAATCCAGATTTTTGATTAGCCCTGAGGAAATCAAGCAACTTAGAGAAGGATTAAAACGCAAATGGGAAGCTGTGAACAAGGAGTACCAGCAAATTACCCATATCACCAAGCCCGACACCATCGGTCTCATTCGAAAGTAACTCTATTATTATATAATCATCCTTTAACTCTACTCTTTTGCACTATGTTTAGGAAGGAAAGATGCGAGAAGGAGCTTGCACAGATTGAGAAAGACTTGGAAAAACTGAATAAAGATTATATCTTCGTTGACACCACGGCTTAAATCAAGTCTCAGAGGAAAACCAAAAAAAAAAAATGATCGACTCTACTTTTGATCGCTAATTCTAACCGTAACTTGACTTTAATACACATTACAACTTAAAGAAAGGCAGAAATTTCTCGTTACCTATCTCCCTCATCTTTGCCATTCAATTGTATTTCCATCTATATTGTCAGAAAAAAGCTCTCAGCAACATATAAAAGTGATAAAACCCTCTCCTAATAGAAAGAAAGCTAAGTTTTTAAAATCAAAGAGAATTTTCCTTACAACCCAAAAAAAAAAACTTTCAAGCGAGTAAAAAGCGACCTTGAGAACACATAAAGTGTCTTTTTGATAAGTTATAATATTTGCCATGCTCAAACTGTTTAGATAATTTCTTTGGGTTTTTTTTTTTTAAAAAAAAAGAATTCCAGATATTTTCTATTAAAATGATACTTCAAAGAACGGAAAGCTCAAAACCGAAGCCAAAATTCATCAACGATCCAGAAAACTGTGTACGAGAGGCTCTCGAAGGAGTCTGCTGCCTCAACCCTGACGTCAGACTATTAAAAAAATCTAATGTGCTTCTTCTTAAGAACATCGATCAACAAAAGGTTGCAGTCCTCTGTGGAGGCGGCTCCGGTCACGAACCTGCTCATGCGGGTTTTGTTTTAAATGGGATGCTGTCCGGTGCTATCTGTGGGGGAGTTTTCGCCAGTCCTTCTTATAAGGATGTGTTTGAAGCAATACAAGCCTGCAAGACAGAAAAAGGCATTCTCCTCGTAATTAAAAACTACACTGGAGACGTGCTGAATTTTGAGCTCGCTGCAAACATTGCTCGCTCTCGCGGAATTAAAATCGCTACCTTGCGTGTCGCTGATGATATCGCTCTCGAGAAAAAACAAAATGCCAGAGCTATTGCGGGAACTGTTGTGATCTATAAGATTCTTGGAGCTGCAGCTGCCTCCGGCATGGATCTTCAGAAGCTAGTTGCATTGGGACAGAGTCTCGACCAAAGTATATACACATTAGGCATCTCTCTAAGCGCTTGTGCCCTGCCTGGCTCCCCTACAATGTTTCAGATGAATTTTGATGAAATGGAGCTTGGAATGGGCATCCACGGTGAGAAAGGCAAGGAGCGAATGAAGTTGCTTCCCGCTGATAAGGTCGCAGCTCTGCTGATTCAGCATCTCGTTGAAAAGATTAAATCAGACCGTGTCGTCCTAGCACTGAATAATTTGGGAGGAACCACTGACATTGAACTCATGATTCTGATGAGAGCTGCTCTAAGAGAGCTTTACGCCAGAAAAATCAAGGTTGTCCGCGTGATCAATGGGAAGTTCATGAGCAGTTTAGACATGCATGGAATCTCGATAACATTACTAGATTTAGGCGCTCACCATGTTGATGCGCAAGAAGATATTCTCAAATGGCTCGACCTGGAAGTGCCAGGAAATAAGCATTTTCACGTTAGCAAAAGCAATTATGAAGAGGCTATAGTAGATTTCAAATCTGAGGAAGAAAAAGAGGACAGTCCTTCATTTGTGGAACAGCAGCATAGCCCTGCAGCTATCAGATTTAAGGAAATCCTTCAAATCGTTTTTGAGTCTCTAATCCCAAAAGAAGCTTACCTTAACAGTGTCGATGCAGAGGTCGGTGACGGAGACACAGGGTTTGGAGTTTCACGATCCAGCAAAACTGTACTGGCGCATCTCAAATACCTGCCACTCGATGACGATGTTCCAGGCAGTCTTAAAATAATGGCCGAGCTCATATCTGATTCATTTGGAGGTTCCTCAGGACCATTGTATGGATTTTTACTAGTGAATGTCTCAGAAGCGCTCCCGAAGCAGAAATTGTGCCAATTGGCTCCAGCACATTGGGCAATAGCATTCAAACAAGGAGTTGATGCTTTGAAGGATTTGGTCCATGTGCAAGTTGGTGATAGAACTATGATTGACGCATTGGACCCGGCGGCCCATGCCGCCATGGATTTCCTAAAATCAAAGCAGACTCCCGAAGAAGCATTGGAGAAAATTGTGAAGGCTGCTAGAGAAGGAGCTGATAAAGCTAAACTCCTCGTTGCTCGTAGAGGACGCTCTGCCTATCTGGGGGACAGAGTAATCGGGTTAGCAGACCCTGGCTGCGAACTTGCTTATCTATGGCTATCAGCGCTTAAAAATGCCTTGTTTACTATTAGTACAAAATCTACAGAGGAAAACTTTATAATATTCTAAAGTGCAAGACTTATTTCTGAATTTTATGAAATGAATCTGCGAGGTCATGTTTAGATTTATTTGCTGAATTTATTTGCTGAAAAGAATTTGAGACAAATCTTAACCGGTTCGTTAGAAAGATAAATAAATAAGCGTATAATCATTGGCTTTATTTCATGGACCAAAAAATTATTGAGAAACCAAGCGCCCTCGAGAAATATATCTGCCAAAAGCATAAAAGTGAGCAAATTCAACGAATTTCGGATAGTGTTTTAAGTTCAAGTCCATTGTACTGCCTTGAATGTATCGTGGAAAATAATCGGGCTGGTGTCTACGATAATTTGCTCAAACTAGACGAATATATCAAATTTGTCTGCGAATCGTCGCCGATGATCGAGTCTGAAGAGTTCAAGGAGGCAATCCCAACAGAAATCTCAGAATTATTAGAAAAGGAGAGTTCAGTGATCGAGCAACTCAAAGCGCACATCGAAAAAGAAAAGCAAAAAGTAGCTACTTTTTTTAACGCTGCTCAGGAGAAAGCGCTCAAGGTTTTGGAAGAGTACAAAAACGCTGTTTTTTATGGACTTGATAAGCAAATCGAATCCTTAGCATATAATTTTGGTCTCATACGAAGAAGCGCACATAAATGGTTTGACAATACCCCGAGTGAGTATTACAACAAACCCGAAGAGCTCCTTGAAGCGATACAATCACAAGAATCCACTCAAGCCCTGGAAATTTTTATCAAACATTTGAATAGAGAGATGGCTGAAGTCGGCTTTTTGATGGCACAAGAAGGACGAGCAAACCGCGAATCAGCGTATATTCAAGGCAGAGATTACGTGAAAAGTGCTTTTCAAGAACTCAAAGACCAAGTGGAAACTCTACCGATAATTAAGGTAGGAGATGAAATGGGGAGTAAAGTGATATTAGAACATCTTGAGAGGATGCTGTTGGCTCTGCTGAAGGACTCAATAAACTTGGAGAATATAATACAGGAGTTTCCACCGTTGATAAAACATAATGATAGCATGGAGTCACATAACACTTCGAAAATTAGAAAAGAAAAGGTGTTTGAGCCGACGATGTCTGCAGAGAAATTCAATTCGAAACTGCAAAGACTCAAAGGGCTGCTCAACGATACATCTTTGAGAATTGGGTCGCCGGGTAAATTTACGAGTCCTTCGTCGCAAAGATTAAGCACCAAATATTAATTGTTGTAGAGTTGAAATATTAAGGTTACGCAATTGAATGGGTTTAAATTCGCTGGCGTTCTTTTTGGATAGCATATTAATGATCGAAATTTAGTTAAAGTTTGCGGTAATATGATGAATTTTCTTCGATAATACATTAAATTTCAAAATCTTACAACCTGGAAGAAAAATGGCTGCAAGAGTAAGCCAATTTCCGATGTTGTATCCTTAGTGTTTGGCAATCATTGAGTGACAAGTAAATACAGTTTCTTATTTAGAATCAATCTGGTTCATGTTAGCAAGAGGTGATTTGAGCAGATTTGAAATCGTTTATAATAATAATTCAAATTTTGAAACAAAAACATTTGAATTTTCAAAATTCAGGAAGAGTATTCGGGTAGAACTGTTTGTATGAGAGAGTCAACTAAAACAAAAAATAACTTGATAGACAACGCACACAGCTGAGATTATTTGAAAGCCAATATTAGATCAATTTGTATTTCTGAAGTGTCGGTAAAAATTGAAAAGGTCTCATGTCTATTCACTGTCATAAAATTAACATATCAAACAAAGTATCTGTGTAGTAAACCTTGTAATAATAAATGACTAAATTATTCTAATCATATTGTCAAAACGACACTCACTTTTGAAAAAATATTAGTAAGGATACTAAGTTAAACCAACTTATATTCAAGATAAATAGAAACAAGCTCAAAAGTGTCCTAGTAGTAAAATTAAATCAACTACTACTGAAAAGTATCTGAATCAAAATCTTCATCTCATTTACTTTCACGGAGTATACAAGATACAAAAGTATTAAATGGAGGTTTTGGATTACATTAAAATGTAGACTTGATCCTAGTCCTTCGTCTATTTTATAGTCAAGTTCTGCTACAAAAGAAAAGCTGTAGAGTCATGCGCACTTCCCTAGCACAACACGATGACACAAAAACCGGTTTCTCTCTTTCAACATCGAAAATCCAATTGAACAAGACTATTGAAAAGTTCTTTTTGTTCATTAACATAAAGGATTCGATCAGCACTGACTTAAGAATGCCTCTCAAGCAAATGAAATTTCTATCTTTCCATGTTATCCAAAAGATATTCACCGTGATGCCTTGGATTGCCATCAGAATAAACATTTTAAGAACACTGAAATAAAACGCTTAATGATGAATGAATAAACCAATTAAATAATCGCTGTATTTTCTGGCTATCTCAGATTCAGAACATAATCGAACCGCCAACCCAACAAACAGATAGCTAACATAAGATCTAATGGGAAATAAAAAGAGCATCTGCGACCGATACGCAACAGATAAGGAGTTTCAAGCCCATAAATCGAAATGTACGCCACTTTATATGACACTAAGAATAGGAGATGATAATCATTAACCTAGTCACCTTGTACGAAATCGCCATCCTAGAGAAAATCTACATGGATCTTTCAGGTATTCTCAGGGAATTCTAGCAAACTGAATAACGCCTTAGCTCGTAACGATGGAACCATCAATAAGGAAACATTTTTGCAATTTTTCCCATTGACAGTAAAGAAACGCTGCTTAACCCATAGATTTAATTATCCAACACCTACTAAGGGATTATGGGGCGAACGCTTGTTTGACAAATTTGACTTGCGTCACGAGGCGAAGATAGACTTTGCACAGTTTCTTTGTGTGCTTAGTTTCTGTTGTAAATGCAGCGAAAGTGAGAAAATTAAGATTCTTTTCAACCTTTACGACAGTGATCACGACGGTTTTCTTGAAAAGAGAGACGTACTTTGCATGGTATAGGGTACTCTGAAGAAATTGCATAATTATGCGTGCGTTTATATAGTTTTACAACTATCCGAAATCGCATCTGAGGAACATAACTGAAGATGAAAGCGTTGCTCCAGATAAAGGCAAAAAGATGACGAATTTCAAAAAACTTGAGAAAATTCATTCCATGACGCAGCTCACTAGCACAAAACGATCTCCACTGCATCTTAAGGACCTTCAACTGAACATCAACCATGGAAAAACCGAGAAAGCAGATAATGTACATCAAAAGAAAGTCGAGATATTGAGTTTAAATGATGTCGGAGAGAGCACATCTGACGGTGAAAAACGAGAGAAAGGAACCACAAAACCTCTCACAAAGACCAATGATACTCATCCTCGTCATCCAGATGATGATGACGTACTCAATGTGACTGATGATAGTAATTTTCCCTTCATTTCAATTCCAAATCAACATGATTTAATTGAAGAATTACATGAGATAAAACTGGATGAACTACAAAGAGATATCCTTAGTCCAAAGACTCATAATGAAGTCAAACTGAGGCTGGATTCGGATTTAGAAAGGAAAAGTTCTTTAATTACGAAAAGAGCATTAAATCATTCCCCTACTCACGTGTCCGAGAGAAGAGGAACGGTTCTCTCTCCGGTTTCCAAACAATCTCCTACCAAAGATCATAAACCTTTCCCGCTGGATCTTCGCCCAATATCATTGCCTGTTCCAGTCGCAACGAATGTCAACAATCGCATCAAAATTTATGCAAACAAACTCTTTTATTCATGCGGAAATACCAAACTCACTGGAAAGTACCTGAATTACTAGCTTGAAACCCGCGAATGAATAATATCCATAGATTGCCCTTTGAAAATTTTGAAAGCTGGATCAAAACTCACCCAGCGATGCTTCGCTTCTTCACGGAGTGTTTTCATCAAGACATCTGGGGTAGAAATGCCTCTTTCTCAAGCTATTAACTTTCGCGATTAGAGTGTGAACCTATTAAAGATAAGCAACGCATCCGCTCTATGACCAGCAGGACCCACTCTATGAGCAGCAATGACGTGTTATCCGACATGAGTGAAAGTTCTTCTCCCTTGAAGAATAAAAGTCCTTTTTCCGCAGTTAGTGCATCATCTACCAGAAGTATGGATATGTCAGTTGATTTGAGAGCGAAAATACCTCTCCGCTGCTTTCAAAAGTACAGAATTTACAATTTCGCTAAATTTATTTCAATCTTACAGAGTGGCGGAGCATTCAGGCTATCTTCGTCGATTCACACCTAAAACCAAATCCTGGAAAAAGCAATTCTTTGAGCTTAGAGGGCATTTTCTATTCTATTATAATAATGCAAAATCTAAACTCCCAGATGGTAAAATAATCATTACCTTCTCCTGTTAAATGTTGTTTTACGAAGGGATCATATTCCTTGATGGCTGCTTCATTGAAGTCCATGAAGATAAGTTAGCTGCAAATCAATTTGGATTTTCGATATCTCACAAAAACCCCTCATACACAACACATTACCTCTACTGTCTTTCAAAAAGAGACTTAGATGCTTGGATGGAGCAATTGATGCCATTTAAGCAGTAAAATTTTAAAATATATTTAGAAAAGTATGAAAAATTCTTCGAAGCTCATCCATTCAAGATTACTATGAAATGGTAGCCAAAATCGGAACAGGAAAATTTTCTGTCGTCTATCGCGGAGTAATATTGTTTATTTGCTTTCAGCCTTATTATAAAACCACGTGTAATTAGAAATTGAAGAAGGATAACATGGAGTATGCAATTAAGGTCATCACCAAACAAAAGCTCTCAGCGGAGGAGCGTGACTTTCTTCTGTACTGGCTGCTTTTTCCATCAATAACTTGCTAAACTACTTCTCAACACAGCGATGAGACCTCGATGTTCAAGGTACTTGACCACAGAAACATCATAAAGCATATCGATACGATCGAAAATAAATCTTTCCTGTACATCGTCACAGAACTCGTGAGCGATGGAGATCTGTTTGATTATGTTCTCCGACACGACTTCTTGGAAGGTAATTTAAGTCCACGCTCATAACTTCGCTGCAAATGTTTAAATTAGAATTCGAAGCAAATATTGTCTTGAAACAGCTATTGGAATGCGTTAATTACTTGCATGACACGGGAATTGTGCATCGAGACCTTAAACCCGAGAATATTTTAATTATGTTGGATCCAAACACCCATCTGATCAAAGAAATTAAATTAATTGATTTTGGTTTTGCGAAATTTGTTTCTAAAGAACACAAACTCACTGAAAGTTGTGGAACTGCAAACTATGCTGGTAATTCACTCTTTCATAATGTAATCTTAAAATAATAAATTCATTTAGCTCCTGATATTTTCATGGGCAGAGGCTATGACCAACGGGTTGACATCTGGAGCATAGGAATCATCATGCATTTCTTGTAATTAATCTCCTCTTCGACAATAAATCGTAACCTCCGGTCACGCTTAGGTTACAAGGAACTCTTCCTTTCGATGCTGAAGAGTTGGAGACTATTATTGAGAGGACATTAATAGAGGACCTATTCTTTGAAGGAGAGTTTTGGGATAACGTGTCTGCGGAGGCAAAAGACCTTTTGCTAAGGTTACTTGAGAAGTCCCCAGAAATGAGGATCTCTATTAAAGATGCTCTCGAACACCCATGGTTTAAGGTACATCCCACCGGAATTTTACGGAAGGACTCAATTATCTGGAATTAGAAATCCGAAGAAGAGCTGTTAAAGTATAGCGGTGCGAATCAAAAGGCTCGGAATGATCCAGCAAAACGAAAGTTGAGATCCGAATCTCCGACAAAACTTCCATTCAAATTTCATAATCATCATTAACTTAATTTGAGTTTTTGAGTAATAAAATTCATAGAATGGCGCTCGAAAAATTTTGACCATTCTTCATTGGAAAGTCGTATTGAATTTTTTCATAAGACATATCAGTTCACTCGTCTGCTAAGAAGAGAAAAATTAGGATATTAATATCTTTATCTGTTTCGTGTAAAGAATATTGATATTGCTATGAAATATGAAAATTACTGAAAATTTAAAAATAGATCTGTGCCGACTATCTCCAAAAGGAAAATATTCACAACCGAACGTCGATAATTGCTGTTTCAGAAAAACAAGAAAAATTAAACAGCATACAAAATTAAGCTGTTAGCTAACTTTGGATACACAATGATTCACGAGCCTTCCTGAAACAGAAGACCGGAAATTTATTATTATATTTTAATTGTATTCTGTCCTCAACAGGACAGCATTCTACAAATACTTCGAAGAATCAGTCCGAGAACGGCTCTCGCTCGAGTTTCCCCTCAGAGAGTACCGATCTCTTCGGAGGAGTCAATTCAGAATGGCTTTGAGTTTTCAACATGGTTCCAATCAGTTTAAGAGGTAGGGATTTGGTAGGACTTGATTCCTGAGATGACAGAGAATTCGACTTCAGCTGGCTCATTGATTTATATCTAAAAAAATAAGAAAATGCTATTCCTTGTTAAAAGAGCTTGAAATACCTCTTTCCGGAGAGGCAGGTGGGATTTGTAATAAACCCGACTGGCGACTCGATACCGTTCTCATCAGATAGCATTGTCATTGATGTTAATTGAGATTCTGATACTTCGTCAGGTATATTAAACATATCGATTCCAAGATTGCGATCAAGCGACAGGATAATCGTATCAGGATTTTCTTTTGAGAGTTGTGCTATCTTCTCGAAAAACGTCAGTTTTTTCCTTTGAATATTGTTTTCAGTTTTCTTCTCCTCGTTTATACAGATATTTCTGTCGGTATGCTGGTGTTGCTCATTTGAATCAGCAGTGGAAGCTTGTGCAAGTGATTTTTTAGTGTTTTCTTCTTTCGAGAGCGCTTGTTTGTTGCTTTCTTCCATCGATATCGCCTTTGTAATCTAAACATATAAGTTGTTGTCAATTCACTCAAGCTTCTGAATACCCAATCATATTGAAAACTTTCTGGATTAGGACACTCCTTATTGAACCACGTTCTCATCAGCTTCTTACAAAATTCGTAGTCGATGCGGTCGTCTTTATAATTATATTGCACACTCTTGACATAGTTCACAAAAGCGATGATCTCGGCTGTTGAAAGGTAAGATAAAGGCTTGAAAAGGAGTTTTTCAATTCATTACAAGGCAATTTTGCGCAAAAATCTTCAGGAATCAGCGCTAGTTTTTGCTGTTCGTAGTGCTTGATTTTATCTTCTTTTGTCACCACTTTCGTGGTTTTTGGAAAAATTTCTCCTTTTAAAAAATAGACGAGGATATATGCCAACGATTCTAAATCATCTTTTTTCGTGGGAACTACAAAAAGGAAGAGAAAGAGCTTATTATTACCAGTCTCAGCGAGGATAACTTACCAAATCCAATATGCATGTTTATACTTGAAAATTTGTTTAGAATCGCTTTATTGGTGGCATGACTGACCACATCAGCAGATTTATTGTCTGTTCCGCTTACTTTTTTCGCCTGTTTAAAATCTGTGATGTGCATCGTTAGCACTTTCCGATTCAGACTGATGAGTATTTCTTTCGGCATGATATTGCAACAAACAATATCATTTTTGTGGATATATTCAAGCGTGTTTAGCTGTAAATGAGGCGATTAGAAAAAGCAAACAAACCAAGCAAACCAATTGAAGGCCAATCATCGCAACAGTAGCATTTGAGAACTTTTTATCCATTAACAGGAACAATTTTTTCAAATTTGGACCAAGGCATTCTGTTATCGTCACAGCTTGGTTTTCAATCATGCCTCTCCATAGTATGGCTGGTATTCCAACACCTAGAGAAGCAGTTGCAAATCACGCTGATTGGATCAAGCGGCATTACCTCCTCGAAGCTTGTGTAGGTACTTCGTCACTTGTTTGGTCTTTTCTTTATGTGATGCGCTTGTCTATGCAACAAGTTAAGGAGAGAAGAGGCCAAAGCGATTTACAATTTTAATGACTACGAAGCTTTTCCTGACTCTATCCCATCCTAGAGAAGGATTTTGGTCACATTTCAACGAAATTCGTATCAAAATCATAGCATACCTTTGTAGATTTTGGAAGAGTGTCTTTTGTTGTCGAATTTTTCAAGCACGACGAACTGGTCATTGATTACCTGGTCTTCCTCGACGATATTTTTTTTAATCATCCTTTGCCCTAAAACGTGTGTCAGAATTAATGCTGATTATTGGCTTAGAATAAATAGAAATATCCGCGAAGAAGGTTCATATGAGCCATTGATTTCGCTTATCTATCTATCCTAAAGCTCATAGTGTTTCGAAAATTACGAAAAAAAGCCTGTTTAAAGCACCTGAAGTTTTTCTAATCGTTTTAGAATGCTTCTCTGTAGATCTAAATTTGCAAATTCACATACAACATGAGATAATAAGCGACAAAATTAAAAAAGCTATTCTTGTACGTAATGGATACAACCAAGAAAAAAAACTGATTTTTTTTCATGTAGAAGCATGCCGAAGAGCAAAGATATGATCATCATCGCTTGCTACTCCTGATTCACATTGAGTTTAAGGTAGCAGGACCGATAGTACTTTAGAAAAAGCATAATTAAAGATAATCTCTAAATGAACTATCGCTTGAAGCGATTTTCTACATCTAAACTTGTTCAATGAATCAGGATTTAAGCAGGAGAAGTAAAAAAGTGTTTTTTGGGAACATCTACTTTATTAGATTGCTAAAAATGCTGATAGTAATATATTCGACTGTGTATGATTGAAACTCTGGAAAAAAAGAGCTCTCCATTTGTGTTGGCTTCCTCGTTCTGGGCTTGCCCTAAAGATTTGAAGGGAAAGCTAGGAAAATCACACCATTGCCTTAAGATTTCATTAATGAGATCTACATGCATGTGTGCTGATTAAAACGAAAATCAAATCATTTTAGAGCCTGTGATGATGTCCTGAGAGAATAAAGTGAGAATTTCAGTCATATTTCAATCGGATATCAATAAATCCTCGTTTATTATCGACATTGTGATGACCTCCTTTGTTGCAATAAATAGGTAGTACCTTCTCAAATTCACAAGAACAAACAGGAATACTCGAATTTATTTTCCTACCATCATCTTTCATGCCTTTGGAGTGGTTTAGTGTGAGTCTTTTTACCGCATTAAAAACAGCATTATTTAAAATTCTACTCGTTTCAACCGAAACAGAAGATTCAAATCACTCGGTAATAAATTCAAATCAAAAAAGCCACAGAAAGCGCAATAGCAAAGAATCAAATAATTAGATGCTCGGATCTGAGAAAATCATGCAGGTACAGTGCTAGAATCAATGCTCAATCAGAAAATAATGATTTGTAGTCATTTTTGGATGCTGCTAGTAAAGACTTTAACAAACAGATGAAATTAATTGGAGGATTCATGCGACTTCTACGCGAGAGAGCAACCATTGAATATAATTACGCAAGAGGTCTTGAAGGCATTGTGCATGATATGAACGAAATGATTTCTCAAGGGTAAGCATGATTTTAGGGACTCTCTTTATCAGTTCCTTAGCATGGACTCGGATGTCATGTGTCTGTTGAGAAATTTCCATCTGACCAAACTTGAACAGAGCAGATCGCTATATGAATCAATTGAGGGGGACACAAAAGGAGTTATGGATGTCTTTCTCAGTCAAAAAAAGGCTGGATTGTCGAAAAAGATTGAAGCGATGAACATGCAAGACAAGAATCTCAAGAACTTGTTGGAGAGAATAGATAAGGTAAATTCTGCATGAAAGGAGCAGAAGTGAGAGTTTACTCGTTGGTAGCTGAAATTTAAGTACGTTGATGAAATTGGCGTGAACAAAAATAAACAGAGCAATACAAGCAAACAACAAGGTCCAAAGTAATATTTATACCGCTTGAATCCGTGTCAGCAATATGATCTATTAATTGACAAAGACAAATTGAACAGACCAGAAATGATCTTTATATGTCAATAAGTCAGTATAACAGCAGTATCGGAATCCACCAGCAAGCTGTGGTATGAAAACTATGAAATACCAGCAATTTAATTGCCACATAGAACGAAGTAAAAAAATACCTGAAGGTGGTTGATGAAGATATTGTGACGATGATGCGAGATACTCTAATGAAAACAGTCATCTATGAACTTTCAGCAATAAAAAATGTTCAATACGACATTGATAAAATTCCTAAAGTAATCCTTTCATGATTTCAAGTTATTACTGAATTTACTACTTTTCAGAGTCTAGAAAAGGTAGACTCGCAAACCTCAGGGCTGCCTTTAACAAGCGAAAAGATCACAGTATGATTGAGAAAATTACAGTCTGAAGTCTGATGATATTTATTTTCGTAGTTCAAGTTCAGCAAGATAAACGCTGAGGAATTTTTGGATCTGCTAACTCAAAATACTAAAGTGTTTAAGAACAAAGAAATCGTCTATGAGGATGCTAACGAAGCGGTTGATACGAATTGGCCAAATTTCAAAAACCCATTCCCTTCAGATTTGACAGCAACACCGGTAAACTCGAGTTAACAAAATGTAGTTGAATGATATACATCTGAAGAATGAAAAGTATGAAGCTGCAAAAGTAAAAAAAATTCAAGGCATTGTTCAGTCATTAGTTGAAGAAGAAAACATTGGTGCCGTTGGTGGAAACGAAGTAAAGACCCCACGTCGTCTGATTAATCATGCTCAATTATATTTATTTTGCGGTAGGTCGAAAAGCTTTTTGAGGACAAGATGCTCCGAGCCTTCTTTGTCGAGTTTTGCAATCAAATTATATTGAACAGACTCAATGAAATAAACTTTACTCGACTGACTGAAACTAAATTCTATGAGATAATTGCAGAGTTTTACTTGCATGTAACTTAAATTTTGTACATAACCGATCTCTCATCTAATTTCCACCGTTTTCTAGACAGAAAAGCAGCGGGATTGGCAGCTTGGGATTGAACTCTACGAGAAGATCAATAAAAGCATCGAAAGAATCTCAGCGGAGATATCTCAATTGAAGGCAGAAGGGAATCAAGACGAACTGCTACAAAGACTTCGATCTGCATCAGATTTTCTAACGAAATTACGAATTTATATTCGATCTCTTAGCATCTTTCAGAATACGAGCTTCTGTGTGACACTTATTACTGAGTCAATCAAGGAAGAATTGAAAACCAACAATAGTCTCACGCATGCCAAAGGAAACTCACTTGAAATGGGACAAAGAGATATACTCATGAACCTTATCGCCTCACACTTGAAACAAATTCCTCATGTTTTTAAGAGTCCTCAAGAGACCCAAACCATTCTAAAACATCTCCAAACTCAATTCAATCTTAACGAAAAAGAGTCCTTTATGCTTACGGTAATTTAATAAACTTTACTGGGCTCCTTGTTAATCCCTAAGAAGGTTCATTTTGAGACATCGCTTGGGAAGCAGCTTAATGCAAAAGCTCAGTTACAGACGAGTTCAAAAGAAAACTTCCAGTCCTGGGTCGTAGAAATGGAAGAAAAGATTAATGTAAAGCCGGTGTAGTTATGAAGATATTGAATTAATTCATCTAGGATATCCAAATTAGTAAAGAGCACCGAAGAGACATGCATGCGACAAGGAAAATCTTTTCGGGGATTCCGAAGCCTGCGAAACAAGGAAAGATTTCTCATTATTCATTCGTTCCTTTTGAGCCAAGTTTGAAAGTTTTGGCCCAGAAAACCACCAACCTATTAGAGTGAAATTTCTTCTCGAGGCCTGGACTATGTTAGAGCAAAGGTATAAGCAAATTTTTTTGTTTATTTCTGTTATTTCATTGCTTACAACGTGTCACTGTCAAATTTTAGATGGAAACGACACACTATATAATAATTGTTGAAATAAGGTCACAGATATTAGGATACATTCTCTGTTTTTTTTGTTTGTTTGAATATTTTTATATTGACCAATTTGCGAAACCTTTACTCAACAAGCTCGCAATGCAGTAATGACAACAGCAACAACTAAGCACCGGTTATAAGGGTTATTATTAGCAAATCAGATAAAAATTACGTTCTCTAATTTTTATTCATTGAGGCTTAGAGTAGGCTAATCAGACCGTATTAATACTCATAATAATGAATATCATTCAAGAAACCATCTTAAATTTCAGGATTTTGTAAAGACTTGTTATCTTTGAGATAAAGATGATTGGCTTTGATTTTGTATATTTAATATTATTTATTATTCAAGCAATTGGTAACGATGAGGTTGATGCAAATGTATCTGTTTTAAAAGGGTAGTCAAAGACCTGGTATTTATTCAAGCTTGAGTTGGAACTTGATTTGAGTTGGAATTTTTTGGTCCGTAACATAAAGTTCAGTCTGGGCTTCGAAGGTACCCTTGTTGACTAGCTCTCTATCAGTCAAATAAGTGATTAGCTAACCCACAATAATATAATTTTTACTCAAAAGTAAGGTTAAGAACGTCTTTGTAATCATCGGCGAACAAGGGGTTCGAGATGTAAACGTTGTCACCTTGGTGATTTATGATAGAAGGGTTCTTTAAAGCGAGGTCAGGGGTCGTTCTCAAACTATTTAGTTAAGTTCGTTATTCATATCAGTGAAGATTCTAGCTTACTATTCAATGAATTCAGCTAATGTGCCCTTCTTAGGCCATGATTGTTGTCTTGGTTTAGTTGCAGAGCACACGAGGCAATTCTAATCATATCATTAGAGGCTGAAAAAACTACAGGCCTGCATACATCCTTTGGTTCATAAGGGAAAGTCCTTGTGTAAATGCCGGTTTGTCCCATAAACATCATGTAGTCTTCGATACGCTTAGAACATCCGGTCATGATCTTAAATGCTTCGTTTGAGCATGCTGCTGCGATTAAAGCGTTGGTGGAGGCGATAGCTGGAATGATATTCTATATTGAATAATCTCATCAAACTTGTCTCAGATTTGTAGATAATTTACCTTAACGACACCTTGGGTGAGTTGAAGAGTGACTCCGCTGATCTTGTGCTCGGCAGCTCTTTCCAAAGCCTTTTCATAGATCCATTTCATATGCTCAGTGTTATCTTTGTCCTGTTTAAAAGTAAAGCTTCGCATTTTTTTTTTTCGAAATTAAATTACGAGCTTGATATCCTTTCGCTCTTCGTCCCATTTAATTAAATAAGCGTAGGCAATACAGTGCTCAGGAATTCTTGGGGTAGTGGCGATGGTGCACATGTTGAAAGTGGTCTGTAAGCCAATAGAATTCAGTGCTTGGAGATAAAAGAAGCTTATACTTGAGGTGGGAGAGAGCCTAGAGTGCATTCGAAGCAAGCAGTCTTATATGGCCAGATTACTCTCGCTTGGCCTCTGAATCCTTCAGTACCACCATCAATAAGTGGTCTGACAGTCTCAGGCTTTGGCTCGCCCTTCTCGAATTCGACCAAACTATGCGCCATAAAGTTGAGCCAGCGTCTTGCCTCAATGTTATCGAGACCAGCAATGAAGATCTGGAATTGTGAATAGAATTCTTTGTCGAATTTTTGAATAGGGCAGACGTGCCTACGCAATAAAGAGCGCAGCAATTTAGTTTGGCGTTGAGGCGAGATGATTATACGCAGTAATTTTGCAACCTGGCACTCGTTTCATAACGAATTCGGCGGCAACTTTGGCCTTATGGTTTCCAACATCCTTCATTCTAGTGAACATCTGAGTATGTTTCAAAGAAATATGCTTTTACCTGAATAAGAATTGACGGTTCAAGTTTGTAAGGTCAATAGTATCGAGATCGATAACATGAATGTCCTTGAAACCCATCAAAGCGAGGTTTTTAAGGATCTCGCAGCCCAAACCTCCTGCTCCAACGACGAGGACCTTGGAGTATTCCATGAAAGCGGATTTGAGCTGATAGTGATAGGGTTAATGCATTGTAGTAACGAGTTTAACTACTTCATCGCCAGGGGTGAACTCTTCAGGGGCAAACTTGCTAGGACGCTTGAGAACAGCGTCAATATCTAACCATCTCTTTTCTTCTTTAATCTCGATATCCATTTCAGTTTCTGGTCTGCTAAGATTTATATATTTTTTTCCTTTAATTAAGATATCCGAATTAAATCTTTTGTACTCTCAATCATGCTCTAATAATTTGTTGACAAACAACTGAATAATTCTGATTCAATGAGATCAGCAAATCAATGAATAATAGTTGAGTCTTTCAGAATGGCGATACTCATAAGAAAGCTGAAGAGACTGTGCTCATAAACTGAGCTTAACCTGCTGGCCTTCAGATAAATTTCTCTGATTGTGACTGAAATCTAGCGCATGAGAAGCTTCTTGGACGGAAAACATTCAATATGATCTGAAATAGGAATCAGAGTGGCTAGAGATGAGTGGCTCTGCAATCACAATAAAATTATTTCTCAATACTTTCTCCACACAACCTTTTTTCAATTGAACCAAACCAAACAAAGATGCAAGATTAAATAATGGTCTCAGAAGGAACAGGTTGGAAGATTAAATGGTTTCTGTGAGGCCTCAACAACCCCAAAAAGTCAACAGCGTTGACATGATGGATTGAAAAGACAACATTTCGAATCAGTGTGGATGAAAGGATACATACATAATTCTCTTTTCAAGAAGCGTTCACAGAATTTAAACCATCGAATTGTATCTAAAATAATCAAGCTTGGAGCAAAAAGTGAATGCTGCTGTGAAAGTTCTGAAGAATCAGTAATTTGAGAGGCGGTTGATTCGCGGTTGATTCACGATGGACCATCGACATCGATATGATCGAGCTATTACGTGTATTGGATTCGAGTCAAGAGAATTGTGAGCAACAGCTAATAACTTAGAAAATTACACGCTGGATTTGAAAATTAGATATCCAACCAAAGAAACTCGAGGTCCAACCTTAAACCACAAGATCTAATACTTATAACAAAATGAATTCTGTATTACTTTTCAACCCAAAACTTTATTTCTTTGTATTTAATGGCATCGAATTCACTTTAGACTCTTATCTGAAAACAAGTCAGAATAAATTAATAGATATCCTCAACATAAATTATACTAATCCTATTATAAACAACTGCTTTATCATGACAGTAACTTCTGAAAACTCCTCACAAAATATAATTTCAAAAAAATCTGGTTTATCACTATTGCACTTGCATCAGTCTGCTTTGAAAGGACGTTCTGTAGTTCTTGGAAAATCAACAAATTTTAGTTCATATTTCTTGAAGAAAAAATAATAAAGTCTCATTCGTACTGACTTCTCTCAGGAAGTTTGGATAGCTATATTGCTCCAAAAGCTCTTAATGTACTCTTCACAAGGCAAACGTTTTGCAAAAACATTTACTGATTTTGTTGAGACTATGAACAACACTGCAAACTTCTAATGAAGCACAACAAAAATGATTCTCATTGGCTATGAGAAGGTAGAGATCAGTAAAAATCTCTTATTGAGACTGAAATGTGATTCAACTTAGGTTGGTTCGAAACTCATAATTTAAATAGATTACGAGGAGAATTTTCAAATAGCAAAAAAAATAAAAAATCAAAAAGATGGATCTCATGCGAGAGCAACTCGACGAGCTGATGGGAAAGGAGCGAAACGTTCCCATCGCCGAAAGATACAAAAAGAAGGAACACTTCGACGATCCTGATGTAACACTGGTTTATTGGAGAGGTGAATTAAGAGGGTAGGTGTGTAAATATTTCTTAGTTTCGTTCTGTCCGCACGATCTTTTCCCGAACACCAAATGCGACCTTGGCAGGTAGACTCAATTCTCACCTCCAAATCACTCATTAAATCATACATATACTAGATGTCTCAAAAGACACGATGAGCATTTCAAAACGAATTTCGAAAAGGACCCAAATCGTGCTCAATATGAGAAAAATTACATTAATGAAATGATCAGTTAAGCCTCACTGAGCTATTCACCCTCATAATATTCTGTAATAGAGCTGATTGAGGGCCTGATAGCTTCTGTTGACGTGAAAATTAAGAAGGGTCAGAGCAAATTTGACACAGTTATCGAAACAGAAAAGCCCAAAGAGCTGGTCGAGAGGTGCCTAGGAATATCCAAGCTTTTAATTAAATTATTCCTATAGAATGGAGCAAATTGACGCAGAGATCAAAGCATTGCTTGAAAAAGTCGAGGTACTTGGAGAGGAAGGAAAAATTGAAGAAATTGAGGAAGTGACTGCGCAAATAGAAATGCTGAGGAGAAAGAAAGAAGAGCTGGCTAACTTGGGTGATGCTTCACTAGGAATACCAACGAAATCTATGAAGGTAATCTAATTGCTTTATATTCCTGTGTAAATGATGTCAGATATGCGAAATATGTGGAGCAGTGCAAGCAATCAGTGAAGCCGATCGCCGCTCTCAGACTCATCTTGAGGGTAAATTGCATACAGGGTTCGCTAAGCTAAGAAAGGAATTGGAGATCCTTAAAAGGAGGAAGGATGAGCTGAGACATGAGGCTCGACGAGAAGTTGAAAAGAAGAGAGATGATGGCAGACCTAGAGATAGGTCGAATAGCAGAGATCGAAGACGTTCTTCCAGTCGAGATCGAGATAGAAGACGTCGAGATGATCATAGAAGACCTAGGAGATCCAGATCCAGAAGCAGGAGTCGAGATAGGAGGAATCATCGCGATAGAGGAGGAGATCGAAGACGACATGAGAGATCAAGAAGATCTCACTCTCGCTCAGGAAGTCGATCTAACTCGGGTCATCGAAAGAAACGTGACAGCCCACATAGAGATCGGAAAAAAGGAGATAAATATGATAAGTGAGTAGACTTAATGGATTTTTACACGCGAGGACCAGGCGAAGCCTTGTATCATTTTTGAAGGAAAATTACTGCAATTGTTATTATTCAAAAATTGAGTTTATAAGTGCATAAAAGTGTGTAATCCTTCATCGTGAAATTCAAAGAGTATTGATGAAAAATCTTCAAATATGAGAAATAGATAATTTCTCTTGGGACATTATTGCTTGTGTTGAGAGTTCGATTCTTCGCTCTAACTTTCGTTTTTTTTCTCTTGCTCTTTCTCTTGGCAATCTGAGTTTGGAGAAATGCTGGGTGAATCTCCAGAATCTAGAGATGCAAGAATCATATAAAACTACAGATTATCAGAGGGTAGATATCTGACGCTCCTTTACAAAGATACCATCTTGTTTAAATTAATTTTTCATTTTTCATATCATCTCATCTCATCGTTCCCAGTCATTAAATTTCAGAAAGGCGTTGCAAAATCCTCTTGCTCTTTTTGCTAGTTCTTAATTTATTGCCATTTACCATTTGGCAATATTCATAGCCGAAAGAGTAAGCAAATAAACTTTCTCGTACGAATCTTTTATAGAGATCGAATAAATTCAAATTTAAATTCAGAGGCAATTTTTATTTTCTTTTTGGATCTAGTTCAAGTCAACATGATTTTTTTCTCGAAACATGACTGATTTAATTTCAAATTCAAATTATGGCTATTTAAGCCAGAGTTTTCTCATAATTATACAAAAATTTTGTGAATTTATCAGATACAAACATCATGCAGAGGAACCGCAATTTAGCTTCAATTTCACCATCTTCAGATCCTTATATGAATACAGAGCCAATAACTAGCTACTGGTATGATTCGAAGGCAACGAGCAATCTATCGTTTAATTCAAAGAGCGAAAAAGAAAATGATTACTCAAAAAACCAACCCATAAATTCATACAAGGGATCAATGGCTTCTCTCGAGGAAAAGCGACAGCCTCTTCAACCTCGAAATTTAAATGAGCCACTAAAACAAAACAACACTAATTGGCCTCAAACAAAAATGCTTGGTACTCATGGCAAAGGACAAGAAAACAGACAGCCAAATTCCAAGGATCAGTCTTACTCAGATCGCTATGAGAAAAAATTAAGCAATGCCAATGACAGACAAAATAAATTCCAGAAATTGGGGCTGATCACTCCTTCACCTTCCCCTCCTAAATCATTTAATGAACCACAATCTCAAGAAAACTCAGGAGTGTTCTCAGCACGGTATGGTAATAATGATGATGGTTACAATCAGTCTACCCGCTCCAGATTCCCAACGAATCCAAAACCTCAGCTATTAGCCCAAACAAAACCAAAACCTTATCAATTCAACGATAATGCAGACTTCGAGGAGTTTCCTAACTCTTCTCGGCAAATAGGGGCTAATTCTCTCACTGAGAGAGGAAGAACGACGATTCTCCAGCCTCGACAGCCTGCTGGGAATTTTTTGAAGAGGACTGGCAGTAATCAACACAACACGCCGAGGTCTTTCAGTAAAAGCGGCAGCCAAGATCCAGTCCAACATATTAAAAAGCCTCCTATTTCGTCGGCTGGAGACTGGATCTGCAATGGTTGCCACAATGTTAACTTCGCTCGTCGGATCGATTGTAATATTTGCAGCATGCCCAAACCATACACTGAGATACTGAAGACGCCTATCTCACAGATTGGGCCTCAAGGGTTATTTAAAGACACAGACTGGCAATGCTTCAACTGCAGAAATGTCAACTTTCAAAGAAGACAAAACTGCAACAAATGTAATGAACCAAAGCCAGAGGAATACATTAAAAGAGAGCAGCAAATGAAACAACAAAGAAAATCTAGCGCAAAGCCTAAAAATCCAGGAAATAATGCGCGTTCAGGGGTGGCCTCTAAGAGGACAGGTAAGAAACCTCTATTAAAGATTAAGTAATGAATGATTTCTCGTCCATTCAATAGGTAATTCAAAGGTTGGTAACTTGAACTCTAAGAAAGTCACTGCAGGAAGGATGCAGAATAAGCCTTCTCAGCTGCAGCAGAATAGGTTCTCTTATTCAAATGGTGAAGGGATCATGAGTAATAGTGTACCTTTTAATCAGAGGCCTGTCCAAAGAATTCGATCCCGCTCGGCCTCGAGAAAATAAGCTTGTAAGGTTGCGAGGCCTTCGGTAATGAAAAGCCAATTTTTGGCCCTGTATTGTAAGGTCCTTCTGCTCCTTGTGGCTATGTAAATGCGCATAAGGTGAGAAATGTAGAGGGCTATCAACCATAATAGCATCATCATTGCTATAGGGATTTGTGAAAGCTTTCTGTATTTGTCATTTGATCTGTTTAGCCATAAAAACCTCGTCTGGTAAATTGTTGTGTTGTATTTATTGTGCGGGAAGGTACTCCAATTTGTGTTTATAAAAGTCAATGGCTTGTACTTCTCATTATTTTATAGTAATTTCAATATAGTTTAAAGTCATGGAGCAGCTAATATCCAGCACAAAATTTGATCAATTTGCTGACTTTTTTCACAACGAAGATTCGAATCGCACTATCTTTTAATTTGCTTTGCACTGCATTAGAGCTTTGCCTTTGCTACAATAAACTCGTTATGACTTCATGATCATTATCCAGAAACCAATTTTTTATCCCTCCATTTTCCTCTTAGTAGAAGAAGAAAAGGATTATTCTTCTCCCAGTTTTTAAATTCAGTTGAAATTTCAATTTTTGCGCTTATTTTTTTCTCTGTAAATTTAAGTAATTTGTGATGGCGTATTTGAACGGAATATATCCCGCAAAATTTGAATCCGCAATTATTTAGAAAATAACAAAAATGAGAAAAATTACCATTGAGAGAGACCCTGCGAGAGAGATGGACAAAGAGAATCACAGCTCAGATGGCTCTGATTCAGAAAGAGAGAAATCCAATCAAAAAAAGGAGCAGGACCAGAAGAAAAAAAAACCAAGAGCACCAATTCTTCGGTTAAAGCCTCATCACTTGACAGACCCGCAAAACGGGCTTCGGAAACTCTATGAAGCCACGAAGAACAATAAGGTTTTCGATCGTGATGACATTGATCCAGTAAGCAACAACTTCTTCTCCACAGAAAAATAAATTTTGGTCAATTAGACTAAGAAGCTAGATTTCCTTCTGCGGACAACGAAAGAATGGCATTTTCAAGTCATGCCAAAATATAACCTAGATTATTTCTTGTTTAAAACGATGCAATATGGCAAACTGCCAGTTATAAAGGTAACCTTGTTCTCAATCGTGGCAATTCGTACTCATCAATACAAAAGGCTTATCTCTCGCAAATGAGAAAAGTTCACGCCGGTGAGAACACTTGGGAAGATTTTGAAGAGGAGAAAGAATACCCCGAGGAGCAGCCCCCTCCAGCTGAAGAGAATAATAATAAGAAAGTACCATCAGTTAATAAATCAGATGGATTTTGGAGCCAGAAATACCTCGCCAAATTTAAAGGCACACAGCAGCCTGTTACCACAACAACGTCGCAGGTTATGACTAACAACCCCAGCGCGAGGAAGCTTGATCAAACACCCACTCCAGGGGGCAATCAGAGGACTGCTGTCTCTCAAAGCCAAACCCCTCAAACGAGCAATAATATAAACGCTGGAACTAATCACGGAGCCCTACAACAGCAGGCGCAAGGCAACAAGAACGCCGTAACAAGTACTTCTTCAGTGAGACAACAGCAGCCACAGCAACCAGCGAGAAGAGATGATTATGATGATTACGATGACGTGCAGATTGATGATGATTATGACAGAATGCTTGATGAAATAGGTGCAGATTTACCAATACCAGATGATGATGACTATGCAGACCAACTTCATCAAGAATTGTTTGCTGATGAGGAAAATAGACTTGATGAAGAGGATTTGGTAAGAAAAATTAAAAAGGTTAGATTGAATCCACCCGATGAAAAACAGGATTAGAATGGTTTTGTGATTTGTCTCGTGAATTCTGGTTTGTAGAGACATAATATCTGAATTTATTTTTACGTATTTATGTTTTGAACGTTCTGCGAAAATAGATTTGAGTTACTTTGCATATTCGTGAAAGAGTGCTTCAAATAATTGAATTTTTAAAAGATAAATGGTGCCTGCTTTATATCTGCTTTGAATTCTCCATGGTTTGAATGAGCTGCTTGAAAGGAAGGAGATAATAGCTTTTGAGTAAATTGATGCTGATCGCAAAATACTTTTTACCAGATTATTCAATTGAGAAAAGTATGTGGGATAAGACATGATCGAATATACAATATTCTTAGAAATTACTGAAATATCAAGCTAGCCTCGAGTGATTTGGTCATATTTCATTGCTCGGGAATTATCTGCAGTACTGAATAAGAATTCCGTTAGTAGCTAGAGGAGAGCGTTTCAAAACACAGTAATTTTATCCAATCGTTTGCCTTCAACAATCAGCAAAAAGTGATGTTAGTGACATAATTAAATCATTTCCAACAACAACAATCTCAATCTTCAAAAACTGAACGGCTTGCTCGAAAATTATCTCCAAGCAGGTAGATACTTGGATAAAGTTGCTATGACTCTTAATCAAAACTGGATAAGCAATTCAGAGACTGTACTTGTCCTATTCCTTAGTTAAATCGTAAACATCTTTAAGAGGAAAAGAAGAATAAGCGAGACAAAAACATTTCCTCTACTATTTTGGTGGATGCTTGGAAATCTTACCAGAACACCGTGAAGAAAAAGGCAAATTTATAACACCAGATCTCGATGAATAGTTATCTACGAATTCCATTGCGGTTTCACTCAGCGGTAATTCAATCTTACTTGCTTCAGATTCAAAGCTCTCTTGCTTCTACATCTACGTTCTGAGGCATCTACTGACAACGATCTGCATTAGAAGCCTTAAATGTGTACGAAAGCAGCTTCTATATTCAGTAGCAATAATTCCTGAGTCCTATTAAAAGAAAGTTCAAGAAATAATTTCTTTTTCGAAACTTTTACAGATTCAGCTGTGGGTTTAACAGATTAAAATTGTTTTTAACGGTCTTTGATTATTTTATGATCTTTTTTGAAACTCCTGCTACAACTCAATGTTCCCGCCAGGCTAGAGTTAAGATAATCTTTCTGACCTTCTCTGGCGTTGATTTATTTTAGCAGGAAAGTCAGTAAAACCTTTCTTAAAGCAAGCTTGCACATTTACGATTAATCAGTAAAATTCTTTTTAAAGAAGAAATCATAAAACGATATTATTGAAAATTTATGGAAATTGTTGTACTTACCTAACAAGAATAATTCCAGACAAGTAATAGCGGTATGCTCATAGAGTATCTTCCAAGCACGAAATGAAACCAACTTAATTTCATTATTGTGACAACTCTGATCCTTGTCTAAGTTCCATTTCTCTCATCTGATTAGCATCTTACTCATTTTCACAATCAGAGCGTCAAACACTCGAATTTCAATTTCGGAGGTGCCAGAGGCCCAAGATTGAGTCTCTCTCTACAACAGCGATCAGGGAAGATTATAGTTTGCAGTTTCCTACTGACAATAGTTCAGTAAGGAAATTTCCAGTATCAGGCAATCTAATTCAGCGAAAAATTAATCTATTCAATGATTTTTGGAAATTAGATCAACTCCAACGGGCATCTGATTATTCGTATGACCTTTATTTAAGCGCGGATAAAAAAATTGCTAATAATACAATTATAGTTTGATTTAACTCATCATCTCAACACTTAACAAGAAATGCAAAAGTACGCAAACTTAATCATGTCCGAATTCCAAGATCCTAAGAAAGTCAGAAGATTTGTTACCACTCACAAGAAAGATTTAGCCTGCTGGGTAATCCTTTCACGCTTTTCACTGTACTGATATTGACTAGGGAGGCTTTGTGCTCTCCGTCTTTGTCATTTATCATCTCTTTTCAGATGGAGACTTTTCCTTTATGTTAACCCTCTCATCGCTGATCCAAATGTTTGGATTCATAATGGTCGCATTCCAAGTGATGATGACATCAAACGTTTCGATTATCTCCCAAAACACCTTAATCTGCTATGCTATTGCTCTCTTAGCAAAGCTCTTCGCGATTATGTTCAATGAAGGTTACCTCCCAGCTGACAAAAGCGGTGATTTCGTGTACAGAATCGCTGATTTACTCACTTTCATCATTTGCGTCCGCACATTCTTTGTCGTCAGAAGAAAGCTAGGAGCCTACAAGAACCCCAATGAAACCAGCATGAATATCGTTGGCTATTTGGCAGCCCCCGCTTTGGTGCTCGCTATGTTCGTCCATCCATCCCTTAACAACAGATACTTCATTGATGTAATACAATTTCTTTTGATCGCTTGTGTTAACTAGTGCTACCACTTCCAGGTTGCATGGACTTTCGCCTTATATCTCGAATCTGTTGCGATGCTTCCACAGCTCTACCTATTTACAAAGAATGATTCAGAGATCGAAAGCTATATCTCTCATTATGTTGCAAGCCAAGGATTTTCAAGATTATTCGCTGTAATTTTCTGGGTGCTCTCCTTCCACGAGTTGAATGAAGTTCATGGCGAATCCTTTGGATTGGTAAAATTTTAATCATATTTCGATGTGCCTAAATAATAATAATTTTAAAAAAGTTCAAACACTATGTCGGATATGTCGCGCTATTGGCACAAATCGTCCAATTAATCATCCTTGGAGACTTCATTTATCACTACGTCAACAGGTAATATCTCGGTTTTGTGATTCTGATGATCTGATGATTTTATATATATAGTCTTCGAAAGGGTATTCCTTTGAGACTCCCAATGGCGATGTGTTAAAATGGTTATGAATACTTGATTTATGCAAAGAATTCATTCGTAAGCTTGAACCTCTTTTACTAATTCAAAAAACTTTATTGGTTGTTTGATACCATGCATGCATATATATATATGTTTCATAACAGAGTTGCAATTGTCTATAAACAAAGCTGATGTTTCCCACAACACTGTGGGTGAATCCAATATAAAAAATCTTTTCGTAGCTTGAAGATAACTCAGATCTTTCTGCTTTATTTAGATTAGAAACCAATGACCGAAAAAATAATAATCTTCGAGAAAGCTCAGATTAGTTCGAAAAGTTAGTTTGTTTATCGGCATCAATTGGGGTAGGATTTATTTGTTTAAAAGCTGAAGGCAATTGAATTGTAATTTTTCCCATGAAGATCAATTGTCTCAGTTTATACTTCGAGGAATCAATATCAAGATGTAAACTTGAATAGCATTGCCAATAATTATGAAAGGCGTTCGTAGGTGTGGTAAACGACAGTTTGAATTTAATTGATGTTAATGGATTTGATTCTCAAATCTATATAGTCATGGCTACTTAGGAGAAGGAAAAAAAAAAAACCAAATATTATGTAAGCTTCTATTCATCTGATTCTGATAAATTCTCAGTGTTAATAAAAAAAAAAGATTTTAACAACTCAAACTGTTAAAAGTTATATAAAGTTGAGGTTAACAATGATGAAAAATATTAAATGAATTATTGAGAAGATTAGAAATCGATTCCGTCAGCATTATCCTAATTGCATATATTGATATTAATAACTGTCTAACCTCATCTTGTACACTTTCTTCTCATAAATCTTCTTTAACGCTGAAGGATAGAACAGTCAGCGTCGATTATGGAGACTATATTTTTCTTCAAGCAAGCATTACATATGTCATCTGGAACATATTGGCAACTTCCTTTATCATCACATTCACAAACTTTTTGATCTTTTGGAGGTGGAGGGCAGGATGTTGGACGAGCATCAGAACAGAGCGTGATCTTCTTGTTTCCAAGGTTTGGACATGATTCATTCGGGTTGAAAGAGACATTATTACTGGTACGACAATGAGTACACTCATTTCCAGTTGTTGTGTAAGAACATGTACCACTTGCATAACAAACGCATCCTGGAACATTAGTTGTAGCGCAAGTACTATTAGGTCCGAAATTAAATGACTTGCAAAGCTTTGGAACGAAATAGAAACTTTTGTCTGGATGTGGAGTTGCGAAAAAAGGTGTTATCGCGATGACATGCACCAAGCAGCAAGTAAAAAATCCCAAAAAGACTGCTTCTTTTGTCCTCATATTTTTCACTCTAAACAATTTGGTTTTTCAAAGTGAAATTAGCTAGCAATTATATTTCTTTAGTGGCATTTTTTCAAAATGAGACTCTCACGCGCCTATCTACTGAAAACTTCGAATTTTATCTAATCAGTGTTTTAGATCAGTAAAAAGATAATTTACTACTGCTCTTTTGGTTCTAATTATTTTATCTAATTCAACAAAAGTTAGCCTGCGAACGTTACTAGAGCTTCGATAGTTTGTTTGACGAGCTAGCATAGTGTGACACCTTCATGACCCCTTCAATACCCTTTGCTGCGGATTTTTATTTGAAATTTTGACATAATAATGCACAGAGCACGTAGTATCGATAGTCAAGAATTATGATTTCACAGTTTTAATCTCCTTTGGTCATGATTAAAATCAAACACTATACTTTCAAGCTGTCTAAGCTGTCTGTGGGATGGATTCCTACTGTGCTCTATATTTTTAATTAAGGTGGAAACTTTCGAGAAATACCTCTGTTTTCAAACTAAGAAAAGATTTAAGGAAACTTTTTTTTGGTTCTGGAAGCACGCAATTGCGAGTTATGCTAAATTGCTAAGTTTAAAAATGAAAGTATTCAAAGACTAAGCTCAAGCTTAGTTTGCTCATAACAAACAGTACAAGAGAACAGTAATTGTAGAAAAATATTATTTCGGAAAAAGAGATGAGTAAGCGATTATTAGTTCTTTACTGAGGAAATCTTGGTAATTGGACAGGTAATTTCAATCAGTGAATATTCTATCGTGCTGGAGGACATGCTGGAGATCCAGCAAATTGGACCTATTTTCTCTTTTTTGAATAATATTCACTGATTCAACTCTCTCAATTAAATTAAAGATTCGAAGTAAGTATTATTTCAGAATAATAATTCTAAGAAACCAGCAACCATTCTCATTGAACAAAGCCTAATTCCATTTGTATTGCTTTCTTCCTCATCTTTTATGATAAATTCTTCGGTATGAATAAATCAACATTCAACCGAATCTTAGTGACCTATTTGAAGAAATCCGTTGAGAAAGCATCGTTCTTTTGCTGAGAATCTAAGATTCATGGCCACATGCAAATTTGATTTCCTTCTAATGCATGTTTTGCAAATCAGCTACTAAGTTATGAATTTTCTTTAAAACTTTGAAGTTATTATAGAATTCAAGGTATATTATAGATTGAAGCTTCTTCACTCTCTTCTCTTGTATGCATGCAACATATATTAAGCCTTAACAACAATCAACCCATAACATATGTTAGAAATTTTAACTCCAAAAATTTCATTGTAAAAAGAGGGAAAAAGACAGAGTGATCCTCAAAGCTTCAATTATTTGGTAAAATTAGCTCTTTGTTTTTTCTCGATGATCTTGTTTTGCATATGCTGTCCACCTTCCCATCATCGAAGCGGGAATTAACGACGTAAACACTACTTTAATAGCACTGAAGAAGTGGTTTCAACATAGTTTTTCAGACGTGAATTTCCAAGGATATATGGAATAGGAATTAGTTGTAGCAATTGCCTCGATCTAAGCAGCTCCTTCTTCAATTTGTGGAAACATTTGAACCAATACAACCTGAATAGCAGAAGGCACGCTATGGGAATCGCCACAATTATCGAGATCAGCACTATCCTAATAAGCTCTATATTGGATCCTGTCTGTGTGATCGTCATATCGATAATATCGTCCAGCACAGCGTGAATGTCCGCTGCACTTTGTCGTGACACCTCAAAAATCTCCCAGCTTTCAGTGGCCGTCTTCAAATTCCCAATGGTTTTAATCATGTAAGAAAATAGGCCTATCTTCGCCGATACCAACCCTTTGGCGAGATTTCCGTCCAGCAAAGTTGGACACTGCGTATCATTTGTGTGATTACAAATATTCGTGTATAAGATCTCTCGGAATATCTGCTGCTTATCTTCAGGTTGTGTTTCTGTAATAATCGAGAGAGCCGCCTGATAATTAGCACTTGTCGTTTCGATCTCGTCATTAAAAGTTTCGAGTATCCGCTGGAGAAGCTCATCATTGTTGAGTCCGGTTTGAAGCTGATACTCCGTGTAATTTTTATACAGCGCAACGGCTCGCTGGATCGCCATGTCTTCATTTGAGAAAAATATCTGGTTCAGCATCGGTTGCCGGATGTTCGCGTACAACACGCTGTCGATGATGTCAATGAAAATTTGAATACCGATGAAAGTCAAGGCAATTCCTATCGTAGGCAGCGTGCGTCTTAGAAACGAGAACTGCATGTTTTTCACTCTTCTTTTGCCGGCTTTGAACGCAGCAAGTTGGTTTTTCTCTTTCGCTTTGGAAATACTAAACATCTCGCTTCCAAGATCAAGGCCTTCGAGGAATTTCTTCGCAACGATGATTCGCTCCTTCATATGGGTAAGTTCGCTGTTCGACAAATAAGTAAGTTGGAAAACGGCAGTGTTTATTAGGGTTGTCGCTGAATTTAGCTTGTATGCCAAGAGTATTGAAAGAAGGAATATTGCAGAGCAAATAGTGATTGCTTTTATTAAGCTCGCGCTGAGTGAAGGTTGGCTGAGCGAGTTCGTGTTAAGGAATAAAGAGACCCATGTCGTAAGCGGGTCATAGATGCTGTTATAAGCCCAGCTTAAGTCTTCAATATGTGCAGGATTCAGCGCAGTGGAAGATTTTTGCTCGTGAGCTAGAGCATAGTCCTCGGCCACCTGAGTTGATTTCAGCAGGAGAGTGTAGAAGAACTCGTTCATAGTGACTGAAACGTTGCTGAAGCCTACAGATATAATTTGGGTCGTCACATTGCTAATATCCCCATAGTAGCTTTTCAATGAAGTATGGTTACCCTTGAAATCATCGACGCTGTTTCTGAGAGCGGCTACATCATTTCCAATTACTAACTCAGTAGGATTAGCACCGATCCAAGCGGTTTTATCAGCAGTAGGCAATTGATCCAGGAGGCTAAGATGAAAGGATGTCCCACCGAGGCGATGAACCTCATAACTAATCTGATTCGTATTACTCACTAGGAAAGGTAGAGTCTTCAAATTTTGGAATGACACAACAAGCGCGGCGGTAATCCCCACGAAAGCGGACAAGAAGATAGTCAAGATGCCAAAAGCTAAAAACTTCGCCTGTTGATAGTCCTTGGGGACGTATTCATTTCGAATTGCATTTCGCAACGCTCGGAATTCATACCTGGTCGTCGTTGCGGAGCTCGCCACACTGCCATCGAAATGTCTTCCTCCTTGCACTCGTCTCCTATTTTTTCCCGGAGTTTCTCCCCCTGAGGAGTTGTTGTTGTGCGATTTCTTTTCTAAATCACTCTTCAAGTTCATTGAAGATAATTTGCTTCCAAGGTTTTGATCTGACACATCCATCGACTTGTTTTGCCGCACAAACTTATCGAATTTTGAAGGCACAGTAAGCGTATGAGACTTCTGTGAATCGAGCATTCCTTTGCCTCGATGCTTTGGAGTATTAAATCCATTTTGCGTTGTCAGAGGGTCGTTGTTGAGCATCGCATCAGTTTTTTGAACGGTGTTGAAAACCTCTAAGCTTCTATCCGATTTGGCTTCATCAAAATAATTACTTTCCAGCGGATTTCCTTGAGTTCCGAAAGGATGGCCTTTTTCTCCGGCGCCTTGAGTGAAGAATCCTTTTCCTGCGGTGTCTCTGAATTCTTCTTTAAATCCATTTATTTGCTGAATGATAGTGCTTGCTTCAAGACTCAGATTGGTTAACATCCTGGGATTTGGGTTTGTATACGAGACGCTGATATCGCGATTTTTTGACATGTATCGGTCTGACTCTGAATTATCCGAAAGGTCTTCTTCTTGTTCATTTTCTTGCAATTTTGAGTTTTCATCTTGTTCCAGGAGGGGCTCTTGGTTGTCTGCTCTACTCTTGACGAATATATCCAACTTGTTTACTTTTTCCGACGAGATCGGTTTGAGTGAAGCTAATTCACTTCTCGATGGGATTTCAGTTCCTTTGAACGATTCCAAGTTTCCATAGCTCATTTCTAGCCTGCCCTTCTCTGCAGTTGTTTTATGCGTCAAGGTCTTCCCCTTGGGCACGTACATTGGATCACCGTTGGTGTCAGCCATTGTTCTATGCTTCTTCTCATTTAAATCAAGATTCTCTATCCCAACGAATCTGAAAATGTACCATTTTACTGAGCCTCGTGAACTCACGAACTCGCTCACATGTCCAGAGACAGGCACTGTGTTTTCAGCGGAGTAATTCTTTTTCGTCTCGTTCCAACCAGCCGATAGCTGGTCTTCGAAATCTTTTTCGATCTTATTCGTTAATTTGGTCTGTTGATGCTCCAGAATCGACATGTGGAACTCGATGGCATTTTTTGGTAAGAGCTCTCCTAAACGTACGCAATAATCCTGCGACTTACTCCTCAGTATAACGTCAAATACGGTCTCTTCTCGGGATTCTATGATACTTTTTATCTCTTGATAACTTCTGAGCTTCATTCTTTTAGTACCACGTTTAATTTCATCACTTTGCTTACCCTCTGGATCTGACTCTTTCATGGGTTTCAGGTTGAAGAGCAGCGCAAGCTCCGGACAGATAAGCTGCATTAGTACTAAGTGCGAGTCGAGCAAGTTGGAGCTTATGCCTAAAGATTTGGCGAGTTTCTCTGAGATTCCATCAACGCAGCCGTATTGGTCAGAAATAATAAATTCGTTACTTGATTGCAGCGATCTTAAGTAAGCGATAAACAAGAACTGACTCGTTTCAAGGTTCACCATAGGTTTCACCAGCAGACTTAACGGGAAGATATAGCCGTCTCTGTTTCTGCCGAAAGACCGCTGTTCTCGGTACAAAATCGTTTCTTTTCCTGTCTCGAAATAGTTGCGCAGGAAACTATCGTGATGGAATCGCAGAAGCCTTGGCATAATCACGTTAACGTTTGCGAGCTCGAGCTCTTTGGCTTGGTAACCAAACAATCGGATGCAGCCTTCGTTGACGGAAACAATCTTTCCAAGATTTTCAGAATGAGCGCCAATCTGAATGATACTGGCATGCTTGTTGAACATAAGTTCAATCTCGTAAAAATCTTTTTCAAGACGGTTGTACATTTCGATTTTGTTCATTTGTGATTGGAGCTGCTTATTGAGTTCAACAGCCTCAATCCGATCCATGAGAATAAGACTCTGAAATTGAGCGTATATCTGAGTCGCCAGTGGACTTCCGCTAAGATGGTTCTTATAGTCTTTTTTAATATTTGAAAGCAATATCGTCAACTCAGAACCGAGATGGTACAAGTTATCCAGAGATATATTCTCTTGGGATAATTGGTCCAAAAACTCGTAGTGCTTTTTGACGAAATTGTTGATCTTTCCTGTGAATGAGATATATCTCTGCTCAAAGTCTCTCACGCCTTTTATATCAAGATTCGTATAGTTGTCATCCTCTTTTCTTGTTACGTCTAGAGACTCTTGCAGTTTATTAACGGTTTTGAGAATTCGAGTTCTAGAGAATTCAGTTCTCATTTTGATGTTGGTGTCTTGTCTCAGCTTCTTTAGATGAAAGCATTGCAGAATAACAAGGTGAGTATGACGAAGGTAGTAAAGCAGGAAGGAGGCGAAGCTCAAGTGAAGGACATCAGATTTTGGAAATTTGTGAGTGAAGTGCAGATAGAGGTCTTTCACGAAATGCTTGAAAAGGATAACATCTTTCGGTATTTGCTTTATGATCATCTCTTGATCTGTTAACTCCTTAGCTATGTAAGGCTTGCAAATCAAGGGATCGTACAGTTCCTTTGCCATTAAAATGGAATCAAAATTCATATAGTCACGGTAGTAGCTGTTTGAGAACATCCCGAAATGGTATAAAGGGTTAATGTTTGAGTAGACTTCATCGTCCGAATAATTAAACATTTCTGCTTCAGATCTCTTGTATAGTGTTGAAATGTTCACAAGGAATTTCATGTAACGATCAGCTTGATTTGAAGAGGTAATACTGCTAGAATTACGCAGCAGATCCTTGTCAACTTTCTGTTGAATATTCCAAACTATTTTCAGGCCCATGAACACGACGACTCCGAAAGGAGCATCGTATACCTCTTTTACTCCGGCTATTTGAAGAATCGAGGTGATCATGAGATAGAAGCAAAATGGGAGCTTGGCTCCGATGAACCCGATATGTATCTTTTGGACCCATGTCATGTAGAAGTAATCCCAATTTAGCACTCTCCAAGCTTGGAATAGAAAGAACACAACCATTGCCATGGTCATTAAAAGGCGAAACAGATCAGTATTTCCCCATGTCTCGGATGCAATCACAACTATCATAATGAAGAAGTCATAAATCTTTTGGTTGCTGGCAGTTTTGCAGAGATAATTCGATTCCAAGAACCCATCTTCCTCGAAAAATATTTTTTCAACGAGCGAAAACGAAAAAAAGAAGAACAAAGAGAGCGCCGCGAGGAGCTTGTTTGGGAGAGGGCCGGCTAAATTAGCAAAGCAAGTTTGGAGTATTGGAATTGTAAGAATGAAAGTCGAGTATTTTGCTGTCCATAAAATGAAAGAGAATAGTGTCTTTAGGTACCGTGACCGTATTTCCTCGACTTCTTTGAAATGAACGACGAGCAGTTGAACATAGGATGCGAAAACCAGGAGGGAGAATAAAGTGATGAAAGAGATCCAGAGTAAGGAATCGATTGGGATAGTTATCCATTCGAGGATATATCTGAGGTTTAAGATCTTAAAAATATCTTGAGCCCATGAAAACAACCCGGTGATATTTGATTGAGGCCAATTGTGTTGAGGACTCAAAAATATCGCAAGTTGCTCAATGTGGTAGATAAATAAGAGAATAGAAGCCTCCAATTTTGAAACTATCACTCTGTCAAGCATGTTAATGAACAAGGAGGTGTTCGCGTGGTAGAATTTCTTTAGAGGCATTGTGTTTTTCAGTCTGTTTTTAAAGTGCTGAAAACTACCCGAATTATTCAAATTTATAATTTCACACTGAGAGAGGACTTAATTTGTATATTTTTTCTCAACCAAAAGAGCTTTTTCTCAAGTGATTGTTTTCGAATTTAATTCAGTTCCGGTTTGATTAATTTAAATAAAACCCGGAGATATTCGCAGCGGCTCAAAAGTTCATTGAGATGACTCCCTTTCATTCTTGTATTGAGATTTTCCTGAGAAAGGGCCCTGACTATTTGAATGGGAGGCTCCAGAAGTGCCTTTGAATTGGTATTTGAAGTAAATGAGGCAGCTAAGGTGGGATATAAGGTGTTTTGCAATGGAAAAAAAAAATTAGAGTCAATACGAATTAGAAAACTTTAGAAGGAGGAGGAAAGGTGGTCTTGAGAGACTTCTTCTCTCAATTAATAATTTTGGCTCCATGATCGCGTTGAAACCTGATTTTATCGCTTAATAGACAGATTCGATTCCAGCAACCACTTTCGAATGAGAGTTCTGTTAATGAAAGTTTGTCCTAGCTAATCATTAGTAGCCTTAAAGAGTGACACTACTTTTCGATTTGGTTGATAAAACGTGAATTTCACCGTCATATCTTAGAATATGTTTCTAGAAATCATTCGATCTCATATTGTATTCAGCTTAATACCTTAATATATGCATTCATTACTAATAAGGCAGGCAAGTTGTAACACTCTTTTCAAATATAGAATGAATTGTACCAATCCGTTGACGTTTCAAAAAAAATAATTAATTTGAAAATTTCTAACCAGCTCGAAGAAGTTGTCTCTTTGGTTGATATTTTCTTCTAAGAAAGAAATCAAAGAAGTACGTAGGATTCTACAGATTTTCAGAAAGCAATTTGGCTGAGTGGCTGAGTGGCTGGGTGGCTGGGTGCCTGGGTGGCTGACTGAAATAATGTCTGACTATTTAAATGATTCGATTTCTAAGTTACACAAACTATTGTTCCATTCTTCCTGAAGGTCATTGGATTGTTGAGAACTTGTTTCTGTTGATAGAGCGATTGATACGCAAGTAAAACAACCTGTAAAATGTATATACATCAAATTCTACAACTTTATTCATCATGACCTACGAATTTGTTAAAGATAGAGAATTTCCGGGTCAAGAACAAATGTATTTCAGGTTATATGAATGAGAAAAAGAGAGTAATTGCTTACATAGTGCATATCGACACTGGTCACTGTTGCAACTGAATTCACCGATCTGATTTCAACTGTTCCATTTCTGGAAACGGCACAATTTCGATGGTTGTTGCAAGGCCAAGGTGGTCTGAAAGC